>VFQM010001642.1_pt1 | contig 18953 bp, 15 predicted proteins | sample 3512391 | NCBI WGS metagenome assembly VFQM01 (sample SAMN10412369, study PRJNA504923) | tailings metagenome | isolation source: Replicate 1 from Balatoc abandoned mine | place: Philippines | reverse complement strand
GGTGAACAAGATGTGCAGGAAGATCAAGTTGGATGCCGCGATGGGTGTCCAGGTCATGAGGTTTCTGAGCGACTACGCGACGCTTCCCGCGTCCGGCATCGTCGCAGGTCAGTCGGTGGCATCCGCCATCGACGCGATCTTCGGAAGCCATGCGCCGGTGGTGAACGACGTCGACGTCTTCAGAAAGGTGAAGACGAAGAAGAGCATCGGCAGCGAGATGGTGAACAGCACTGCCAAGCGACAGCAGGTTGTGGTGCACAACGTCAACGCGGCGGAGCAGAACTACAGCCACTACGGCGAGGGGCACTACGAGGGGATGCAGCAGATGCTGTCGATGATCGACACGTATGCGATCCAGAGAGTGAGCAGGGACGGGATGCTGAACTTCGTGAACTGCACGACGGCTTCCGGCGACCACGATCTGACGGCTGCGAAGGTGCTGTCAGGGTTCGATCTGAACTGCGTTCGTGTCGCGGTGGATCTGCAGACGCAAAGGCTGATCTGGGATTCGAGCTTCGAGCGCTTCGTAGCCACCAGGCAGCTGGAGATCGCCATGCTGCACACGCCGTACCACACGATGGTGAGGTTCCTCAGGAAGCTGGAGACCTTGCCAGGTGTGTACGGTGATGTAGGTGCAGCAGCGGAGATCTGCGCTGGCATCTCGAAGGGCAAGTATCTGGGCAAGATGATGGAGGCCAAGCAGATCAGCCTCCTGTTCGGCCAGAAGATGTACAGCCAGTGCGAAGCGGTGCAATCCCGGCTCGATCCGTACTTCGAGTTGCAGAGCCACAAGTTCCGAAAGGACTACGGGCCCCGCAAGTCAGGGTGGATGGAGGTTGCGGGCGAGGCCGACCATGATGCTGCCGGCGAATCGGTGGAACTGTGGGGACTGAGTGCACGAGGCGACCTGGACTCGGCGCTGCAGAGGAAGATGGACAGGATGGGCCCGATGGCGCTGACACACGGGCCGCGGGTGATCTAAGAGGCAAGACGTGCGAAGAGCAAGTCGGTGGCCGTGAAGTTCGGAGAGATGCGCGAGATCTTCTGTGGTCGACGCAAGTCGGCGGTCGGATGGAATCTCAACGTGTTCGGCGAGGCATACGTCGAAGGACACGCGCTGGAGGATATCGGAGAGAAGGTGGACCTGTTCCTGCGCAAGCACACGGGGTTCACGGGTCTCATGCTGGGGCTCACGCTCGGGCAGCAGTACGAGATGACGAAGCGCATCAAGGCGGTGTGCAAGGAGTTCGACGGCGAAGACAGCCTTGGCGTGCTTGAGACCCAGGCTTGTGCTGTGGATCTGCTGCAGGACGACTTCATGAGAGAAGTCCTGCGGAAAGATGCCATCGAGTCGCAGAAGCCCTTCAAGGTCATTCCGATGCAACTCGCCAAGCTACCCGCGGTCTTCAACGACTACACGGTGAGGGAGTTGCTGACGAGGGGCGATCTGCGGCGAGAAGGCAGGGACATGGGCCACTGCGTAGGCGGCTACACGTCGCTGGTGCGCGCGAACCGGTCTCGTGTCCTCAGCATCCGTCCCAAGCATGGCCGAGACAAGTCGAAGTGGTCTACGGTGGAACTGCGTGACCAGAACTACCCTCACGGTGTCTGGAGGGAGTTCGGCAAGCATGCCAAGCTGGTTGTGGTCCAACACCGTTCGCACGGCAACGACCCGGCGCCAGCGATCAATCAGGTGATCGTCGATTACCTGGTGGAGATGCATGGCAAGGTGGGCATGATGCAGTTCGTCATGCGCCTGGCGTTCAAGTCGACGACGCTCTCAAAGGCGGCGAAGGCTGTGGTTGCTTGCAAGACGGCCGCCAACGCATGTGTTCGGCAAGCGGAGAAGGTGTCAGCCTGGCTCAAGACGATGTCGGGCAGGCTGGAGAAGATGGCCGCAACTGCTCGCGCGATGGAGCAACTGGGCCAAGCTGGATCTGCAACGCCTGAGGAGTGACACACCCAGCAGGCTTCACAGCCTGCGAGACGACCCCCCCTAAACCCCTTGATCGATTCGTCGACGAGGGGTTTTTCTTTGGTGGGTTCAGCTCGGAGGTCGAGCGAAGTGGGGTGTGGTTTGTTGGCTGATGCACTGCATGCCGATGGGCAAGTAGCAAGACAGGTTTTCGAGTCGCATGTCGCGGCCGATCTGTCATTGAAGGAAGAAACCATGGATCAAGATTCCAAGGAAATTGGAGAGCGCCGCGCCTTTCGCATGCACAAGGACCTCCTGTGGTCTGTCGTGCAGTCGCAAGCCGGTACGCTGTCGAAGGCCCTGCTCGAATGCGTCATGAACAGCACCGATGCAGGCAGCACGTTCTGCAAGATCGACCTGACGCGCGAGACGGTGAAGATCGCTGACGACGGCAAGGGTTTCGCGAGTCGCACGGAGATCGAAGAGTTCTTCGAGCAGTTCGGGACCCCGCACAAGAAGGGCGATGCTGTGTTCGGTAAGTTCCGCATGGGTCGCGGGCAACTTATGAGTTTCACGGAAAACACGTGGCGCTCCGGCAACTTCTCGATGTTCGTGAACCTGCAGGAACTGGGTTTGGAATACGTGCTCAACACGTTGCCCGAGGCCGTCCAAGGCTGCACGATCGACTGCGTGCTCTACGAGAAGCTGGAGCCGTCAGCAGTCATCCGACTGGTCGACGAGCTGCGAACCTTGTGCAAGTACGCGCCGATCCCGGTGTACGTGAACGGCGAGCGGATCTGGAAGGACCTGTCGACGATCAAGTGGACGGATGAAGACGAGTTCGCGTACTACCAGGTGCGTGAATCTGGCCGCTCGATGGAGGTCTTCAACAAGGGAGTGCACGTCAGGGACTTCTGGCGCGGAGAGTTCGGTGTCTGCGGCCTCGTCGTCACGAAGCAAGGTCTGGAGGTCAACTTCGCACGTAACGACGTGCTGGCCAACAAGTGCCCGGTGTTCAAGCACATCGCGGCAAAGCTGAAGACGTACGCGAAGAAGAACGAGAGCACGAAGCCGCGGAACAACGAGGCCTACCGCGAGATGATGATGGACAAGCTGCTCACGGGCTCCTTCGACTCGAAGGACGAGTTCGTGGACGCGGTCATCACAGCGAAGGTGGTGACCGATTACAGCGGCAAGCACTTCTCGCTGATGGACTTGACGCACCAGGTGCAGAAGTGCGGCGGTGCACTCGTCTCGGCGGAAGAACACTCCATCAAGGCGGACAAGGTGCAGCAGGCCAAGCTCGCAGTCGTCGTCGACCCGAAGACGATGCTGCGTGCGCAGAACCTGACCATGGCAGAGATCGTCGAACGGGTCGAGCAGAACTACAAGACGTTCTGCGAGAACGGCAGGGATGGCGGCACGGTGCACTACGTGCTGGAGCAACTGAAAGCGGCGATGGCAGATCTCGATGTCGTCGGTGAGCTGATGGATGAGTCGATGAAGATCATCGAGCCGTCCGAGTACACGAAGGAAGAACGGCTGGTTCTGGGCGTGCTCCAAACCATGTCCGGCTACTTAACGAGAGCGACCGGACAACGCGAGGCACGACGTCTCGGCATCATCGAGTCGGAGTCGTACGACGGCATCACCGACGGCAAGCGGATGGTCTTCCTGGAGCGCAAGTTCCTGAAGATCGGAGGGGCCGCCGGCAATGTGTTCAAGGCTTTCGACAGCCTGAAGACGCTGATGCTGCACGAGTACCTGCACGATCAGGACGACAGCTCTGGACACGGCCACCCGGCGGAGTTCTACGAGCGTTTCCACGACATCGTGTCCAACGAGCACGGCATGCGGATCTTCACTTACGAGGCCACTCGCCAGTACCTGGCTGCGCGTCGCAAGGCAGGTGCCAAGATGCGTGCCGGTGATCTGCACACGCTCGACACGATCCTGATCGAGGACATCGGCGCGATCAAGGGAGCGACGGAGAAGGACTGGATCGATGCGAAAGCGTCGATCGGCAGTGCGACCCAGGCTTCCGAGCTGCTCGACGACGAACCGGCAACCATGCTGGAAGACTGATGACGGCTTGCCAGCTGTCGTGATGTACTGACCCCCCCTCAAGCCGCTCCGACATTCGTGTCTGGCGGCTTTTTTCTTTTCTCACGCATATGCCTCGTTTTGGCGTGCAAGACTTGCACGTTCCGGCTCAAAAGTCGGGTTTCTGCAACTGAGGCCTGAACCACCACAGCGCGAAACGTGCAGGAATTGCACGTTCCGGCTCTCTGTGCTAACCTCGTGCACAGAATGAACGTTGTGGCCATTTCCAGCACGCTGAATACTGCACCGATCGGGGCAGAAAACCCAGCGCCTGGGTGCGACCCAAGCCTGCCGTTCCTCACCGGCGCGGAGAAGGTCTACGCGACCAACCTGATCAACGACTGGCAGCGGCAGCTGCAGCATCTGGACGGCGCGCTGCCCAAGACCTGCAAGGGGCACAAGGACGATGTCTTCCGCCTGCTGAACCACGCGAAGGTGCCTCCATGGGAGCTGAAGAAGGACCACGTCGGTCTGTACCTCGATTCGCGCTGCAACCCGGCGACGAACACGTACCTGGCACCGTCGACGGTGGCAGGCTACTGCTCCGCATGGCGGTCGTTCCAGAACTACATGTTGGACGCCGACCGGGCCAACGAAATCCTCAGCGCCTTCAAGGTTCGGCCGCGCGTCTTCATCAACGAAGAGAACGGCGTCAGCGTCAAGAAGTACAAGGCCAACTGGAAGCCCAAGGGATGGGCGCTGACCCCGGATCAGATCGACGCGATCGACGCGACGTTCCGATTCGAAATCCAGCAGGCACACGCCGCTCGAAGCAAGACGCTGCTCCCCCTCATCCGCGATCGGGTGATGTTCCACGTGGCCATCCATTTCGCGCTGCGCGTCTCGGAGCTTGTCACGTGCCAGATGAGCGCCTTCAAGCCAAGCCATGAGGCGGCCATGGAGCGCTTTGGCAAGTTGGGCTCATTGACGGTGACGGGGAAGAACCAGGTCACGGGCACCATTCCCATGCGCGAACAGCAGGTCCACGACCTGCTGGACTGGTACATCCGCACCATCAGGCCGAAGATGCTGCTCCGGCGCAAGATCGGCGAAGAGGACAAGACCACCTGCGAGTTCGAAGGCAAGACCTACCGCGTTGGCGAACTCCTGTTCATCAGTGAGCGTGGCGGCGTCGTTTCTCCGAGCACCGTCCGTGCAAGGCTGAAGCAGGTCGCGATCGCCAGCGGCGTCATCGCCGACAAGCTGACCCCGCATACCCTGCGCCACTCGGGCTGCACGCTGATGGTTCCGCTCTACTCGCCTGAGACAGCCCAGAAGTACATGAGGCACAAGTTCCTGCACACCACGCTGCACTACTACCACCCTGCAACGCTGAGCGCGGGCAACGAGGTGAATGCGGCGATGGACCTGTTTGACGAAGAGGACGAAGAATGAAGATCAAGCTCAAGAATCGGCTCGACGTGTTGATGCGCGACTCCGGTGTTCGGAGCGTCGAAGAGATGGCGCAGCGACTGACGGACAACCAGAAGTACAAGATCACCCGCACGCCGCTGAGCCGGAAGTTCAAGGACGAGGACGTGACGCTCTCGCTCTCAATGATCGAGGCCATCTGCAACGAACTGCAGTGCCTGCCTGGCGACCTCTTCGAGACCGAGGTGTCGGATGCCACGGACGAGTACATCGATGAACTCCGCTCGCGGCTTCAGCCCTTCCGGTATGGATCGATTCGGCTGAAGAAGCCGGGAGCACCAGATTCGACCGATGTGCCGACGACGGGGCCTGCTCCTGCGCCAAGGGCTGTCCCCGCGAAAGGCAAGAAGCCAGCTGCCGCAGCCAATGACCTGGACGACATCGCCGGGCCGAAGGTGACCCACATGAACGCTGCGGCCCTGAAGAAGCAATGAGGTCGATCCTGCGATGAGGAGATGCCGTCTATGCGAAGGAGAGATCGGGACCAATCGTTCCGACAAGGAGGCGCACGTCTGCATAGTGAAGTCGGCAGTTCGGCCTGATGGCTGCTGGCTGGAAGGGTCTTCAGGCCTCAAGGCCATGTGCGCAGGGGCGCTGACGTACACGCCGACCCAGCAGTTCGAGGACCGAGCCGTTGCGTTCCGCAAGATCGGCGATGCCATCGACAAGTCGGACCTGCACCTCAGGAACGCACTCCTTTCGCTGACACCAGAGCAGCGTTTCGAGTTGATGCGCAGGGCCTGCCCTGAGCTGAAGGTGAAGCTCTCGCCGCTCCTGGCTGACGTGCAGACCGAGAAGGTCAAGCCGCCTGACCGCGAGCCGTTCATTCCTGACGACCTGCCGGAGGGGCTGAAGTCCGAGTTGGTCCGATACCGAGACCGACTGAAGCGGCGGCACGAGCTGCTGCTCAAGCGAGGACACAGCCGATCGCCGCGCTACCTCTCGGAACTGCTGAAGATGCCGGTGCGCCTGGCGCGCTTCCTTCAGGCCGAGGGCATCACGAGCTGGGACGGGATGCGCAAGCGCGACATCGTCAGCTTCCTGGCCGCGAACCCGCTGGTACGCCCCACGGCGCTCACACGCTTGCTACGTGCCATTTCCGAGGACAAACCGTTCAGCGAACGACGCGGGCGATACGTTCGAGGGCGGACGGCGTCGAAGCCCTCACCGCTGCAGGAGGTCCTGTCGCCGGCTGAGCTTGATGCGGCGCTGGCCGGGATCAAGGAGTCGCGGTCCGATGTCGAGTACGCCGCCGCCTGGCTGGTCGGCAAGCTGGGCATGACCGCCGCCGCCGCGCATGGCTTGACCGCCGACCTGTTGAGATTGGATGAGACCGGAAGACTCGTCATCCGACCGGCGAAGGTGTGGGTGGTTGTGCCCAAGTCCATCGCGAAGATTCTGGCGAAGGTCGCCGACGAGGTGGCGCCAGGCTGGAGCGGCGCGAACGCCAACGAATTCGAGTTCATCCGGCTGTTCGACAACAAGCTGCCCAAGCTCGATGACTTCCGCAGCGACGTGCTCGGTGGCGATGCGCGCCGTCTCCGGGCGTCGGCCGTCTACACCGCCATGCTGCGCGGCAACCTCGACCGCGTGACGCTGAACCAGACGATGGGCGTGTCCATCGCCACCATCACGTCCATTGAGCGCCACCTCTCATCGGACCTGCACAGGAAGGTCGCTCCCGAGCTGGTGGACGCACGCAACAAGGTGCTGCGCGGTGACGACGGCGCCGACTGAGCAGCCCTGGTTCGTGTACCTGCTGCTGTGCAGGTCCGGACGCATCTACACGGGCGTGACGCCGGGTCTGGACCACCGGATGAAGGCCCACAAGACCGGGCGCGGCGCGCTGTTCACCAAGATGGACCCGCCGGTGCGGCTCTTGGCCGCCAAGCCCTTTGCGTCGAAGGGCGAGGCGCTTCAGATCGAGCGCCAGGTTAAGGGCGTCGGCGCCCAGCGCAAGCTGACGCTGGCCCGTATCTGGTCAGAACAGCACCCGGTCGACCAGGCCACCCAGGATCGTCTTACGTTCGCGTAGCGCCTCGTAGCACTGATACTGGTCTGGCAGGATCACGTTGCCGACCGTGTCCTGGTAGACCGTAGCGGCCTCGATCGCCCAGTCGGGCATGCTGACCACTCGCTCGACCATTGCGCCGCAATAGCGGGCGTTTACGAGCTTCTGGAAGGGGTGGAACGACGGGTAGTCCTGTCGGGACAGCAGATCGATCGAGGAATCGACCGTCGAGCGGCACGACAGCAGCGACGAACCCTGGTCCAGCGCGAAGATGACGCCGCGATCGGCGCCCCGAATCTGGCCCTTGAAGTTCAGCGCCCGGTCCTCGTTGCCGATCCACAGGTCGAACACGGCGATGGCGGCGGCCTCCAGCGGGTACTTCGCGCACAGCGCCGCCATCGCGCGCACGTGGCCAGTGTTGCGGTACACGCCTTCGGGCACCTCGACCGCGTCTTCGGCGTCCTCATCCTCGTCACCGTCGCCACGGTCCTCGTCGGTGAAGTCGTAGATGTCCAGGCCGGCCTCAGCGGCGCGCAGGGCGGCGAATCGCAGCGCGGTGCTCTCGATGGAGCGCCTGGCCGGCACGCCGACCAGCACCGGGATGCCCAGGAACATGGCCAGCCGGTTGGCGGCCAGTTCAGAGTACAGCTGGGCACTCGCTTCCTGGTGGTCGCCCTTGATCACGGCCGCAATGTGGCCGTCTTCGGCTCCCGTGGTGCTGCGCTCGTTCGGCGACGAGTCGCCGCTGATTTCGTAGCAGAGGATCGGCACGACGGGTCAGGGATGCTCGAAGGCCCAGGTATCGGCCAGCAGTTCGGCCTGCGCGATCACCTTCTCGGTGGCCTCGGCCTGCTTGTCCGGCGGGTACTTGTGCTTGGCCAACAGCACCTTGACCATGGCGATCATGCGGGCGCGTGCCGACTTCCGGTTCTGCCAGTTGATCGTCGCCGACTTGCGCAGCTTGTCGGTCAACTCCTGCGCAAGGGCGCGCAGCACCGGGTGGCCCAGCTCGCGCACGGCCGACTCGTTCTCGGACAACGCCTGATAGAAGGCGAACTCCTCCTCGGACATGTCGTCCGGCGGCTTCGACGAGTTGATCTCCCGGGCCAGCTTGATCAGCTCCTCGATCACCTCGACCGTGGTCAGCGCGCGGTTCTGGTACTTCGCGATTGCCTCTTCCAGCTTCTGGGTGAACTCCTTGCCTTGGATGGCGTTCTTCTGGCTGCGCGACTTCACCTGGTCGGCGATCAGGCGTTCCAGCAACTCGGCCGCCAGGTTCTTGGTCGGCATCGACTGAATCTGCGCGAGGAACTGCTCATCCAGGACCGAGATGTCGGGCTTGCCGACGCCCAGCGTGCCGAAGATGTCGTTGACGCCCTGCACGAGCACGCCCTTGGCGACAAGCTGTCGCAGCGCGGCTTCCTTCTCCACGCGGGAGCGCGTCTCCCCCGAGCGCGTCAGCTTGATCAGCGACACCCGAACGGCCTGGAAGAAGGCGATCTCGTCACGCAGCGCCATAGCCGCATCCAGCGTGCCGGCCAGCGCCTGCGCCTTGTTCAGCTTCGCCACCTGGTCCAGGAAGGCGCGGACGCCACGGTTGCGGCCCTTCTCGTCGGGCTCGGCGTCCACCTCCAGGATGTGCTCCATCGCCGGACCGAGCAGCGACAGGGCGCGCTTCGGTTCCTGGAAGCCGCCGTACTCGAAGCCGTGGAAGAACTCCTTGCGGATCACGTCGAGCGTGTCGAGCAGGACTTTGAGGGCCTCGCCGGAGGTGTCGACCGGGTCGCGGTCGCTGTGGGCGTCGCGCGTGTACTGGCGGATGGCCTTCTTCAGCTCTTCGCCAATGCCGATGTAGTCGACGATCAGGCCGCCGGGCTTGTCGCGCCAGATGCGGTTGGTGCGCGCGATGGCCTGCATGAGGCCGTGCCCCTGCATCGGCTTGTCGACGTACAGGGTGTTGACCGGCGGCGCGTCGAAGCCGGTGAGCCACATGTCGCGGACGATGACGAGGTCGAGCGGGTCGTCGGCATCCTTGAACCGCTTCTCGATCTGCTTGAGCTGTCGCGCGTCGGTGCGGTGCGGCTGAAAGTGCGCCGGGTCCGACGAGTTGCTCGTCATCACGATCTTGATGCGACCGGTGTTGACATCGTCGCCGCGCCACGCCGGGCGAAGCTTGACGATTTCGTCGAACAGCCGGACGGCGGCCTCGCGCGAGATGGCCACGATCATGGCCTTGCCCGCCATGGTCTCCTTGCGCGCTTCCCAGTGCGCCACCAGGTCGGCAGCCAGGGTTTCGAGGCGGCCGTCGGCCATCGCGATGGCCTCAAGGCGGGTCAAGCGCGAGACCGTGGTGTTCTGGGTGCCTTCGTCCTCGTCCTCGGTGGCTTCGAGGAACTCGTCCATCAGCGACTGCTTCTCGGCCTCGTTGAAGCGAAGCTCGATCACCCGCGACTCGTAGCTGACCGGGACGATGGCCTCGTCTTCCTGCGCGGCCACCATGTCGTACACATCGACGTAGGTGCCGAACACCGCCTCGGTGTCGCGGTCGTCGAGGCTCACTGGCGTGCCGGTCATGCCTAGGTAGATGGCGTTCGGCAACGCGTCGCGCATGTACTTGGCCATGCCGTAGCGGGTCTTGCCGGTCTCGGCGCTGATGTCGGCCTTGAAGCCGTACTGTGTGCGGTGCGCCTCGTCGGCGATGACAACGACGTTCGAGCGCTCGCAGAGCACCTGAACGCTGGTCTTGCCGGCCTCGGGCGCGAACTTGTTGATGGTGGTGAAGAAGACGCCGCCGGCCTCCACCGCCGAGAGCTTCTTGCGCAGGTCGTCGCGGCCATCGGCCTGATCGGGCGTGGCACGCAGAGACCAGCTGCAATCGGCAAAGGTCTCGAACAGCTGGCCGTCGAGGTCCTTGCGGTCGGTGACGAGCACAACGGTCGGGTTCTCGAACTCCGGCCGGTCGCGCAGGGCCATCACGTAGAACAGGGCCAGCAGCGACTTGCCCGAGCCCTGGGTGAACCAGATGACGCCACCCTTGCCATCCTTCTTGTGCAGCAGCGCATCGACGGCACGGTCGACGGCGCGAAGCACGCCGTGGTACTGGTGCCACTGAGCCACGATCTTGAAGGTGGCACCGCCGTCGGAGCCGCCGAACGCCACGAAGCCACGGAAGAAGGCCAGCAGCGTCGCAGGCTCCAGCAGGCCGCGAATCAGCACCTCCAACTCCAGCATGCCCTTGGCGGCTTTCTTGCCGCCGAGCAGCCGCCACCGCGAGTGCCGGCCGAGGTCGGCGGTGAGGGAGCCGTACCGGGCGACCGTGCCGTCCGAGATGACGTTCAGGAGGTTGAAGAAGAATAGCTGCGGGATGTCCGCCTTGTAGGTCTGAATCTGGTTGTACGCGGCCTCGATGTCGGCGTTGATGTCGGCCGGGTTCTTCAGTTCGACCACCACCAAAGGAAGGCCGTTGACGAAGAGGACGATGTCCGGCCGCCGAATCTTCTGCCCGTGCACGGTGAGCTGCTGCACCGCGAGGAGGTCGTTGTCGCCCTCGAAGTCGAGGACGCGGGCACGCGCGACGGTGCGTCGGCCGTCAGGCTCGACCCGGTCAACCGGCACGCCGTTGCGCAACCAGTCGTACACCTCCTTGTTGCCATCGACCACCGACTGCGAGCCATAGCCGGCGACGAGCGCCACGGCCTGGTCGACCTCCTTCTCGGAGAGAGTGGGGTTCAGAGCAACGACGGCGTCACGCAGGCGCGGCGCCAGCACGACATCGGAGTACCGGCGGCGGGCCTCGTGCTGGCCGCCGGGTGACAGGTCATCACCGTGAACAGCTGTGTAGCCGAGGCCGGCGAGCCAGTCGAGGGATGCCTGCTCGACGACGGACTCGTCAACCGATTTCATGCTGGGGTACCTGCTGCCATCTCGTCGCGCAGTTTCGGTGCGACCGAGTTGTAGAGCAAGGCAAGCTTGTCCCCGAACCATTCGTACGCCGCAGGCCACTCGGTTTCGTCGGGGCTGGCCAACGGCAGCTTGATGTTCATCCAGCGCAGGGAGCCGTCATCCTTCTGGTCAAACGCCCACTCCGCGCCGATGAGGCCGTTCACCTCGGCGGGATCGGCCTTCAGTGTCTCCCACACCGGGAAGGACGCCTCTCGCCAGAAGTACACGTCGAGCGCCACGCCGGCCGGGCGCAAGAGGTGCCGCAGCTCAAACCCGATGTGGCGCACACCTGACTGCAGGCGCAGAGTCATCGCCGCACGGGAGTCGAACTGCGGCAGGTCCGGATGCTCCTGTGCAAGGAAGTCGATGAGCCCGTTCCAGAACCGCAGGCGGAAGGCGATGCCGTCCTCGCTGGACGCCTCTGGCGCAGCCTTCTCCTTGGTCTGGACGTATGGCAGCTTCGGGCCTATCCAGATCGCCGCCGCTTCGCGCGCCAGCGCTTCGCCCCGAGCCTTCATCTCCTGCTCACCCCATGCCGTCTGGCTGGCCAGCTCGCGGGTGATGCCGATGTTGCTGTTCAGGTACTCCTGTCGCTTGACGCCGAACGGGTGGTTCCACAATTCCTGGTTGTAGGCGCTCAGGGTGAGGTTGCCGGGACGGTGAAGCCACTCGGCGTGAACTCGCTTCGAGTCTGGACCGAGATCGGCAAGCCACCCGTCGTTCAGGGTCTGCGGCATGATGTGCTCGACCTGTGCCGCCTCCAGTGCTGCCTGTTCCTTGTGGCCCCGTTCGCGCTCGATCGTCTCCAGCATGGTCTTCGTGTAGCCACGCTGATAGAGCGGGAAGCTGGTGAAGGCAGCCTCGAAGCGTGCGTCGTCAGGCCAGCCACGTTGCAGCAGGTAGGTCTCCAGAGCCTGCACGGGGTCCTTGGTCGCCGTGTCGATGGCACGGACGAACATCTGGCCGTAGCCGCGCGAACTCTCCGAACAGATGAACCGGCGGATGATGAAGCCACGCAGCATGCTGATCGAGCGCGCGAGCGCGGCCGAGTCGATCAGGCCGTCCGCCCGCTTCTTGAACAGCGAAAGCAACAGCGGGTAGGTGGTGGAGCTTTCCAGGTCGTTCAAGCCGGCCAGGGCCGCCGTCACTTCGGCGCTCGGGTCTGCCTGCTTGCCTCCGATCGCCGCGTAGTGCCGGGCATTGACGAGCAGTTCGTCGGTCAGCGCCTGCGGGGAGAAGCCGGTAGCCTCGTATCTGGCCTCGAAGGTCGTGAACGTGTCCTTCGGCTGGACGTACCTGCCGTCCATCATCAGCACGTCGCGGAAGAACCGGGAGAAGGCTTCTTCGTCGAGGCGCCCATCCTCGGTCGTGAAGCGGGCTTCGAGTGGCGCCCAGCGGTCCGCGTCGAACTCGTCCTGATCGTCGGGCTTGACGTGCATGAAAACGAAGTTGCGGATCAGGTCCGACGGCCCCAGCGGCACGCCTGTGGAGTTCAGGCTCTTGAAGATGTTGTAGGCGTTCTCGGCCTCCAACGTCGCGCACATGAACTCCAGGCGCTGGCATACGAGGTCGAAGATCGAACGCAGGCTGTTGGCATCGGCCTCAGCTCGTTCCTTGAAGCGCTCCTCGAAGTAGTCCAGCGCGTCGGCGATTCGTCCCAACGGCTCTCCCTTGCCGGTGACGATGGCGACATAGTTCTTCTGGTCCTTGGCCTTTGGCAGCAGACGGAAGTGCTCGTCCCCCTTCTTGCGGCCGTGAACGAGGTACATGTCGCTGATCTCGTCGGCGAGTTCAGCTTGGCCGATGGATCGCGCAACGTTTCGCAGCGCGACCAGCATGATCGAGCTGGTGGTGAGGCGCTGCTGGCCGTCGACCATGTGGAACCGGGTGTGCTGCCCAGGCTGTGCCAGGCCGGGCACGAAGACGAGGAACCCCATGAAGTGGTTCCCGGTCTTGGTCGGGCCACTGAGGTCGATGATGCTGCCCCAAAGCTTCTGCCACTGCGCCCGATCCCAGCGGTAGTTGCGCTGAAAGACAGGGATGACGTACTGACTCGGCGAGTACAGGATTTGGCCGAGTGTCTGGATTGACGGCTTCATGCGATCGACTCCCTCAGTTTTTCTTCACATTCTGGCAGGCGGAGCTTCCCGGTGATCAACGGCCGAAGCAGGGTGTCACGAAGCTCCGTGAGCACTCGTGCGCTCATGGTCTTGACGGAGATGGACATCAACAATGGGAGGGCGAGTGCTTCAAAGGCCTTCAGTACCGACGGTGGAGGTATTGCACAGGGGGTGGCGTGAACAAGTTCAGGACGAATAGCGGGATAGGCCCCTCCGTCTGCCAAAGCAGCGAGTCGCTCGATGTTGTCTTCCTGAGTTGCGCATAAGTAGATGAACGCCGAGCAATCTGGCGACTTGGGCGTCAATACAGCGAAGCCAGTGCTACCGGTCAAGCCCTCCTGGCCTTCTGCGATAAATCCGAACGATCGATTGCCAGGCCTAACGGTTCCGACCAGCGTGTCTCCGGCTCGGAGTTCCCTGCGCGCTCTGCTCGGTGCATCAGCAAACGGAAATCGTTGAGGAGTCTCGAAAACATTCGACTTCAGGCCGGCCAGGTCGACGTACAGCACTTCGGATGGCGCCCGGCGGGCTGACCACGAAGACGCGTTCAATTGGGAAAGCTCCGCCAGCGTTCCGATCTGCCACCCCTTGGGGATCGGTCGTTCCGCTGCATCCTCAAACTCAGATGGGAACAACGAAGATTTGGATGGATCGAGGCCTGCTGGTTCGCGGCCTTCGAGCTTCGCCCGGACCGGGTCGAAGTTGATGAACCAGCTCTGGAACAGCGAACGGGCGATGGATTCGCGAACTGCGTTTGATTGACGAAGCAACGCGATTCTTTGGTCGATGCCGGACAGGAAGAGTGAGATCGCCCTTTGCTCGTCGACAGACGCGGGAACGGCTACCTTGATCGGGTAGACGACGTTGCGGTTCAGCGAGGCCTGCGCCGAACCGGAGTCCAGATGCCTGAAGTCGATGGACTTCAAGAGGTAGTAGATGAACCCAACATCGTTTCCCTTGAAGTTGGAAACGAAAAGCGTTGTATTCAGTGCCCAGAAGTCCCGGTCAATGAAGCTAGTGACGCCCATCGACCCAACACCACTGCGGCCGATGACAACACCTGGTCCACACGTCGACGCCTTGTCGTGATAGCCAGATATCCCTGCGGAGCCCATGACCGGAATGGAGCCCGCCTTTCGGTCTTGTGACGGAAGGTCGAAGCCACGCTGCAGAGTCACGAGGTCGCCGAGGGTCACGATGCGCCACTTAGACCGCATAGCCCAAAGCCCCCAGACTCTCCCGAATCAACAAATCCAATTCGGCTTCCTTCGCCATCTGCTCAGACAGTAGGGCAGTCAAGCGGTCCATCTTCTCGCCGAAAACCTCATCGTTGTCGTCGGCGGCTTCGGCGCCGACATACCGGCCAGGCATCAGCACGTAGGCATGCTGGCGAACCTCGCCCAGCGTCACGGATTTGCAGAACCCCGGCACATCCTCATACGCACTTCCATCAGAGAAATCCGACCCCCTCCAACGGTGGTAGGACAACGCGACGTACTGCAGATCCTCGTCGGTGAACTCCACCTGGGTGCGAGAAATGCGACCAGACACGGCCTTGCGGGCATCGATGAACAGCATCTGCTTGCGGCGGTCAACCGACCCTCCCGCACCAGCGCGCTTGTTCGCGGCCAGGAACCACAGGCAGGCCGGAATCTGAGTGTTCGAGAACAACTGCGGCGGCAACGCCACCATGCACTCCACCACATCGGCCTCGACCATGGCCTTGCGGATTTCGCCCTCGCCCGACTGCTGCGACGACATAGAACCGTTGGCCAGCACGATGCCGGCGCGACCACGGCTCGACAGTCGGGCCAGCATGTGCTGCAGCCACGCGAAGTTGGCATTGCCCTCTGGAGGTATGCCGTAGACCCAGCGCGGGTCTTCCTTCAGCTTGTCGCCGTCCCAGTCCTTGATGTTGAAAGGTGGGTTGGCCAAGATGTAGTCGGCGCGCAGGGTCTTGTGCTGGTCGTTGGTGAACGTCGACCCGTAGGTCTGGCCGATGTCGCCGTCCAGGCCATGCACGGCCAGGTTCATCAAGCAAAGGCGTCGGGTTTGCGCCATCAACTCCTGCCCGTGAACAGCCAGGTCGCCCTTCTTGCCCAGCGTCTTCTGGTGCGCGTCCTTGAAGCGTGCCGACTGCACGAACATGCCGCCCGAGCCGCAGGCCGGGTCGTAGATCGTTCCCTTGAACGGTGCCAGGATTTCGACCAAGAGGTTCACTACGCTCTTGGGCGTGTAGAACTCGCCGGCCTTCGCGCCTTCATTGAGCGCGAACTGCCCAAGGAAGTATTCGTAGACCTCGCCGAAGATGTCGCGGCTGCCATGCTGCTTCGGATCGAACTTGAGCCGTGCGACGACAACCATCAGGTCGTTCAACTTTCCGGGGCCGAGCGCCAAGCGCGAGAACTCGCGATACAGCACGCCCTTCAGGCTTGGATTCTCAGCCTCGATGTCGCCCATCGCAGCGTCGAGGAGCTGCGGCAACTCAGGGTCTGTACCTTGCTTCAGCAGCACGCCGAAGTGAGAGCCCGGCGGCACCCAGAAAACGTTGTCCTGGTCGTAGAAGGTCTTGTCGGTGACGAAGCTGGCTTCGGCCTCTTGGCGCGTGGCCTTGTCGTCGATGTAGATGTCGGAGGCCGGATCGGCGAGGCGTTGTCGGATCACCTCTGCGTGCGCGTCGAAGAGGTCGGAGACGTACTTGAGGAAAACGAGCCCAAGGACAGGGTACTTGTACTCAGCCGCTGAGACGGAGCCGCGCAGCTTGTTCGCCGCATCCCACAGGGTCTTCTTGAGTTCTTCGTTGGTCATGGGCGCTGGGTGGGGGTCATGCGTTTCTCGGGGAGGGTCATGCCGGCGTCTTGGGAGCGAGCAACTGAGGATCGGCGATGCCTGCGCGGGCGAGCGCCGCGTTCAGCGTCACGCGGCTCACGCTGAAGTGCTTGGCGACTTCGGCCTTGGTGATTTTCGGGTCCGACAGCATGGCGGCAGCCTTGCGCACGTCGGTGGGTGAGAGCGCCGGCTTGCGCCCACCCTTGCGCCCACGCGCGCGGGCGGCGGCGAGGCCGGCGATGGTCCGTTCCTTGATCAGGCTGTGCTCGAACTCGGCCAGGGCGCCGAAGATGTGGAAGACGAGCCGGCCACCGGAACTGGTGGTGTCGATGGATTCGGTCAGTGATCGGAAGCCGACGCCACGGTGATTGAGGTCGTGGACGATCTCGACGAGGTCCTTCAGGGATCGAGCCAGGCGATCCAGCTTCCAGACCACCAGGGTGTCGCCTTTGCGGAGGGTGCGCAGGCAGGCCGTGAGTTCCGGCCGGTCGCGGAAAGCGCCGGTGGCGGTCTCGTGGAACACCTGCTCGCACGTTGCGCCCGTCAGCGCGTCGAGCTGCAGTTGAGGGTTCTGGTCCTGGGTGCTGACCCGGGCGTAGCCGATGATCATCAAACGTACCTTGACTGTACGTTGATTACTTTACGGCTTCCTTCCGGTCTCAGCAATGGTTTTCGGTGCCGCCCGGCTCGCTGCCGCCGCCGTACATCAAACGACCGTTTGCTTGGCGGGTGGTGCACGAAGTGCTAGCCTATTGAGATCGAAAGACGCACAAACTACCAAGCAGGCAGTCTGCAGGCATGAACTCAAGGAATCCGACACTTTCGTCACTCGTGCAGCGCATCACTCCCGGCAAGGTTGAAAACTTCAACGCGAAGTTGGCCTGCTTGGAGGAAGACTGATGACTACGGCGAAAATACCAGACGACGATCCTGCACAGATAGGACATGACGGCCTGTCTGAGCGCATCCGTTCGCTCATTGCAGACAACATGAAGACGCGCGGGAAGCATCGAGACCTATTCGAGCTTTCTGGAATCTCCGAAGATCGCTGGAAAAATGCTTGGCATGGCAAGCAGCGTTACACGAGCGAGATGATTGAGTTCATCTGCCGACAGTGGCCTGACAGAGCAAACTGGTTGGTCCTTGGCGCAGAGTCCGCACAAACGAGCACGGCGTCGGTCAAGGAATCTATTGATTCAATCATCGGCGCTGATGTTCTTGGGTGCGTGGAGGATCTTTTGTCTTATAGGTCCTCCGGCAACGTCATGTTAAACGGGCCTCTGCATCAAATCAGCCTTGTGCTGCAAGGCGCGATGGGCACCAAGTCGAGAAGCCTTGTAGAAGCGGCCGCAATTGATGCCCTACTCGAACAGGTATCTCGTCTGCTGAGAACCTAGCAGTTGCTGTGCCTATTTGGTTCCGCTCATTGACACCCCACAAACCCATCACGTCTCGACGCGATGGGTTTTTTCATCCACGAAGGAAGGATTCGAGGCCGCGCTACCTGTAATCGGAAGTTTGGGCCACAATGTTTCGAATCAGGTCGACGTGCATTGGAGAGATTCTGTGGATAGTCAGGTTCAAGAGTGGAGTGTGTGGTGCAACGGGACACACATTGGTACGGTCGATGAGGTCGACGAGGCAAACGCCGGTTCTGCTGCTCTCTCGCAGTTTGGACTTGACGAGGTGGAGTGGGCAAGAATGTCCGAGGAGCAGCGGACAGCAAGCGCAGGAAAAACTATTCCACCAGGCTCTGGCTTCTACGTTTCCCGAGCTTGATGCTCGCCCACGCCTAAATGGAAGAACTTCGGCAACAAGTATCGGCGGAGACATCGCGCGCCGAGGCGCGTCGCGCGGAGTTCCTCGCGGCGATTCCAAAGCCACTTCTGGAACGCGAGGATGAGGTCGCTGTCCAGGTCGCAGGCGAGAACGCGTCTGCAAGAAGCAAGCTCAAGCGTGTCTACCGCCTGATGGACGAGATAGCGGTCTACCGGGTCGAGCATGTTGCGTGCCGCCGGGCGTGCTCGGCATGCTGCCGAATGAACATCACGATCACAGCGCTGGAGGCCGAGGCCATTGCCGCCGCAACCGGCCGCGCGGCGGCACGTGTCACAGGATCGATCGCACACCCACAAGACGAGTTCGTTGGAAGCCCGTGCCCGTTCTTGGTGGCGGAGGAGTGCTCGATCTACGAGGACAGGCCACTGTCGTGTAGGAAGCACGCCTCGTACTTCACCACAGAGAAGTGGTGCTCGCCCCCGCACCTGAACACCGTCCAGGCGCCCCTGGTGAGGTTCGGCGGGCTCGACGAAGCACTGGCTATGCTCTCAGCCAAGAAAGGCGCCGTGGTCTTTGCGGACATCCGCGACTTCTTCGGAACGAACGCGTAGTCGGCAGCTCCGGTCGGCCGGCGCAGTGGCCCCCGCGATCAATGGCGGTGGCGTTACTACTTACCGGCCTCCGCCTTCTTCGCTGCCTTCTTCGCTGCAGAGTTGCGAGCTGACCTGTCCTTGGGCTTGTGATACCGCGCGACGCCCATCGTTCGAACCTTGACGTCCGTCCCGGAGCTTTCTATCTTGTGCCCCGAGTAGAAGGCTAGCGA
>VFQM010001638.1_pt1 | contig 18973 bp, 31 predicted proteins | sample 3512391 | NCBI WGS metagenome assembly VFQM01 (sample SAMN10412369, study PRJNA504923) | tailings metagenome | isolation source: Replicate 1 from Balatoc abandoned mine | place: Philippines | reverse complement strand
TCGTTCCGATCGCCATGGAAGAGAAGCTGCGCTTCGCTATCCGTGAAGGCGGCCGCACCGTCGGCGCCGGCATCGTCGCTTCGATCGTCGAGTAAGTTGGATTAATCGATCTGTCGCGGGCGGGAATACGCCCGCGCCGCGCCAGAACAAGGAATTGACTGATGAACGGACAAAATATCCGCATCCGCCTCAAAGCGTTTGATCACCGGGTGCTCGACGCTTCGACGCGTGAAATCGTGTCGACCGCAAAGCGCACCGGCGCCAACGTACGCGGCCCCATTCCGCTGCCGACGCGGATTGAGAAGTTCACGGTGAACCGCTCGCCGCACGTCGACAAGAAGAGCCGCGAGCAGTTCGAGATGCGCACCCACAAGCGCCTTCTCGACATCGTCGATCCGACCCCCCAGACCGTCGATGCTCTGATGAAGCTCGACCTCGCGGCGGGTGTCGACGTCGAAATCAAGCTCTAAGAGCTAACATGAGCCGGAAGGGTCAAACCTGACGGCTCCTCTGAAGGAAAACGAACCGATGCGTTCAGGTGTTATTGCACAGAAGGTGGGAATGACCCGCGTCTACAACGACGCTGGCGAACACGTTCCCGTCACCGTTCTCCGCATGGAGAACTGCCAGGTCGTGGCGCAGCGCACGCAGGAGAAGAACGGCTACACCGCCGTTCAGCTCGGCGTTGGCCTTGCCAAGGTGAAGAATACGTCGAAGGCCATGCGCGGTCATTTTGCTGCCGCCTCGGTCGAGCCCAAGGCGAAGGTCGCGGAGTTCCGCGTTTCCGCCGAGAACATGCTCGACGTTGGCGCCGAGATCACCGTCGATCACTTCGTCGCCGGCCAGAAGGTCGACGTCACCGGCACCTCGACCGGTAAGGGCTTCCAGGGTGTCATGAAGCGCCACAACTTCGGTGGTGGCCGCGCGACCCACGGTAACTCGCTCTCGCACCGCGTTCACGGTTCGACTGGTCAGCGCCAGGACCCGGGCAAGGTGTTCAAGGGCAAGAAGATGGCCGGCCACATGGGCGACGTTCGCGTCACCACCCAGAACGTCGAAGTCGTCTCGACCGACGCCGATCGCGGCCTGATCCTGATCCGTGGCGCCGTTCCCGGCACCAAGGGCGCCTGGATCCTGGTGCGCGACGCCGCCAAGGTGGCTCTCCCGGAAAACGCGCCGAAGCCGGCCGCTGTCCGCGCCGCCAACAAACAGGCTCCGGCCACTGAGGGAGCGGAATAATGGACCTCAAGATTACCACCCTCGCAGGCAAGGACGCCGGCCAGGTGAAGCTCTCGGATGAGATCTTCGGCCTCGACCCGCGCGAAGACATCCTGCAGCGCGTCGTGCGCTGGCAGCTCGCCAAGAAGCAGCAGGGCACCCATCAGGCCAAGGGGCGCGCGGACATCGCGCGCACCGGCGCCAAGATGTACAAGCAGAAGGGTACGGGCCGCGCCCGTCACTCCTCGGCTCGCGCTCCGCAGTTCCGCGGCGGCGGCAAGGCCCACGGCCCGGTTGCTCGCAGCCATGAGCACGACCTTCCCAAGAAGGTCCGCGCTCTCGGCCTGAAGCACGCTCTCTCGGCGAAGCTCAAGGCTTCGAACCTGATCATCGTCGACGAGCTGAAGCTCGACGAGGCGAAGACGAAGGCCCTGATCGCGAACTTCGCGACCCTCGGCCTGACCAACGCCCTGGTGATCGGCGGCGCCGAGCTTGACGTGAACTTCAAGCGCGCGGCGACGAACATCCCGAACATCGATGTCCTGCCGATCCAGGGCATCAACGTCTATGACATTCTGCGCCGCGGCACGCTGGTCCTTTCGAAGGCCGCCGTCGAGGCTCTCGAGGAGCGCTTCAAATGACGGATCTCCGCCACTATGACGTGATCGTCTCGCCGGCGATCACCGAAAAGTCGACCATGGCCTCTGAGCAGAACCAGGTCGTCTTCAACGTCGCCAAGAAGGCGAGCAAGCCTGAGATCAAGGCTGCCGTCGAAGCGCTGTTCGGCGTGAAGGTGACTGCTGTGAACACCCTGGTCCGCAAGGGCAAGGTGAAGCGCTTCCGCGGCACGATCGGCCGCCAGAGCGACGTCAAGAAGGCGGTAGTGACGCTGGCCGACGGCCAGTCGATCGACGTCGCGACGGGTCTCTGAGCTAGGCCGCGAGGACAGGACAATGGCACTTAAGAAATTCAAGCCAGTAACGCCCGGCACCCGCCAGCTGGTCATCGTCGACCGCTCGGGCCTCTACAAGGGCAAGCCCGTCAAGGGCCTGACCGAAGGCCTGACCAAGTCGGGCGGCCGTAACAACTACGGTCGCATCACGGCTCGCTTCATCGGCGGCGGTCACAAGCGTTCGTACCGCATCATCGACTTCAAGCGTCGCAAGTTCGACGTCGTCGGCACGGTCGAGCGTCTCGAGTACGACCCGAACCGCACCGCCTTCATCGCGCTGATCAAGTACGACGACGGTGAACTGAGCTACATCATTGCTCCGCAGCGCCTGCAGGCTGGCGACAAGATCGTTGCCGGCGAGCAGGTCGACGTGAAGCCGGGCAACGCAATGCCGCTCGGTTCGATGCCGGTGGGCACGATCGTCCACAACATCGAGCTGAAGCCCGGCAAGGGCGGCCAGGTTGCCCGTTCGGCTGGTGCTTACGCCCAGCTCGTCGGCCGCGACCAGGGCATGGCGATCCTTCGCCTGAACTCGGGTGAGCAGCGCATCGTGCACGGCTCGTGCATGGCCACCGTTGGCGCCGTGTCCAACCCGGACCACGGCAACATCAACGACGGCAAGGCGGGTCGTACCGTCTGGCGTGGCAAGCGCCCGCACAACCGCGGCGTCACCATGAACCCGGTCGACCATCCGCACGGCGGTGGTGAAGGCCGTACCTCGGGCGGCCGTCATCCGGTTACCCCGTGGGGCAAGCCCACCAAGGGCAAGAAGACGCGGTCCAACAAGGCGACCGACAAGTTCATCGTTCGCTCGCGTCATCTGCGCAAGAGCTAATAAGAGGTAAGCCCAGTGACCCGTTCAGTCTGGAAAGGCCCGTTCATCGACGGCTATCTGCTCAAGAAGGCAGACAAGGTGCGTGAAGGCGGCCGCAATGAGGTGATCAAGATGTGGAGCCGCCGCTCCACCATCCTGCCGCAGTTCGTCGGCCTCACCTTCGGTGTCTACAACGGCCAGAAGCACGTCCCGGTCTCCGTGAACGAGGACATGGTCGGCCACAAGTTCGGTGAGTTCGCTCCCACGAGGACCTACTATGGTCACGGCGCGGACAAGAAGGCGAAGAGGAAGTAACATGGGCAAGGCCAAAGCTCCGCGCAGGCTTGCTGACAACGAGGCACGTGCAGTCCTCCGCACGATCCGTGTCAGCCCGCAGAAGCTCAACCTGGTTGCGGCACTGATCCGCGGCAAGAAGGTTGGCACCGCGCTGTCCGATCTGGAATTTTCGCGCAAGCGCATCGCCGGCACGGTTAAAAAGACCCTCGAATCAGCTATCGCGAACGCCGAGAACAATCACGACCTCGACGTCGACGCTCTGGTTGTGGCGGAAGCCTATGTCGGCAAGTCGATCGTCATGAAGCGTTTCCACGCTCGTGGCCGTGGTCGCGCCAGCCGCATCGAGAAGCCGTTTTCGCACCTCACGATCGTCGTTCGTGAAGTCGAAGAGAAAGGGGAGGCCGCGTAATGGGCCAGAAAATCAATCCGATCGGTCTCCGCCTCGGCATCAACCGCACCTGGGACTCGCGTTGGTACGCAAACACTGGCGAGTACGGCCAGCTGCTGCACGAGGACATCAAGATCCGCAAGTATCTTGAGGCCGAGCTGAAGCAGGCTGCGATCTCGAAGATCGTGATCGAGCGTCCGCACAAGAAGTGCCGCGTGACCATCCACGCCGCTCGTCCGGGCCTGATCATTGGCAAGAAGGGCGCCGACATCGAGAAGCTTCGTAAGAAGCTGACCGAGATGACGAAGTCCGAAACGCACCTCAACATCGTCGAGGTTCGCAAGCCGGAGACCGACGCTACGCTCGTCGCGCAGTCGATCGCGCAGCAGCTCGAGCGCCGCATCGCCTTCCGCCGCGCCATGAAGCGCGCCGTGCAGTCGGCCATGCGTCTCGGCGCCGAGGGCATCCGTATCAACTGCTCGGGCCGTCTCGGCGGCGCTGAAATCGCTCGTATGGAGTGGTACCGCGAAGGTCGCGTGCCGCTGCACACGCTGCGCGCCGACGTTGACTACGGCACCGCCGAAGCCCAGACCGCCTATGGCATCTGCGGCGTCAAGGTGTGGGTGTTCAAGGGCGAGATCCTCGAGCACGACCCGATGGCTTCCGAGCGTCGCGCAACTGAAGGCGATCATTCGCATGCCGGCGAGCGCCCCGAGCGCCGCCGTCGCGAAAACGCCTGATCATAGGAATTTGGAGTTAGAACGATGCTGCAGCCAAAGCGCACAAAGTTCCGTAAGCAGTTCAAGGGCCGCATCCACGGCACCGCGAAGGGCGGCACCAACCTGGATTTCGGCGGCTTCGGACTGAAGGCGCTTGAGCCGAACCGCGTCACCGCGCGTGAGATCGAGGCGGCCCGCCGCGCGATCACCCGCGAGATGAAGCGTCAGGGCCGCGTCTGGATCCGTATTTTCCCGGATCTGCCGGTCACCTCGAAGCCGACCGAAGTCCGCATGGGTAAGGGCAAGGGCGCGGTCGACTACTGGGCCTGCCGTATCAAGCCGGGCCGCGTGATGTTCGAGATCGACGGCGTCTCCGAGGAAGTGGCTCGCGAGGCTCTGCGCCTCGGCGCAGCCAAGCTCTCGGTCAGGACGCGCTTCGTTCAGCGCATCGCAGAATAAGGAAGGGCTGATCATGAAAGCCTCGGACATCAGGACGAAGACCCAGGACCAGCTCACTGACGAGCTCGGCGCCCTCAAGAAGGAGCAGTTCAACCTGCGCTTTCAGAAGGCGACTGGTCAGCTGGAAAAGACTGCCCGCGTGAAGCAGGTCCGTAAGGACATCGCGCGTATCAAGACCATCGCGGCCGAAAAAGCGGCCGGCAAGAAGGCTTAAGGACGAAAACCATGCCAAAGCGCATCCTGCAGGGTACGGTCGTCAGCGACAAGAACGAGAAGACGGTCGTCGTCAAGGTCGAGCGTCGCTTCACGCACCCGGTGATGAAGAAGACCGTGCGTATGTCGAAGAACTACAAGGCGCACGACGAAAACAACGTCCACAAGGTCGGCGACCAGGTGTCTATCCAGGAATCGAAGCCGATCTCCAAGGACAAGCGCTGGGTCGTCATCACCCCGGACCAGGCGTAACAACGAATTTTGGACAAGCCGGGGAGGGCGGTAGCCCATCCCGTTAGTAAAGAAGAAGGCGGCCAGTCATGATTCAGATGCAAACAAACCTCGACGTCGCGGATAATTCCGGCGCCCGTCGTGTCATGTGCATCAAGGTGCTGGGCGGCTCGAAGCGGAAGTACGCATCCGTGGGCGACATCATCGTGGTGTCGATCAAGGAAGCGATTCCGAGGGGCCGCGTTAAGAAGGGTGACGTGATGAAGGCGGTCGTGGTTCGCACGGCCAAGGACATCCGTCGTCCGGACGGCAGCGTGATCCGTTTCGACAAGAACGCGGCCGTTCTCGTCGACAACAAGAAAGAACCGATCGGCACGCGTATCTTCGGGCCGGTTCCGCGCGAGCTTCGCGCCAAGAACCACATGAAGATCATCTCGCTCGCGCCCGAAGTGCTGTAAGGAGCCGGTAAAATGCAGAAGATCCGTAAAGGCGACAAGGTTGTCGTTCTGACCGGCAAGGACAAGGGCCGCACCGGCGAGGTGCTGGCGGTCCAGCCGAAGGAAGACACCGCTCTCGTCCGCGGCGTGAACATGATCCGCCGCCACCAGAAGCAGTCCCAGACCCAAGAGGGCGGGATCATCACCAAGGAAGCGCCGATCCACCTGTCGAACATCGCGCTCGCCGACCCCAAGGATGGCAAGCCGACCCGCGTCGGTTTCCAGGTCCAGAAGGACGGCAAGAAGGTGCGTGTCGCCAAGCGTTCGGGAGAAGTCATCAATGGCTAAGGAAACCAACGCCCCGCGTCTGAAGACGGTCTACAACGAGACCATCCGCAAGGCGATGATGGAGCAGTTCAAGTACGACAACGAGATGCAGATCCCGCGCATCGACAAGATCGTGCTCAACATGGGTGTCGGCGAAGCCACCGCGGATTCGAAGAAGCCGTCGGTCGCCGCCGAGGACCTCGCCATGATCGCCGGCCAGAAGCCGGTGGTGACCCGCGCCCGCAAGTCGATCGCCGGCTTCAAGGTGCGTGAGAACATGCCGATCGGCGCCAAGGTTACGCTCCGCCAGGAGCGTATGTACGAGTTCCTGGACCGTCTCGTGAACATCGCGCTCCCGCGCGTTCGCGATTTCCGCGGTCTGAACCCGAAAAGCTTTGACGGCCGTGGCAATTACGCTATGGGCATCAAGGAGCACATCGTGTTCCCCGAGATCAATTACGACAAGGTCGATCAGATCTGGGGTATGGACATCATCGTTTGCACGACCGCCAAGACGGACGACGAAGCCAGGGCTCTGCTCAAGGCTTTCAACTTCCCCTTCCGGCAGTAACGGCAGCGAGAAAAGGAACAATCTGAAATGGCAAAGACCAGCTCAGTCGAGAAGAATAACCGGCGCCGCAAGCTTGTGGACCAGTACGCTGCCAAGCGTAAGGCCCTCAAGGATATCATCATGGATCAGTCCAAGCCGATCGAGGAACGCTTCCGCGCGCAGCTCAAGCTCGCCGCGCTGCCGCGCAATTCGGCCAAGATCCGTATCCGCAATCGCTGCGAAGTCACCGGCCGTCCGCGCGCCTACTATCGCAAGCTGAAGATGTCGCGTATCGCACTTCGCGACCTTGGCTCCACGGGCAAGGTCCCGGGCCTGGTGAAGTCGAGCTGGTAAGGAGCATTTGATATGTCTTTGAGTGATCCTCTCGGCGATATGCTGACCCGCATCCGCAACGCCTATGGCCGCAAGAAGTCGACTGTGTCGACCCCGGCTTCCAGGCTGCGCGCCCGCGTCCTCGAAGTGCTGAAGTCGGAAGGCTACATCCGCGACTACAGCCAGACCGACTTCGAAAACGGCAAGTCCGAGATCGAAATCGAGCTGAAGTATTTCGACGGCCAGCCGGTGATCCGCGAGATCGCCCGCGTCTCCAAGCCGGGCCGTCGCGTCTACGTCTCGTCCAAGTCCATTCCGGCGGTCGCCAATGGCCTGGGCATCTCGATCCTTTCGACCCCGAAGGGCGTGATGGCCGACCACGAAGCGCGCGAACAGAACGTCGGCGGGGAAATCCTCTGCCAGGTCTTCTGATCTGCGTAGGCTGAAAAAAGAAAGGCACGAGGACTATGTCTCGTATTGGCAAGAAACCCGTTCAGCTTCCGCAGGGCGTCACCGCCTCCGTTGACGGCCAGACCGTCACGGCCAAGGGCCCCAAGGGTGAGCTGAAGTTCGTGGTCAACAACGAAGTGCTGGTCACTATGGAAAACGGCGAGATCGCCGTTCAGCCGCGCGACCAGTCGAAGGATGCGCGCTCCAAGTGGGGCATGTCGCGGACCCAGATCGTCAACATCCTGACCGGCGTGAAGGACGGCTTCGAGAAGAAGCTCGAGATCACCGGCGTCGGTTATCGTGCGGCTCTGCAGGGCAAGAACCTGCAGCTCGCACTTGGCTTCTCGCACGACGTCGTCTATCAGACGCCGGAAGGCATCACCATCACGGTGCCGAAGCCGACGGAAATCGTGGTCGCCGGCATCGACAAGCAGCAGGTCGGCCAGGTCGCTGCCGAGATCCGCGAATACCGCGGTCCTGAGCCCTACAAGGGCAAGGGCGTCCGCTATGCAGGCGAAAAGATCGTCCGCAAAGAAGGCAAGAAGAAGTAATTGTAACGCCGCGGTGCGCGGTCGCGGGAGGCCCTTTGGCCTACCGCACATGGCCGCACCCGTTTCAGAAGGCAAGGAAGTACCATCATGGCTTCGAAAGAAACCACTCTGCGTCGCTCGGCGCGCATCCGCCGGCAGATCAAGAAGGTCGCCAACGGCCGTCCGCGTCTGTCGGTGCACCGTACGTCGAAGAACATCTATGTTCAGGTCATCGACGACGCCAACGGCCGCACGCTCGCTGCCGCTTCGACCCTCGAGAAGGACCTCAAGGGCTCGCTGAAGACCGGCGCTGACACTGCAGCCGCTGCTGCCGTCGGCAAGCTGATCGCCGAGCGCGCCTCGAAGGCCGGCGTCAAGGACGTCGTTTTCGACCGCGGCGCCTACATCTATCACGGCCGCGTCAAGGCTCTTGCCGAGGCTGCCCGTGAAGGTGGTCTGAACTTCTGATCGAGTCTTACGACGCAGCGCGTGGCGCTGCGTCGCACCACTCAACAGTTGCATTAAATCCGGCGACGCTATAGACGCCGGATTTGGTTTTTAACCCCCGTGCTTCCGGAAAAGAACAAGGATAGGAATATGGCACAAGAACGTAGGGACGGCGGCCGCGATCGCGACCGTAGCCGTGACCGCGAAGAGCGCGACAGCGAATTCGTCGACAAGCTCGTTCACATCAACCGCGTTGCCAAGGTCGTCAAGGGCGGCCGGCGTTTCGGTTTCGCAGCACTCGTCGTTGTTGGCGACCAGAAGGGCCGCGTTGGCTTTGGTCACGGCAAGGCGCGCGAAGTGCCGGAAGCGATCCGCAAGGCAACCGAATCGGCCAAGCGCGACATGATTTTCGTGCCGCTGCGTTCGGGCCGCACGCTGCACCATGACGTTGAAGGCCGTTGGGGCGCTGGTCGCGTTCTGCTGCGTTCGGCCAAGGTCGGTACCGGTATCATCGCCGGTGGCCCGATGCGCGCCGTCTTCGAGACGCTCGGCATGCACGACGTCGTGGCCAAGTCGATGGGCTCGTCGAACCCGTACAACATGGTTCGCGCCACCTTCGATGCGCTGAAGAGCCAGATGCATCCGAAGGATGTGGCTGCACAGCGCGGCATCAAGTACTCGACGCTTCAGGCGCGCCGCGGTTCCGCGGTTGCGGCGGAAGAATAGTCGGACGGACCAGGGACAACGACCATGGCCAAGAAAGAAACCAAGACCATCACCGTTGAGCAGATCGGCAGCCCGATCCGTCGTCCGAAGGAGCAGCGTGCTACGCTGGTCGGTCTCGGCCTCAACAAGATGCATCGCAGGCGCACCCTGGAGGACACTCCGTCCGTGCGCGGCATGATCGCAGCCGTTCAGCACCTCGTCCGCGTTGTGGACGAGGCGTAAGCCGAGCGCAGGAGACAGAACATGAAACTCAACGATCTGCGTGACAACTCCGGCGCCACCCATTCCAGGAAGCGCGTGGGCCGTGGCATCGGCTCGGGCTCCGGCAAGACCGGCGGCCGCGGCGTCAAGGGCCAGAGCTCCCGCTCCGGCGTGGCGATCAACGGCTTCGAGGGTGGCCAGATGCCGCTCTACCGTCGCCTGCCGAAGCGCGGCTTCACCAACATCTTCGCGAAGGACTTCGTGACGGTGTCGCTGGCCCGCATCCAGGCCGCGATCGACGCCAAGAAGCTCGATGCGAAGGAAACCGTTGACGGTGCGGCGCTGCTCAAGGCCGGCGTGATCCGCCGCGTCAAGGACGGTGTCCGTATCCTCGGTGACGGCGAACTCAAGGCCAAGGTGACCTTCGACGTCGCCGGCGCCTCCAAGCCAGCGATCGAGAAGATCGAGAAGGCCGGAGGATCGGTCAAGTTGCCGGAAACGGCAGCGGCCGAGTAAAAGGTTTGCGAGTGGGCGGCGGTAGAGATACCGCCGCTTGCATGTTAACCGTCCGAAGCCTATTTCGTGGCTTCGGTGAATCACGCTGCTCCGGATTGCGGCACGCGGTGTGACCAAGCGGAGTACCCTTTATGGCATCGGCTGCAGAACAACTTGCATCCAATCTGAATTTCGCAGCCTTCGCCAAGGCCGAAGACCTCAAGAAGCGCATCTGGTTTACTCTCGGCGCGCTGCTCGTCTATCGCCTCGGTACCTATATTCCGCTCCCGGGAATCAATCCCGACGCGTTTGCCCAGGCCTTCACCCAGCAGGCCCGTGGCGTTCTCGGCATCTTCAACATGTTTGCCGGCGGCGCCGTACAGCGCATGGCCATTTTCGCACTGGGCATCATGCCCTACATCTCTGCCTCCATCATCATGCAGCTCATGACGTCGGTCATCCCGTCGCTTGAAGCGCTGAAGAAGGAAGGCGAGGCGGGCCGCAAGATCATCAACCAGTATACCCGCTATGGCACCGTGCTCCTGGCCGTCGTGCAGGCCTACGGCATCTCGGTGGGTCTCGAGAGCGGCAACGGCATCGTCGCGGATCCGGGCATGTTCTTCCGTGCCTCGACCGTCATCACGCTTGTCGGCGGCACCATGTTCCTGATGTGGCTCGGCGAGCAGATCACTGCCCGCGGCATCGGCAACGGTATTTCGCTCATCATCTTCGCCGGCATCGTGGCGGGTCTTCCGAGCGCCATCAGCGGCACTCTGGAACTCGGCCGTACCGGCGCGCTGTCGACGGGCCTGATCCTTGCGGTCATCGTGCTCGCCGTCGTGCTCATCGCCGTCATCGTGTTCTTCGAGCGCGCCCAGCGTCGCCTGCTGATCCAGTATCCGAAGCGCCAGGTCGGCAACCGCATGTTCCAGGGCGACACGTCGCACCTGCCGCTGAAGCTCAACACCTCGGGCGTCATTCCGCCGATCTTCGCTTCCTCGCTGCTCTTGCTGCCGGCGACCTTCGCGGGCTTCGCGAACACGACCACGCTGCCGACTTGGGCAAGCGGACTGATGGCGGCACTCGGCCACGGCCAGCCGCTCTACATGTCGCTCTATGCCGGCATGATCATCTTCTTCGCCTTCTTCTACACGGCGATCGTGTTCAATCCGAAGGACACGGCCGACCAGCTGAAGAAGCACTCGGGCTTCATCCCTGGCTATCGTCCGGGTGAGCGCACCGCCGAATATATCGACTACGTGCTGACCCGCATCACCGTCATTGGTGCCGCTTATCTCGTCGTCATCTGCCTGATACCGGAATTCCTGATCTCGGCGACCGGCGTGCCGTTCTACCTTGGTGGTACTTCGCTTCTCATCGTCGTCAATGTAACCCTCGACACGGTGGCGCAGATTCAGGGTCACCTGATCGCCCACCAGTACGAGGGCCTGATCAAGAAGTCGAAGCTCCGCGGAGGAAAGAGAGGAAGATGAAGCTGATTTTGCTTGGACCGCCGGGGGCGGGCAAAGGGACGCAAGCACAGAGGCTGGTCGACAAGCACGGCATTCCTCAACTCTCCACCGGCGACATGCTGCGCGCCGCGGTCAAGGCCGAAACCGAGGTTGGCAAGCGTGCCAAGGCGGTGATGGATGCCGGCGAGCTCGTCTCGGACGAGATCGTCAACGCAATCGTGGCCGAACGCATCGACCAGGACGATTGCGCGAAGGGGTTCATCCTCGACGGATACCCGCGCACCCTGGCACAGGCCGATGCCGTTGCCGACATGCTGGCCGAACGCGGTCTTCATCTCGACGTCGTGATCGAGCTCGTGGTCGATGACAAGGCGCTTGTCGGCCGCATCCTGAAGCGGGCCGAGGAAGCCAAGGCCGCCGGTCAGCCGGTGCGCAAGGACGACAACGCCGAGGTCTTCGACGAGCGCCTGCGCGAGTACTACAAGAAGACGGCGCCGCTGATCGGCTACTACTACGCCAACGACCTGCTCAAGCAGGTCGACGGCATGGCTGCGATCGACGACGTGACCGCGCAGATCGACGCCGTTCTGGCGGATACGCTGCGCAATTAAGGCCTTAGGGCTTGACGGACGGGCCGGACTGGAGTATGGCGGCCCGTCTTCCATTCAGGCATGAATTTGTCTGCCCGTGAGGGCAAGCATTCATATTGATTAGGAAAACCCGCAAGGGCCGGCCTCCACCGGACGCGGGACAACTTGAAGCGCCGGCGCGGCCGGCCCAAATGGAGTGAAGAAATGGCTCGTATAGCCGGCGTCAACATCCCGACCAACAAGCGCGTCGTCATTGCGCTTCAGTACATCCACGGCATTGGCAAGAAGTTCGCCCAGGAGATCATCGAGAAGGTGGGTATCCCGGCCGAGCGTCGCGTCAACCAGCTGACCGACGCCGAAGTCCTGTCGATCCGCGAAACGATCGACCGCGACTACCAGGTCGAAGGCGATCTGCGCCGCGAAGTTTCGATCAACATCAAGCGTCTGATGGACCTCGGCTGCTACCGCGGCCTGCGTCACCGTCGTTCGCTTCCGGTCCGCGGCCAGCGCACGCACACCAATGCGCGCACCCGCAAGGGCCCGGCCAAGGCAATCGCCGGCAAGAAGAAGTAATCAGGTTTCCCCGGCGGGTCTCGGCCCGCCGGTTTCGCCTTTTGGGCGGGTGTTCGGTCTGGCACCTTAAATGCAGGCTGGTGTAGCCGCTGGCGTTACGGCGGTGAAGAGATCAACTGAAAGGACTGCTATGGCTAAGGAAGCCGCTCGCGTTCGTCGCCGCGAACGCAAGAACATCTCGTCGGGCGTTGCCCACGTGAATTCGACCTTCAACAACACCATGATCACCATCTCCGACGCGCAGGGCAATGCGATTGCCTGGTCGTCGGCCGGCGCCCAGGGCTTCAAGGGTTCGCGCAAGTCGACCCCGTTCGCTGCCCAGATGGCTGCCGAAGACGCTGCCAAGAAGGCCCAGGAGCATGGCATGCGCACCCTCGAGGTCGAGGTTTGCGGCCCCGGTTCCGGCCGTGAGTCGGCTCTCCGCGCGCTGCAGGCTGCCGGCTTCACGATCACCTCGATCCGTGACGTGACGCCGATCCCGCACAACGGCTGCCGTCCGCGCAAGAAGCGTCGCGTCTAAGGTTATTTCACCGCCGCGCGGACGCCTCAGGCGTTCGTCCGCGGCTTCCAGGTCGCCCGTCACGATTGGATGGTGGCGGGGCTACGGAAGGAAGCGAATATGATTCAGAAAAACTGGCAGGAACTGATCAAGCCGAACAAGATCGAGTTCTCGTCAAAGAAGAAGACGCTGACCACGCTGGTGGCCGAGCCGCTCGAGCGTGGCTTCGGCCTGACGCTGGGCAATGCTCTGCGCCGTGTGCTGCTGTCGTCGCTGCGCGGCGCTGCCGTCACCGCCGTCCAGATCGACGGCGTGCTGCACGAGTTCTCGTCGATCGGCGGCGTCCGCGAGGACGTGACCGACATCGTGCTGAACATCAAGGAAATCGCCATCCGCATGGAAGGCGATGGTCCGAAGCGCATGGTCGTTCGCAAGCAGGGCCCGGGTGCGGTGCTCGCCGGCGACATCCAGACCGTGGGCGACGTCGAGATCCTGAACCCCGACCACGTGATCTGCACCCTCGACGAGGGCGCCGAGATCCGCATGGAGTTCACGGTCGACACCGGCAAGGGCTACGTTCCTGCCGAGCGTAACCGCGCGGAAGACGCTCCGATCGGGCTCATCCCGGTCGACAGCCTCTACTCGCCGGTCAAGAAGGTTTCGTACAAGGTCGAGAACACCCGTGAGGGCCAGGTTCTGGACTACGACAAGCTGACCATGACCATCGAGACCGACGGTTCGATCACGGGCGAGGACGCGGTGGCTTTCGCTGCCCGCATCCTGCAGGACCAGCTTGCGCTGTTCGTCAACTTCGAGGAGCCCCAGAAGGAAGCCGCGGCCGAGCAGGTCACGGAACTCGCCTTCAACCCGGCGCTGCTCAAGAAGGTCGACGAGCTCGAGCTTTCGGTGCGTTCGGCCAACTGCCTCAAGAACGACAACATCGTTTACATCGGCGACCTGATCCAGAAGACGGAAGCCGAGATGCTGCGCACCCCGAACTTCGGCCGCAAGTCGCTCAACGAGATCAAGGAAGTTCTGGCCGCGATGGGTCTGCACCTCGGTATGGAAGTGCAGGACTGGCCGCCGGAAAACATCGAAGACCTCGCCAAGCGTTACGAAGACCAGTACTAAGAAGACTTAGTCGAGCAAGGTTCCGAGGACCGGATACTCCGGTCCGACGGCCTTGCGGAAAACCATCAGAGGCCGTGGCCTCTTGAACAACTGAAGAAGGAAAAGAGCCATGCGCCACGGTTTCAAAGGCCGTCGCTTCGCCCGCAGCGTAAGCCACCGCAAGTCCATGTTCGCCAATCTCTCGGTCTCGCTGATCGAGCACGAGCAGATCGTGACCACGCTCGAAAAGGCGAAGGACCTGCGTCCGATCGTCGAGAAGCTGGTTACCCTCGGCAAGCGCGGCGACCTGCATGCCCGCCGCCAGGTGATCGCCCAGATCGGCAACGAGAGCGTCGTGAAGCGTCTGTTCGACGTCGTCGCGCCGCGTTACGCCGACCGCAAGGGCGGCTACCTGCGCATCATGAAGGCCGGCTTCCGCCGCGGTGACAACGCCGCCATGGCCGTCATCGAGTTCGTCGATCGCGACACCTCGGCCAAGGGCGCCGGCGACCGCGCTCGCCTCGAGGCTGAAGCTGCCAACGAAGCAGAAGCGGCATAAGCGCTTTCGCACTGATGAAATGAACGAAGGGGCCCTTGCGGCCCCTTTTGTTTTGGGCAGGCGTCGACAAGCTTCAGCACCTCTTCCGCTGCGTAGCCCAACTATCCGGAAATTAGCGCTTTCGCTGGCTTATCAGCCTTTCATTTTGCACAATCGTCGGGACAATGGCGCCGACTTTGCGTTGGAGGATTCGCCATGCGTGCGAAACGATTTGCCCTGCTCGTTCTGGGCGCCTGGATGACCTTCGCCGGGGCAGCCGCCGCGCAGGAAGCGCCGGCAGCCAATCCGGACCCCGGCCTTTCGGATGTGCTGACCGACCTGCTGAGCGGGGGCAAGGGCAATGGCGAAGCCACGCCCGGTCCGGATCGCCGCGTGCCGTTCGGCCGCGAGGAGATGCAGCTTTCTTTTGCGCCTTTGGTCAAGGATACGGCGGCGGCCGTCGTCAACGTCTATGCCTCGCAGCAGGTGAACGTGCGCTCGCCCTTCGAGGGCGATCCGTTCTTCGAGCAGTTCTTCGGCCGAACGGGTCCGCGCCAGCGGTCCTCCCTCGGCTCGGGCGTGCTGGTCGACCCCAGCGGCGTCGTCGTCACCAACTATCATGTCGTCAAGGACGCGGACCAGGTGAAGGTGGCGCTGTCGGACGGCCGCGAATTCGCCAGCAAGGTCCTCCTCAAGGACGAGACGCTCGATCTCGCCGTGCTGAAGATCGATTCCGACAAGCCGTTCCCGACCGTTCCGATCGGCGATTCCGACGCATTGCAGGTCGGTGACCTGGTGCTGGCGATCGGCAATCCGTTCGGCGTCGGCCAGACCACGACCAGCGGCATCGTCTCGGCTCTCGCGCGCACCCACATTGGGGTCGCCGACTCGAGCTTCTTCATTCAGACCGATGCCGCCATCAACCCGGGCAATTCGGGCGGCGCGCTCATCAACATGGGCGGCCAGCTCGTCGGCATCAATACGGCGATATTCAGCCGCAGCGGCGGCTCCATAGGCATCGGTTTCGCCATTCCCGCCAACATGGTGCGCGCCTTCGTCGACGCGGCCAAGAGCGGCGCCGAGTTCTTCGAGCGGCCGTTCGTGGGCGCAACATTCGAGCCGGTGACCGCCCAGATCGCCGAGTCGCTCGGCATGGAGCATCCGACGGGTGCCCTGATCTCGTCCGTGGACGAGAACGGACCCGCGGCGCGCGCCGGCCTCAAGCCGGGCGATGTCGTGCTTTCCTTCAACGGCAAGCCGGTCGAGCACATGGAGGCGCTGGACTATCGCCTCGCGACCCAGCCGATCGGCGGCAAGGCGACGCTGTCCGTGCTGACCAAGGGCGAGGAGAAGTCGATCGAGATCGCACTCGAGCGCGCGCCGGAGGGCACCAGCGCCGCCGAGGTCTTGCTGCGTGGTCGCAGTCCCTTTGCCGGTGCCAAGGTAGCAGAACTTTCGCCCAGGCTCGCGCAGCGGCTGCGCGTGCCGACCGGCACCAAGGGTGTGGTTATCGTCTCCGTCGACGGCGGCTCGCCTGCGGCGGGCTTCGGTTTCCAGCGCGGCGATATCGTGCGCGAGCTCAACGGCGAAGTAATCGACACGGCGCAGAAGCTCCAGCAACTGGCCGAGGCGGATTCCCGCTGGTGGCGCTTCACTGTGGAGCGTGATGGCCGGCTCATGCGGCAGATGCTTCGCTACTGAGGAAACGAATGGCCGACCTGTTCGAACCGGACCGACCGGAGAAGGCGCCGCCTGGACGGCCGCTCGCCGATCGGCTCCGGCCGGCCAGCCTCGGTGACGTGGTCGGGCAGGAGCACCTGACCGGCGAGGACGGCGTGCTCACGCGCATGATCCGGTCCGGGTCCCTCGGCTCGATGATTTTCTGGGGTCCGCCCGGCACGGGCAAGACGACCGTCGCGCGCCTGCTCGCAGGCGAAACCGGCCTGGCCTTCGAGCAGATCTCCGCGATTTTTTCGGGCGTCGCCGACCTCAAGAAGGTCTTCGAGACGGCGCGGCTGCGGCGATCCAACGGACGCCAGACTCTTCTGTTCGTGGACGAGATCCACCGTTTCAACCGCGCCCAGCAGGATTCCTTCCTGCCGGTCATGGAGGACGGCACGGTCATTCTGGTCGGGGCGACGACGGAGAACCCGTCCTTCGAACTCAACGCCGCCTTGCTGTCGCGCGCCAGGGTGCTGGTGTTCCAGTCGCTCGGCGAGGACAGCATCGCGCATCTGTTCGAGCGTGCGGAACAGGCCGAAGGCAAGCCGCTGCCGCTCGACGCGGAGGCGAGGGCGATGCTGCTGCGCATGGCCGATGGCGACGGGCGTGCCTCGCTGACGCTCGCCGAAGAGGTGTGGCGCGCCGCCAAGCCCGACGAGACCTTCGATCAGGATGGGCTCCTGCGTGTCGTGCAGCGCCGTGCGCCGATCTACGACAAGGGCCAGGACGGGCACTACAACCTGATTTCTGCCCTGCACAAATCGGTGCGCGGCTCGGACCCGGACGCAGCACTCTACTATCTCGCTCGCATGTTCGACGCCGGGGAGGATCCGCTCTATCTGGGGCGGCGTCTCGTGCGCATGGCGGTGGAGGACATTGGCCTGGCCGATCCGCAGGCACTGGTGATCGCAAACGCCGCCAAGGACGCCTATGACTATCTCGGCTCGCCCGAGGGCGAACTCGCTTTCGCCCAAGCTTGCGTCTATCTCGCCACCGCGCCCAAGTCGAATGCGGTCTACAACGCGTTCAAGGCCGCGACACGGGCTGCCAAGGAGCATGGTTCGCTGCTGCCGCCCAAGCACATCCTCAATGCGCCGACCAAGCTCATGAAGGAAGAGGCCTACGGCGCCGGCTACCGCTACGATCACGATGAGCCGGATGCCTTTTCGGGGCAGGACTATTTCCCCGAGAAGATGGGTCGCCAGACTTACTACGATCCGCCCGAGCGCGGCTTCGAGCGCGAGATCAGGAAACGGCTCGAGTACTGGTCGAAGCTGCGCCGCGAGCGGAACGAATAGCCGCAAGGCATCCTCGAATTCACTTGCAAAGAAATGCAATCATTATTATGTAATCGTTGTGGCCGATGACGGACACGCGAGCAAGGATTGCATGATGAAGCAGGTTACCGAGAAACTCTGGATTTCGGGGCAGCCAAGCGAGGCTGATCTTGGCGGGGCGCGGGAGCGCGGCGTTCGCCGCGTCATCAACAACCGGCCCGAAAACGAAGATCCCACGCAGCCGCCATTGGCCCGGTCCGTGGAAATCGCCGCCGGCCTCGGCATGGATCTGGTGCATATTCCGGTTGTTCCGGGGCAGATCACCAAGGAAGCCGTGCGGGAATTTCAGTCCGCCGTTGCCGCTTCCGATGGTCCGGTGCTGGCGCACTGCAAGTCGGGTATGCGCTCGTTGAGCCTGTGGGCCATCGGCGAGGTGCTGGACGGCAAGCTTGACGCAGCCGAACTCGATGCGCTCGGGGCTGGGCTCGGTATCAACCTTTCCGGCGCCAAGGACTGGCTTCGCAACAATTCCTGAACACAGAAGCACTGGGTGAGCACAATGCACAGTCCCGAAGTCACCGCCTTCTTCGATCCTCGCACTTTCTCCGTGCAGTACGTCGTCACCGACCCGTCGACGAAGAAATGCGCGATCATCGATCCGGTGCTCGATTTCGACGAGAAGTCGGGCGCGACGGCGACGACGAATGCCGACCGGATTCTCGACTTCATCGAAGTGCGGGGGCTGACGGTCGAGTGGATTCTCGACACCCATCCGCATGCCGACCACTTCTCGGCCGCCCGTTACCTCAAGTCGAAGACCGGCGCGCGGACTGCCATCGGCGAGCACGTCACTGATGTGCAGAAACTCTGGAAGGGAATCTACAACTGGCACGAGCTCGCCGAAGACGGTTCGCAATGGGACCGGCTGTTCGCTGCGGGCGACACGTTCTCGATAGGTGAGATTCCGGCGAAAGTGCTGTTCTCGCCAGGGCACACGCTTGCCTCGATCACCTACGTGATCGGCGACGCGGCCTTCGTGCACGACACGCTGTTCATGCCCGACAGCGGCACGGCGCGTGCCGATTTTCCGGGCGGCAGCGCAAAGCGCCTGTGGCAGTCGATTCAGGAAATACTGGAGCTCCCCGACGAGACGAGGCTGTTCACCGGCCACGACTACCAGCCGGGGGGTCGCGAACCCAGGTGGGAAAGCACGGTTGCAGAGCAGAAGGCGCGCAACACGCACATCTCGAGGCTGTTGACCGAAGCGGAGTTCGTCGAGGTCCGCGAAGCGCGCGACCGCACGCTGCCAATGCCCAAGCTCATCCTTCACGCGCTGCAGATCAACATCAACCGACATTCCCCAAGTGGCCTGCCGCTTGACTTCAAGATCGCCTGATTTTGCTCG
>VFQM010001637.1_pt1 | contig 18978 bp, 20 predicted proteins | sample 3512391 | NCBI WGS metagenome assembly VFQM01 (sample SAMN10412369, study PRJNA504923) | tailings metagenome | isolation source: Replicate 1 from Balatoc abandoned mine | place: Philippines | reverse complement strand
ACCCTTCTGCCCGCTGTCTAGCTGCTGCCGCCGCAGCTACGCCTCCAGCACCTGCTGACAGCTTGGCAAATGCTGCAGCCTCTGCATCCTGCACTCCTTTAGAGATATACACTCCAAAAGCGTTCGTGTACCCTTCTGCCCGCTGTCTAGCTGCTGCCGCCGCAGCTACGCCTCCAGCACCTGCCGACAGCTGAGAAGATCGTGATGCTTGGTCAGCAAGTATCTTCTGAGTCTCAGCTTCGCCCTCGGCAAGTTGCTTTTTAAGGGCTGCAAGCATTTGCTTTTGGCTTTCCTTCCAGTTGGCCAGCACCTGCTTATGGTATGGCGAAAGCGTAGCTCCTGCCTGCTGCAGTTGAAATAATACAGAAGGGTCTTTGATCTTAGCATTAGCCTGCCCAGCCACCATCGCCTCATACACGCGAGTAGCTTCAGCCTTAGCGGCAGCAGCGATAGTACGGCCCTGCTTACGAATGGCAGCTGGTGCCTCTGCCATCCCCTCTTCGATGCCCTTAGTGGCAGCGCGACCGATACCCAGGCCCGTTTCCTGTACGATGCTCTTGAGTTCTGCCATCTCGTTTTTGAAGATGCGACCAAGTTGCCCTACCGATCCGGCAAAAGATCGTTTGAGCGAGTCAGCAGTAGAGTTCAAGCTCTGAATAGAGTTCTTCAACTCATCTAGAGACGAGCCCTGACCTTTGATGCCAGTGAGCATCAAACGCAGTTCTCTCAATGCAGAAGTAGCGCCTTTAGTGTTCTCAAAGGCTTTACCCATCTGCTCGGCTGCGGTCGTCAGCCGATCCAAGTTGCGCATGGCAACTTCTGCGTCCTTGGAGTCAATCTCTACTACTAATTTGTCGCTCATAAAAAATCCCCGCTTTGCGGGGATTTTACCTTCGACGGCCCTTGGGCGGGGCCTTCTTCACTTGAGCCTCTTTGGCCTTGTGTTCCTTTTCACGCTTGGCCGTAACCTCGGCCAACCAAATATCATCGATTGCAACCATCTTCTCATGAAAATCGTCAAAGTCGAAGTCGTGCATCTGGAAAGCGTCGTAGTATGTTCGTATCACTCCAGTAGTTAAGGGTAGCGGCCCACCATCTGTGTACCCTCTATCCCTTGATAACTTTCGGAACTCTGACACTACCCAGCTAAGGCGTCGGTCAAGTTCTGGCCGTCTTTCAAGTGCAGGTGGGGTGATCCCCTGAGTCTCTTGCATTTGCAAGAGCATATCTAGTTTATCGCCCCACTCAAACTGCCACTTGAAATAACTTACAAATTTTCTTTGTCTTCCTCGTCCTTGACGACCTTGTAGGCGTGTTCGTCATTCGCCATCTTGTTCACCCACTGACGGAACAGAGGCGTAGCAAGCAGCTTCTCAGCGTTGGCCTTGCTGTACTCCATCGCCTGACCTTGGAACTTGACAGTACCCTTCCAGCCCAGCAGAATCGTCTCTGCCATAACCGTAGCCATGATTTCATTCGACTTGGCCTCAGCTGCCTCTCCTTTACCATCCAGCAGGCGCTTGTACTTCTCATAGAAGTAATTGGCGCGCCGAGAGAACTTAGGGTTGTTGGCGCGAGCGATCAGAAACTCAACGCCGTTACCGTAAGGGAACCACACACCACCGTCATCGACAGCGAATTCAGCGAAAATATCGAGGCCATCGTCTTGAGCATCTGCAGTCATTGTTTTCTCCTGTGTACACAGTCCACCAATCGGGACTGTGCAATTGTAATGCAAAAAGCCCTCAGCAGGATAGCCTGCTGAGGGCAAAGATTGGCTTAGCCAACCACCAGGAGAAACTTAGGTCAGCAGCGGTGCACCCACACGGTCGATAAACACAACCTTGCGCAATGCAGGCGCTGCATTGGCGGCATCGCGCAAAGCAGTCAGCGAGATACTCGCCATCAGATCGCTGTCCGAGCCACCCGAAGCATTCACTGTGTAGCTGGACACGTTAGCTGCCGGGAGGGTAAAGATATACCCATTACCTTCAGCATCGTAAGAGGTGAAAGCAATCTCAATGTTGGAGTTATCCAGCAGCTCCCTGTAGAACGTAGCGCCACTTGCAAAATACACTTCAATGTCAGCAGTACAGTTAATCTGACCACTGCCGATACCGATAGCGCCCAGAGCGCAGAGAGCCGTCTGCTGACGCAGAGAGTTGTCGTAGCTAAAAGCGATCGAATTGATGAATGTGCCGGCAAGTGGGGCACCTTTAGCCCACAAAGCGCAGGTCGTACCCGACACGCCAGACATGATCTGGTAAGATTGAGAATCGGTAACGGTAGCTGGAAGCAGCGTAGCGTTGTCCTGCTCCGAATCTCTGCCCATGAAACTGAATTCAACCGTCGAGAGCGAACCCGAAGCAATATTCAGGGACATGGAGCTAGCAGTCATGCCTCGGAACGAGAAGTATTCTCCAACGTCGCCAATCTCGCGCTGCAAAGTAAAGCTGGGCTGAATCACTCCGTTGGTCAGTCGAGCAGCCAGGACCTTCGTAGCAGCGAATGGGCCACCAGCAATTGCAGGAGTGCCGGGATCAAGTGTGATGACCGTGGTAGTAGGGGCAACAGTCTTGCTGACACGGAAAAGCTTGCCATCATTGGCAGTCGAAGTACCGTCCAGAGTAAACCACTGACCCAGCTGCAGGGTAGTGAAAGCGCTGGTGCCGACAGGAGCTACGGTCGCAGTAATATCTGTAGCAGTAATAGTAGCCTCAAAAGCAGTGCTGACCCCTGTACCGCCGATACCGACGAACGTACTCTGCAAAGTAGCCTCAATGAATGGGTCATACTCAGCAAACTGCATTTCGGCCTGCACACCGCCAGCAGCTTCAGCAGAAGTAGGAATCATGCTGGACGAGCTGCGGGAATCGTTAATTTCCGAGCTAGTCTCTTTGTTGACAGTAAAGTTCAACGATTCACCAGTAATGCGGAGCTTACGCACCGTACCGCTAGTAGGAGTGACGCCGAAAGTAACTTCCTTGATGTAGGACAGTTGTACGCGGCTAGTAGATGCGAGTGCCATGAGAGTATCTCCGTGATTAGTCGGGCATTGATTGAAGAGAGAATAACCTGACGAATAGGAAGCGGCAAGCTTGTATGCTACAATGCTGCCCGCTTGAGGTTACAGGATTCTATGTACCGATAGAGTCAGCCCAAAATGGGATGATTGCAGCCTCTGCAGCCCAGCCGTCTGAAGCTGGTTTCGAGCTAAAGCGGGCAGCAAGTGTTCGCAAAGGTAGGATGGTATCCTTCATATGGATGGCCGGATAGAAGTGCTCCAGCAGGGCATTTGCGGCCTTGGTGCCGCTGCCCTCCTTCACGCAGGCTTCAAGGACAATAGTGCCAATCAGCCGGTGATCCGGATTCAAGGCCAAATTCACCTGCTGACCGTCCTGATAGACAATCCAAGCTTTAAGGTACGGGTTCGTCTGCAGGGCAGTATTTACCTTAATGCCGTTTGCATACTCGATTTCAAGTGGGTAGGCTGTAAATGTAGCAGCCAGTGCTTGCACCTTGTTGACTAAAGCAACTCTTACAGATTCTCGGAGGTTACTCATATTCTTCTCTTCAATGTTCTGAGCTGACTGTACTTAGCAATGACGTAGCCAGCCATTGCAATCTGACCGTACTTGTAGTTAACGTCCCGAATTTTTCGACCTTCTGGACCTACGCCCATCTCTACCGAAGCCGCGTAGGGCGCATAATTGACAATCTGGATTTTACTGTTCCAGCGAATGTCTGCTACCTTTGGCAGCTCTCTGTCAAGAGTTTTAGTTACAGCTGGATCGGCGCCTGCGTAATAGGGATCATCACGACGCCAATCCCTAACCTTGTAGCCCCTAATTTTCTTGTACCCACCAGTATTGCCGTGAAACTCGATGTACCAATTAGACGCAAGGTTTCCCGACCATTGGGGAGAGCCTTGGACTAGATCTATAAAAATGTCTCGGACGAGTCTACGCTTAGTCTCTGTTACTTGGCCTTCCACCAAAAGCTGGTGCTTCTTCAGCTTGGCTATAAATCCGTCAATATTTTTAGCCTTGATCTTGAGCATCACGCTCTCCGTAGCTGGATATTCCAGGCATCAAAGTAAGGAGTAAATTTAATATTCCTCCACTTAACGCCAGATACAGTGATAAGCTGATCTGCCTTTGGAGTCACTGCAGACTTAGCCACAATCAAACTCATGTCTCCGGCTTGATTGCGAGGATCGGCCTCAGTGTTAAAATTGTACAGCTTGTACATATCCAGCATGATGCCAGTAGTCGTCACTCCAGCTGCATGTGTTTCGGTTACTGCGTCGTAAACACCTGCAAAGGTTGCAGTAACCTCGGCATCTGTAGCAGGATCAGTAGCAAGTTCGTCCGACACAGCTACCCAATAGCCCTCATTAGCATACTGAACACTTCTGATGTGCAGGTATTGTTGAGCACTCTTGAGAAAGTACCCCGCCTTCAGGCTCTCGGTAATCCCAAAGAATACCTCATACTGGGGGTCATAGTTACTATCAGTGACGCTATTGACAGTATCTTTGAGATATTGCCTGTGACCGTAGATAGGCGTACCTGGGCTCTTGAGTGCAGCTTGGGCAGGAGTAAGCAAGTTGAAGAGGTCTGTGGCCTCTTTCGCCGCGCTTGTCTGCCGGATAGGCTGATCTTTGAAAGCGTCGGTGACAAGTTCGCCCATAATCCAGCGCATGCCCTGCACTACCACAACCCTGCGGGATGCCGGAACTGTGCCGGGGGCTACTGACACTACCCTGCGTCTTTGAAAGCTTCCGTCTGGGGCAGCTCCTTCGTAAGAGCTAAACTGCGCTTTGAAGAGGAACGCTCCCGTATAACCATCAGTGACGGTATCAGTATCAAAATAACGGGCAGCGCTTTTAAGTTTCATCTTGCTCTCTCAGGTAAGTCCTGGCAACTGTGCTTCAGCCTTCTTTGTAAATGCTTCAAGCTGTGCCAAGGTCATAGCGCCTGTGTGTCGGCCAACAAGTTCGTCTTCACGGTATAGCTTTAACGTAGGTACTCCGCGAACTCCGTGCATTTCCGCAATAGCCTTCTGCTTCTCAACATCGACTTTTACAATTGTGAGCCCACGATCTGCAAGTTCTTGGAGTGCAGGCTCCATAGCTTTGCACGGCTTACACCACGAAATAGAGAATACCTTGAGGTGAATCATACGTCAGTGACTGGGTTAATTGCTAAACCTGCAGCTGCGAAGTAAGTTCGCTGGGTAGCTGCAGTGGTTGGTGTACCTGCATTGCTCAGCGCTATAAGCACTCGGGCTTTCAAGGTCTGATATGTAGAGTTCACTCCCTCCCTCACACCTTCAAAAGGATCAGTTACGCGATCCGTTTCAGCACGGCCATCCGTAATTCGCTTGGGTGCGAATAGCGGCAGAGATGTGAGTAGGTTTTTGCTGATTGCGTAAGCTGAGAATACCGAGACTACATCAACGAGCTTCTGCTCTTCGGCGGTAGGGCTGGCCGAGCCTTTAGCGGCAAGGTACTGAACCTCAAGAGTCGGCTCCATGTCGCTAAGCTCCATTTGTAAGAGCTTCAGATACATGGGCAGGGCAAGTGTGCCATTCTCCAACTCTTCATCCGACACACCCAATACAGCGCGGATTTCGTCGTAGGAGGCAAAGTCAGTGAGAGCAGTAGGCATGGTTGCAGGCGAGAGAGTGAACGACCATTTTATGCGGCCAAGAAAGTGAGTGGACGCTAACTAGGTTACGAGTCCTGGGGCTTGACACTCAACAGTGCGAAAGAAAGCCCACACAGGGTGGGCTAGCTCTTATTCGTCTGCTGGCTGATCTAGAGGATCACACAGCTCAAGCTTCTTGGCTTCCAGTTGGGAATCGACCCAGCTAGTACGCTTGTAAAGCTCAGAAGGAATACCGGTGTATTCCAGACCTGTGAGAGGATCGACCATTCGACCGTAGACGGCACGAATGTGCGCAACCTTAACTTCAGGGGTCTTAGGTGCAGCTACTTTTGGGTCAGCCTTAGGATCGGGAGCAGTAGCCATGATGGTCCTTTGTGAGAATTGCGAGAATTGCGAGGACCGAAGTCCTCGCGTTACCTATTAGGTCAGTGTCAACACAGACCAAGCATCGTCGTACAGACGGTAGGCGATAGAGCCTGCGTCAATACGCATCTTGGTAGAGCGGCGGATAGCGAACTCTTCCATAGCCGAGTAAGACATAGATGTGCTGGTCACCACATGATAACCATAGCGGCTATCGAAACCCATGATGGTGTTGACAGGCCAGCTTGGGTCTTGGCTGATGATGACTTCCACACGGTCAGGCCACGTAGGATTCACCACCGACTCCAGCGTGTCGATACGCTTAGAGGTAGCGTTGTCGCCCTGGACATTGGGACGACCGCTGCGGTTCTCGATAGCCAGAGCACCAGCCAGATCGGTCACCACGGTGTCGATACGGCGCTTACGGCTATTGTTGAACAGCCAGCCCACCCAGGCCTTCTGCGACAGAGCACCCACAGCCAGGGTAGAGTCGTAGTCGGTCTTGGCGTTCTTGACAGCGCCGGTCACGGAAGCAAGTGCCACCATGTCCAGATCGGTGTCGCCGTTCAGGAAGTTGAGCAGCTGGTCTTCCACTCGCTCCAGAGCCTCTTCTTCAGCTTGACGCTGCATAGACAGCGTAACGATAGGCAGCGACACCGAATTCGCCACTTGGTCGCTGTACTCGATACCGATAGAGCTTCCAGCAATCTTGAAGCTCTTGTCGGATGCCGTCATCAGCAGCATGCTGGTAGGCTCAGACAGCTGAGCAATACCCTTGCTTCGACCAGCGGCGGGGCGGGTGAAGTTCAGGATAGGGCGCTCAAACTTGGTGCCGTTGATCGAATCGGTCACTGCAGCCTTACGGTTGAACAGGCCGGTAATACCGTAGTCGCTGGAGCGCAGGGATGCTTCGATGGCGTCCATCAGGAAGGCCTGCACCACCAGACGACCGGTGATGGAGTTATCCTGAGTGGAAGCAGCTTGGAAACCCTTCATGTCCAGAGCGTGACCGAAGGACACATCCTTACGATGCAGACCCAGCTGCGCGTAAACTTGCTGCGAAGCAGTCAGACCTTCAGGGGCCGTCTGCACTTCTGCATCCAGCTTGCGCAAGCCGTGGGCATGGCCGCCGTCAGCCGCAGCGCGGAACAGAGACATATCCACATCGACTTCTGCGAGTGCGCCGGTAGCATCTTGAATCTTAAATTTTGCCATTTTTGTGTACTCCAGAAATTAGAACAGTTCGACCACACCCACGGTGCCGACAGCGCCGGTGCCCGCAGAGCCCAGCGACACCACGCGTGCCTTGAAAGGTGCAGCTTTGGCGACAGCTTGGTCAGTAGCCTTCGTGACTCGCAGGGGGCCGGTCAGAGCCGTACCCTTAGCCACCACGGTGCCAACCACAACATAGTCACCCACAGCCACAACGCCCGTACCGGGAGTGGCCTGCAGACCGTCGAACGTGACTTCCTTGTAGCCGGTGCTCACGATACCGCCGATGGAGTAGCCGTCCGTGGTGCCTTGCTCGGGCCAGTTGCTCGATTGCTGGATACCTTCAATCGCGTCACCAGCGGCAGCAAGCACGTAACGGCTGTCTGCCGTCAGCTTCACAGCCTTACCGTTTTCTTCGTAACCGTATTGGTTACCTGCACCCGTAGCACCCAGGCGAACGGTCTTGACCTTTTCGCTGTGGATAGTTTCGGTGATTTGGAACTTTGCCATTTTGTTACCCCTTAACGCTTGATGTTGAACATAGTTTTTGCAGCAGCAGCATCACGCGGCGCAATCAGAGGCACCACCTTAGCCGTTTCGGTAGAAGCTGTGCTGCGGGCAACTCCACCAACCTTGAATTTATCCACGACTGCAGCCTTAGCGCTGTCGTGCTCAGCAACCAGTTCGGAAACCGACATGGCACTGGTATCGACTTTCTTGCCCAACGCAATATGCAGGTTCTTGACGGACGCTTGCAGCACGGGCGTAACGGCAGCGAGGCTGGCTTCCGTAGCTTCAAGCTTGGCAGCGAGCGCCTGAGTCTCAGCAACGGCAGCATCCGTTGCAGCTTGGGCCTCTGCCAGTTGAGCCTTCAAAGCATCAACTTCGGCGTTACTTTCAGCGGCGGCAGCATCGGTAGCAGCTTGGGCTTCAGCCTGAGCAGCGGCATCTGCAGCAGCTTGGTCTTCTGGCGTTGGCGTAGCGGCTTTACCGGTGACTTCCTCCACCGAAGCGCCTGCCGCAACAGCGGCGAGTTGTTCAGGGGTAAGGATCATTGTGGTTCCAGTCGGGTTACTTGTTGCAGCATTGTCATTCATGGCCGAGGCTTGGGCAACCAAAGCAGTTGCACTAGCCCCAAAGTTGGCAGGTTTTCGCGCAGCAAGGTTCCGATTAGCCTTCGCGTAGGCCAGGGCGTCCTCCAAATCACCGATGGCGTCCACCAAGCCCGCGTCCAGGCCACGCTTGCCCAGGAACTCGCGGCCTTGCCCCATTACCTGATCCGCAATGATAGGCGTGGTGCCGCGATTGCGCGCTACGGTGTCCATGAACAGCTGGTACAAATCGTCAAGTTTTGCTTGAATTTCAGCCTTACCATCCTCACTCAATGGCTCGTATGGATTACCTAGCGCCTTGTAGCGGCCTGCGCGCATCACAGTCTTAGTGACACCTTCTTTCTCGAAAGCCTTGCTGTACTCCGTCACCACACGGATAACTCCGAGCGACCCGTTAATGCTGGTCGATGCTGCAGTAATGTGACCCGCAGCACTGGTGAGCCAGTAAGCCGCACTGGCCGAGAACTCGCTGAAAGCGTTCATCGGCTTGACCATAGCAGCATTGCGAATAAAGGCTTCAGCGTCCTCCACACCAGCAACACTGCCACCACCAGAATCCGAGTAAATCATGAGCGACTTAGCACCCTTATCAGCAATACCTTCCAGCACTGCAGCCTTAATATCGCCATAGCCAGTAATGCCAAAGTAGCGCAGGAAACCAGCTTCGCCGGGAATGAGCGAGCCGGAAATCTTGATGACACCTACGTCACCCACACGCTCGTACAGTGGAGGAAAGTCAGGCGTATCGTTCCCATCACTGCTAGCAAGCCATTCCGCATGCTTGGCCTCAGCAAGTGGGACTGCCTTCTCGTAGGCCTGGAAGCTGTCTTCTGTACCCATCCAAAATTGTGTTTTCATGGTTTCGCCTTTAAGATTTAGGTTGTGCTGGAGTACCAGTCTTCAGCGTCTTTTCCGTGATATTCATGTTAGAGGTTTGGCTGTCTGGATTGGCGCTTGCTACTGCGCCATTCTTAAACATCGTGCCAGCAAGTGGTACATGCCCATCACGCGGCAGATTGCCAGTCAGCAGGATACTAGCTTCCTCATCACTGATAAAGCCCAGCGACAACTGTTCCAAAATACGGCTCTGGCGCATACTTTTGTACGCCTCCAATTCAGCCTGTGGCCGCAAGTCAAGTTCCGCATACGTAAACTCTACGTACACATCTTGTGCCATCAACCGTACTGCCTGAGTCAGCATGCGGCTGTAGATGATGTTCAGTTTCGTGCGAATAATGTTCGCATTCTTCAGAAACAGCATCGCGCTGGTCGTGGCCGTCGAGCCGCTAGAGTCACGGCCAAGAATCGCAGGCATCGACTTAGCTCCAGCAGCCAACTTCGACTCAATCAACTTCTGCACTATCTCCAGCGTATCCGCGATATTGCCTGACGCGCCCTCACCCTTGAGCATGTCGTACTTAACGTTGTCGAAGCTGACAAGTGCTTCTTCAGGTTGCAGGTCATTGAGCAGCGTCGTCATTTCCCCAATCAAGCGGCCATACAGCTGGCCCATCTTCTCGGGGTCGGAGGCAATCTCAGGCGGTGCCGAAGCCTTTACCTTGTCCTCGATAATGGTAGCTATAAGTCGAGGCTGGATAACCCGCTGCATCGACTTGCGCAGGTCGTTCAGGAAGGCAGTATCAGCCAGTACAGCTTGAATCGCAGGCTCCATAAAGCTGCTGCTGTAAGCCGTCAGCAAGTCCTGATCGAGGCTGATGTAGAAGAAAGTCGGAATGTCGAGGCTAATCTCGTTACCGGCAATCACCTGCACAGGATAGACGCCCCCATCCTCTTCCTTAAACTGCAGCTTAGTGACGCTCACAGCATTCAGGTACAGAGGCAGGCGCTGCTTGTCAAGTGCCAACTCCAGACCCATAGCCCCGTATTGCAGCAACTCCTTAGCCAGAGACTCCGACAAGGACTGCAAGTCCGACACAGGGTTGTAGCCCAGGCTCACATCACCCAGGTAGGTGAGTCTACGCAGCAACTCCTGGGCAAGTTTTGTGGCCTCGACATTAATCACTCCGTCAGGGTCACGCGCAATCACCGAGTATTCGGTAGGGATACCGACCCGAAGGTAACTGTTGATCGTCGCGCTAAGGTCGGGATTACTGGCCGCCAAGTCCCGAACCACCGTTCGCGTATCGTTAGACGTGCGGTAAGTGGCAATGTCGGTATTGGCAAGTCTTCGGTCGGAGCGCTGCAGCGCAGACGCTGCGCGTGCGATCTGGGTCTTGAAGCTCAGGATAGCCTGGGGCTTATTCGGCGCCTTGGTCGGCGCAGGCGTAGGAAGCTGGCCGGTGCCAGCCTGTGGGCCGTCCGCTGACTCAGCAGGACGGCGCAGCATGGCTTTGAAGGTGGTGAATAGACTCATAGTGCCCGATTGTTGCACACCAGCTGTCTGTCCACCACCCCAAGGCTATGCCAAACGTTCAATCTCTGCGCCACCATGCGTAGGGTATTGCGGCGCTCGGGTACGCCTTGCCAGTGGAATGCCTGACGACACAGCCCCTACACCACCTACAGTGCCCCGCATTTGAGTAGCGATGTAGAGGTACAAAGTAGCGAAGTGGTAATGGTCGTTTTCAGAGCCGGTCTTTTCCCAGACATATGTCAGTTCACCATCTTTCGTGAACTTCTGCACGCGCTTGAGCGTTTGCATCTGCTCTCTATAGGTCTCATTCTGGTCTGAACTGTTAATCTTCCAAGCTCCAGACTTGATTGTCGCAAGCAAGCCGTCTAGCGCAGCCGTCCGATTCACCTTGACAAGTCTCAAGTCCATCTTGCCCTCCTCTGCATCTGCTTCTTCCTTCTGAAGCGTAAACTGCAGAGGAGACTTACTCGTCACGAAGATAGCACCCCAGTTATTCGGCCTCACCTTCGTGATACGGGTAACCAAATCAACATAAGGCTGAGTATCCATCACATGAAGCACGACACGGTATTCAGCCATCAACTTCAAAGAGCGAGATTCAAACTGTGTATAGTGAATCTGCTCTCTATGAACGATCACAAACGTGCCGTCCGTAGCGATTCGGCCAATGCAGACGTGGCAGGTGAGCCCCATGTCAGAGCCCATAACATGGAACTCTGATGAATCGAGTCCCGGCATTTCGGCGCCCGTAATGTCTGACTCCTGAATGCTGTCATTCTTTTCTTCAGCCGTTAATCCTAGCGTTTGGTTCTTAAATTCGCTGTATTTCTCGAATTTCGTACTTGTATTGACCAAATATGCAGGCGTCAGGATGTTATGAGCACTGAAAGGACTCACATACCACGCATTCGCTTCGTGGTTTTCCATGCTGTTTTCGCACACAAATTGCATCCGGGAGTAGTGCAACTGTGGGTCTTTACCGCATTTTGGGCACAAAAGTACCGCTTCGCGCCAACGAATCGTGTGGATATTACGCTTCGTAATCTCTTCCATCGGCTTATCCCAGCCTGGAATATGGATATGTTGGAAGTAGTCAGGCAGGAAAGTGTGATTGCAGTGAACGCAGGTAGCAAGGTGCTTCAAACGTCTGGCTGTCTCGGCTTCCTTACTTACGCCAAACTTCTCGATAGTCGGCGTTGAGAATACCTTTCTGATCTTATCAGGTTTGTGCTGAAGTCGAGAAATATATACCGACGCTTGAGTTGTATCGCTCTTATCGAATTCGTCATGGATTACTGCGTTAGCAGGTGTAGACAAGGCTTGAGTAGCGCTGAACGTGCCTTTGAAGAACAGAAAGCTATTGCGACCGAACTGCTTGACTTCACTGTTGTTTAAGTTTGGATTGACAAGTCTTTTGACCTCTGGGGAGCCCTCAATCATTGGGTCTATACGTGTCTTGTTGTTTTTCTCAGCATCACTGCTGCTAGGAAATGTATAGATAACGGTGAAGTCGTCCTGTGTGCAGCAGGCGGCTATGGCATATCGGTATAGAATTTCAGATAGCCCAACCTGCGCACACTTAATAACTATGGATGTGTTTGCTGTGTCAGCGATTATCTCTTTCTGGAACTCATGCGAATCAAAAGAGAACCGTTTTCCATCCAGATAGGTATGTTTCTCGATCCACGGAGCAAGGTTGTGGATGCCATAGACGTTATTGATGGCGTCTCTGATTCGCGCAAAATGGTCACTGAAGTTCATTATCGTTCCACTAGGCATGGGTAGGCAGCGTCTTTAGCTTTCCATCTAGCTATAGAGGCTTCTTCTGGGCTATCGAATAACCCTATACGTTTATAGACGTTATCTTGATACATGTAGGCTATCCAGCGTTTACCGTCTGTATATTTTTTGACTCCTGCAAATCCACTAGTATTAGTACTCAGTAAATCCACTTGATTGTGTGTATTTTCTGAAACTGTTACTAGCCTCAGGTTATTCCATCTATTGTCTGTTTTTATTCTATTTTTATGGTCTATAACTAGAGGCTCTTCAGGAAAGCTTCCTGTCATCAGTAGCCAAATGATCCTGTGTTGAAGATAGGTTATGCCATCTAGTCTTACGCAAAGATAGCCATCGCTCATCTTCGTAGATATTACACTACCTGCTCTAGAGTTACCTACTCGTATTTTCCAGCTAAGTTTTCCTGTATCTTCATCGTAATTGAATACTTCTACAGCTCTTTCGTAGGTAATCTCAATACCTAGACTTTTACTTCTCCTATCTGTTGGTTGCATGTATACAAGATTATCGACTTTAGTGTTACTACTATCCCAGTCTTTAGCGTATACGTAGAAACCTTCTTCAGGTAATTTCTTGTTGTGGAGTATCCAGGCTGCTCTGAGAGCGGAAATTGCTAACTTTTTACCGGCTGAATTAGCTATGCCTAAACTGACCTTTGGGCCTTTAGCTTTACAGATACGTACTGCAGGTACCCATGCTCCGCCATACAGGCGTTCTATAAGCCCAGATACAGGATCATACCTAAAATTTTGGAGAAACGCTTGGAGATTCATACCCTACTCACTTGATTTGGAGGAGCCCCCCATTCTAAGCGGAATTACCGGCTTCGGCTAGTATTTTTTCGTATTCCTCAAGAAACGCGTGCTGAGACTCTGGTGGTGCAAGTTTGATAGCCTGGATCATCGCAGCCTCAAGTCTTTTAACTCGCTCAGCGCTGTATAGATCGGTCTGCATCTTTACTATCTCCTTAAGAATCGCAGAGATAGTATTCATCAGCTGTGCCAGCTGATTTGGCGGTATGCTTTCGTCAGATTGCACGTCAGCAAGGTAATTCTTGGCCTTGGCGTAGGCGTTGTATAGCTCTGCGTCAAGGTTTAGGCTCTTGAGTGAGCCTTGCTCAGGGATGTAGTTTGAGCTGTGGTATCTCCGTTCGGGCTCTGGGGGCGCATGCAGGTCGTGGTCTTCCAGCTCCATGTTCATTTTAGTTTCCTGATTCTGTTGGCAGTGGAAAGACTCACATTTGCAAGCCTCTTAATTTCTCTGGGTGGCAGATGTGCAAGCGTAGCACGGTATGCCTTCCGGGCTTGAATGAGCGCTGTCTTGTTCTTTTCTACTTTGGGCCTGGGCGGACGCTTGATTGCGCGCCGGATTGCAGCCGGGTGGTAGCCGGTGGCCTTGGCTACGTCCGAACTGGTGATTTTGTAAGCTAGATACTCGTCTAGCATGTCTTTGGTGATGGTAGAGAGGATTTTGCTCATAATCCGCCGATTGTAGCAGTCGTTGGAAGTTAGTGAGCACTAACTTTTTGCTGAAGTTTGGCTAAAGTCCGCTCAAAAAACTCGTCAGAAGATTCTCCAGGCACTGCGCTTTTCACCATTATAGATACTAGGGTGTACAGTGCAGTTCTCGTGTCTCCAAATGTATGCTTAATATCTTCTTTATTTAGTCCTCTTGTAAGAGTGTCGTGCAGCTCATAGATAAAAGAATTAACCCCTTTATACTTGCCGGATCTCACTAATTTAGAATTAGCAAGCTTTTCGTTGTTGTAGACGGCCAGTTTGTTGTCTTTCTTAAACTGTATTACTGCATCATTGGCTTCCTCTGCGGTTTCAAATAAACCTAAGAAATAACTAACTCCGTAATACATTTTAGAGGCTGCCCATTTTTGCTTGCTCTCCATCCAATATACATTTTTATATCCACTCTTGTTTCTGCTAGAAATTTTACGGTAACTGTTAGCGTTTACCAAAGGCAATACGTCCTCTAAGTTACAGATTCTATTGTCTGAAGGATCACCATTTATATGGTTAATGTGGTTATCAGGCCACTTTTTGTAGTATAGCAACCAGGCTAACCTATGCTGTCCGTAAGTTTTACCTTGTACATCTAGCTTTTTGTACCCAGTTTTACTGGGCCTGTTGGTAGCGCTGCGCTTATTTAATCTAGATATTTCTCCTGTTTCTGGGTCATAGGTCAGAATTTTGGAGGCTTCTTCGTAGGTCAGGCTGGAATCAGTGGTGGGGCTCATGCTGGGTTCCTCTTGGTTAAAAAGAACTGTAACATGAAAGTTAGAAAAAAGTTTGAAAAAGTTGGGCGGTTCGGGAGAGGCCCTGAGAGCCGGGCAAATGCGAATGAGTCGCAACACCCTATACGTCACCAATACCCACACACCCAGCATGGTTATTTGACATTTCCCCAATTCTATGCTATGCCGCCCACGTCATAGTTATCCACAGCCTGTGGATAAAAATGATAGCAACCGCTAAGGCTGTGAATATCTTCAATCAATAGCATGAGTACCCTAAAATCAATCGTCGATTCTAGGCCCCATTAAAGCCGTTATAGGGCCGTGTGGATAACTTGTAACATGGTGTGGATAACTTACTTATCCACACCAGCCGCGAAGTTATCCACAGGCCCTGTGGAAACTGTGGACAACCCTATTACATACCATAATTTTAGCGTTATGGATACTAGGGTTTTCCCTAGTGCTTTTTTGTGTGTCGCATGGTGGAATGGCGTCCGGTGTGTGTGTGTCCTGCACACCTATGGATTGTGGCGAGTAACCCTACAGTTGACTGGGTTATCTTTAATCGTCACAATCTGATCTCTTGTTTTTGTTTTTCACTTTGAAAGGATTCCGTCATGACCACCACCACCACCACCACCACCGCCACCACCGTAGCCGCCGCCGCCGCCATCGGCAACACTGAGTCGCGTTTTTTGCCCGCCGTGGGCAAGAACGGGAAAGTATCGGCCACCTCCGAGAAGGTTGCACTTGTCCTGAACAATGTAAACCGTGAGGGGCTTGTTGCACTTGCTCGTGATGGGAAAGGCTCTATCGGCACACAAGCACGAAAAGCCGTGCTGGGTTCCGCGTTCGGCCTGCCTCAAATGCGCGTAGCTACTCGCTTGGAGCGTGATCAATGGGGCAATGCGTTATCGTTGCTGGTGGGGGAGTATGGACCCCAACATTTGAATCGTGCCACTATGCGTGGCCGAGATGGTACTTTGGCATATCTCAAATCCGTTGAGCGTGCTTTGCTGGTGCGGTTCGATGCTGCTGAGACACCGAAGCAACAGGAACGCGCTATGCAAGCGGTGGACGCGGTGCGCGCTGATCTCGATGTAATGGTTAATTTGGTAGGCGTGGCCGAGGCTGAGATTATGACTCAGCGTGCGATAACCGCACCGCCAGCAGCAGAGCCAGCAGCAGCGCCAGCAGCAGAGCCAGCAGCAGAGCCAGCAGCAGCAGCAGCGCCAGCAGCAGCAGCAGCAGCGCCAGCAGCAGCAGCAGCGAAGCCAGCAGCAGCAGCAGCGAAGCCAGCAGCAGCAGCGAAGCCAGCAGCGAAGCCAGCAGCGAAGCCAGCGAAGCCAGCGAAGCCAGCGAAGCCAGCGACGGTGTAAGCAAAACCCGCGAATAATCGCGGGTTTTTCTATGCTTTTCAGAGCATAGAAAAACCCGTTTTCAGGGCTTCGGCTCAGGGCTTCGGCTCAGGGCTTCGGCTCAGGGCTTCGGCTCAGGGCTTCGGCTCAGGGCTTCGGCTCAGGGCTTCGGCTCAGGGCTTCGGCTCAGGGCTTCGGCTCAGGGCTTTAGGTGCGCATCGCCGCACCGCTGGCGGGTTTCCCGCCATTCCCTTATGCGCCATGCGTGGCGCGGGTTTTCACGTTGCGACGTGCAAACCCTACGGGAAACCCTCATTAAAAACTCATATTGTGATAGTTTACGGTGTAGCCTAAAAACCACACTAGATAATGCGCCATGCGTGGTGCGTGCGATTGATTCATGCGTGTATTGATCCGACTTTATCTGAAAAACGTAGTACATCACAATATGAAAATAGAGCGCAAAAACTAACCCTTGCGGATATCGCATGGGATTGGTGACGCGCGCCCATAGGCCAGCAAAGCCTAGGAAATAATATTTAGCAGACGCCCTTGCGGACGCTATCGGCAAACCATGTATAACGCGCAAGCGTTGCGGTGTTTGATTCGATAGCGGCGGGCAATGCAAGTAGCAGAGTGTCAATCCACCCACTCAGCGGAAAGAATGTGGATGCGTACTGTGAACGATACTTAAACCAAAACCTTTGCACCTATGACCCGAAAATGACAATTCGGGTATGTCTTGCGGTGGATTGCAATAATCCACATAACGCGCACGGCATAAGATTCCTGATTCCCCGGTAATGACAATGGAATCAGTGTGGTAACGATTCAAGCGTTAATTTATGCGAGTAATCGCATATTTGGTTCCACTTGACCACATCGAAACCTGAATTCCCTTGCGGAAACCCAAGCAAGTCTCACTAGATCGGGCATTAAATTGCCTTCAGAAGTAAGCACCCTTGCGGCGACCGTTACAGCTCAGATAGTAAATGCGGCTTTTTGGTAAAACGTAGCGAAAAGCGAATTGGATACGCGCCACAATAATGACGCAAATATTGTTTTGAGCCTGCCAATTGCAGGATGGACAAGCTCATGTCCAGAATTTTGAGATAGTTAGCTGCCGACTAGAATGCGCAGATGGATAGTCGTTGTCCAGAATGACGAATTGCTCTAACCCGTAGCAAGTCTTACGGAACCTGAAAAGGTCGTTTGCGGAGAACGTAAAAATTCCGACTACCAAAGGCCATTTAGAGTGCCTGCAAAGCCACAAATCCGTCTGGTCGTTACGCTAAAAACGTACCAAAACCCGCTTCTTGCGGGCAGTGCAAGGTTTCGATAGGAACTAGCGGCAAGCCTTGGAAACAGGGCTTGCCCGTAAGCGTATTAAGTCAGTGCGCTTACGGGCAATTTTGTCAATGTCGCCTGCTCTTGCGGGCATCTGAAAGGAAATCACCATGATTGATATGAAGTTGTATAACGCCTTGAGAGCGCTCGGTTATGGGCCAGCAATGGCATTCAAAAAGGCACAAGCACCAAGGAGCAAATAATCATGAGCAACTTCCTCACACCCGTAGTTCCCACCGCTGAACGCTACATCCAAACCCACTTCAAAGACTATTGCGCACTCAGCCATGAAATCGCTGAAGCGCGCAAAGGCAATGAAGCCGATCTTGGCTATTGCAAGATCGTTGACAACCTGCAAGTTGTCACGAAAACCCAGACGCACACCTTCAAAACCTTCACCGATGCTTGCGCATTCATACTGCGCAGATTCTGGTGAAACCAGTAAAGGAACCTTAAAACCGCTAAAACCCTTGGCCTTGCGAGCCCAAAACAGGCATAAGGCCAGCGGTTTTTATATCGAAAAGGGTCTAAAGAGGCCCTTTTCGTCATTTGCTATGATTTCGATAGCAAAATCGTGTTAAATTTGGGCAGTTTTAATAAGGGTTTACCCTAGTTTTTGCTATCAAAAAAGGAGCAGTTACATTTGTAACTGCCTAAAATTTAAGCATTTCTGTTACACTTTTTCCAGCGATTTCGGCCTGCAAGCTTTGCGCACAAAGGCTTTCCAGCTACAAATTTCATAGCAGTTCTTCGATTTTTATCTCAATCCTGAAACTATGCCAAAACAGCCATTTCGGTAACATAGGCAGGTAAATGAGAGCTGTTCAAAAAGTGATTTAACGCCACTTTTCAATTTTCAAACGCTTGCAAGTGCTTGTCAGCATTCAACTTTTCGTCAACCTATACAAAAAACGAAAAGTCATTTTGATGTTTGGTTTTTTAAAAAGTGAAAAAATTTTTTCAAAAACAGGCACCTAAAACTCTTGCTTTTGCGCTCAGCGAGTCTTCTAGGGAAGGAATTTTTTTTGAAAAAGTTTTTGGGAGGCTAGGCGATTTTCGTTTTTGCCCTTTTGACCTCTGTCGAGGTTGACAGAATTCCTTTCAGAATCAACAACTTGCGAGCGTTTGCAAATTGGAGAATCGATTAAATCATTTCTAGCATTCCCGGAGTATCATTTTGAAAGTAAAATCGCACCCTCCGCAGAACCTCGTTCCTCGAATCTTAGCCGAGGGAGGCCATCACGCAGCCTATGTGGGCTTGACCTTCATCGGTAACTACAAAACCGAGAAACTTGCAGAGGCCGCAGTGGCTGGAGTTCTGGCCTACATATCCGGCCACACTCCCAAACCCAAGAAGGTTGCAAGCCCTGCAACCGGCATCTACATGAACGGCTCCCGGTTCGTAGTGCGCAGCCCCTACTACCTGGGCTCGTTCCCCACAATTGAAGAGGCGCTGGCAGCGCAGGCCCATGCCCGCGCCAATCCCCGGCCA
>VFQM010001636.1_pt1 | contig 19016 bp, 15 predicted proteins | sample 3512391 | NCBI WGS metagenome assembly VFQM01 (sample SAMN10412369, study PRJNA504923) | tailings metagenome | isolation source: Replicate 1 from Balatoc abandoned mine | place: Philippines | reverse complement strand
AAAAATGGTAATTTTGTTACCTTATCCGAGGCGGAGATAATTCTATCATTCCTTGCCAATTTGGCCTCCATTTCTTTACATCAAATCGTAGAAAATGAAGGCAGATTTATACATCCGGGTGAGCACGGATGAGCAAGCAGAAAAAGGGTATTCCCAAAGAGATCAGGAAGAAAGATTACGTAAGTATTGCGCTTACAAGAATATCCAGATCCGCAACGTTATTTACGAGGATTTTTCTGCCAAGACATTTCTGAGACCAGCGTGGAAAAAAATATTGGAATCTTACCGATCAAAACATGGTCAAGTCCAACAGATTTTATTTACCAAATGGGGTCGGTTCAGCAGAAATGCAGCGGATGCTTTCCAGATGATTAATCTACTTCGCAAATTAGGCGTTGAACCCTGTGCTATTGAACAACCTTTAGACCTTGATATTCCTGAAAACAAAATCATGTTGGGCATTTACCTAACATCACCCGAAGTAGAAAATGACAGACGTGCAATAAATGTTCGTAACGGTATGCGAAGGGCGGTAAAAGAGGGTAGGTATATGAATGGGGCACCTATTGGATACATCAACAGAACCACACCTGAAGGGAAAAAATACATTGCGGTTGATCCTCCAAAAGCAGAAATCATTAAATGGGCATTTGAAACGATTGTAAACCGTCAGCTCCATATTGAAGAGGTATATAGGTTAGCAAAAGAAAAGGGGCTGAGCTGCGGTAAGAATCATTTCTGGAACGTATTGCGGAACCCGGTCTATTATGGTAAGATTTTTCTAAGGGGCTACAAGGATGAGCCGGATTGTATCGTGAAGGGTAATCATGATCCAATTATTTCTGAGAAACTTTTTATTGATGTTCAGGATAGATTAAATGGGGGCAAGCGGGTTCGAAAAACCAGTGGAGAAACTCCTGAGAGGTTTTTCCTGCGTGGATATTTGGAGTGCCCCTGTTGCAGAAAAAGTCTTACTGCCAGTTCCTCAAAAGGCAGATCATCTTATAGCCATTACTACCATTGTAATAGTAAATGCGGAATAAGATTTAAGGCACTGGACGTAAATGAAAAGTTCAGTTCTGAATTAAAAAAGTTCATTCCTAAACCTGGAATGGCAGACATCTATGCTGAAGTTGTCAATGACTTGTTTAAGAAAAATTCATCTTCAAATAATATTGAGATCCAAAAATTGAATACCCGTGTTTCTGAACTACAGGATCAGATAAATAAAGCGAGAGGCAAATTTATTCTTGACGAAATTGATAAGACAGATTACCACGAAGTAAGGAAAGGGTGTGAAACTGAAATAGAACGACTGGAAGCTGAAATTTTTGAGCTTTCCAAGAAACGGATTAATATCAGTGATCAAATACGAAAAGCGATTCATAACCTGTCTAATTTGAATGAGATTTTTGAGAATGGAACTGTTTCGGACAGGAGAAAAGCCATTGGTTCGATATTCCCTGAAAAATTGGTTTTTGAAGGTTCGGATTTTCGAACCACAAAAGTGAACGAAGCTGTTCAGCTAATATTCAATATAGGAGAGGGTTTTGGGCAAAAAAAAAGTGGACAAAACGATAAGAAAATCGATTTATCCACTTGGGTGATTCGGATTGGATTCGAACCAATGACCTACTGCTTAGAAGGCAGTTGCTCTATCCAGCTGAGCTACCGAACCAGTTTTGGAGGTGCAAAATAAAGGAATTTTTTTTACTAAATCAAACTGCATTTCAAATTGGGCAAATAAATTCTAAATCAGTTTACTTTGCAGCAAACGACTGCCTTCATGAGCTATAATTATCTTCCTTTAGACAGCAAACCACTGAATTTTCAGCAAATAAAACATTTATTAGACTTTGATCAGCAGGTTTCTATCACTTTTGACGCTCATGAAAAAATTCTGGCCTGCAGAAACTTTGTAGATGAAAAAATGAAGGACTCCGGATCAAAATATTACGGGGTCAACACCGGTTTTGGATACCTGCAGAATGTACAAATCAATAACGATCAGATAGAACAGCTTCAATACAACCTGATTGTATCACACGCTTGCGGGTTGGGCGAGGAGGTTCCGGAACCCATTGTGAAACTGATGATGATGCTCAAAATAAAACAGTTGAGCTATGGATACAGCGGGGTACATATCAATACAGTTATTCGTTTGATGGATATGTACAACCAGCAGATTTTTCCGGTAATTTATACACAGGGCTCATTAGGGGCTTCAGGAGACCTGGCACCCTTGAGCCATATGAGTCTGCCTTTACTGGGATTGGGTGAAGTGAATTTCAAAGGGAGTAGAATGCCTGCAACGGAAGCTCTTGGATTGATGAACTGGGAGCCGATTCACTTGCAAAGTAAAGAAGGACTGGCACTGATTAATGGAACCCAGTTCATGAACGCCTATGGCTTGTATTGCTTAAAAAAAGCTGAGCATTTATTGAAAATGGCCGACCTGATTGCAGCACTGTCCATAGATGCATTTGATTGCGTTATGGAACCCTTTCACGAAGCCATTCATGCGATTAGAGGCCATCAGGGTCAAATAAAAACTGCGCAGCAAATTAGAAAATACTTAGTAGGAAGCACGATATCGCAGCAAACCAAATCTCAGGTTCAAGATCCTTATTCATTCCGTTGTATTCCGCAAGTACACGGGGCTAGTAAAGATGCATTCAAACATATTCTTGCCGTATTTATGCAAGAAGTGAATTCTGTTACAGACAATCCAAACGTATTTCCCGATCTCGACCTAATTTTAAGCGGGGGTAATTTTCACGGACAACCTCTGGCCATCAATCTAGACTATTTATGCATTGCCATGAGTGAAATTGCCAGTATTTCAGAAAGAAGAACCTATCAATTAATTTCCGGCCAGCGGAACCTGCCACTGTTTTTAGTAAAGAATGCAGGATTGAATTCAGGGTTTATGATCCCCCAATACACTGCTGCTGGTATTGTAAGCGAAAACAAGCAACTGTGTACCCCTTCGTCCGTCGATAGTATTTCCAGTTCCAATAACCAGGAAGACCATGTTAGCATGGGGGCCAATGCGGCCACAAAATGCTACCGTTTGCTGCAAAATGTAGAAAAAGTATTGGGCATAGAGTTAATGACAGCAGCACAGGCACTGGATTTCAGAAGACCCGCTTGCAGTTCTCCTATACTTGAATCTATTATAAAAGAATTCAGACAAATTGTGCCTTTTAATGATGCAGACAGAATTTTGCATACAGACATGGTAAATTCAATTAATTTTATCGCCCGATACGAAACCGGGAAACTCTAGATTATGAAAAAATTGATACTTGCATTCGTCGTTTTTGCCTCAGTGCAAATCGCGAATGGACAAAATGTTCCTCAAAAATTATCTGAAAAAGTAACCGTTGTATTCCCTACAAAACCGGCAGAAAGATCAGCCAATGGTGCTACCATTTTTTTTGCAACAGATAAGGACAGCACAAAATCTTACGGTGCTTTGGTATTTGATTTAAGTGCCATGGGTTTAATGGGAGATCCCATTGAAATGATGGGTGATGGATTTTGGGAACAACTAAAAGCAGGCATGTCCAGTCAGATGGCTGGGGCAAATATCAATAAAGACATGATCACCAAATTCAAGGACAAGAACAGTCTTTATATTGAAATTGACGGAGCGAACTCCTCAGATGAGAACTTAAAAGGGAAAAAAGCTTTTGGTTATATTTTCTTTATGGGGCCTGTTTTACATCAGGTATTGTATTACTCCAGTAACAAGGAAGCCAAAGCAGCTGATGCGCAGGCTTTTTTCGATAGTGTTGAAATAGGAAAATAATTAAGAAAAAATACGGAATGAGCAGCGAAGAGAAGAGTTTGAATTTTATTGAAGAAATTATTGAAGCGGATTTAGCCAGCGGAAAACACCAATCAATTACTACCCGTTTCCCGCCAGAGCCAAACGGATACCTGCATATTGGACATGCGAAGAGCATTGTACTAAATTTTGGTCTTGCACTTAAATATGGTGGTAGCACCAATTTAAGATTCGACGATACCAATCCCGTTACAGAAGATACAGAATATGTGGAGAGCATAAAGAATGATGTAAAGTGGCTAGGATTTAACTGGGCGCTTGAACTATATGCTTCCGACTATTTTGATCAACTCTATGCAATGGCATTGCAGCTGATTGATAAAGGACTTGCTTATGTAGACGATAGTACGAGTGAAGAAATTGCTGCGCAAAAAGGTACACCTACAACACCGGGAATCAGAAATATATATGCTGAAAGAACACCCGCTGAAAACAGGACTTTGTTCGAAGCCATGAAAGCCGGAGAATTTCCGGATGGAGCAAAAGTATTGAGAGCGAAAATTGACATGGAATCTCCCAATATGTTGCTCAGAGATCCTATTATTTATAGAATTAAACATGCAAAGCATCACAGAACCGGAGACAAATGGTGCATTTACCCCATGTACGATTTTGCACATGGACAAAGTGATTCCATTGAAAAAATAACACATTCCATTTGCACATTGGAATTTGTTCCGCATCGTCCTTTGTATGATTGGTGTATTGAAAATTTAAATACATTCCCTTCCAAACAATATGAATTTGCGCGTTTAAACATGACTTATACGGTCATGAGCAAGAGAAAATTATTGCAACTGGTAAATGAAAAAATAGTACATGGCTGGGACGACCCGCGCATGAGTACCATCAGCGGGATGAGAAGAAGAGGATATCCTGCAGCAGCCATTCGTGAGTTCTGTGACAGAATAGGAGTTGCTAAAAGAGACAACCTGATTGATGTGGGTTTGCTGGAGTTTTGTGTCAGGGAAGAACTCAACAAAACTGCATTAAGAAGAATGGTGGTTTTTGATCCCATTAAAGTAATCATTACCAACTATACTCAGGCGTCTGAAGCATTAACCAGTGAAAACAACCCGGAAAATCCCAATGGTGGCGTAAGAACAGTTCCGTTCAGTAAAGAATTATGGATTGAGCGCGAAGATTTCATGGAAAATCCACCAAAGAAATATTTCAGACTGGCACCCGGTCAGATGGTTCGACTAAAAAGTGCCTATATTATCAAATGCGAGGAGGTTATTAAAGATGATCAGGGAAATATAATGGCGCTTCATTGCACATATATACCAGAGAGTAAAAGTGGATCAGACAGTTCTGGCATACACGTAAAAGGAACCCTGCATTGGGTTAGCGCAGCACATGCCATCCAGGCGGAAGTTAGATTATACGACCGCTTGTTTAAAGTGGAAGATGTGGCTAATGCTGAAGGCGATTTCAAAGACCATATAAATCCGGATTCCCTGCAAATTATTTCAGGTGCTTATGCAGAGCCCGCTTTGGCAGATGACCCTTCAGAACAAGCATTTCAGTTTTTAAGAAAGGGATATTTTGTACAGGACCCTGATAGCAGTAAATCCAAACTGGTCTTTAACAGAACGGTTACGCTAAAAGATGCCTGGGCTAAAGAAGTAAAAAAAGGGTAAATAGCATTTAAATTAACATTTCAGAATGCAATAGTTTCAGCGGGAATATTCATTTTTGATTAAAAATCAATATGAAAAAAACACTGCTTCTAACATTCTCATTCTTTTTATTTAGTGGATTACTAAAAGCGCAATTTGGTTCTATAAATCAGCAATTAATCAATGGCTCAATTATATTAAGTCCCAATTCAAGCAAAAGCCAACCCAATTTTACCAATCAACAGAACAATCTTTTTTTGGGTCTTGGTTTTGGCTATGGCCGTTTTAACAAAAAGAATATTTTAACTTTTTTTAGTCTGGGGTATAATTACAGTAACTTCAAAAATCTCAACAACTATCAAGAAGTATCAAATGTGGGTAATGGGTTTAATGTAGGATATCGGCAAGTCCGCTTTAAAGAACTTGCCAAAAAACTCTTTATAGGACTAAGTTTCGGAGGCGGTTTCAACATTCAAACCAATACCCAGAAATTGGTGTCCACCCCATTAAGAACCAATTCTTATGGAATGAACCTGGGTATTGCTCCGGTTCTTAGCTATCAAATAACTGAAAGATTGGTGGTTAATTTACAACCCAACACTAGTTTTGCGGATATAAATTACTCATACAGTTCAACAAAAGACAATACGGGTGTCCTCTCAAAAACCAGTGGTGTAAATTTCAGTGCAGGGTTCTTTAATGCACCGCTAAACAATCTGAGTTTTGGTATAAACTATTTGCTGAAATAAAAGGCAAATAACACTAATAGTATTTCAAAGGATTTCGCTTAGCTGCAAAAACATAGTTTTTGATGTTTTTCCAGAATGCTAGAATCATGTACAAAATAATAGGGGAGCCCATCGTCAGAAAGGAGATATAAATAAACCACATTCTGATTCTGGTGGATGCAATGCCCAGCTTTTCACCTATAGAAGAACAAACTCCAAAAGCCTGCAGTTCCAGGAATTCTCTGATTTTATCCATTGTAATCCATTTTTTTACCATAATTGAAATTACGTACAAAATTATCATTTCCTTGCAAATTTATTCGCATTCCTTTGATAGCCTACAGCTGAAATGATGTAAATTTGCAAGGCTTAGAAATAGATTCATCTCATAAAAAACATCACTTTATGGCTTTTGACATAGACATGATCAAAAAAGTGTACGCAGAAATGCCTGCCAAAGTAGATAATGCAAGAAAAACCTTAGGCAGACCACTTACCTTGTCCGAAAAAATTCTTTTTGCCCATTTACATGCAGATCAGCAACTGAGTAATTTTGAAAGGGGTAAAAGTTATGTAGATTTTGCCCCTGATCGTGTGGCAATGCAGGATGCAACCGCACAGATGGCTTTGTTGCAATTCATGCAGGCCGGACGTCCAAAAGCTGCCGTACCTTCTACGGTGCATTGTGACCACTTAATCACTGCTAGAAACGAAGCCAAAAAAGACCTTGAAGTAGCAAATGCAGAAAGTAAGGAAGTATATGATTTCCTGGCTTCTGTGTCTAACAAATATGGAATTGGCTTTTGGAAACCAGGAGCGGGTATTATTCATCAGGTTGTATTGGAAAACTATGCATTCCCAGGTGGTATGATGATTGGAACCGACTCACATACAGTAAATGCAGGTGGATTAGGCATGGTTGCTGTAGGTGTGGGTGGCGCAGATGCCTGTGATGTAATGGCAGGATTGCCATGGGAATTGAAATGGCCTAAACTAATCGGCATTAAACTTACCGGTAAATTAAGCGGTTGGACTGCTCCCAAAGACGTTATTTTAAAAGTAGCCGGTATCTTAACCGTAAAAGGTGGAACGGGTGCTATTGTGGAATATTTTGGTGAAGGTGCTGCAGCCATGAGCTGTACCGGCAAAGGTACCATTTGTAATATGGGAGCCGAAATTGGTGCCACTACTTCAACATTCGGATACGATGAAAGCATGAGCCGTTACTTGAAAGCGACCGGAAGAGAAGAAGTGGCGCAAATGGCGGATGGCGTAAAAGCTTATTTGAATGCTGACCCTGAAGTTTATGCAGAACCAGAAAAGTATTTTGATCAGGTTATTGAAATCAATTTAAGCGAATTAGAACCCCATTTAAACGGGCCTTTCACTCCGGATTTGGCAACGCCTATTTCCAAGATGAAAGAAATGGCAGCAGCCAATGGCTGGCCTACTAAAGTGGAAGTGGGTTTAATTGGTAGTTGTACGAACAGCTCCTACGAAGATATCAGCAGAGCAGTAAGTCTTGCCAAGCAGGTTGCTGAAAAAGGATTAACACCCAAAGCACAATATACCATTACCCCTGGTAGTGAACAAGTACGTTTCACGATTGAGCGTGATGGATTCCTTGAAGTATTTGATAAAATTGGGGCTATTGTTTTTGCCAATGCTTGTGGTCCTTGTATTGGTATGTGGGATAGAATGGGAGCAGAGAAGCAAGAGCGCAATACCATTGTACACAGCTTCAACAGGAACTTCGCCAAGCGTGCGGATGGTAACCCTAACACACTAGCCTTTGTTGCAAGCCCTGAATTGGTAACAGCTTTAGCCATTGCGGGTGACTTAACTTTCAACCCAATCACCGATACTTTAACCAATGATAAGGGAGAGCAGGTAAAATTAGATGAACCAACAGGTATGGAATTACCTGCAAAGGGTTTTGCAGTTGAAGATGCCGGATATCAGGCACCAGCAGAAGATGGAAGCAAGGTAAATGTACAGGTAGATCCTGCCAGCAAACGTTTACAATTGCTTGATCCATTTGCGGCTTGGGAAGGGACAGATTTGAAGGGATTAAAACTGTTGATTAAGGCGAAAGGTAAATGTACAACCGACCATATTTCTATGGCAGGTCCATGGTTAAAATTCCGTGGACACTTAGACAATATTTCCAATAATATGTTGATTGGTGCGGTGAACTTCTTCAATGAAAAAACAGACAATGTAAAAAACCAATTGACTGGTGAATACGGCCCTGTTCCTGCTACACAAAGAGCATACAAAGCTGCCGGAATCGGTTCAATTGTAGTGGGCGATGAAAACTACGGAGAAGGCAGTTCCAGAGAACATGCAGCAATGGAACCTCGTCACTTAGGCGTTCGTGCCATTTTAGTTAAATCCTTTGCCCGTATTCACGAAACCAACCTGAAGAAGCAAGGTATGCTGGCTTTAACCTTCAATGATAAGGCTGATTACGATAAAATTCAGGAAGATGATACCATCAGCATTGAGGGTCTTACCGAATTTGCTCCAGGTAAGTCATTGACAGTTGTTTTACAACACAAGGACGGATCAGTGGATTCAATTGTTGTGAATCATACTTACAACGCACAGCAAATTGAGTGGTTCAAAGCGGGTGGCGCATTGAATATTATTCGCAAACAAGTAGCCGGCAACTAATTCCGGAAAAAATACACGAGTCCCACTGAGTTTCAGTGGGACTTTTTTATTCAATTATTATTTTGTGTTCTGACCCGATCATTAATCATATTATACCTGATCATTTTTGGTTCTTATATTCTATGGACAAGACAGCCAGATTTTTTTGACGGAGAAAAATATCCGGCAACCATTCAAATGGCTCAGGACTCTGCCAGTCGGCAAAACATTCCCATGGCATTGTATTCCATCGGCATTCATCAATATCGCGTTGAAGCCCATTATCCGATGATAACTTATCAGCCAGGACAAAAAGTGACCGTGATTTTTGAATCGGCACATCCATCAAAAGCGAAAGTGTATCGGTTCTGGGGATACTGGATACTTTGGGAAGAATTAATCGGATCCATTGTAGCCCTTATTGCTTTGTTTCAGGTAGCTGTTTCTATTACCAATAACCCCAGTGCAGGATCTTTAAAAGAACAGTTGGCCTATGAACCAGAGAAAAAGACCAAGTACAATTAATGCGAATGAATAACTTAGTTAAACAATTCAGATTATGAAAAAAGGACTTTATTTTCTAACCGCTTTATTGGGCATCATAGGATTTGCCTGTAATTCTCACCCTTACAAATCCACCAATAAAGTATATAAAAAACAAGTTAAAAACTATCTCGGAAAAATTGGAGCGATCCCTCCCGTGAGCCTTTTATCAGATACCATACCTCCGTCGCCTTATTGGGTAGGTACCACCAATTTTGGAATCCGAAAACCCAGCTATGTAATTATCCATCACACTGCCCAGCATTCCACAGAACAAACCTTAAAAACATTCACTCTTCCCAGAACGGCGGTAAGCGCGCATTATGTAATAGGTAGCGATGGTAAAGTGTACCAGATGTTGAATGATTATTTTAGAGGTCAGCACGCAGGTGTTAGCAGATGGGGTAATCAATTAGACATGAACTCTGCATCTATTGGGATAGAACTGGACAACAATGGATTTGAGTATTTTGAAGAAGCACAAATAAACAGCCTGTTGGTTGTTCTGGGGAAACTAAAAAAAGACTATGCAATTCCGACCGCCAATTTTATTGGACATGGTGATATAGCACCTACTCGTAAAAATGATCCTAACTGGAGATTTCCCTGGAAGTTGCTGGCAGAAAAGGGGTTCGGCTATTGGTACGATGAGAAAAGAGATTCTGTCCCAAGTAATTTTGATCATATAACTGGCCTGAGAATTGTAGGATATGATATAAAAGATACCAGTGCAGCCATTGTGGCATTTAAAAGACATTTTTTACAAGATACAACCAGAGGCATGTCACCATTGGGTAGAGAAATTTTATTCAACCTTCATAAAAAATATTTTTAAGAATGTAAATTATCATAAGCTATGCGGGGGCTACTGATTTTGCTGAGTTGGAGTTTATTGTTTTTTACAAAGGGGGTAAATGCGCAACTATTACCCAATATTGATATTATCAGGGCGCTGGAAGAAAGCGACCAGCATATAGCTTCGGGACAATCACAAAAAGCATTAATTGCCTTACACAAAGGATTACAATTAAAAAACACAACAGATAGCGATACTTTATTGTCGCACTTGTATAATAATATAGCTATTGTTCTGGCTCGGTACAACAATTTTACAGGGTCCATGTCTTGTTTTCACAAAGCAGGGGAAATTGAAGCCACCTATAATTATAAAAAGCGGGGTAAAAGATTTATTTCTCAATTCAGTTACCAGGTCAACTATGCCAGAGCAGAGGCTGAAAGTATTATTAGTGATGAGATTCTGGAAATAATGATTCAGGCACATATTAACCAACGGACACTTAAACCTTCTGAAGAAATTGAATCTGAACCCATTGATCCATTCAGTATTGTGGATGCTTTTTTAGACAATAAGGTAGCCAGCCATTATGCTCTACTAATTTTGATTAAACAACCCATTGCCGGACAAAAAAAGACCAATACCGGTTTAGGTGAAGTAGGACATTCCTTTATTAGTTTAATCAAATACAATGAAGACCAATCAGCCGTTAATAAAACATTTGGATTTTATCCAGAATCTGGACTTCTAATACCGGTAAATCCAATTGCGCCCAAAGCAAAATCAGTCATTAAAGATGATTCTTTTCATGATTGGGATCAACTACTCGGTAAAATGGTAAGCAAGGCCCAGTTTGAACAGATATTGGAATATATTGACCATAATATTTCTAATCAATATCACCTTAGCCATTATAATTGCTCTGATTTTGCATTAACCCTTGCGCAGATTGCTGCAATTGAAATTCAAGATACCGTGGGGCCCTGGCCTTTAGGAAGGGGAGATAACCCTGCTTATATGGGACAGAGTGTATTGAGTGGCAAGTATCTCAATCTGGACACTAAAAATAAGGAAGGCCTGTTTTCCTGCAGCAATAACTTGTTTACCAAAAAAAACAAGAAGTAATTTTTTTCAACAACAAAGTACAACCTAACGCTTGTTAGCTTATTTTTGCGGCATAAAATTTAAAACCATGCAATTCCAGTTGAGCGAAGAACATTTGATGATACAGAAAGCGGCAAGAGACTTTGCCCAGAATGAATGTAAACCAGGTGTTATTGAGAGAGACGAACACCAGAAATACCCTTACGAACAAGTAATGAAATTAGCGGAATTAGGCTTTATGGGTATGATGGTAAGTCCTGAATACGGTGGTGCAGGAATGGATACATTAAGTTACGTGCTTGCTATGGAAGAAATTAGTAAGGTAGACGCTAGTACTAGTGTGAGCATGAGTGTGAACAACAGTTTAGTGTGCTGGGGATTGGAAACATTTGGAAATGAGGAGCAGAAGAAAAAATATTTAACGCCTTTGGCACAGGGAAGAAAAGATGATTCGCTTTATATTGGTGCGTTTTTGCTGAGTGAGCCTGAAGCTGGTAGTGATGCAACCAGTCAGCAAACAACTGCTGAAGACAAGGGAGACCATTATTTACTGAATGGAACCAAGAACTGGATTACCAATGGTTCTACGGCTTCCGTTTACCTGGTAATTGCTCAAACAGACCCTGCTAAGGGAAGCAAAGGAATCAATGCATTTATAGTTGAGAAAAACTGGCCTGGTGTTACTGTTGCTGCCAAGGAAAATAAATTAGGTATCAGAGGTAGTGATACCCATACCATTCTGTTCAACGATGTAAAAGTGCCTAAGGAAAACCGCATAGGCGAAGATGGATTTGGATTTAAATTTGCCATGAAAACATTAGCCGGCGGTCGAATCGGTATTGCATCCCAGGCATTGGGTATTGCCAGCGGAGCTTATGAGTTGGCTTTGGCTTATAGTAAGCAAAGAAAAGCTTTTGGTAAAGAAATTATGCACCATCAAGCAATCCAGTTTAAATTGGCTGATATGGCTACCAGAATTGAAGCAGCACGTTTGCTTTGCTTAAAAGCAGCCTGGGAAAAAGACAATGGAATAGATTATACATTGAGTTCTTCTATGGCTAAAGTGTATGCCAGTGAAGCCGCTATGTGGGTTACCACCGAAGCTGTTCAGATTCATGGAGGGTATGGTTTTGTAAAAGAGTACCATGTTGAACGTTTAATGCGTGACGCCAAAATCACACAGATTTACGAAGGAACCAGCGAAGTACAAAGAATTGTAATCAGCAGAAGTATTTTAAAATAATCGGGTGATTAATAATGATGTATCAATGTCAGTAAACACAGTTGCATACAAAGAAATTATTGATCAATTTTTGCTCACAGACACTACATTGGTGGCTGTGAGCAAAACCAAACCCAACGAAGATATTTTAGCCCTTTATGAATTAGGACAAAGGGATTTTGGTGAAAATTATGTGCAGGAATTGGTAGATAAAGCAGGTGCTTTGCCCAAGGATATCCGGTGGCATTTTATTGGTCATTTGCAATCGAACAAGGTAAAATACATAGCCCCTTTTGTTCATTTGATTCATGGGGTGGATAGTTTAAAACTACTAAGGGAGATTAACAAGCAAGCAGCAAAATGCAATAGAGTAATTCCTTGTTTATTACAAATTTATATTGCTAAAGAAGAAAGCAAATTTGGAATAGATGAATCCGAATTGCTTGAAATCATTGAAGCGTCCGCAACGCTGACAAACGTTTCCATTCAAGGTTTTATGGGGATGGCTTCTTTTACAGACAACACTAAAATCATTCAAAACGAATTCAGCCATTTGCAATTATTGTTCCAAAAGCATAAATCATGGATTGAAACAAATGGCATATCAAAACCTATTTTATCAATGGGGATGAGTGGTGATTATTTCATTGCCATTCAACAGGGTAGCACCATGGTAAGAATCGGAAGCTTACTGTTTGGCGCAAGAAATTATACAACATAAAAAAGGCGAATCACTTGACTCACCTTTTATTTATCTAAGTTATAAAGTTTCCTTCAGCCATTTAAAGAATTCCCGCTGCCAAACCAAGCCATTCTGCGTACTAGAAACCCAGTGATTTTCGCCTGGTAAATAGAGTAATTTACTTTTAATTCCACGTAATTGTGCCGCCTGAAATGCTTGTAATCCTTGCTCAATGGGAACCCTGAAATCCATTCCCCCCTGTACGATCATAATAGGGGTGTTCCATTTGGCTACATGATTAATGGGATTTTGCACTCCATAGGTTTTTTCAGTAGCTGGATTCTTATCCCAATAAGCACCTCCATAATCAAAATTCACAAACCATAATTCTTCGGTTGTCCCATACATGCTTCTGGTATCAAAAATGCCGTCATGAGAAATGAAGGTTTTAAAACGATTGTTGTGAATGCCTGCCAACATAAATACCGAGTAACCACCATAGCTTGCACCCACACACCCCAGTCTGCTTTTATCAACAAATGATTCTTTACTAATTGCATCAATTGCAGACAGATAATCCTTCATTGCTTGCCCTCCGTGGTCCTTACTAATATCTTCATTCCATTTGGTGCCATGCCCAGGCATTCCTCTTCTATTGGGAGCTACCACAATATATCCCTGTGAAGCCATCAATTGAAAATTCCATCGGAATGAATAAAACTGTGTCAAAGGACTTTGAGGGCCTCCCTGACAATACAATAGGGTAGGGTATTTATTAGCTGGATTGAAATTCGGAGGATAAATCACCCAAACCAGCATTTTTTTACCGTCGGTAGTGTTGACCCATCTTCTTTCTGTTTTACACTTTGCAATAGTTTGATAAAACGCATCATTTACATGCGTCAATTGTTGCATTGATTTGTCTTTCAGGTTCAGCGTATATAACTCTGAAGCTGTGTTCATATCAGTTCTGGAAACCACCAATGTATTTTCTGTTTGCGCAACAATACCGGTAATATCAAAATCGCCACTGGTCAATTGTTGAATTAAAGGTAGCATTTTGGTTAAACCGGTATTGTTTACCTGAAACAGTTGAAGCGTGCCATTAACGGGTGCCCAGAAAAATAAGGACTTACCATCTTCGCTCCATTTAAATCCTTCTACATGAATATCATCTCTGTGAGCCGTAAGATTTACAGGGAATTTCCCATTTACTAAAACTACCAAATCCTGTTTGTCTGCCTCAAATCCATCTCTTTTCATTTGCATCCAGGCCAGGGTTCCGGCATCATTAAACTGGGGTGATACATCGTATCCTTTATTGGCTGCAGTTAAATTTTGCGTTATTCCTGTTTCAATATTGTATTCATACAAATCGGTATTGGTACTGACAGCATATTCAGTTCCTTTTTTCTTCTTGGCAACATATACAATCCGCTTGCTATCCGGATGCCATATAAAATCTTCATCACCTCCAAAAGGTTTAGTGGGTGCATCATAAGGTTCATTGGGCATGATGTCTTTCCCTTCCTGAGATTTTCCGTTTTGAAATGGGGCAAAGAAAACATGACTGTATTTTCCATCTTCCCAAGTGTCCCAGTGTCTGTAATTTAAAGAGGTATAAACCTGAGCTGCTGATTTAGGCAAATCAGGATACAATTCTTTACCTTCTATTTTGTCCATTTTTACTTCATCGCTGTACAAAATATGTTTACCATCCGGTGAAATCCGATCATTGCTGGTAATACTTTCATTGGTAGCCAATTCAACAGGATTCCCACCCGATAAAGGAATCTTGTAACGTTTGCGATTCAGTTTATTATTTACTACATCAGGTGTAGCAACCGTATAAACAATGAATTGCTTATCCTTACTAATACCAACAGGTGAGACTCTCTGAATCTGCCATAGTTTTTCTGGAGTCAATATTTGCTGGGCTTGTAGCTGCTGAATGGTCAATACAAAAAGTCCAACGAAGAATTTCCGCATAATTATTTTTTAATGGTTTTAGGATAATCAAGAACCAGGTGCACAAATGCTTTAACACCTACATCCAGACGCGAATCACTTATCATGAATCCCGGAGTATGATGATCAGGGGCTGATGCAACTGTAGGAAATTTAGGATCCCTGGCACCCAAGAAAAAGAAAAAGGAGGGAGCTTTGGTTCCGAAATAAGAGAAATCTTCTGCTCCTGTTACCCAATTGGTTAATTGCACATTTTCTGAACCCCCTGCTGCTTTCTGAAGGGCAGGTACACTTTGCGCTACCAATGCAGGATCGCTATAAGTTACCAAGGTCTTGGTATCAATCATTACTTCAGCTGTTGTTCCATTTGCTTCAGCAATTTTTTGAGCAATCAGTCTAATTTTTTCGTGAACTACTTTTTGTACCTGACCATCTAAAGTACGTATGGTTCCTTCCATCATAGCTTCTTCAGGAATGATATTAGCTCTTACTCCCGATTGGATTCTACCCACCGAAACTACTATAGGGGCTTGTGTAATGTCAATATTCCTGCTCACAATAGTTTGTAATGCTTGTACAATTTCTGCACTTACTACTATCGGATCAATTGAATTCCAGGGATAAGCTCCATGGCTTTGTTTTCCCTTTACTTTAATCGTAAACCAATCAGAAGATGCCATGGTTGCTCCAGGCTTGTAGTATATTTTTCCAAGGTCATATTTTGAATTGATATGAATTCCAAAAACTGCATCTACTTTTGGATTATCCATCGCGCCTTCCTTTATCATAAGAGCAGCTCCGCCTTCTTCATCTCCGGGAGGGCCTTCTTCAGCAGGCTGGAAAAGAAATACCACTGTACCACTTATTTCATTTTTTATTTTACTCAGTACTTCTGCCGCTCCTAAAAGCATGGCAATATGAGAATCATGTCCGCAGGCATGCATAACAGGAACGGTTGCGCCGTTGTATTCACCTTTGGCTTTGGAGGCAAATGAAAGTTCGTTTCTTTCTTCCACTGGCAGTCCATCCATATCTGCCCTTAAAGCAACTACAGGCCCTGGTTTTCCGCCCTTCAATACACCTACAATTCCTGTCTTTGCCATTTTTCTTGTACTGATACCTAAACGCTGAAGTGTTTCTTCCACTTTTTTACTGGTATTGAATTCACGGTTTCCCAACTCGGGATATTCATGAAAATACCTTCTCCACTCAACCACTTTCGGGTTTACTTCGGTAAAAACAGACTCAAGTTGTAGATTTGATTTTTGTGCGGTTGCAGTTCCGCAAATAAGTAAGGCAAGTACCCATGTTTTTTTCATACAGTCAACGATTAGCTATTGAAGATACGCTATCACTACGAGGAATAAAACTGAACTGTATAAATTATTAAGCACAAAAAAAACAAAACTGTATTTTTACTAAAACTTATTCTTATGAAAAAAATCCTTTTTGGTATCCTTTGTTTTGCATTCATCTCCATTACTACAGTTCATGCTTCTAGTCTGGGAGAGGGCTATATTATTACAAATGGAACCAGTAAAAATATAGATATGGCTACTTACCATTCAAGCACTCAATCCAATTGGGATGATGCTGTAGTTACGGATGCCATGTCTAATTTCAAAAGCTTATCCCGTGTTGAGAGAAAAGCAAGAGTAAAAGAAGTAAAAAAATACTTAAAAGAATACAAAGCCAATGCTGCCAATGCAACTGGTTCTAATGACAAGGTATTATTGGCCATACTGGCCATTTTGTTACCTCCACTTGCTGTTTATTTACACCAGGGTGCAACCAACAGTACTTTCTGGATCAGCGTGATACTAACCCTTTTGTTTTGGTTACCCGGGGTAATTTTTGCATTGATTACTGTATTGTAACAGAATCCTGCAAATTCTATCTGTGTTCTCCATACACTTGGCGAAGTACATCAGCTATTTCGCCAAGTGTACAATAGGCTTCAACAGCCTCTAATACAAATGGCATAATATTCTGCGTCCCTTCTGCAGCTTGTTTAATATTTTGAAGGCATTGATTTACAAGCTGTGTATCTCTTTTTGCTTTCAATTCTGAAAGTTTGGAAGATTGTAATTGACGTATAGCATCATCAATTTTGAAGCCGGGAACCGGGCTCTCCACATCAACCGTAAATTTGTTTACCCCTACAATAATTTTTTCGCCGCTTTCAATATTTCTTTGATATTCAAAAGCACTTCTGGCAATTTCATCCTGCATGAATCCCTCTTCAATGGCACTTACACTACCACCCAATGCATCTATTTTACTTATAAGTTCCCAGGCCTTCTGTTCTACTTCATTGGTAAGCAACTCAACAAAATAGCTCCCTGCAAGAGGATCCACTGTGTCGGGTGCTCCACTTTCAAAAGCTACTATTTGCTGTGTTCTTAAAGCAATTCTGGCTGCTTCTTCAGTGGGCAGGCTCAAAGCTTCATCATATCCATTGGTATGTAAACTTTGTGTACCCCCCAATACGGCTGCAAGGGTTTGAATCGTTACCCTGCTTATATTATTCAGCGGTTGTTGTGCTGTTAAGGTTGCACCACCAGTTTGGGTATGAAAGCGAAGCATCATGGCTTTTTCATCTGTTGCCCCAAGCTCTTTCATGATGGTTGCCCACATTCTTCTGGCGGCTCTGAACTTGGCTACTTCTTCAAAGAGATTATTGTGTGCATTAAAGAAGAATGAAAGTCTTTTTCCAAAAACATTTATATCCAGCTCCTTGGCAAGTGCAGCCTGTACATAAGCTTTCCCGTTGCTTAAAGTAAATGCTATTTCCTGCACCGCTGTACTGCCTGCTTCACGAATATGGTAACCTGAAATTGAAATGGTATTCCATTTAGGTACCGACTTGCTACACCATTCAAAAATATCGGTGATGATGCGCATAGAGGGTTTGGGCGGATAGATATAAGTACCTCTTGCAGCGTACTCTTTTAAAATATCATTTTGTATGGTACCAGCCACTTTGGTTAAATCGGCTCCTTGCTTCTTGGCCAATGCAATATACATGGCCAACAGAATAAAGCCAGTAGCATTAATGGTCATAGAAGTACTTACTTTCTCTAGTTCAATGCTCTTGAATAACAATTCCATATCGGCAAGACTATCAATAGCAACCCCTACTTTTCCAACTTCACCCTCTGCCAGTGGATGATCGCTGTCGTATCCAATTTGCGTGGGTAAATCAAAAGCCACACTTAATCCCATTACACCCTGGCTCAATAAGTAATGATAACGCTTATTACTTTCTTCTGCCGTGGAGAAACCTGCATATTGACGCATGGTCCAAAGCTTTCCCCTGTACATATCGGGCTGAACACCACGTGTGTAGGGGAATTGACCTGGTTGATTATTTAACCCTGTAAGAGACTGAATATCTTCGGCAGTATAAACAGTTTTAATGTTAATACCACTGTCTGTCTTCTTATTATCTGTCATAGATCAATATTAAAATTATAAGACTTGTTTTGCTTCATAACTCAATGCTTCAGCAACCAATTCATGCAAAGCTGCTGATGGGTTAGCCATAAGATACTGTAATATGGCTTTTTGCAAATCCAGGCCCGATGCCTGTTCAGGCAACTGCTGGGTAAGCTGATTGATAATCTGAAGATTTTTCTCCTTCAGATTTTTCACTGCTTTCCAGGATGATGGCTGAATATACATTTGCTGAGTAACATTAAAATCGAATTCCTCGCGTATCATCCTAGTATATAACGCACATAACTCTCTTGCGGAAATAGCGTCTGCAGAGTTTCTGCTGATCAGGTTGGGAAGGGCGATTCTGTCTGTTAACAAGATCAATCTTTCATAGGCCTGAAGTGG
>VFQM010001635.1_pt1 | contig 19027 bp, 16 predicted proteins | sample 3512391 | NCBI WGS metagenome assembly VFQM01 (sample SAMN10412369, study PRJNA504923) | tailings metagenome | isolation source: Replicate 1 from Balatoc abandoned mine | place: Philippines | reverse complement strand
GAATGATGCGCAGGTGCTGTGCGACCTGATGCATGCCGAAGGCGTGACGCACAGCGCGGGCGTGCCGACGGTGTGGATCGCGATGTTTGCCCATATGGACGCGACCGGCATCGGCTATGGCAAGCTCTACCGCGTCATCATCGGCGGGTCGGCGTGTCCGCGCGCAATGATCGAACGCTTCATGAAGGCGGGCGTCGATGTTGGCCACGCCTGGGGGATGACCGAAACCAGCCCCATCGGCACCATGGGCAAGCGGCCGTGGAACTGGGATGAGCTAAGCTTCGATGAAAAAGTCGATATCGTCTGCCGACAGGGGACGCCGCCCTTTGGCGTTGAGCTGCGCGTGGTTGATGACGCCGGCGATGTTTTGCCGCGCGATGGCGTTTCGAGCGGGCGCCTGCAATGCCGGGGCCCGTGGATCATCCGGCGCTATTTCAAAGCCGACGAGGATGCGACGAGCAGCGACGACTGGTTTGATACAGGCGATGTCGCCGTGATCCATCCCGACGGCGTGATGCAGATTACCGACCGCGCCAAAGATGTCATCAAATCGGGCGGCGAATGGATCAGCTCGATCGAGCTCGAAAATGCCGCCGTGGGCGCGCCGGGGGTGCAGGAGGCGGCAGCGGTGGGCGTCTATCACCCCAAATGGGACGAACGCCCGATCCTGCTGGTCGTCCCCAAGCCGGGTGCAGAGGTCAGCGAGGCGGCGGTGGTCGATTACCTTAAAGACAAGGTCGCCAAATGGTGGCTGCCTGACGAGGTCCTAATTGTCGACAGCCTGCCGCACACGGCAACCGGCAAGATTTTGAAACGCCAGCTGCGCGAGGATTATAAGGACTATCAGTTGAAAGCGCTGGCGGGGGTTTAAAGCAGCCGCAACTGCCCGCCCAACTCAGGCCGCTCGAACAAATCGCAGCGCAGTTCGCGCGCGCGTCGGTCCAGCCCATGCTTCGCCGCCGCTTTTTTGAAGCGCGTGCGGATCAGGTCAGCCCACACGCCGGTGCCGCGCATGCGCGATCCGAATTGGGGATCATTGTCGCGCCCGCCGCGCATATCCTGAACGATGTGCATCACTTTGGCGGCGCGATCAGGATAGTGCGCGTCGAGCCAGGCGCGGAACAACGGCGCAACTTCGAACGGCAGGCGCAGCAAGATGTAGCTGGCGCGCACCGCGCCTGCTTCGGCGGCGGCGGCCATGATGGCTTCGATTTCATGGTCGGTGATGGCCGGAATGACCGGCGAGATATTGACCTGCGTGGGCACGCCGGCGTCGTTAAGGGCACGGATCGCGGCGAGGCGCTTGGCCGGTGCGGAAGCGCGGGGTTCGAGTGTGCGGGCGATCTTGCCGTCGAGCGTCGTCACCGAAATCGCGACGTGCACCAGATGGTCGCGCGCCATCGCCGCGAGCAGATCGATGTCGCGCAGGATGCGGTCGGATTTGGTGGTGATGAGCAGCGGGTGGCGCGTTTCCGCGAGCACCTCGATCACGTCGCGGGTGATGCGCCAGTTGCGCTCGATGGGCTGATAGGGGTCGGTGTTGGTGCCGATGGCGAGCGGCGCGGCACGGTAGCCGGGTTTGGCAAGCTCAACGCGCAGCAGCTTGGCAGCGTCGGGCTTGGCGAACAGCTTGGTCTCGAAATCCAGCCCCGGTGACAAATCGTGAAAAGCGTGCGTCGGGCGGGCATAGCAATAGACACAGCCGTGCTCGCAGCCGCGATAGGCATTGATCGAACGGTCAAAGCTGATGTCAGGGGAAGCGTTGCGGGTGATGATGGTGCGCGGGGTTTCGACCGTCACCGTGGTGCGCAGCGGCGGGGGGGCGCCGTCGATGCCATCACGATCATCAAGCCAGTCGCCGCAGGCTTCGCGCAACAGGGCTCCGGTGCGTACTGGGTCAGGATTGGCGGGGGCACCGCGACCGGACAGGGGTTGGGGATGTGGCACCAGACCACCATGACACGACAATCAGAACATATAAAGAACAAAATTCATCACTGCGCTCGCAATGACGATTTTGGCTAGGCTTATTGCTCTTCCAACCGTGGCATTAATTCCACAAAATTGCAGGGCCGAAACCGGCTGTCGAGCTGGCTCGCCAAAATGCCGTCCCATGCGTCGGTGACGGCGCCGGTCGAGCCGGGCAGCGCGAAGATATAGGTGCCGCGCACCACGCGGGCGCAGGCGCGGGACTGGATGGTCGAAGTGCCAATCGTCTGAAAGCTGAGCCACCGGAACAGCTCGCCAAAGCCCGGAATGTCCTTGCCCTCCAGCGCCGCCAGCGCCTCGGGCGTGACATCGCGGCCGGTGACGCCGGTGCCGCCGGTGGTCAGAATCACGTCAATCTGCGGATCGTCGATCCAGCGGTTCAGCATGGCGGTTAGCAGCTCGGCTTCGTCGCGCACGATGGCGCGGTCGGCCAGCAAATGGCCGGCGTCGCTCAGCCGTTGTACGAGCCGGTCGCCCGACGTGTCATTGTCCAGCGTGCGCGTGTCGCTGACGGTCAAAACGGCGATGCGGACGGGCACAAAGGCCCGCGTCTCGTCAATCGGCATTGCTGCTCGCGGGGGCCGACGTCATGGCAATCCCCGCGCTGCGAATTTCGCCGGGGAAGCGGGGCCAGCGGCCCGCGACCAAGTCCTTGCGGCTTTGCGATGGCTTGCCCGCCTGCGCCTCATACATCCAGTAATTGCGCAGGACGATGCCGACATAGCCGCGCGTTTCCCAATAAGGGATGCTTTCGATGTAGAGCAACGGATCACCATTATCGCGCACTTCGGTCGCCCAGCGCGCCACCGGGGTCGGTCCCGCGTTATAGGCGGCGATGACCTTGGGCAGCAGCCCGCCGGTCGACGTGTCGCCCGACAATAATTGCAAATAGCTTTGCCCAAAATCCATGTTGACGGCGGGGTTCTTAAGGTCGCGGCTGCCCGCCGCCAGATCGCCGCGCCAGCGCGCAATGTCGCGCGCGGTGCCGGGGCGCACCTGCATCAGGCCCTGTGCGCCTGCTGAACTGACCGCTGCGCGCTTGAACTGTGATTCCTGCAGCGTATGCGCAAATACCAGCGCCGGATCGACGCGCCAGCCGCCTGCAGGCTGCCAGCGCGGAGCGGGGTAGCGCGCCATCATGTCGGGTCGCACCCCACGCGGCGTGTTGTGCGCCAGATAAAGCTGCGTTTCGGGCAGGCCCATTGAGCCCGCGAGCGCGGCGAGGGCGCTATGCTGCGCCGGATTGCCAATACGCGCCTGGTGCCGCAACAGCTGATCCGCTTCCTCGTGCGCGCCAAGCTCGAGCATCGCTTGGGCGCGGCGGATGTTGGGTTGCTGGATCAGGATGCGAAAATCGGCGCCCGCCTCGTGCCGCCGGGTGACCGGGGTTTCGTCCAACAGTTCGGCCGCCAGCATGCCGTAAAATGTTTCGGTATCGTGCATGGCGGCGCGGAAACGCTCTTGGGCCTGCTTTTTTTCGCGCAATTTGGTGGCGGTGCGGCCCGCCCAATAATGTCCGGCTGCACGCATTTCGGGGTCGTCGGCCATATATCCGACGCGGACAAAGGCATCGTCCGCCGCCCGGAAATCTTCCATGCGCCACGATGCCAGCCCTTCGACCCAGGCGGCACGCATCGCCCACGGGCCCACGCCGCGGGCAGCTTCGCGCGCGACGCGCAGCGCATTGGCATCGTCATTTTCGATGTAATAGGACCAGGCAACGCGCTGCTGCCATTCGGTCAATCCCTCCGGCGAAAGTCCCGCACGCGCCTCTTCAAGCAGGAGTTCGGCCCCAGCAGGATCATCGGCCGTAATGCGTTCGCGGATTTTGCCGCCAAGCGATGAAGCGGCGGGATCATCGACCGAGCGTTCGGTGGTACGGCGCGGGGCGCTGCCAGCCCAGATCAGCCGCTGTTCGGTCGGCAGACGGGGCAGGGCCGAAGCGCCGCGTTTGGAGGCGAGCGTGGCGAGGCGCGATGCCTGCGGCAAGTCCGGCGCTGTTTCAAGCAGCGGCAAGATGTCGGCCAGCTCCGCACGCGGGCTGTCGGGTGCGAGGAGAAGCTGCGCGCGCAAATAATGGGCGAGCGGGCCATCCATGTCGCTATCGAGCAGCGCATCGGCGTCGGCCCAGCGCTTGGCGCGCAGCGCGGCAAGGACGTCGGCATAAAGTTTGCGCTGCTTGTCGGTCAGGGTGGCAGGGCCACCCTCAGCAGCCAGGGCCTTGCTGGCCTGCGCCCAGCGTCCTGCCGCATCGGTCGCCTGTGCCGGCACGGCGGCGGTTGCGACCAGCGCCAGCGCGATCAGGCGTCCAAGAACAGGCGAAATGGTCATGCGGCGCTTTTTCCCTCAGCGAGCAGCTTTAGACTGTCCCACGCCGCCGCCTTGCGCGCCGGCCGGTCGAGCAGCAGCAGCGGATGCTGCGTAGCTGTGGCCGCGACTGTGACCCCGCTTTGGTTAACATCGCGTAAGGAACCCCGCAGCGCGGCAAGATCGCTACCAAACACCAACTGGGCCAGATCGCTGCCGAATATCAGCAGCTTCGCCGGAGCCGCGAGGCGCAAATGATGCCAAAGCAGCGGCGTCAGTGCAGCCATGTCGGCTCCGTCAATGCGCCCGCCGGGTGGCCGCGTGAGCGCGAGACTGACAAGATAACATTGGGCGCGTGTCAGACCGATAGCGCGCAGCATCGCATCGAGCAGCCGCCCCGCGTCGCCCGCAAACAATTGCCCCGCGTCCTGATCGGCCATTTCGGGGGTGAGCGCGAGCACCATCAGCTTTGCGCCTTGTGTCCCCGCGGGCAAAATACGTTGGGGGTGCCAGCGCGTGCCGGGCACCGCAGCGTCGTTTGCCAGCCAGCTTTGAAAGGCCGCCCAATCGTCGGGCATGGCGAGCGGTGCGAGCGTGGCCGGGGCAGCCGTTGGCACCGATGATGGTTCCGGCGATTCGAGGGGACGTGCCATCGGAAGCGGGTCCGGGGTTCTGTTTTCCGGCACCGGATCGGGCTTGGGTGCCAGCCAATTTTGCGGGGCTTCATCAACCAGCGTTTCCAGTCCCGCCAGCTGCCACCAGCTGCGATGGCTTTCGACGAGCAAGGCGGCGGTGGACGCAGTCATCGCATCGGCACAAACAAGCGGTTGACGGCAACGTCAATTGGCGGGCATCGGGTTATGTGATGGAGTGACCGGCTGGCGCGGCAAAGCGAGGATTGCGGTTGGCCCGAAGCAAAGGATGAGTCCCGTGAGCGAACGCGAAGCAATGCCCTATGACGTCGTGATCGTCGGCGCTGGCCCGGCGGGCCTGTCGGCAGCGATCCGGCTGAAACAGCTCGCGAACGAGGCCGGGGCCGAACTGTCGGTCTGCATTCTTGAAAAAGGGTCGGAAGTCGGCGCGCACATCCTGTCGGGCGCCGTGTTCGATCCACGCGCTATCGACGAGTTGCTGCCCGAGTGGCGGACCATGGGCTGTCCGATGGCCGAAGTGCCGGTGACCGACAACCAGCATTGGATATTGACCGCCAAGGGCAAGCGCAACCTGCCCGAAATGTTGACCCCGCCCTATTTGCACAATGAAGGGACCTATACCGGCAGTCTGGGCAATTTGTGTCGCTGGCTCGCCGAACAGGCCGAGGGGCTGGGGGTCGAGATTTTTGCGGGATTTCCCGCGGCCGAGATCCTCTACAATGACGACGGTTCGGTGAAGGGTGTCGCCACGGGCGATATGGGCATAGCGCGCGACGGCAGCCACAAGGGCGATTATCAGCCGGGGCTGGAACTCCACGCCAAATACACGCTGTTTGCCGAAGGTGTGCGCGGACATCTGTCCAAGCAGGCCAAGGCGCGCTTCAACCTAGAAGCCAGTTGCCAGCCGCAGGTGTATGGCCTTGGCATCAAGGAATTGTGGGACATCGATCCCGCCGAGCATGTTCCCGGCCGCGTCATCCATACGCAGGGCTGGCCGCTCGATGAAAACAGCAATGGCGGCGGGTTCCTATACCATCAGGCCAATGGCCAGGTCGCACTGGGTTTCGTTACCTGGCTCAATTATCGCAACCCGCATACCTCGCCATTTCAGGAAATGCAGAAGTGGAAGACGCATCCCGAAATTGCCAAAATCCTGAAAGGCGGTAAGCGCGTGTCCTATGGCGCGCGGGCGATCAATGATGGCGGGTGGCAATCGGTACCCAAGCTTGCCTTTCCCGGGGGTGCGCTGATTGGCTGTTCGGCGGGCTTTGTGAACGTGCCGCGTATCAAGGGCAGCCACACCGCGATGAAAACCGGGATGCTGGCGGCCGAAGCGGCGTTCGCCGCGGTGCAGGCAGGACGCGACAATGACGAACTGACGGCTTATCAGGCGGCCTATGACACCAGCTGGGTCGAAGCCGAGCTGCGCGGGGTGCGCAACGTCCTGCCGCTGATGGAAAAATATGGCGATCTGGCGGGTTCGATGCTGGCGGGGATCACCATGTGGGCCGAGTATCTGAAAATCCGCATGCCTTTCACGATGAAGCACCATCCCGACCACCAAAGCCTGTACCGCGCCGACCTGGTGACGCCGCCGGTCTATCCCAAGCCCGACGGGGTGCTGACCTTCGACCGATTGTCGTCGGTGTTCTTGTCGAACACCAACCACGAGGAGGACCAGCCGGTCCATTTGCAGGTTAAGGATCTGGAACTGCAAAAGGCCAGCGAGCTGGGGGTCTATGCCGGGCCATCGACGCGCTATTGCCCTGCCGGGGTCTATGAATGGGTCGGTGTCGAAGATGGCGATCCCAAATATGTGATCAACGCCCAGAACTGCGTCCATTGCAAAACCTGTGACATCAAAGACCCCAACCAGAACATCAATTGGGTGTCGCCCGAAGGTGGCGGAGGGCCGAACTATCCCAATATGTAACGCCCCGATGCGCGGTGCCTTATCGGCGGCGGTGTTGGGCCTGTTCGCGGCGTCCGCGCAGGCGGCGCCCATTGTCAGTGATGCCGCCGTAATTCGTGCGGCGGCAAAAGCGCGGTTGGCCGAGGAAAGCGGTGATGCGCGCGCGGCGCTGGCGGCGTTGGTGGCGGTTGCCAATGTCGATCCGGCGCGCGCGGGCCTGCGCGGGCGGATGCTGGAACAGGCGATCATCGCCGGCGACCAACGCCGTGCCACCGAAGCCGCGCAAGCGCTATGGCAGGCCGGCGAACAGCGCTTCGATGCGCGGGTGGTGCTGCTGGTAGACGCGGTGCGGGGTGGCGACTGGCGCGCGGCGCGCGGTTTCGCAGGCGAGGAAAGTGGCAAGACGGGTCCCGATTTCACCGGGCGACTGCTGAGCCCTGCGGTGCTGGGCTGGATCGATGTCGCGACCCGCGAAAAAGAACCGACGCGGCATCTCAATCGCTTTGGACGCATTGGCGAGGATCAGACCCCGCTGTGGATTGGGGCCACGATGCTGTTGCTGGCCGGTGAGCGCGATGCAGCGGTCGGGCAGGCCGAGCGGCTCAATCTGGGCAACCGGACCAGCCGGATCGTTGCGGCGCGGTTGGCGGCGACATTTATGAAACGCGGCGATGTGGCGGCTGCCGGAGCGCTGATGCAGCGGCTCGCGGCTTTTCCCGACGCGCAATCCGTTGAAATTGCAGCGCCGTTGCCAGTCGCCGATGCCCGCCAAGGGTTGGGCCAATGGCTGGGCCTGCTCGGCGACGGCTTCGTGCGCACACCCGGTGGTAACGGGGCCCTCGCGCTGCTTTTCGCCCGCGCCGCCCAATGGCTCGACCCTTCTGATCCCATCGGACGGTTTGCGCTGGTAGAGGCTTTGGTGAAGGCCGAACAGACCGATGCTGCACTGGTGCTGCTGGAGCAGGGCAGCAAAATGCCGGGCGGTGCAGCCGACCAGTTTGCGCTGCGCCGCGCCGAATTGCTCGCCGGCACAGGTGCGGTGGCGCAAGCGATTGCGCTCGTGGCGCCTGATCCGGCGCGATTGCCTGATGACCGGGGCTGGTTGGTCCGCTTTGCCGAAATTGCCCGGCAGTCGGACGATCCGTCAGTGGCCGAGGCCGTGTTCGACAAGCTGTTGGCGCAGCCCTCGGCAACGCCCAGCGACAATGCGCTGCGCGCTGCCCTGTTGATCGCGAAGGCGGAAATCAAGCTGAAGCAAAACCGCTGGAGTGAGGCTGAGCCGCTGCTGGAAGCCGCGCTGGCTGCCAACCCCGACGATCCGGGGACGCTCAATTTTGTCGGCTATTCCGCGCTCGAACGGCGGCAGGATGTGCCCAAAGCGCTCGCGCGGATCGAGGCGGCGTGGCGCGGCGAGCCCGGTAATGCGGCGATCACCGATTCGCTCGGCTGGGCCTATGTCCTCACCGGCGATGCGGCGCGGGGCGTGCCACTCCTCGAACGCGCGGCACGCGGCGAACCAGCCAATAATGTCATCAACGAACATCTGGGCGATGCCTATTGGAAGGTGGGGCGGCTGATCGAAGCCCGCTATGCTTGGCGTGCCGCTGCGCTCGGAGCCGAGCCGACAATGGCCGACCGACTGGCAGCCAAGATTGCGGGTGGGCTGACCGAGGCGACGCTGGCCCCGTGACGTCGTGGCGCGAAACGGCCTATGCCAAAATCAACCTCGCGCTCCACGTGCGGGAGCGGCGGATTGATGGTTATCATGACATCGAAACCATCTTTGCATTTGTCGATGCAGGCGACGAGCTGACAGCAGTACCCGCGGCCGAGGATAGCCTGACCATCACCGGCGACTTTGCCGAGGGACTGAGCGCGGACGGCGACAATTTGGTGCTGCGCGCGCTGAGTTTCATGCGCAGCCAGCCACGTGGCCACGCCATTCCGGCAATGGCAGTCACGCTGGACAAGAAACTGCCTGTTGCAGCGGGGCTGGGCGGCGGTTCGGCGGATGCCGCCGCGCTGATCCGGTTGGTGCAGCGTGAATTTGGCGTCGGAGAATTGGGGGCGTTGGTGGCCGCCAGCCAGATGCTTGGGGCCGATGTCGGTGCTTGCATCGTCAGCGAAACCCGCCGGGGCAGCGGGACGGGATGGGAGCTTGAAGCGGTCGAAGACAGCGATGTGCGCGGCCTGCCACTGTTGCTGATCAATCCGCGCATCCCGCTGGCGACGGGGCCAGTATTTGCCGGATGGGACGGGCGCGATCGCGGCGCTTTGGCAAGGGGAAGCGCGCTGGCATCTGCGCGGGCCGGGCGCAACGATCTCGAGCCGCCCGCGCTCGCGCTGGTTCCCGAAATCGATGCGGTGCTGGCGGTCTTGCGCGCCCAGCTGCCGCTGCTGGCGCGCATGTCGGGTTCCGGGGCGAGCTGCTTTGCGCTGTTTCGCAGCAGTGCTGAACGCGATGCAGCAGCGGCCCGCATCGCCGACGACCATCCCGACTGGTGGTTGATGGCGGGGGCGGTGCGATGAGCGCCGCCTGGCGCGAACTGGGCGCTGCGCGGGCGGGCGGCATCTTGCTGATCGCCGATCATGCGAGCAATGCGGTCCCCGCCGACATTGATCTTGGCATCGCACCGGCGCTGCTTGATGACCATATTGCGGTCGACATCGGGGTGGCCAATGTGGCGGAACAACTGGTGAAAGTGGGCGCGGTCGATTGCGGCATTTTGGGCGGGATGTCGCGGCTCGTGATCGACCTCAACCGCGAAGTCGACCATCCCGGGCTGATCCCGGATAGCAGCGACGGGCATGCCATCCCCGGCAACGCCAACCTTTCTGCAAATGCGCGCCGGGACCGCATTGGCCGTTTTTACGATCCCTATCATGCCCGCATCGACGCTGTGATCGCCGCGGCGCCGCCGGCGATGATCCTGTCGCTGCACAGCTTCACCCCGCGCCTTGCCAGCCGTCCTGAAGAGGCGCGACCGTGGGACATTGGCATCCTTTACAATCAGGACGAGCGGCTTGCTGCCACTGCCATCGCCGCGCTCTCCGCCGGTGGCTGGCATGTTGGCGACCAGTTGCCCTATTCGGGCAAGATCTTGAACGCGACGATGAACCGCCACGCCGAGGCGCGCGCTATTCCCTATGTCGGCGTTGAAATGCGGCAGGACCATAGCGGCAGTGCGGCCGGGCAAGGGCGTATGGCAACGAGTCTGGCAAAAATGCTGGCCGCCGCACGCAATCTCCTTGCGTGATGCGCTGTCCTTTGGAAAGGGACACTGCATAACCAGCACCGCAGGAATAATTTCATGACGTTCGATAAATCGCGCCTGCCCAGCCGCCATGTTTCGGTCGGCCCCGCGCGTGCGCCGCACCGCAGCTATTATTATGCGATGGGGTGGAGCGAAGAAGATATTGCCAAGCCGTTCATCGGCCTCGCTTCGGCGGGCAATGAATCGGCGCCGTGCAACACCACGCTCGATGCCCAGGCCAATGCCGCCAAGGCAGGGGTGCAGGCGGGCGGCGGCACACCCTTCCGGTTCAACACCATCACGGTGACCGATGGCATTGCCATGGGGCATCAGGGGATGAAATCGTCGCTGATCAGCCGTGAGGTGATCGCCGATTCGGTCGAACTTTCCATGCGCGGCCATTGCTATGACGCGCTGGTTGGTTTTGCCGGTTGCGACAAGTCGCTGCCCGGGATGATGATGGCCATGCTCCGGCTAAATGTGCCGTCGATCTTTGTATATGGCGGGTCGATCCTGCCCGGCCAGTTCGATGGCAAGGATGTGACGGTCAAGGATGTGTTCGAAGCGGTGGGCCAGCACGCGGCGGGCAATTGCCCGCTTGCCGAGCTGATCGCACTGGAAAAGGTCGCCTGCCCGGGGCACGGCGCGTGCGGCGGGCAATATACGGCGAACACCATGGCGTGCGTGGGCGAAGCGATCGGCCTGTCACTGCCCAACAGCAATATGGTACCCGCGCCCTATCAGAGCCGCGCCGAAATCGCGGTTGCGGCGGGGCGGCAGGTGATGACACTGCTCGAACGCAATCTGCGCCCGCGCGATATCTGCACGCGCGAAGCCTTTGAAAATGCGGCGCGGGTGGTGGCGGCGACGGGGGGATCGACCAACGCCGGGCTACACTTGCCCGCGATGGCGCATGAATGCGGAATTGATTTCGACCTGTTCGACGTGGCCGAGATTTTCAAGACCACGCCCTATATCGCGGATCTGCAACCCGGCGGGCGCTATGTCGCGCGCGACATGTATGAGGCGGGCGGGGTCTATATGCTGATGAAGACCCTGCTCGATAACGGCCTGCTAAACGGCGATTGCATGACCGTGACGGGCAAAACGCTGGGCGAAAATATCGCCGAGGTGAGCTGGAACCCGAACCAGAAGGTGATTTACGATGCGCGCACGCCGATTACGCCAACCGGTGGGGTCGTCGGGCTGAAAGGTTCGCTCGCCCCCGACGGTGCGATTGTGAAAGTCGCGGGTATGACTGAGCTGGCCTTCACTGGCCCCGCGCGCGTGTTCGATTGCGAGGAAGACGCCTTTGCCGCCGTCGAACGCCGCGACATTGCGGAGGGGTCGGTGATCGTCATCCGCTACGAAGGGCCCAAGGGCGGCCCCGGTATGCGCGAAATGCTGTCGACCACGGCCGCGCTATATGGGCAGGGCATGGGCGACAAAGTCGCCCTCATCACCGACGGGCGCTTCTCGGGTGCCACGCGCGGTTTCTGTATTGGCCATGTCGGCCCCGAAGCGGCGGTGGGCGGGCCCATTGCCTTGATCGAGGATGGCGACATCATTCGTATTGACGCCAATATCGGCACCATCGATTTGGACGTTGAGGCGGCTGTGCTGGCGCAGCGGCGCGGGCGCTGGCAGCCGCGCGCGCATGATTATCAGGCAGGGGCGCTGTGGCGCTATGCCCAAAATGTCGGCGATGCACGCACCGGCGCGGTGACGCACCCCGGCGCGGCGGCAGAAACGCATGTTTTTGCGGACATTTAGTTGGCTTTTGCCGGTCGCGCTGCTGGCCGGGTGCAGCGACAGGGCGGGGAGCGACAGCGCCACTGTGGCGGGCGAAGGCCGCATCGATTGTGCGCTGGGGGGCGCAGAGCAATTTGACCGTGCCTGCACGCTCGACCGTATGAACAGCGCCGACGGCGTCGTGCTGGTGGTTGGGCGCGAAGGTGCCGGTTTTCGCCGCCTGCTGATTACCACCGACGGGCGGGGCGTGATCGCGGCGGACGGCGTGGATGCGGCCAACGTCTCCATTGTCAGTGACGGGTTTATCGAGGTTGCCATTGGCGGTGACCGTTTCCGCTTGCCCGCCGATACCGACGGCATGCCTTAGCGAACGGGACTCATCCGAAACTTGCTGCTATGCGCGCGCCGATGACCGTGCCTGCTGCCGCTCCGATCCTGAACATTGCGCAGATGCGCGCCGCCGAGCTGGCGATGACCGCGCATGGGGTCAGCCTGGCCGAGCTGATGGAGCGCGCCGGGGCTGCCCTTGCCGACCTCGTGTGGCGCGCGGCGGCCGGGCGAGCAGTGCTGATTTTGGCCGGGCCGGGCAACAACGGCGGCGATGGATACGTCGCGGCGCGGCTGCTGGCTGAGCGGGGTGCCAATGTGAGCGTCGCGGCAAGTGCGCCGCCCGCGACCGAACTGGCCCGCGCAGCGGCGGCGAAGTGGGGCGGAGCGGTGGACGCGCTTGGTCCGGAAACCGTGCCCGCGCCAGTCTTGGTCGATGCGGTATTTGGCGTCGGGCTGACGCGTCCGCTGGCCCCCGAGTTGGTGGCGACGCTCGGGCGGCTTGTCCAAGCTGCTGATCGCCGAATTGCCGTCGATGTTCCGACCGGCATTGCCAGCGACAGCGGCGCATGTTTGTCACCGGTACCGCAATATGATCTGACGCTGGCCTTGGGAGCGCTGAAGCCTGCCCATGTCCTGTTGCCCGCTGCCGGGCATTGCGGTGAACTTTACTTTGCTGGTCTCGGCATCGCGGTCGATAGCAACATAGCGACCCTTGATCGGTTCGCGCCACTTTTGCCGGGTGCATCCAGCCACAAATACAGCCGGGGGCAGGTGCTGGTGATTGGCGGCGCGATGGGCGGCGCGGGGGCGCTTGCCGCCAATGCTGCGCTGCGCGCCGGGGCGGGATACGCTGTGCTCCACGGCGAAGCTGGTGCGGCGGCGCAGGCGGTGGTGCGCGACGGGGCAATGCTTGCCGAGCGGCTACGCGACCGGCGGCTTGGCGCGGTCGTACTGGGACCGGGGCAAACGGAAGGCGCGGAACTTGATGCGCTCACCGCCGAAGTGGTGGCGACGGGCAGACCGGTGGTGCTGGACGCCGGGGCGATCAAGGCGGGCCTCGCCCCCCTCGCCGCCGCCGCCATGTTACGTCCGCCCGCGATCCTGACCCCGCATAGCGGCGAATTCGACCGCGCCTTTGGCGGGCTGCGCGGCAGCAAGATTGACCGCACCCGGGCCGCTGCCAAGAAATCGGGTGCAGTATTGGTCCACAAAGGGGCCGACACGATCATCGCAGCGCCGGACGGGCGCGTGGCGGCGGCATGGCCCGGATCGCCGCATCTGGCGAGCGCCGGGACGGGCGATGTGCTGGCAGGCGCCTGCGGGGCGATGCTGGCGCAGGGCTTTGCCCCGTTCGAGGCGGCGTGCCGCGCGGTTGCGTGGCACATCGAACGGGCGCGCATGATTGGTGCCGGGCTAATTGCCGACGATCTGGTCGCTGTGCCATGACCGACGGCGAAGCCATCGTCCGCATTGCCGCGCGCGGCGAGGGCGTGACCGCCAGCGGTCGGCACATTGCCGGCGGCGTGCCCGGCGACACGCTGACTGTCGACGGAACGCTCATCCCCGGACCGAACCGCGCGATGCCGCCATGCCGTCATTTCGGCCCCAAAAATTCTCAGGCGTGCGGCGGCTGCCAGCTGCAACATGTGGAGGAAGGGGCGCTAGCCGATTATGTCCGCGACCGTGTGGTTGGCGCGTTGGCGGCCCAAGACGTCGCTGCGGGTCCCGTTCGCCCGGCAAAGCTGTCGCCGCCCGCCAGCCGCCGGCGCGCCGCGCTCACCGCGCTGGTGACGGGCAAGCGCGCCGTCATCGGGTTCAATATGGCGGGCAGCAACCAAATTGCCGACATGCAGCAATGCCCGCTGCTGGAACCGGCGTTGTTTGCGCTGATTGGTCCGTTGCGGGCCTTGGTCGGCGCCCACGGCAAGCAGCGGCGGCCGATTAAGGTGCTGCTGCAACGCCTCGACCAGGGCGTCGAAGTCGTCATCGACGGCATGACCGACGACGGGCTGGGGACGGCTATGGCGTTGCAAGACTTTGCCAGCGCGCACGCGCTGGCGCGGCTGGTGGTGGATCAGGGCGACGGGCCGCAAATAGTGTGGGAACCCGAACCCGCCACGGTGCGCTTTGGCGACATTGCCGTGGTGCCGCCGCCGCACGCCTTTCTGCAGGCGACCGCCGCGGGCGAACAGGCTCTGGTTACTGCGGTGGCCGAGGCTGTGGGCGATGCATCGACATTGGCCGATCTGTTTGCCGGTATCGGTACCTTTGCGCTGTCGCTGCAATCGGGTCGCCGCGTCTATGCGGCTGAGGCTGCGCGCGATGCGGTGTTGGCGCTAAAAGGCGCGGTGGACCGGGTGCAGGCGCGTGTCGTGACCGAGCACCGCGACCTGTTTCGCCGCCCGCTCGTGCCCGCCGAACTCGACAAATTTGACGCGGTTGTACTCGATCCGCCGCGCGCCGGGGCGGAGGAGCAGGTGAGGCACCTCGCCGATAGCAAAGTGCCCCGCCTCGCCTATGTCAGCTGCAACCCGGCAAGCTTTGCGCGCGACGCCAAACTGCTCACGGACGGTGGCTACCGGCTCGACTGGGTGCAACCCGTGGGCCAGTTCCGCTGGTCCACCCATGTCGAGCTGGCGAGCTGTTTCGTGCGCGATTAATGCAGCACGAAGCCAATGAAGGCGTGCAGGCACAGCGCGACAAGAGCAAGACTGGCCAGCATGAAGATGGCGAAGCGGAGCAGGACGCGGTTGACCGTAACCTGCACCAGACTGTGCAGCACGCGCAGACCGACATAGGTCCAGGCAATCTGCGCGTTCAGTCCATCGCCCTGACCCCCAATCGCCAGCGCCAGCGCAACCGCATAGAAGACCGTCGGCTGTTCCATCAGATGGTTGTAGTTATGCGCCTTCCACTGCACCTCGGCGGGCAAGGCGTCGTCGAGGTTGCGGCCCGTCGTGCCGACGAGCCCCTTCGCGTCGATTTTGGCGCGCTGCATTGCCGGGATGCGCGTCGCATACATCCACACCCACATCACCATCGACCACATCGCCAGTGCAGCGACTGGGCCCAATATGTCATGTCCGTTCATGATTTCCCCCCTTTATCGTGAATTATCCCAGCGTCGCGATCACCGCCAGCACTGCCAGCGCGGTGAGGCACGCACTGGCCGTAAGGAAAATGGCAAAACGCACTGGCACCTTGTTGACGGTCGATTGATAGATGCTGTGGACAATCCGCAGCGCAGTATAGGCCCAGGCGAGGCCAATCGTGACTTGCGTGACGCCGCCGGCGAGCGTCAAGAACACGATGACGGCATAAAATACCGTCGGCTGTTCGTGCAAATGGGTATAATTGTGCGACTTCCAGGCGACTTGGGGCGGAACGACCGGATCAATGTCCTGCCCGCGCCCGCCCGGTGCTGCGGTGGAAAGGTCCATGCCAACTGTTTTCATGGCGGGCAGGCGCGTCGCCGCTAACCAGCCGAGCATGATGGTTGTCCATAGAGCCAATACGGCCCCCGGCGCGAGTAAACTGTAATCGACCATGATGCTGACCCCTCTTGAACAAACTGGCGCGAGACTAGGCGATGCGTAGCCGATTGCAACGCTTTGTCATGTCGGATTGCGGCCGGACAGCTCGGCGCGGATGGCGTCACCATCGGCGCCCAATGCGGGGGCAAATTCCAGCGCCCGGTCGGGGTCTGCCGAGTAGCGCACTGGCGGGCGCATCTCGCGCATTGGCCCGACGACGGGGTGGTCGCGTAGGCGGAAAAATCCGGTCGCGGCAAAATGCGGGTCGGATGTCACCTCGTTCAAATCGGCGGCACGCATCGCCGGAATGTCATGCTCGGCAAACAGGGCGAGCCATTCGGCGGTGGTGCGTGAAGGGGTCTTGCGCGCGGTTTCGGCCCAGACCTCTTGCATCAGCGTACCTTTCGCACGCGCCTCTGCCATGTCCGGACGGTCGAGAAATCCTGCGCTGCCGATCAGGTCGAGCAGCCGCGCGGTGGTCACCGGAGTGTAGGGCACGATCGAGATAAAACCATCGGCCGTGGGAAAAGGCTGGCGCAGCGGATCAAGCTGGCGCGGATAGCCCGCGGGGCCAAGCGGCGGTTCCAGCGTCGCATCGCGCAGATGCTCGGTCATCAGGAAGCTGGTGAAGCATTCGAACATGGGGACTTCGACCGCTTGCCCTTCGCCGGTGCGTAGCTTGTGCACCAGCGCAGCCAAGATCGCCTGCGCGCCATAATGGCCCGCCACCTTGTCGGCGATCAGCGAGGGCAGATAACGCGGGCGCGGATGGCCATCGACGCGGGGCAACAGGCTCGTCGCGCCCGAGGCGGCCTGAATGACATCGTCATAGGCCTGCAGCTCGGCATAAGGCCCGTTCTGCCCGAACCCGGCACCGTGGACGTAGATGATGCCATCCTTGATCGCCTTGCACGCGGCATAGTCAAAGCCCAACCGCGCGATGGCGGCACCGCGGACATTGTGGAAGAAAACGTCAGCCGTAGCGATGAGTTCGCGCAGCGTGGCGGCATCATCCGGTTGCTTCAGATCGAGGATGATCGATCGTTTGCCGCGGTTGACGGTCAGGTGCACCGACCCGTCGCTCGGCTCGCCCGCGCTGGAGCCAAGGTAGCGCGAGATACAGCCGCTAGGCGTTTCGACCTTGATCACCTCGGCGCCCAGATCGGCAAGCATTTGCGTCGCGTAAGGGCCGAAAATCACGGTGGTAAGGTCAATGATGCGGATGCCGTCAAGCATGGTCATGGCCGTGGTCCCCTTGGGTGGTGCCCACGGCCATGCCTTGCCAGCAAGCCTTTGTCACGTCTGCGTCAAACGACGACCTGAACCCCCAGCTCCACCACCCGGTTCGGCGGGATGCGGAAGAAGTCGGTGGGGTCGGCGGCATTTTTCTGGAGGAAGATCAGGATCATGTCCTGCCAGAAAGGCAGCCCTTCGTCGCGCGAGGCGCGCAGGCTGTTCCGACCGATGTAATAGCTGGTGCGCATCGGGTCGCCCAGATGTCGGTCGCCGCCCTCGCACATGCCCAGGTCGCCGGGCACGTCGGGCGAGTCCATGAAACCATAGCGCAGCAGGACGCGGCTGAAGTCGTCATTGATCCGCTGTTCGGTCAGCCGCTCCTCAACCGGCACGTGCGGTACGCTGGCGGTCTTGATGGTGACGATCAGATTGCGTTCGTGCAGCACCTGATTGTGTTTGAGATTGTGGAGCAGCGCGTTGGGCACCGCATCGGGGTTGGCGGTGAGGAACACCGCCGTTCCCTTGACCCGCGCGGGCGGATTGGCCGCCAAAATCTTGGCAATTTCCTCCATCGGCACGGCATGGCTCTGCTCATAGTCAGCGATCAGCCGCTTGCCACGCACCCACACCCAGATCGCCAGCAGGATGACCGCACCGACCAGCAACGGCACCCAGCCGCCCTCGAGAATCCGCAGCGCATTGGCACCAAAGAAGATGAGGTCGAGCAGCAGGAAGGGGATGATGAACAGCGCCGATTTGGCGAGGCTCCATCTCCAGAGCTTGTGCACGACCACCGACGCGAGCAGCGTCGTCATCACCATCGTGCCGGTGACAGCAATGCCATAGGCCACAGCGAGCGCCGAGCTGGTCTGGAAAGCGACAACCAGAATGATAACGCCGAGCAGCAACAGCCAGTTGATGACCGGCAGGTAGATCTGCCCCGCATGGCCCGCCGAGGTCTGGCGAATGGTCATGCGCGGTAGCAGGCCGAGCTGAATCGCCTGCTGGGTCAGCGAATAGGCGCCGGTGATCACCGCCTGGCTGGCGATGATGGTGGCCAGGCCGGCCAGAATGACCAGCGGCACGCGGAACGCTTCGGGCGCCATCAGGAAGAACCAGTCCTGATTGGCGAAGGGGCGGCCTGCCGCTTCGGCCTCGGCCAGTGTGGCCAAGGCAAAGGCGCCTTGCCCAAAATAGTTGAGCGTCAACGCCGGAAAAACCAGCAAGAACCAGCCAAGACGGATCGGGAAGCGTCCGAAATGGCCCATGTCGGCAGTCAACGCTTCAGCACCGGTCACCGTCAGGAACACCGCGCCGAGCACCAGCAGGCCGACCATGCCATGGGTCAGCATGAATTGGACGGCGTGGTGCGGCGAGATGGCCTGCAGGATCGCGGGCTCGTCGCTGATGTGCATGATGCCGAGCACCGCCATGGCGAGGAACCACACCACGCAGATGGGACCGAACAGCTTGGACACCGCCGCCGTCCCGCGCGACTGCACGGCAAACAGGCCCACCAATATCGCGAGGGTGATGAGGATGATCGTCGACGGCGCAATGTCTGGGCCGATGGCGGGGATGGACTTCAGCCCCTCGACCGCCGACAGCACCGAAAGGGCAGGCGTGAGGATGGCGTCGCCGTAGAAGAGCGCCGCGCCGATTGCGCCGAGCGCCAGCACGATACCGCGCCGTCCGCCGATACCACGGCCTGCGAGCGCGAGCAGCGCCAGCACGCCGCCCTCGCCATCATTGTCGGCGCGCATCAGGAACAGCACATATTTGATGGTCACGACCAGGATCAGCGACCACAGCGCCATGCTGAGCACGCCGATGATTTCATCGGCGCCGACGCCGGCGGGGGACGCTTGGTGCAGCGCCTCACGAAAAGCATAGAGCGGACTGGTGCCGATATCGCCAAAGACGACGCCGATGGCGCCGATGGTTAGGAAAGCAATGGTCTTGTGATTATGGCTGGAAGGGACAGCCGTGGCCGTATTCGACGTTGTCATAAAAGACTCCGACCAGTTGGGGCCGCGGCCCTTACTCCTATTTTTGGCCGCT
>VFQM010001634.1_pt1 | contig 19027 bp, 16 predicted proteins | sample 3512391 | NCBI WGS metagenome assembly VFQM01 (sample SAMN10412369, study PRJNA504923) | tailings metagenome | isolation source: Replicate 1 from Balatoc abandoned mine | place: Philippines | reverse complement strand
GCTTCATGATGAACTCGCGCGCGATCTCCAGGATGGTGAGCGTGGCCAGGCCCAGGAAGTCGAACTTCACCAGGCCGATGGCCTCGACGTCGTCCTTGTCGTACTGACTCACCGCCGATTCGCTGCCCGGCTGCGCGTAGAGCGGGCAGAAATCGGTGAGCTTGCCGGGCGCGATCAACACGCCACCCGCGTGCATGCCGACGTTGCGCGTCATGCCCTCGAGCTTCTGGGCCAGCTCGATCAGGTTCTTGACGTCCTCTTCTTTCTGCACGCGCTCGGCCAGCACCGGCTCCATCTCGAGCGCGTAGTTGTTCTTGTCGCCCTCCTTCTTCGGCACCGGCGGGTATTGCAGCGTCACGCTCATGCCCGGCTTGTTGGGCACCAGCTTGGAGATGCCGTCGCAAAAGCCGTAGGAGAGATCGAGCACGCGGCCCACGTCGCGAATGGCCGCGCGCGCGGCCATGGTGCCGAAGGTGGCGATCTGACTCACCGCGTCCTTGCCGTACTTCTGCTTCACGTACTCGATGACGCGGTCGCGGTTGCCCTGGCAGAAGTCGATGTCGAAGTCGGGCATGGACACCCGCTCCGGGTTCAGGAAGCGCTCGAACAGCAGGTTGTATTCCAGCGGATCGAGGTCGGTGATCTTGAGCGCGTAGGCCACCAGCGAACCCGCGCCCGAGCCGCGCCCGGGGCCCACCGGGCAGCCGTTGTTCTTGGCCCAGTTGATGAAGTCACCCACGATCAGGAAGTAGCCCGGGAACCCCATCTTGAGGATGGTGCCGATCTCGAACTCCAGCCGCTCCACATAGCGCGGGCGCTGTTTGTCGCGCTCGGCCGGGTCGGGGTAGAGGTGCCGCAGACGCTCCTCCAGCCCCTCGAACGACGACTGGCGGAAGAAGTCCGCCATCGGCATGGGCACGCCATCCACCAGCGGCGTCGGGAAATCGGGCAACTGCGGCTTGCCCAGCACCAGCGTGAGGTTGCAGCGGCGCGCGATCTCCAGCGTGTTGGCCACGGCCGAGGGAACGTCGGCGAACAGCGCGGCCATGTCGGCCGCCGGCTTGAACCACTGCTCGCGCGTGAAGCGGCGCACGCGCCGCGTGTTGCCCAGGATCTCACCCTCTGAAATACACACGCGGGCCTCGTGCGCCTCGTAGTCGTCGGGCCCGAGGAACTGCACCGGGTGCGTGGCCACCACCGGCAGGTGCAGCCGCGCGGCCAGCTGCACCGCGCCCACCACATGGCGCTCGTCGTCGGCACGGCCGGCGCGCTGCAGCTCGATGTAGAAGCGGTGGGTGAACAGCGAGGCCAATGCCAGCGCCACGTCGCTCGCACGCTGGGTGTCGCCGGCCATCAGCGCCTGGCCCACCGGGCCGGCCTGCGCGCCCGACAACAGGATCAGCCCGGCGTTGAGTTCTTCAAGCCATTCGCGCTTGACGACCGCCTGGTCGCGCACCACGTTGCGCGTCCAGGCGCGCGCCAGCAGCTCGCACAGGTTCAGGTAGCCCTGCTTGTCCTGCACCAGCAAGAGCACGCGTGGCAGCGGCTGCTGGTGGGCACCGGGCATGGCATTGGGCGTCTCGTCGCTGAAGCCTTGCAGCAGCACCTCGGCACCGATGACGGGCTTGACGCCCTTGTCGCGCGCGGCCTTGTAGAACTTGACGGCACCGAACAGGTTGTTCAGATCGGTGATGGCCAGCGCCGGCTGGCCATCGGCCGCGGCTTGCGCCACGGTGTCGTCGATGCGGTTGGTGCCGTCGACGACGGAGAACTCGGTGTGCAGGCGCAGGTGAATGAACATGCGCCCGATTCTAGAGACGCGGCCCGCCCCCGATCAGTCTTTCAGGATGTGCAACACCTCGGATCGGAACTCCCGGCTGTAGAGAATGGCCACCACGACCATGGTGGCCAGCACCATCACCAGCGGCGACACGAACCAGCCCAGCAGGGCAAACGAAAAGTAGTACGCACGCAGGCCGTCGTTGAAGGTCTCGGCCGCCGAGCCGACCAGCGCGGCAGCGCGGTCGGCGAAGGTGCGGCGGTCGTACTTGCCGCTGGCGAAGTCCGCTGGCGACGGCAGGGAGCCGATGGCCAGTGCGACGAAGGTGTACTGGCGCATGCACCAGGAAAAGCGGAAGAACGAGTAGACGAAGATCGCCACCAGCACCAGGATCTTGAACTCGAAGACGAGCAAGGTGGTGGCCTGCGCGAACGGGATCTCGCTCATCAGCTCGGAGGCCTTGTCGGTGGTGCCCAGTAGCGCGAACAACGCACCGATCACCAGGATCGAGGTCGACGAGAAGAAGGCGGGCGTGTTCGACAACGTCTGCGTGATCAGGCCGTCGAGCATGCGCGGGTCGCGCTCGATGGCCTGCTCCATCCAGTAGCGCCGGTAGCGGTTGGTGGTGACCAGCAGCGAAGGCCGCTTTCGCGCCCAGGCCTTGGAAAACCAGGCGTAGCCGACCCAGAGCGAAAAAAAGCAGACCAGCGCGAGCCAGTCTGCCCAGGGGAGGATGCTGATGATCTTCATGCGGCGCATGCTAGCGCCGGATGAAGATGTCCTGTGCTCAGCCTTTGAACTTCTGCGTCACCTGCGCCACGCGCTCGCCGAACAGGCGTGCCGTCTCCAGGTCGCCCGGCAGCATTTCGTTGGCGCCGGCGTCCGACGGGCTTTGCGCCATGGCGCCGCTGAAGGAGCCGACGTAGTTGACGTCGTTGCGCTGGGCGGCCTTGCTGTTGCTGGGCATCATGCCCGTGCCGACCCAGATGCCGCTGTGCTGCATGGCCAGCGTGAACAGGTAGTGCAGCGTGGACAGCTTGTCGCCGTTCATGGTGGCGCTGTTGGTGAAGCCGGCGAAGACCTTGTCCTTCCACTTCTGCGCAAACCAGGCCTTGCTGGACGCGTCAGCGAACTTCTTGAACTGCCAGCTCACGGTGCCCATGTAGGTGGGCGATCCCATGATGATGGCGTCGGCCGCGTCCAGCGTTTCCCAGCCGCCAGCGGGCAGGTTGCCATCGGCGTCGATCGCGATCAGTTCGGCCCCGGCGCCCTGTGCCACCGACTGCGCCATGCGCTGGGTGTGACCGTAGCCCGAGTGGTAAACAACAACGACTTTGCTCATGTTCGATTTCTCCGATGTGAAAAGAATCAATTGCCGCGCTTGGCATCAACGCTGAAGGCTCCGGCGCCGAAGGCCGCGATTGCCAGCAGGCCACCCACCACGCCGATGTTTTTCCAGAACAGCAGCGACTGCATGAACTGCTGATCGGCCGGCACGGACCAGTAAGCGTGGAAGAACACGCTGGCCACCAGGGTGAACACAGCCAGCACCAGTGCGGCCGGGCGCGTGAACAGGCCGATGATCAGCAGGATGGGGGCGACCACCTCGATCACGATGGCAAGCGCCGCACCCACTTCGGGCAGGGGCAGCCCCACCGAGCCGATGTAGCCAGCGGTGCCGGCAAAGCCGCCGATCTTGGAAATGCCCGCGGGCAGGAACAGCGCGGCCATCAGCAGGCGCGCCAGCAAGGCGAAGGGGTTTTGCAGGGCGTTCATGGGAAGTACTCCAGGGTTGATGGAAAAAAGGAAATCAGTGGGCGAGGTCGAACACCAGCACCTCGGCGTCCTTGCCGCCGCTCAGGCTCAGGCTGGCTTCGCCATCCATGACGGCAGCATCGCCGCCGGACAGCCGCTCGCCATTGACCAGAAGTTCACCGCGCACCAGGTGCACATAGGTCTTGCGCTTCGGATCCAGTTCGATGTGGGCAGACTCCTCGCCGTCGAACAGACCGGCGTACATCGCGGCGTCGGCGTGGATCGTCACCGAGCCCTGGCTGCCGTCGGGCGAGGCCACCAGGCGCAGGCGGCCGCGTTTCTCGGCCTCGGCAAAGCCCTTTTGCTCGTAGCTCGGCGGGATGCCGCGCTGGTTCGGCTCGATCCAGATCTGCAGGAAGTGCGTGGTGCTGTTGGGCGCGTGGTTGAACTCGCTGTGCATGACGCCGGTGCCCGCACTCATGCGCTGCACGTCGCCGGGCGGAATGCCCTTGACGTTGCCCATGCTGTCCTTGTGCGCCAGGTTGCCCTGCAGCACGTAGCTGATGATCTCCATGTCGCGGTGACCATGGGTGCCGAAGCCGGTGCCCGGGGCGATGCGGTCTTCGTTGATCACGCGCAGGTTGCCCCAGCCCATCCAGGCCGGGTCGAAGTAGTTGGCGAAGGAGAACGAGTGGTAGCTCTTGAGCCAGCCGTGGTCGGCATAACCACGGGCGTCAGAGCGGCGGATCTGCATCATGGCTGGGGTCCTCGGTGTTCCCGCTGGGCGGGGGGGGTGGGGCCGGCGCGGTGCCGGCATGGGTGGAATTCTGGACAAATACCCTCATCACCGGGCCGAAGGTTTTTGATGGCATCATTCAAATCGTTTGAACATTCGACACCCTGATGGCCGCCCAGTCCCCCAGCACGCGCAGCGTCCTCTCGGCCGACAACCTGGCCCTGATCGAGGCCATCGCCCGCCTGGGGAGCATGGCCGCGGCAGCGCGCGAGCTGGGCATGGTGCCCAGCGCCCTCACCTACCGCGTGCGCCAGATCGAGGACGCGCTGGACGTGCTCCTGTTCGACCGCAGCGCGCGGCGCGCGGCACTCACCCCCGCCGGCAGCGAACTGCTGCGCGCGGGCGAGCACCTGCTCAGCGAATTCGACGCCGTGGCCCAGCGCGTCAAGCGCGTGGCCACCGGCTGGGAGCCGCAGCTCACCATCGCAGCCGATGCGCTGATCTCGCGCACCACGCTGTTCGAGTTGTGCGAGGACTTCTACGCCACCGGCGCCCCCACGCGGCTGCGTCTGCGCTCGGAGAATCTCTCGGGCACGCTCGAGGCCCTGCAAGGCGGCATCGCCGATCTGGCGCTGGGCATCACCGGCGAGGTGTCGGGCCCCGGGCTGCAGACCGCTCCCCTGGGCAGCGTTCCCTTCGTGTACGCGGTGGCGCCCCACCACCCGCTGGCGGCGTTGGCGGGCAGCCTGTGCGAGGAGGACATCCGCCAGCACCGCGCCGTGGCCGTGGCCGACACCACGCAGCGCGGGCGTGGCGTGAGCTACAACCTGCTGCCGGGGCAGGAAGTGCTCACCGTGCCGACGATGCAGCACAAGCTCGAAGCCCAGTTGCGCGGACTGGGCGCCGGCTTCCTGCCGCTGCCGATGGCCCAGCCTTTCATCTCGGCCGGCCGCCTGGTCGTCAAGAGCGTGCAGCAAACCGATCGCCAGATCCGCCTGCTCTACGGCTGGCACGCGGTGCGCGTCGGCCGCGACAGCGGGCGTGCGCTGCACTGGTGGCTGGAGCGCCTCAAGCACGCGGCCACGCGCGAGGCCTTGCTCAACCACCACCCACAGCATTGATACACCCCCGCCGCGCTGCGCGCGACCCACTCAAGGGGACGGTGCCTGAGGCCCGGTAAAGCCGGTTCCTCGGCACCTCTCGGTGGGAGCCACTGCTAAAGTCGCCCCACCCCTGCAAGCCCACCGCCATGAACAATTCACGCCTGACCACTCCCTCACTTCACATCGCCGTCGTGGGTGCCGGCATGGCCGGCGTCACCGCGGCGCGCACGCTGGTGCAGGCGGGACACCGCGTCACGCTGTTCGAGAAAAGCCGCGGCTTTGGCGGGCGCATGGCCACGCGGCGCACCGAGTTCGGCGGTTTCGATCACGGCGTGCAGTACTTCACCGTGCGCGACCCGCGCTTCGAGAAAGTGCTGCGCGCCACCGCCACCAGCGCGGTGCGCGCCTGGAGCGCGAGCACCGTGCGCGTGCTCGATGAATTCGGCCATGTGCTGGCCAGTGCCCCACCGCCCACCGAGCCGCACTTCGTGGCTGCGCCCGGCATGAACGCGCTGGTGTCGCTGTGGGCGCAACCGCTGCTCAAACCCGAACTGCATGGGCTGAGTGGCGCGCAGGTTCTGTTGCAGACGCACGTGAACCGCATCGAGCGCGACGCGCTGAACGAAGCGCAGTGGCAATTGCGCTGTGACGACGAGGACGGCGGCCTGCGCGTGCTCGGCGGTTTTGACCGCGTGGTGCTGGCCATTCCGCACCCGCAGGCGCACGACCTGCTGCTCGCCTCCGGCCTGGCGCCCGCGTTGCGCCAGGCGCTGGCCCCGGTGCACGTGGCGCCGTGCTGGACGCTGATGGTCGCCTTCCCGCAGGCCATGCAACCCGGCCTGGCGCACCTCGGCCCGCAATGGAGCGCGGCGCGCAGCACGCACCACCGCATCAGCTGGCTGGCGCGCGAGTCGAGCAAGCCTGCGCGCGAGCCGATCGAGCGCTGGACGGTGCAGGCCAGCCCGGCCTGGTCCGCCAAGCACCTGGAAGACGACGCCGAGCGCGTGAAGGCCAAGCTGCTCAAGGGCTTTGCCGAGATCACCGGCATCCGCGCCACGCCGCCGCACGCGGTGGTGCACCGCTGGCGCTTTGCGCAGACGCAGACGCCCCTGGGCCGCAGCCACCTGCTCGACGAAAAGCTCGGCATCGGCCTGTGCGGCGACTGGTGTCTGGGCCACCGCGTCGAAGACGCTTTCATCTCCGGGCTGGAGCTCGCGCTCGCCCTGGCGTGACACCGCGCCACCGATCGGGCTGAGTCCGTCGAAGCCCTCGTCCGCACACTGGCATGCGCACACCGTACCGCGGCCGTTTTGCCCCCTCACCCACCGGCCCGCTGCACGCGGGCTCGCTGGTGGCCGCGCTCGCAAGCTGGCTCGACGCACGGGCCCACCAGGGCGTCTGGCTGGTGCGCATCGAGGACGTGGACGGTCCGCGCTGCGTGCCGGGTGCCGACCGCCTCATCCTCGACCAGCTCACCGCCTGCGGCCTGGTGAGCGACGAGCCCGTGCAGTGGCAGTCCATGCGCGGCGATGCCTACGAAGCCGCGCTGCAGCGGCTGGTCGCCCAAGGAGACGCCTACCCCTGCGCCTGCTCGCGGCAGGACATCGAACTCGCCCTGCTGGCCGCGGGCACGCCGCGCGAGCGCCATCAGGCCGCCATCTACCCCGGCACCTGCCGCCCCGAACGCGGCGGCCTGCGCGGGCGCCCGGCGCGCGCCTGGCGCTTTCGTGCGCCATTGCGCGCGCGGGTCGACTGGGCCGATCGACGCCTGGGTCCTCAGACACAGGACGTGGCCCGTGCCGTGGGCGACTTCATCATCAAGCGCGCCGATGGCCTGTGGGCTTACCAGCTCGCGGTGGTGGTGGATGACGCGGCCCAGGGCATCACCCACGTGGTGCGCGGCGAAGACCTGGCCGACAACACCGCGCGACAGATCCTGCTGCAACGTGCACTCGGGCTGCCCACCCCGGCGTACCTGCACACCCCGCTGGTGCTCGGGCCCAACGGCGAAAAACTCAGCAAACAGAACGGCGCGCAGGCACTGGAGATGGGCGATCCGGTTGCGGCCTTGAACACCGCGGCGCGCGTGCTCGACCTGCCGCCCAGCGGCGGCAGCGTTGCCGAAGCCCTGGCGCACTGGACAGCCCGATGGGGCGCGCGGTGGGCCGCCCGCCGGTCTGCCTGAAGCCGACAGGCCCGAGGCGCCTAAAATCGCGGCCCTTCGAGGCCCAGCCATGACCGACCCCCGCCACGCGCAGCCGCGCACCCCGCCCACCGACGTGCCCTTCCTGCGCCAGGTCAAGAGCTACGTGCTGCGCGCCGGCCGCACCACGGCCGGCCAGGCCAAGGCCTTCGAGGTGCACGGCCCGCGCCTGCTCGTGCCCTACACGGCAGACCAAACCTTCGACGCACGCGCCGCCTTTGGCCGCGACGCACCGTTGATCCTGGAGATCGGCTTCGGCATGGGCACCGCCACCGCGCACATCGCGCAGGTTCGCCCGCAAGACGACTTCCTGTGCTGTGAGGTGCACGAACCCGGCGTGGGCTCGCTGCTCAAGCTCGCCGGCGACGCCGGCCTGAACAACATCCGCATCGTGCAGCACGACGCCGTGGAGGTGATGGACCACATGCTGGCCGACGCCAGCCTGGACGGCGTGCACATCTTCTTCCCCGACCCCTGGCACAAGACGCGCCACCACAAGCGCCGTTTGATCCAGGGGCCGTTCGTGAACCGCCTCGCGAAGAAGCTCAAGCCCGGCGGCTACCTGCACCTGGCCACCGACTGGCAGCCCTATGCCGAGCAGATGCTGGAGGTGCTGCGCGCAGAGCCGCTGCTGCGCAACACCGCCGACGCTGACAAATCGGGGTACGCCCCCAAGCCCGACTACCGCCCGCTCACCAAGTTCGAAAACCGCGGCTTGAAGCTTGGCCACGGCGTGTGGGACCTGGTGTTCCGCCGCGCCTGACAGCCCAGCCGAACACCCCCGCGTGGCGCACCGCCCCAAGAACCCGCTGATCCCCACGCGCGACGGCGTCTCGCCGAGTTGCGTGGCCATCCCGTTTACCAAGCCCGCGCCCTGGGCATCGGTGCTGCAGTTCCTGTGCGAGCGCCTGCCCGTCATCACACCCGCTGAATGGGCACAGCGCATGGCGCGCGGCGACGTGCTCGACGACGACGGCCGACCGGTGCTGCCCGATGCCGGCTGCACGCCCGGTGCGCGGCTGTACTACTGGCGCCAGGTGGACGACGAAATCGACATCCCGTTCGAGGAACACATCCTCTTCCAGGACGAACACCTGCTGGTGGCCGACAAGCCGCATTTCATGCCCGTTACCCCCGGCGGGCGCACGGTGCGCCACAGCCTCATGGTGCGGCTGAAGGCACGCACCGGCATCGACACGCTCAACCCCATCCACCGCATCGACCGCGAGACCGCGGGCCTCGTGGTCTTCAACCTGCGCCCGCAAGACCGCAACGCCTACCACGCGCTGTTCCGCGACCAGGCGGTGACCAAGCACTACGAGGCCATCGCTGCGCACCAGCCCGATGTGGCCTTTCCGCTGACGCGGCGCAGTCGCATCGAGGAAGACGTGGAAGCTTTCTTCCGCATGGTCGAGGTGGATGGCGAACCCAACAGCGAGACACGCATTCAACGCATCGAGGTGAGCGGCACCTGGGCGCGTTACGCGCTCGACCCGCTGAGCGGCAAGCGCCATCAGTTGCGGGTGCACTTGAACGCACTCGGCCTGCCCATCGCAGGCGACCGGTTCTACCCGCGCGTACGACGTGGCCCGCACGATGTGGAGGACTTCACGGACCCGCTACGCCTGCTGGCCCGTGCCATCGAATTCACCGACCCGGTGACGGGCCACCGGCGCCGCTTCGAAAGCCGCCGATCCCTGGACTGGCCGAACGACTGACCGGCAGTCGCCCCCAGCCTCCGCACGTTCTGCGTGTGGCCGTCGTCGCTACAGAGTGGCGCCAAGATGCCACAAAGGGTGTTGAACCACCCCAACCGTTCGCACATGCCCCGCCACACCATCGACACGCCCGCTGCCGTCGTGCAGGCCCTCAACGACGACGGCGCGATTCTTCCCCCGCGTACCAGCAGCGACATCTTTTCCAAGCCCGGCGCCAAGGTGCAGTGCATGGTCTGCAATGCGCCGGCCATGAAGCGCAACGAGCCGCAGGTGGTGGTGGTGCTGATGGGCGCCACGCGCCACGAGCAACGCGAGGCCGCCACCGTGCTGCAGCGCCTCATCGGCGACGACGGCAGCTCCGACAGCGCCGGCCTGCGGGTGCTGCAGGTCGGCGGTGTGACGCTCATGCTCGCCCCCTGGCACGCGCGCGACATGGTGCGCAGCGTGGCCGATTCGGTGGCCGCTGGCTGGCAGCCCGAGCGCGTCACGGTGGACGCCGCGCAGATCGAGGGCGAAGGCGTGGTCGTGGTGCCGGGCCCCGGCTCGCACGGTGACCTTGCGGTCGAAATCCGCCAGGCGCTCGCCGCCTTCGTGGGCGACGGGGGTTCCTTGTGGGACAGCGCACGGCGCCTGTTTGCCGGCAAGACCGAACCCAAGCTGTGGCTGCTGCCACTGGGCTGCAGCCTGGCCGAACGCCAGGAGGGCCGCGCCGTCTGCTGGGAAATCTGCTTCGAGGATGTGAGCAAGCTCGAGTACGCGGTCGAACTGATCGAGGCGCGCCTGGAGCTCGGCAAGGACCACCTGCTGCAGCGCTGGAACGCCCCGCCCGAGGACGCGATCGAGACGCGGCTGCCCACCATCATGCTGACGACGCCAACGCCCACGCGCGAAGCGCGCGCGCAACTGGCGCGGCTGCTTCAGAACACGCTGTTCATGATCGGCCGCCTGGGCTTCGTGCCCTCGCGCCCACCGGCGCAGGCACTCGCGCACACGACCTTGTCCGCGGCGAACAGGGCGTGACCGGGCCACAGCCCCGCGCGTGACGCCCGCCTACCTCTGAACGGGCCCGAGCTGGCGCGCCAGCAGGCGGCTGACGTGCAGCGCCTGGCGCTGCGCCCCATCGTGAATCTGGTGCCGGCAGCTGGTGCCGTCGGCGACCACGATGGCATCGGGCGCCGCCCGCACCGCCGGCAGCAGCGAGAGCTCGGCCATCTGCATCGACACCGCATGGTGTTCGGCCTCGTAGCCGAAGCTGCCCGCCATGCCGCAGCAACTGCTCTCGATCAGCCGGGGATCGGCGCCCGGCACCCAACGCAGCACCTCCAGCACGGGCGACACCGCGTCGAAGGCCTTCTGATGGCAGTGGCCGTGCACCAGCACCGGCTGCCCCAGCGGCAGCAGGCGGGCCTTGAGCGCCTCCATGCGGCCCGCGCGCGCCTCGCGTGCCAGGAACTCCTCGAACAACAACGCCTGATCGGCGACCACCTGCGCATCGGCGCCCAGGCCCATGGCCAATGTCTCGTCGCGCAGCGTCAGCAGGCACGAAGGCTCCAGGCCCACGATGGCCAGACCGGCACGCGCCAGGGGCAGCAACTCATCGATCAGCTCGCGCGCTTTCCCGCGCGCTGCATCCACCATGCCCGCGGCAAGGTACGTGCGCCCACAGCAGAGGTGGCCACCGCCCGCACGCGCGGCCACGTGCACCGTGTAGCCCGCCGCCTGCAGCACCGCCAGCGCATCGCGTGCGTTTTCATCTTCGAAGTGGCCGTTGAAGGTGTCCACGAACAGCACCACGCCGCGCTCGGCCGCCAGCACCTCCTCGCGCGTGGCGGTGTGGCGCGGCGCATCATTGAAGAAATGGCGTGACCGCCAGGCCGGCAGGCTGCGCGCCGCGCTCAGACCCAACCAGCGTTCACCCAGCGCGGCCAGCCAGGGCATGCGATTGCGCAGGTTGAGCAGCGGCGCCGCGCGCGCGGCCCAGCGCGCGTAGGCCGGCAGGTGGGCGATCAGACGGTCCTTGAGCGAGTGGCCATGGCGCGCTCGATCGTGGTGCAACCATTCGATCTTCATGCGCGCCATGTCCACACCGGTGGGACAGTCGCGCTTGCAGCCCTTGCAGCCCACGCACAGGTCCATCGCCTCGCGCACCGCGTCGCTGGTGAAGGCCTCGGCACCGGAGAGCCCATCGAGTTGCCCGCTGAGGGCCAGCCGCAGCGTGTTGGCGCGCCCGCGCGTGAGGTGCTGCTCGTCGCGCGTGACGCGGTAGCTCGGGCACATGGTGCCGGCGTCGAACTTGCGGCAGTGCCCGTTGTTGTTGCACATCTCCACCGCCTTGGCCAGGCCTTGCGCCGGGTCCCGCCCGGTGCCGGGGGCGGTGGTGGTTTCGGTGACTGGGTCGTTCTGCACGTTCCAGGCGCTCCAGTCGAGCACCGGCTGCAGCGGGATCACCTTGTAGGAGGGCGGGAAGCGCATGAGGCGCGTGTCGTCCATGCGCGGCGGGTCCACGATGCGCCCGGGCGAGAGCAGGCCTGCCGGGTCCATGCGCTGCTTGATGCGGCGCAGCGCCTCGGTGATGCGCGCGCCGAACTGCCATTCGATCCATTCGCCACGGCACAGGCCGTCGCCGTGCTCGCCGCTGAAGGCGCCCTTGTACCGGCGCACGAGCTCGCTCGCCTCTTCGGCGATCGCGCGCATCTTGCGCGCGCCGTCCTGCCGCATGTCGAGGATGGGCCGCACATGCAGCGTGCCCACCGACGCGTGCGCGTACCAGGTGCCGCGGCTGCCGTGGCGGCGAAACACCTGCGTGAGCGCGTCGGTGTACTCGGCCAGGTGTTCGAGCGGCACGGCGCAATCCTCGATGAAGCTCACCGGCTTGCCGTCGCCACGCAGGCTCATCATGATGTTGAGGCCCGCCTTGCGCACCTCCCACAGGTTCTTCTGCGGCGCGTCGTCCACCATCTCGACCACGCTGCCGGGCAGGTTCAGGTCGCCCATGAGCTCGACCAGTTGCCGCAGCGCGGGCGCGATCTCGGCCTTGCTCTGGCCGCTGAACTCCACCAGCAGCACCGCCTCCGGCTTGCCGCCGTTGATGTGCGGCGACAGCGCGGTGCGGATGGTGGGCTCGAAGGCCGGGTTCCTGAGCGACAGCTCGATCATGGTGCGGTCGACCAGCTCGACCGCGGTGAGCTGGCCCGCAGACAGGCCCTGGCCCAGCCGCACGATGTGCTGCGCGCTGTCCATCGCCTGATAGAAGGTGGGGAAGTTCACCACGCCCAGCACCTTGGCGCGCGGCAGTTCGCTCAGCCGCAGCGTGAGTGAGCGCGTGAGCGCCAGGGTGCCCTCGCTGCCCACCAGCAGGTGCGCCAGGTTGACCGAGCCGTCGGCGGTGTAGGGCCGCTCGCTCTGGTTGCGGAAGATGTCGAGGTTGTAGCCGGCAACGCGGCGCAGCACCTTGGGCCAGCGCGCGTCGATCTCGTCGGCGTTCTCCAGCGCGAGTGCGCGCACGAACTCGCCGAGCGCGCGCACCTCGCCGCTGGAGTGCTCGAAGGCGCCGAAGTCGAGCAGGCTGCCATCGGCCAGCCACGCCTGCGCGCCCAGCACGTTGTGCACCATGTTGCCGTAGGCCAGCGAGCGGCTGCCGCACGAGTTGTTGCCCGCCATGCCGCCCAGCGTGGCCTGCGCACTGGTGGACACGTCCACCGGGTACCACAGGCCGTGGGTCTTGAGCTGTGCGTTGAGATGATCGAGCACCAGGCCGGGCTCGACCACGGCGGTGCGCGCCTCGGCGTCCAGCTGCAGAACGCGGCGCAAATGCTTGCTGTGATCGATCACCAGGCCCGCGCCCACGGTCTGGCCGCACTGGCTGGTGCCGCCGCCGCGCGGCACGATGGGCACCCCCTGATCGCGGCAGATGTCGAGCGCAGCGCGCACGTCCTCGGGCGTGCGCGGCACGAACACGCCCACCGGCATCTGCTGGTAGATCGAGGCGTCGGTGGCGTAGCGGCCGCGGTCTGCCGGCGAGAACAGCACCTCACCCTGGGTGCTTCGGGTGAGCTCGCGTGCCAGCGCGCCCGCCGTCTCGTTGCCGATGCGGGCAACGGGGTCGTAGGCGCTGGCGGCGTCATCGCGGGTGAGGTGGACGGGCAACGGAGCGTTCATGCGGAGGGTCCGGCGGGTGCGGCGTTCGAGCGCAGCTGTTCGAGCACCACGTCGCGTTTGTGGTGAAGGTGTTGCGTGAGCACGCGGGCCAGCGCGGCGCCATCGCGCGCCTTGAGCGCAGCCACCATGGCTTCGTGCTCCTGCACCGCGCGCTGCCACTTCTCGCCGTCCTGGTTGGACCGAAAGCGCAACGCCTGAAGACGCGCATTGACCTGCGTGTAGGTGGCTGTGAGCACCGGGTTGCGGGCTGCGGCGTTGATCGCGCGGTGGATGGCCGCGTTGAGCCGGTAGTAGGCCGAGAGGTCGCGCCGCGTGTAGGCGGCCATCATCTCGAAGTGCAGGGCCTCGATCTCGGCCAGTTCGGCATCCGTGATGCGCTCGGCGGCGAGCTGGCCGGACATTGCCTCCAGCCCGGCCATCACCTCGAAGGTGTGGCGCACGTCGTCTTCGTCGAGCGCCACCGCCACCGAGCCGCGGTTGGGCAGCAGCTCAACGAGGCCCTCGGCGGCCAGCATCTTGATGGCTTCGCGCAGCGGCGTGCGCGAGATGTGCAGCGCCTCACAGAGCTCGCGCTCGTTGAGCTTGGCGCCGGGGGGTATTTCACCCTCCACCAGCATCTGCCGCAGGCGCAGCGCCACCTGCTCGTGCAGCACGGTGCGCGGAATGCTCGGAGCTTGGGTCGTCATGGAACGCTATTTTGTATGCAAAAACAGACCAATCAACCGACTCATACGGGATTTCCCTGTCACGAAGGGGATGGAGTACCCGGGTGATTGCGCTTGACATTTGTATTTTGCATACAAAAATGGGCATCCGCCTCGATACCCCCAACCCGAACCAGACATGCTGACCCTCGACGCCCACCCGACCGGCCGCCATTTCCTGCAGATTCCCGGCCCCTCCCCCGTGCCCGACCGCATCCTGCGCGCGATGAGTCTGCCCACCATCGACCACCGCGGCCCGGAGTTCGGGGTGCTCGGCCGCAAGGTGCTGGCCGACATGCAGAAGATCTTCAAGACCCGCCACCCGGTCATGATCTACCCCGGCTCGGGCACCGGCGCCTGGGAGGCCGCGCTGGTCAACGTCACCAGCCCGGGCGACCACGTTCTGATGTACGAGACGGGCCACTTCGCCTTCCTGTGGCACCAGCTGGCCACGCGCCTGGGCCTCAAGGCCGAGGTGGTGAGCCTGCCTGGCACCGAGCACGGCGTACCCGCCAGCTGGCGCCGCGGCGTGCAGGCCGACCTGATCGAGCAGCGCCTGAAGGCCGACACCGCCCACCACATCAAGGCGGTTTGCGTCGTGCACAACGAGACCTCCACCGGGGTCACCAGCGACATCGCAGCGGTGCGCCGCGCCATCGACGCCGCGAAGCACCCCGCCCTGCTCTTGGTGGACACCATCTCGGGCCTGGCCGGCGCCGACTACCGGCACGACGAGTGGGGCGTGGACGTGACGATCAGCGGCTCGCAGAAGGGCTTGATGCTGCCGCCCGGCATCGGCTTCAACGCGCTCTCGCCCAAGGCGATCGATGTCAGCCGCCAGGCGACCATGCCGCGTGCCTACTGGGGCTGGCACGAGATGATCGAGATGAACAAGACCGGCTACTGGCCCTCCACCCCCAACACCAACCTGCTCTACGGCCTGAGCGAGGCCTGCGACATGCTGCTCGGCCAGGGGCTCGACGTGGTGTTTGCGCGGCACCAGCGCTGGGCCGCCGGTGTGCGCGCTGCGGTGCGGGCCTGGGGCCTGCCGATCCAGTGCGCCGACGACACGGTGCACTCGCCCATCCTCACCGGCGTGATGACGCCCGAGGGCGTGGACGCCGACGCGGTGCGCAAGCTCATCTACGAGCGCTTCGACTGCTCGCTCGGCACCGGCCTGGGCAAGATCAAGGGCCGCATGTTCCGCATCGGCCACCTGGGCGACAGCAACGACCTCACGCTGGTGGCCACCGTTGCCGGCTGCGAGATGGGCCTCAAGCTCGCCGGCGTCAAGCTCGCCGGCTCGGGCGTGCAGGCCATCATGGACCACTTCGCAGCCCACCCGGGCGGCCTGCACATGCCGGCGCCCGCCGCGGCGCGCGCCACACCCCAGCCCGCAATGGCCTGACCCACGGATCACGGTGCCCCGCTGCGTCCGTGGGCGGGGCACGACATCACCGACGGACGACAACCACAGGAGACACGCATGCCTATTCGCCAATGCAACCTCGGCGCCCTCACCCGGCGGGCCGTCACCACCGTGCTCGGCGCCTCGGCGCTGCTGCTGGCCAGCGGCGCCGCGCACGCGCAGATGGAGATCAAGCTCGGCCACGTGGGCGGGCCAGGCTCGCTGTTCGAGCGCTCGGCCAATGAATTCGCACGCCTGGCCAATGAACGCCTGGGCAACAAGGCCAAGGTGGTGGTGTTCGGCTCCAGCCAGCTCGGCGGCGACTCCGAGATGATGCAGAAGCTGCGCCTGGGCACGCTCGAGCTCTCCATCCCCTCCACCATCATGTCGTCCAACGTGCCGGCCTTCGGCATGTTCGAGATGCCCTACCTGGTGAAGAACCGGGACCACATGAAGAAGATCGAGTCCGACATCCTGCGGCCGACCATGTTCCCAATGGCCGAGGAGAAGGGCTTCAAGATCCTGGGCGTGTGGGAGAACGGGTTCCGCCACATCACCAGCAACGTCAAGCCCATCGTCAAGCCCGAAGACCTCAAGGGCATGAAACTGCGCGTGCCGCCCGGCGTGTGGCGCGTGAAGATGTTCCAGGCCTACGGGGCCAACCCGTCGCCGATGGCGCTGTCGGAGGTGTTCGTGGCGCTGCAGACCGGCGTGATGGACGGGCAGGAGAACCCGCTCACCCAGATCTACTCGTCCAAGTTCCAGGAAGTGCAGAAGTTCATGTCGATGACGGGGCACGTGTACACCCCGGCCTTCCTGGCCGCGGGCTCGCGCAAGTTCAACTCGTTGCCGGCCGATGTGCGCCAGATCCTGGAGAAGACCGCGCAGGACGTGCAGCCCTTCGTGTACCGCACCGCGGCTCAGCTCGACGGCGAACTGGTCGACAAGATCAAGGCCGCCGGCACCCAGGTCAACGAGGCCGACAAGAACGCCTTCATCGCCGCCAGCAAGGCGGTGTACGAGGAGTTCGGCAAGGAAGTGCCGGGCGGTGCCGATCTGGTGAACAAGGCCGTGGCGCTCGGCGCGGCGTTCTGACGCCACCGAAGGGGCTGCTGCGGCAGCCCCTTTCTCTTCCCCCGTTGGTTTCCTTTTCTTCCCCCCGCCCTTTTCAAGGGAGCGCACTGTGTTCCACACCCTGCGGACCGTATTCGACCGCGTGTTGACGGCATTCGTCATCTTTCTGCTGGCCTCGCTGGCGGTCATCGTCCTCATGGGCGTTGCCTATCGCAAGCTCGGCATTCCCATGGTCTGGTACGACGAGGTCGCCTCGATCGCGCTGGCCTGGCTCACCTACTACGGCGCCGGGCTGGCCGCGCTCAAGCGCGCGCACATCGGCTTTCCGGGGCTGGTCAACGCCATGCCGCCGTCGCTGCGCGTGCCGCTGGTGCTGCTGGGCGAGGGCATCGTCGTGCTGTTCTTCGCGTTGCTGGGCTGGTACGGCTACCAGGTACTGCTCATCCTGGAGGGAGACGCCATGGTGAGCCTGCCCTGGGTGCCTACACGCCTGACGCAATCGGTCATCCCCATCGGCTCGGCCGTGTTCATCGTGGCCCAGTTGCTCACCCTGCCCGAATTGCTGCGCCAGGCGCGCGGTGATGGTGTGGTGGACGCCGAGAAGCGCGAAATGGAAAAAGAACTCGAAAGGGCCTTGCAGCGATGATGGCGTTCCTGATGTTCCTGGGACTGCTGTCCCTGATCCTGATCAACGTGCCCATCGCCATCGCGCTTGGCGTGGTGGCCATGGCCGCCATGGTCTTCCACAGCGGCATGGACTCACTACTGAGCGCGGCCATCACCATGTTCACGGGCGCCACCAGCTTTCCGCTGCTGGCCATTCCCTTGTTCGTGCTGGCCGGCGCCATCATGAATTCGTCGAGCCTGTCACGGCGCCTCATCGCGTTCGCTTCTGCGCTGTTCGGCTTCATCAAGGGCGGGCTGGCGATGGTCAACATCGGCACCTCGCTGTTCTTCGCCGAGATCTCGGGCTCGGCCGTGGCCGACGTCGCGGCCATGGGCTCGATCCTCATGCCAGCGATGAAGAAGAAGGGGTACCCGAAGGAGTTCGCCGCGGCCGTGACCTCGTCGTCCGCCACGCTGGCGATCATCATCCCGCCGTCGATCCCCATGATCCTCTACGCGGTGATGGCCGAAACCTCGGTGGTGCAACTGTTCGTCGCCGGCATCATCCCCGGCATCCTGGGTGGTGTGGGCATGATGGCCCTGGCCTACTGGTACGCCGTCCGCTACAACTACCCGGTGGAAGAGGTGTTCAGCTGGCAGCGCGTCAAGTCCACCTTCAAAGACGCGGCCTGGGCCTTCATGCTGCCGATGATCATCCTGGGCGGCATCTTCGGTGGTGTGGTGACCGCCACCGAAGGCGCCGCACTCGCGGTGCTGGCGGCCCTGTTCATCGGCGGTGTGATTTACAGGGAACTCAACTGGAAGCACCTGTACGAGTCGATGGTGGACGGCGGTGTGCAGACCGCCACCGTGATGTTGCTGGTGGCTGCGTCCGCCCTGCTCGGCCACCTGCTGACCGAGCAGCAAATGCCCCAGATGCTGGCCACGTGGATTGCCTCGCTCACCGACAACAAGTGGGCGGTGCTGGCCATCCTGAACATCTTCTTCCTGGTGGCGGGCCTGTTCCTGCATTCGGCCGCGGCCATCATTCTGGTGGTGCCGATCGTGATGCCGCTGGTCAAGGCGGTGGGCATCGACCCGGTGCACTTCGGCCTCATCGTCACGCTCAACCTGGGTATCGGCCAGCAGACACCGCCCGTGGCGAGCGTGCTGGCCACGGCCTGCTCCATCGCCAAGGCCGACATGTGGAAGGTCACGCGCGTGAACCTGCCCTTCATCGGCGTGCTCATGGCGCTGCTGCTGCTCGTGACCTACGTGCCCGCGGTACCGCTGTTCCTCGTGGAGTACTTCTACCGTTGAGCACGAACACCGACAGCGGCACCGTGAGGTTGCAGATCGAGGCTGGCGTGGCCTCGATCACTTTCGACCGCCCCCAGGCGCGCAACGCGATGACCTGGGACATGTACCAGCAGCTCGCTGCAATCTGCACACGGTTGGCGGATGATCGCTCGGTGCGTGCGGTGGTGTTTCGCGGTGCGGGTGGGCAGGCTTTTGTGGCGGGCACCGACATCGAGCAGTTCACCGCGTTCACATCGGGCGAAGACGGCGTGGCCTACGAGCGGCAGATCGAGGCTCGCGTATCGCAGCTGTGCGCGCTGCCCATGCCCACGGTGGCGCTGGTGGAGGGCTGGTGCGTGGGCGGCGGTTTGGCCATTGCCACGGCGTGCGATTTCCGTGTGGCCACGCCCAGCGCCCGGTTTGGCGTTCCCATTGCCAAGACGCTGGGCAATTGCCTGTCGATCCAGAACGTGGCGCGCTTGC
>VFQM010001630.1_pt1 | contig 19051 bp, 23 predicted proteins | sample 3512391 | NCBI WGS metagenome assembly VFQM01 (sample SAMN10412369, study PRJNA504923) | tailings metagenome | isolation source: Replicate 1 from Balatoc abandoned mine | place: Philippines | reverse complement strand
TAAGGGTACGACATGGCGCGTCCTGGTGGGTGGGCGGGGTTGTCAGCAGCGTGGCGCGGCGCCTTCCTAGAATGGCCGCATGAACGAAGCCCTTTCACCCGACAGCGCGACCCCCTTGCCCGAGGGCCTTTTTGCGGATGACGAAGCCTGCCCGCGCTGCGCCTGGTGCAAGGCCAGCCCGCTGTACCGCCACTACCACGACCACGAGTGGGGCTTCCCGGTGGCGGATGACCGGCGTCTGTTTGAAAAAATCTGCCTAGAGGGCTTTCAGTCGGGCCTGAGCTGGCTGACCATTCTGAACAAGCGCGAGGGCTTTCGCGCCGCGTTTGCCCAGTTCGACGCCGAGCAGGTGGCCGCCTTCGACCAGGCCGATGTGGAGCGGCTGGTGCAGGACGCCGCCATCGTGCGCCACCGGGGCAAGATCGAGTCCACCATCAACAACGCCCGCCGCGTGCTGGAGCTGCGCCGCGAATTTGGCTCGCTGGCCCGTTACGTGTGGCAGTACGAGCCGAGCGTGGCCGACCGGCCTGCGGTGCTGACGCTCGAAGCCGCGCGCACGCTCACGTCCACCGCTGCTTCGGTGGCCTTGTCCAAAGACCTGAAAAAGCGCGGCTGGAGCTTTGTAGGCCCCACCACGGTGTATGCCTTCATGCAGGCCATGGGCCTGGTCAATGACCATCTGGAAGGCTGCCACGCCCGAGCCAAGGCGTTGCAGGCGCGCGCCGCCTTTGCGGTGCCGCGCGGTTGATCAAGCCCGCGCCAGCGGCCGCAGCACCCACAGTGCCGCCAGTGCGGCAACGCCCAGCCCGGCCGTGAGCCACACAACGGCAGCGCCCACGCCATCAAGCAACATGCCGAACAGCACCGGCGCAAAGGCCTGCGCCACGCGGGCTGGCACCATCATCAGCCCCTGCCGCGCGCCATAGCCGGCGGGCCCGAACAGGGCCAGGGGCAGCGTGCCTTTGGCAATGGTCAGAATGCCGTTGCCTGCGCCATGCAGCACGGTGAACATGGCTGCAGCAGGCGACCCCAGCAGCACCAGCAGCGCAGCGCCCACGGGGTGGGCGGCCGCCGCCAGTTGTGCTGACAGCAGTGGATGCAGCCGACGCAGCAGCCCAAACTCCAGCAAGCGCGCTAACACCTGCGCGGGGCCCACCAGCGCCGCCATGGCCACGGCCGCTTGCAGCGATGTGCCGCTGGCCTGCAGCAGGCGCGGCAAGTGCGCAGCCATGGCCGTGCTGGTGAACCAGGTGACGGCGAACACAAAAGACAGCAGCACCGTGGCGCGCAGGACTGCAGCGGGTGGTGCGCTGGAGGCGGGCGTTGCCTGGTCTGCAGTGGCTGTGGGGCTCTGGCTGTGCAGGGTATTTGCAGGCCCCGGTGCCTTGGGCAGCCACGCGTTGAGCGGCACGCCCAGCAGCAGATGCAACGCCGCCCAGCCAAAGCAGGCGCCGCGCCAGCCCCATTGCACTTCCATCCATGCCGACAAAGGCCAGCCCACGGTGCTGGCAAACCCGGCAATCAGTGTGATGCCCGTGATGGCCCCTCGCGCGCCGTTGCCATACAGCCGCACCAGCGTGGCAAAGGCGGCTTCGTAAAGGCCCGAGCCCATGGCAACGCCCATCAGCACCCAGGCGGCAAAAAGGCCCACTGGCCCTTGCGCCAAGCCCATAGCCGCCAGGCTGGCGGCGAACAGCAGGTTGGTGCTGACCAGCACCGGCCGGCCGCCGTGCCGGTCAATGGCATGCCCCGCCAAAGGCCCCAGCAGGGCAGACACGATGAGTGCCAGCGAAAACGCCGCAAACACGGTGGGTGCTGTCACCCCCAGGTCGCGTGCCATGGGCACGGCCAGCATGGCCGGCAGGTAGTACGACGAGGCCCAGGACAGGGTCTGCGCCGTGCCCAGACGGGCGACCGTCCAGCGCTGGGAGGGGTTTGCCATCGCAGGTGCTTGGTGAAGCGGCCCACCCCTGCGGATGGGCGCTGCTTGGGTCAGGCCCGCTGGCCCTGTGCGTTGACCACCACCTCACCATCTTCCTTGGTGAACGCGCCCTGTTGCGGTGCGGGCAGGATGTCCAGCACCAGCTCCGAGGGGCGGCACAGCCGCGTGCCCAGCGGGGTGACGACGATGGGCCGGTTGATGAGGATGGGGTGCGCCAGCATGGCGTCGATCAGCTGCGCATCGGTCACGCCCGGCGCGTCCAGCCGCAGTTCGGTGAACAGGGCTTCCTTGGTGCGCACGGCGTCGATGACGGGTTGGCCGGTGGCGGCGATCAGCGCCTGCAGCGTGGCGCGATCAGGGGGAGTCTTGAGGTATTCAATGACCTGGGGCTCCGCGCCGCTGTTGCGGATCATGGCCAGGGTGTTGCGCGAGGTGCCGCACTTGGGGTTGTGATAGATCGTGATGTCAGACATGGTGTTGGAGCAGGTTCTGAGCCCCACGCACGGGCGGGGCAGGGGGAGCAAAGTGTGCCATCGGAGTCACTGCAATCGCACTACGCCGGCCAGCCCGGTGCCTGTTGCAAGGTGGCTAGCAACTGCTGTCCTGCCTTCTCCAGCGTGGAGTCGTTGTGGATTTCGATGTGGGCTAAGCCCCTGGGTGGTTCAAACGCCTGCGCGCGCTGCACACGGGCTTCCACCTCGTCAGGTGTTTCACGCCCGCGCGCCAGCAACCGCTCGCGCAGCACCGCCGGGCTGGCTGTGATGTGCACGGGCAGCAGGTGCTCAAAGGTGGCCAGCGCCTGCGGCAGGTGGGCACGCGAGCCATTCACCAGCACCCAGCGGCCCTGCGCCAGCGGTGCCAGTTGGGCATGGCGCACGCCATAGCCCAGGCCGTTCGCATCCCAGTGCAATGCAAAGGCCTGCTCGCTGCGCAGCGCCGCAAACGTGGCCGGGCACACGCTTTCGTATTGTTCGGTTCCACGGGCGTGGGACTGTTGCAGTGGGCGGCTGATGGTGCGCTGTGCCCAGTGCAGCGGGCTGGTTGGGGGTAGGTGTTGGCGCAGCCAGCCCAGCAGGCTGTCCTTGCCCGCGCCCGAAGGGCCCATCACATAGACCAGGCGCGCGCTCACTGGCCCAGCTCCAGATGGTCCAGTAGCACGAAATCAGCACCGGGCGTGGGCTCTGCGAACAGGGCCAGATGGTTGAACTGGAGCGTGGGCAGGTCTGAGAAGAACTGCTGCGCTGCATCCAGCACCAGGGCCTGCGTGTTTTCATCGACCAGCGACAACGGCCCCGTGAGCGACATGTGGAAGCGGAACTCCTCCAGCACAAAGGGGTAGCCCCAGCGTTGCAGCAAGTCGTCTTGCGGTGCCGTCAGGCCTGCAGCGCGGCGCCGTGCCAGCTCGCTGCTGGACAGCGGCGCCGACAGAGGGTGCAGCTGCGTGACGCAAGCGGCTGCAGCCGCGTCAATGGCCGCGTTGGCTGGGTGCGATGGCATGGGCACGAGTGCCAGGAAGTCGTCAATGCGCTGCACCTGCATGGGCGGCATGGTGAAAGGCGTCAGGCGGCGCGCCACCTGCTGCACGGCGTGGTGCAGCGTAAACCAGTCGGTGCCCGGTGCCAGGGCAAAGGGTGCCTTCAGCGTGGCATGCCAGCCATAGCGTCGCGGCGCTGCAGTCAGGCGCTGCAGGTCGGCAGGGGCCACGCCGTGGATGTTCAGTTGCGGCAGGGGCCGCAGTTGTGCCGCACAGCGCCCGAGCCAATGGCTGCCGGCCAGCCAGCCCAGGGTGCCGGGGCTGGGGGCGAAGTACACCGCGTAACGGTGGGCAGTGGTGGCTGTCTGCGGGGTGGCGGATTCAGTGTTCATGGTGGTCAATGGTGAGTTTCACGCGGTCGCCCGCAAACCAGGCCCGCGCCCATTCGATGGGGTTACCGCTCGGATCCACGTTCAGGCTTTCCACTAGCAGCACGGGCCGCGTGGCGGGCTGGCGTAACTGGGCTGCCACTTCGGAGATGGGCAGCTCGGCGGTGATGCGGCTCTCGCGCCGGGTGTAGTCGGCCACGCCATGGGCGGCAAAGCCTGCGGTGATGGAGCCTGTTTCGCGCACCACCTGGGCCAGGTTGGCAAAGCGCGGCAGGGGAAAGTAACGCTCGCTCAGGTGCAGCGGCTGGCCTTCGGCATCGCCCCGCACGCGCAATGCCAACAGTGGGCTGCGCGCAGGCACTTGCAGTGCCTTGGCCAGGGCGGCCGTGGCGCGCACGGTTTCTTCCCCCAGCACGACCAGGCTGCCGCGCAGGCCCGCCTGGGCTAGACCCTGCTGGTGGCGCGTGCGCTTGCCCAGCACCAGGTCCACCGCGAAATCTTCGACATAGGTGCCGCTGCCTTGGGTGATGCGCACCAGCCCCTGGCTGCACAGGCTGGCCAGCGAGCGGCGGATGGTGTGGCGGTTCACGCCGAACTGCTCAGCCAGCGCGTGCTCGGACGGCAGCCGCTCGCCAGGGGCATAGATGCCGCTGCCAATGGCGTCTGCCAGTTCGGTGGCGATGCGCGTCCAGAAGCTGTCGCGTGCAGGGCGTGTGGGCGTTGCGGTGTGTTGCAGGGGGCCTGAAGGGAGTGCGTTGGCTGTCATGAAACCTACATGAGCGCTCTTTAAGCTGGCGCCAGTTGTTCGATTTGTCTATACAACTTTCAGAGTACCACTTTCATGTTTCAAGCCTTTGACAACCCCGGCCCCGGCAGGCCGCTGGAGCGCGCGCAGTGGATGGCGCTGCTGGCCCGGGCGCCGCTCGGCCTGCTCGAATCTGCGCTGCACGACGAAGTGCACCGCCCTGCACGCTGGCTACGCACCCCCGAAACCGGCCTGATGATGGTGCAGGGCCGTGCGGGTGGCACGGGTGAGCGTTTCAACCTGGGTGAAGTCACCGTGACCCGCTGCGCCTTGCGTGTGGCGCAACCTGGGATAGCCGACGCAGAAGCGACCGTAGGCGTGGCCTATGTGCTGGGCCGCTCGCACCGCCAGGTGCACCTGGCGGCCCTGGCCGATGCCCTGCTGCAAAACCCTGCCCGCCAAGCGGCGCTGGATGCGCAACTGCTGGAGCCTATCCGCAGCCACCTGCGCAGTGTGCAGGCCACCCGCCAGGCGCGTGCCGCCAGCACCAAGGTGGACTTTTTCACCGTGGCCCGTGAAAGCGGCTCTGATTCAGACGAGGACGACGAATGAGCACCCCCACTTTGGCGTCTTTGGGCGCAGGCTTTTCGAACGAGGCGTTCGGCAGCCAGTCGGTTTTTCGCGCCGTGTTGCAGGCGCTGTCGCACCCTGGCCGCCGCGTGGCGGTAGTGCATGACGCGCAAACGCCCGCCGCAGGCCACGCGGCATCCGCCGCCGCGCTGCTGGCACTGCTCGACAGCGATTGCACGCTGTGGCTCTCGCCCCGCCTGGAAGCCAGCGAAGCAGGTGCCTGGCTGCGCTTTCACACTGGCTGCACGCTGGTCAGTCAGGCTGGCGATGCGCGGTTTGTCTGGGTGGGGGAGGGCGATGCCATCCCCGAGCTCAGCAGCCTGGCCCAGGGTTCGGACATTTACCCGGATCAGTCTGCCACCTGCGTGGTGGATGTGGCCAGCGCCGAAGAGGGCGCTGCGGACGAAGGCGCCTGGCAATTGACAGGCCCCGGCATTGAGCGCACGGCGGCGCTGGGCGTGCAGGGGCTGCCCACGGGTTTCCTGCACGCATGGGTCCAGAACCATGCCGGCTTCCCCAAGGGGGTGGATGTGCTGCTCGGCACGCCCACCCACATCGTGGGCCTGCCGCGCACCACCCGCATCGTCAACGCGGTGGCTGAGCCGCAGCCCCAGGAGGCCTGATCCATGTACGTAGCCGTCAAGGGCGGAGAAGCCGCCATTCTCAACAGCTACCGCCTGCTGGCCGAACAGCGCCGGGGCGATGCCGCGTTGCCTGAACTCTCGGTGGCCCAAATCCGCCAGCAGCTCAAGCTGGCGGTAGATCGGGTGATGACCGAAGGCTCGGTGTACGACCCCGAGCTGGCCGCGCTGGCCATCAAGCAGGCCGCGGGCGACTTGGTGGAAGCCATCTTTTTGCTGCGCGCTTACCGCGCCACGCTGCCGCGCCTGGGCACCACCTGCCCGCTGGACACCAGCCGCATGGCGCTGGACCGCCGTATCTCGGCCACCTTCAAGGATCTGCCGGGCGGGCAGGTATTGGGCCCCACCTACGACTACACGCAGCGCCTGCTGGATTTCACCCTGCTGGCCGAAGGCCGCCAGCCTGAGGTGCGCATAAGCGCCGGTGCCCCCGCGCCGCAGCCCGGTTCCACACCGCGCGTGGTCGACTTGCTCAACCAGGAAGGCCTGATCGAAACACGCCCCGTGCCACCGGGCGACCCGGCACCGACCGACCTGACGCGTGAACCGCTTCGCTTTCCGGCCGACCGCGCCACGCGCCTGCAGAACCTGGCGCGCGGCGACGAAGGTTTTCTGCTGGCCATGGCGTACTCCACGCAGCGCGGTTATTCGCACTCGCATCCCTTCGTCGGCGAGGTGCGCCTGGGCACCGTGGCGGTACAGATCGAGCCGGAAGAACTTGGATTTGCCATCGACATCGGCGACATCGAAATCACCGAGTGCGAGATGGTGAACCAGTTTGCCGGCAGCAAGATCCAGCCACCGCAGTTCACGCGCGGCTACGGCCTGGCGTTTGGCCACAGCGAGCGCAAGGCCATGGCCATGAGCCTGGTGGATCGGGCGCTGCGGGCCGACGAATTGGGTGAGCCGGTGGAGTCCCCCGCGCAGATGCAGGAATTTGTGTTGGGCCACAGCGACAGCCTGGAAGCCTCGGGCTTCGTGCAGCACCTGAAGCTGCCGCACTACGTGGACTTTCAGTCCGAACTGGAGCTGGTGCGCAAGATGCGCAACGCCGCCCCAGCCACCACCGCCGAACAGGGAGACGCTGCATGAACGCACCGATGGAAACCGCCGTGATGGGCCTGCCCACCGACGCTGCGCCGGTGGATGGTCATTTCAACTTTGCCTACCTGGACGAGCGCACCAAGCGCATGATCCGCCGGGCCATCCTCAAGGCCGTGGCCATCCCCGGCTACCAAGTGCCGTTTGGATCGCGCGAAATGCCGCTGCCCTACGGCTGGGGCACCGGTGGTATCCAGGTCACGGCCTCCATCATCGGCCCGCAGGACTGCCTCAAGGTCATTGACCAGGGCTCGGACGACACGGTCAATGCCGTCAACATCCGCCGCTTCTTCGAGCGCACCACGGCCGTGGCCACCACCACCCGCACCCGCGAGGCCACGCTGATCCAGACGCGCCACCGCATCCCAGAAACGCCGCTGGCCGAAGGCCAGGTCATCGTTTACCAAGTGCCGGTGCCCGAGCCCATGCAGCGCCTGGAGCCGCGTGAGACCGAAACGCGCACCCTGCACGGCCTGGCTGAGTACGGGCTGATGCATGTGAAGCTGTACGAGGACATCGCCCGCTACGGCCACATCGCCACCACGTATGACTACCCTGTGCTGGTCAATGGCCGGTACGTGATGGCGCCGTCGCCCATTCCGAAGTTCGACAACCCCAAGATGCACATGAACCCTGCGCTGCAGCTGTTTGGTGCAGGCCGGGAAAAGCGCATCTACGCGGTGCCGCCGTACACGCCGGTGGAGAGTCTGGGCTTTGAAGACCACCCCTTTGAGGTGCAGCGCTGGGATGCCGCCTGCGCGCTGTGCGGTGCCACCGACAGCTTTCTGGATGAAGTCATCACCGACGACCAGGGCACGCGGATGCATGTGTGCTCGGACTCCGACTATTGCCAGGAGCGCCAGGCCCAGCAAGCCGAGGCTGCTGATGCCAAGGGGGCTGGTGCATGAGTACGGTGCATATCCGCGAGGCAGGGAAGTCCGATCTGGAGAGCGTACTCGCGCTGTACTCAGCCATTGAAGACAGCCCTGCCGACGTCCTCACCCTCGAAGAGGCGCAAACCGTGTGGGCGCAGTTTGCCCGTTACCCCAGCTACCGCCTGTGGGTGGCATGCGATACCGCCCAAAAGGACGCGGTGGTGGGCACCTACGCCTTGCTCGTCATGCACAACCTGGCCCACCGTGGGGCGCCCTCGGCCATCGTCGAAGACGTGGTGGTGGCTGCAGGTCAGCAGGGCATGGGCATTGGCCGCCAGATGATGGCCCACGCCATGCAGCAAGCCCGTGAGGCGGGCTGCTACAAGCTTGCGCTGTCGTCCAACCTGCGCCGCAAGGGCGCACATGCCTTTTATGAATCGCTGGGCTTTGCACAGCACGGCCTCAGTTTCGTTGTGGACACCCTGACATGAACACCGCACATTCCCCCGCGCCGCTGCTGAGCGTGCGCAACGTTGGCAAGCGCTATGGCGACCGCGTGGCGCTGCAAGGCGCGTCCTTTGACCTGTGGCCTGGTGAGGTGCTTGCCGTGGTGGGCGAGTCCGGCTCCGGCAAGTCCACGCTGCTCAATGCGATTGCGGCGCGCAGCGCCCCGGATGAAGGCACCGTTCAGTTTCGCCAGCGCAATGGCGAGCTGCAGGACGTGTACGCCATGAGCGAAGCACAGCAGCGCTTGCTGGCCCGCACCGACTGGGGCTTTGTGCACCAGAACGCGGCGGATGGCCTGCGCATGGACGTATCGGCCGGGGCCAATGTGGGCGAGCGCCTCATGGGCCTGGGCGAGCGCCATTACGGCAAGTTGCGCTCCACCGCGATGGAGTGGCTGCAGCGCGTGGAGATCGATGCAGCCCGCATTGACGATGCACCGCGCACCTTCTCGGGCGGCATGCGTCAGCGCTTGCAGATTGCCCGCAACCTGGTCACCCAGCCGCGTCTGGTGTTCATGGACGAGCCCACGTCGGGCCTTGATGTCTCGGTGCAGGCACGCCTGCTGGACATGCTGCGCCAGCTCACGCGGCAGATGCAACTGGCTGCCATCATCGTCACGCACGACCTGGCCGTGGCACGCCTGCTGGCGCACCGCATGGTGGTCATGCAGCGTGGTCGCGTGGTGGAGTCGGGCCTGACCGACCAGGTGCTCGACGACCCACAACACCCCTATACCCAGCTTCTAGTCTCTTCGGTACTCCAGCCATGAACACCCTGATCGATGCACCCATCCTGCAGATGGAAGGCGTTGCCAAGCGCTTCACCCTGCACCACCAAAATGGCGTTGAGCTGCCCGTGCTGGAGCAGGTGAACCTGCGCGTGCAGCCTGGCGAATGCGTGGTGCTGGACGGCCCCTCCGGCATGGGCAAGAGCACGCTGCTCAAGATGGTCTATGCCAACTACCGCGCCAACGCGGGCAGCATCACGGTGTGCTCTGCCAGTGGTGCGCTGGTCGATGTGACCCAGGCCACCCCGCGCGAGCTGGTGCAGCTGCGGCGCGATACCGTGGGCTATGTGAGCCAGTTCCTGCGCGTCATCCCCCGCGTGTCGGCCCTGGATGTGGTGGCAGAACCGCTGGCAGAGGATGCGGGCGATGACCCGGCGGCGCTGGAAGCCGCACGCGAGCAAGCCCGCCAGTGGCTGGTGCGCCTGCGCATTCCTGAGCGGCTGTGGCACCTGCCGCCTGCCACCTTCTCGGGGGGAGAGCAGCAGCGCATCAACATTGCGCGCAACATGATCAAGCCCAAGCCCCTGTTGCTGCTGGACGAGCCCACCGCGTCGCTTGATGCCGCCAACACCGAAACGGTGATTGGCCTGATCCGCGAAGCCGTGGCCCGTGGCGCCGCGCTGGTGGGTATCTTTCACGACGCACATGTCGGTGCTGCGGTGGCCACCCGCCGTGTGAACGTGGGCGACTTTCGCGGAGGTGCCGCGTGAGCGCCATGGTCTTCAAGAACGCCCGCATGGTGTTGCCTGGCGAGGTGGTGCAGGGTAGCCTTCAGGTGGCCGATGGCCGCATCGCTGCGCTGGGCAGTGGCGCCACATCGGCGCTGCAAGGCATTGACCTGGGTGGCGACTATCTGCTGCCTGGGCTGGTGGAAGTGCACACCGACAACTTCGAGCGCCATCTCATGCCCCGCCCCAAGGTGCAGTGGGCCGAGATGCCCGCCCTGCTGGCACATGATGCCGAGATTGCGGCGGCGGGCATCACCACTGTACTGGACGCCCTGGGAGTGGGCGAGGCCGATGCCGACAGCCTGCGCGGCAGCGCCTGGAACCGCGTGCTCGACACCATCGACACCTGCACCGAGCGCAACCTGCTGCGTGCGGACCACCACCTGCATGTGCGCTGCGAGCTGCCTGCGCCCAATACCATCGACCTGTTTGAGCCCTTCCACGGCCACCCGCGTCTGTCGCTGATCTCGCTCATGGACCACACCCCGGGCCAGCGCCAGTGGGAAGACATCGAGCAGGCGCGCACCTACTACACCGGCAAGAAGGGCTGGAGCCAGGAGAAGTTCGAGTGCCAGGTGCAGCACGCAGCCACGCTGCAAGCCCAATACGCCGAGCCGCACCGTGCCTACTTTGTCGATTACTGCCGCACGCACGGCATCTCGCTGGCCAGCCACGACGACACCACGGTGGCGCACGTGGAGCAGGCCCATGCCGAGGGGGCTGCGATGTCGGAGTTTCCCACCACCATGGCGGCGGCACGCGCGGCGCACGAGCGCGGCTTGCTCACCGTGATGGGTGGGCCCAACGTGGTGCGGGGCGGCTCGCATTCCGGCAATGTGGCGGCGGCCGATCTGGCGCGCGCAGGCTTACTGGACATCCTTTCTTCCGACTACGTGCCGGGCAGCCTGCTCAGCGCCGTGATGCGGCTGGTGCAGGACGAGGTGCTCACGTTGCCGCAGGCCGTGGCCACCGTCACCCGCAACCCGGCACGTGCCTCTGGCATGGCAGACAGGGGTGAGCTGGCCACCGGATTGCGTGCCGACCTGGTGCAGGTGCACATGGCCGAACTGCCCTGCGGCGGCCACCAGGCCGTGGTGCGGGGCGTGTGGCGCGAGGGGCAGCGCGTCTTGTAAGCGCTCTGGTTTGACACCCAAATTTCTTCCAACTGTCAAAGCACTGTCATGCGCTGCAACCACACTTTGGTTGTCTAGACGACTTCAGCCTCTGAGGAGACCATTCATGCCCGCAGCCCTGCACATTCAGCAACTGAACAAGCATTTCGCCAACGGAAAGCACGCTTTGCGTGACATCAACCTCACGGTGCAGCCCGGTGAAATGGTGGCGTTGATCGGGGCCTCGGGCTCAGGCAAGTCCACCTTGCTGCGCCATGTGGCGGGCCTGGCGGTGGCTGATGCCTCCAGCGAGTCGCTCATCGAAGTGGACGGCCGCTGCGTACAGCGTGCGGGCCGTATCCACAGCAACATCCGCTCGGTGCGTTCGCAGGTGGGCTTTGTCTTCCAGCAGTTCAACTTGGTGGACCGCCTGCCCGTGCTCATGAATGTGCTGGTGGGTATGCTGCACCGCACGCCCTGGTGGCGCGGCTGGCTGCGCATGTTCAAGCCGCATGAGCGTGCCCTGGCGCTGGAAGCTCTGGGCCGTGTGGGTATTGCCGAATGCCATGCGCAGCGTGCGTCCACTCTGTCGGGTGGCCAGCAGCAGCGCGCAGCCATTGCCCGCACGCTGGTGCAGGGCGCCAAGGTGGTGCTGGCCGATGAGCCCATCGCCTCGCTGGACCCCGAATCCTCGCGCAAGGTCATGGAGATCCTGGCGCGCATCAATCGCGAAGATGGCTGCACGGTGATCGTGTCGCTGCACCAGGTGGACATGGCCGTGCGTTACTGCCCCCGCGTGGTGGCGCTGCACCAGGGCCAGGTGGTGTACGACGGCCCTTCGGCGGCCCTCACCCCCGCTTTGCTGCGCAGCCTGTACGGCGTGCATGCCGACGAAATCCTGGCAGACACCGCCACGGCCGTGCCGTCGATCCATCCGGTGGTCCCCATCGCAACACCCGCGCAAGCGCCCCAGTGGTCGCCTGCCATGGTGCAGGCCGCCTGAGCGCTGCCCGCACGCGTTTTTCTCCCGTTTGTTTTCACGTCCTTTTCAGGAGTCTTCCATGTTCAAGCAACTGTGCGCCGCCATGGCGCTGGGTCTGGGTCTGTCCGCCGCCAACGCCCAGGATGTCAACTTCGGCATCATCTCCACCGAAGCCACGCAAAACCTCAAGGCCGACTGGCAGCCCCTGCTGGACGACATGGCCAAGCAGACCGGTCTGAAGATCAAGGCGTTCTTCGCACCGGACTATGCCGGCATCATCGAAGGCATGCGCTTCAACAAGGTGCAGGTGGCCTGGCTGGGCAACAAGTCGGCCATGGAAGCCGTGGACCGTGCCAACGGCGAAGTGTTTGCGCAGATGGTCAATGCTGATGGCACACAGGGCTACTACTCGCACCTGATTGTGCACAAGGACAGCCCCCTGGCCACGCTGGACGACGTGCTCAAGAACGGCAAGTCGCTGAGCTTTGGCAATGGCGATCCCAACTCCACCTCGGGCTTCCTGGTGCCCGGCTACTACGCCTTCGCCCAGAACAAGATCGACGTGAAGACGCATTTCAAGATCGTGCGCAGCGCCAACCACGAGACCAACGCCCTGGCCGTGGCCAACAAGCAGGTCGATGTGGCCACCAACAACAGCGAAAACCTCGACAAGATCAAGGAACGCCAGCCTGAGAAGTTCAAGGACATCAAGATCGTCTGGACTTCGCCCCTCATCCCGCTGGACCCCCTGGTGCTGAACAAGGAAATGCCTGAAGCCACCAAGGCCAAGATCCGCGACTTCTTCTACAACTACGCCAAGACCGATGCCCGCGAGAAGGGCATCGTGATGAAGATCTCCAAGCTCGCTGGCTTCAAGCCATCGACCAATGCGCAGCTCACGCCGATCCGCCAACTCGACCTGTTCGGCAAGCGCAACAAGATCGAGGCCGATGCCACCCTGGCCGATGCCGACAAGAAAAGCCGCCTGGCCGAAATCGACCAGCAACTGGCATCCCTGAAGTAAATCGCCCGTCTGTTGTTGCCCGGTATTCCCATGTCCTCTGCAATGAATCCCTCGTTGGCCGCACTGGCCAGCACCCCAGCGCCTAAGCGCAGCCTGGTCTGGTACTTCTCCTGGGGTGTTCTGCTGGTGCTGCTGGCTGCGTCCTGGAAGGGCGCAGACATGCGCCCGCTGGACTTGCTGAACGACTCGGGCAACATGGCCCGCTACGCGGCGGAGTTCTTTCCGCCCAACTTTGGCCAGTGGCAGCTGTACGTGCAGGAGATGCTGGTCACGCTGCAGATTGCCCTGTGGGGCACGGCGCTGGCCGTCATCACGGCGGTGCCGCTGGCGCTGCTGGCTTCGTCCAACATCGTGCCCTGGTGGGTCTACCAGCCCGTGCGCCGGGTGCTCGATGCGTTTCGCGCCATCAACGAAATGGTGTTCGCCATGCTGTTCGTGGTGGCCGTGGGCCTGGGCCCGTTTGCAGGCGTTCTGGCGCTGTGGATTCACACTTCGGGCACGCTGGCCAAGCTGTTTTCCGAAGCCGTGGAGGCCATTGACCCGCAACCGGTGGAGGGCATCCGCTCCACTGGTGCCAGCGCCCTGCACGAAATCATCTACGGCGTGATCCTGCAGGTCATGCCGCTGTGGATTTCATACACGCTGTACCGCTTTGAGGCCAACGTGCGTTCGGCCTCGGTCGTGGGCATGGTGGGCGCAGGCGGCATTGGTGTGGTGCTGTGGGAAATCATCCGCGGTTTCCAGTACGCCGAGACCTGCGCGGTGATGCTCATCATCGTTGTCACCGTGAGTGCGATTGATGTGGTCTCGGCCCGCATCCGCAAGGCATTGATCTGACCGGAGGCTTGCATGGCACTCAGCTTTGACGACATCGAGCATCTGCTGTCCACCCGTGGCTTTCACCAGTATGGTCGCGAGGCGGTGAGCCAACTGGAGCACGCCCTGCAATGCGCCCAGCTGGCAGAGCAGGCGGGCGAGACGCCTGCCACCGTGGCCGCTGCGTTGCTGCACGACCTGGGTCATCTGCTGGCCCCCGGGGGTGACACCGCCGAGCAGGATGACCTGCACCAGTATGTGGCCTTGCCGTTCCTGCGCGGCCTGTTGCCTGATGCGGTGCTGGAACCCATTCGCCTGCATGTGGATGCCAAGCGCTACCTGTGCACCATGCAGCCCGGCTATTGGGAAACCCTGTCACCCGCTTCGCAACACAGCCTGGTGCTGCAGGGCGGCGCCTTCACCGTGGCCGATGCCGAGCGTTTTGCCAGCCAGTCGTTTGCCCAGGAGGCGATTCGCCTGCGCCGCTACGACGATCTGGCCAAAGTGCCGGGGCTGGCCACACCCCCATTGGCCCATTACCTTGCCATCACCCGCGCACTGGCGCGTGGTGTGGTGCCGCCGCTGCCCGTGCAGCAGGGCATGCCCAGGGCTTTTGCACCCTCTGCTGTCGCCTGATGGTGAACGCGCCGTGCCTGCAGGCGCAGCGCCCACTCACCAGCCCAGTCTCACTCTCAGTCGGCCTTGGCCGCATTCACCCAGGACAGGTCCAGCGGCCGGTCTTCAAATTCGGTGTTGAGCACCACGGTGCTGGTGGTGCGGGCCACACCGGCAATGGCCTTGATTTCGTAGATCACGTCTTCCAGCGCCCGCGCGTGCGTGGTGCGGATCTTGGCCAGAAAGTCGTACTCCCCCGCCACGCTGTGCAGCTCTTCCACCTGCGGCATGGCCCGCAGCCGGGGCGCCACGTCGCGGCAGTGGATGCCGCCGTCGTTGCGGATGGCCACAAAGGCCGTGAAGTTCAAACCCACGCGCTCCGGGTCCACGCTGATCGAGAAGCGGCGAATCACGCCCTTGTCCAGCATCTTCTTCACGCGCTCGTGCACCGCTGCGGTGGACAGGCCCACCTCGGCACCGACATCGGCGTATGAACGTCGGCCATCAGCCCCTAGGGCCGAAATAATTCTGGCGTCGATGTCATCTGTCTGAATATTTGCTTGCATTGGCGCCTGTTTTTGGTAAAAATTCCGAAAACCTCAAGGTTTCCATAAATTATTCGGTAAGGTGAAGAATATGCCGGCAAATTTCAATGTGCAAGCGCGTTCCCGTGGTTCCTGGGCGGTTGCCACGGCTCTGTTGCTGGTTTACGTGGTGTGGGGCACCACGTATTTCGCCACCAGCATCGCCCTGCAGACCATGCCCCCGTTGCTGATGAACGCGGTGCGCTTTCTGTGCGCGGGCGTTGTCATGCTGCTCATTGCCTTGTGGCAGGGCCATGCCTTGCCCACGGCGCTGCAGTGGCGCAACTCGGCGCTGGTGGGCGGGCTGATGGTGTTTTTGGCGATGAACTTCATCGGCTTTGCGCAGAAGCTGGGCATTGGCTCGGGCTTGATGGCCACCGTGGTCACCACCATGCCCATGTGGCTGGCGCTGTGGACGCGCTGGGGTGGCGAGCGTGTGCCCCTGACGAGCTGGATCGGCCTGGGCCTGGGCGTGGTGGGCGCGCTGCTGCTGGCGATGGAGGGTGACTTCTCTGCCACCTGGGTGGGCGCATTGCTGGCTTTTGCCGCGCCCCTGTGCTGGAGCCTGGGCTCCTACGCCTCACGCAAGCTCTCTCTGCCCGCACCGGCCATGGCGGCGGCGGCCCAGTGGTTTGTGGGGGGCGCGATGGGGCTGGTGGTGGCTCTGTGCGTGGAGCCTGTGCCCGCGCTGTCGCAGATCAGCGCCAAGTCGTGGGCTGCCTGGCTCTACCTGCTGGTGTTTGGCACCATGGTGGCCCTCAATGCCTACCTGTGGCTGCTGCAAAACACCACGGCCGCGCTGGCGGGCAGCTATTCGTTTGTGAACCCGGCCGTGGCCCTGTTGGTGGGCGTGGCGCTGGGGGGCGAGCTGCTCACCGGCTGGGTGTTTGCGGCCTTGCCGCTGATTGCTGGCGCGCTGGGCTGCATCCTCTACGGGCCCATGGTGCTGGGCTGGTGGCAGCGCCGCGTGCTGCCCCGCTTGCGGGCTGCCTGGGCGCCCACGGGCTGCCAGGAGCAGGGTTGATGCTATTGAAAGTATAGCTGCTGGCGCTTGATGGATAAGCCCTAGGGATCCTCTGCACGAATTGAGCGGAAAGTGTGCGCTGCGGATCGGGATGGGCTGCAAGGCGCAAAGCGCAGCAATAGCCGCAGCTATTGCGAGCATTTGCAACGCCGCAGACCGCTCGAGTCCGCAGATGCACACGGCGCGGTGATTCGTGCAGAGGATCCCTGAAGGCGCTTTTGAATCAAAATTGAATCAGAGTGTATTTGTCTGGCTCCTAGGGCGTTGATCGGTATACGCTGACACGCTCCCGCGCAGAGGCGGTTAAGCTAATGCTTCGGTTGCCTCACCGAGCAACCCGCCATTCGGAGTTCTGCGCCATGTTGTACAAATTCAAATCCCGCGCTGCGGCGGACCTCATCCTGCTGGAGCCGCAAGGCCGGCAAATCCTGGAAATCATCGGCAAGACGCCGGGGCCCACCGGCATCGTGACAGCGGCGCAAATCCCCGCCGCCCTGGCCGCGCTGGAGGCCGCCGTGGCCCGTGACGAAGCCCGCCTGCGCGCTGCCCAGGTGGCCGCTCAGCAAGAGCCGGGCTCTGCCGATGCGAACCCGGCTGAAGACGAGCCCAACGACACCATCCACCTGCGCCAGCGCGCCACGCCTTTCATCGACCTGCTGCGCCGCAGCCAGCAAGAGGGCTGTGACGTGGTGTGGGGGGTGTAGCGGCTGACGCGCCCTGACGCAGAGGGCGGCGTCAGCGCCCAATATCAATCGACCTTTGCGCCGGAGGCTTTCACCACCCCGGCCCATTTCTGGTGTTCGTTGTCGATGTGCCGCGCAAACTCGGCCGGTGTGTTGCCGCCAGGAATGGCGCCCTGGGCCATCAGCCGCTCTTTCACAGCCGGGCTGGCCAGTGCCTTGGCCGTTTCTTGCTGAATGCGGTTGACGATGTCTGCGGGCGTCCCGGCCGGGGCCAGCAGGCCAAACCAGGAACTGGCTTCATAGCCCTTGAGCGCCGCGCCACCGGCCTGTTCCACCGTGGGCACATCGGGCAATGCGGTGGAGCGCTGGCTGCTGGTCACCGCCAGGGCCACCAGCTTGCCTGCCTTGATCTGCGCCATGGACGAGGGCAGGTTGTCAAACATCACATCGGCATTGCCCGCCACCATGTCCATCAGCGCCGGGCCCGACCCGCGGTAGGGCAGGTGCAGCATGTAGGTGCCAGTCATGCTCTTGAACAGCTCGCCTGCCAGGTGGATGGAGGTGCCGTTGCCGCTGGAGGCCATGTTCAGCTTGCCAGGGTTGGCCTTGGCCGCCTTGATGAACTCCTGCACGTTGGTCACGCCCAGGGCCTTGGCCTTGTCGGGGTTCATCACCATTACGTTGGGCACAGCGGCCACCAGGGTGATGGGGGCGAAGTCCTTGATCGGGTCGTAAGGCAGCTTGGCGTACAGCGCGCGGTTGATGCCGTGCGTGCCCACGGTGCCCATGAGCAGCGTGTAGCCATCGGCGGGCGACTTGGCCACCACTTCGGCCCCCACGTTGCCGCCCGCGCCCGCGCGGTTGTCCACGATGAACTGCTGGCCGAACGCGCGGCTCAGCTCGGGCGCCATGGCGCGCGCCAGGATGTCGGTGGTGCCCCCGGGCGCGAATGGCACCACGATGCGCACCGGCTTGGTGGGCCACCCCGCAGTGCTGGGCGCGGCTTGCGCATGCGCGTTGCCCGGTGCCAGCAGGGCGGCAGCCGCGGCCAGCGCCATGGCGCCCATGGCCGTGACGGTGAGGCCCAGCGCCAGGGCCTTGCGGCGGCTGCGTGCCTGGCTGCGGGCCTGGATTTGTGCTCGGGAGCTGGCGGGGGTGTGGAAGTGGTGCTGCGATGTCATGGGGCCATTCCTTCTCGAATCGGGGGCGTTGCGTGTGCGATACCTTGTGCCCTCAGTTCTACGCGCGCGGGTGCTGCAAGGGCAGATGGATTACCCGAACACGCGGCCGCCAACCCATGAAAAAAGCCACCGGGCCGGGAGGCGCGGTGGCTGGTGTGGCTCGGGCAACTCCTGCCCAAGACAGGGCTTAGTCGGCGTAGGTGCCGGCGGCCTTGATCACAGCGCCCCACTTGTCGATTTCAGACTGCACAAACTTCTTGTGCTCGGCAGGCTCGATGCGCTTGTCGGTGGCGACCACGGCACCCAGGCCTTCCTGCTTCTTGATGAACTCGGGGTCTTTCAGCGCGGCCTTGATGGCCTCGTTCAGCTTCTTGAGCACGTCAGCCGGTGTGCCCTTGGGGGCGTACACGCCGTGCCAGATGGTCACGTTGAAGTCCTTCAAGCCCGACTCGGCCAGTGTGGGCAGGTCTTTGAGCGCAGGCGTGGTGAGGCGCTTGGTGGTGGTCACGGCGTAGGCCTTGACCTTCTTGCCTTCGATCTGGCTGGTGGTGTTGGTGGTCTGGTCGCACAGCAGGTCGATCTGGCCGCCGATCAGGTCGGTGATGGCGGGGGCGGTGCCCTTGTAAGGCACAGGCGTCATGTCGATCTGCAGGGCGCTTTGGAACATCAGGCCGCAAAGGTGCGATGCCGAGCCCTGACCTGCGTTGCCCAGGTTGATCTTGCCCTTGTTCTGGTTGATCCAGCCCGACAGCTCCTTGTAGTTGTTGGCCGCCATGCTGGGTTTGGCGATCAGCGTCATGGGCACATCGTTGATGATGCCCAGGTACTCGAAGTCGTTCACCACGTTGAAAGCCAGCTTGCGGTACATCGTGGGCATGGTGGACATGCTGATGTGGTTGAGCAGCAGGGTGTAGCCGTCGGGTGTGGCGCGTGCTGCCTTGGCTGTGCCGATGGTGCTGCCTGCACCGGCCGCGTTGTCCACCACCACGCTCACGCCGCCCAGGGGCTTGCGCAGTGCTTCGGCCAAGTCACGGGCCACGCGGTCTGTGGGGCCACCCGCTGCATAGGGCACGACCAGGGTCACCGTCTTGTCTTTGGACGGGAACTCTTGCGCTTGCGCACCGAAGGCTGTGATAACGGCAGCGGCGGCCAGCGAGAGTTTCAGCAATGTTTTCATGGATGCTCCTTTGATTAACGGCGCGATGATAACG
>VFQM010001629.1_pt1 | contig 19064 bp, 15 predicted proteins | sample 3512391 | NCBI WGS metagenome assembly VFQM01 (sample SAMN10412369, study PRJNA504923) | tailings metagenome | isolation source: Replicate 1 from Balatoc abandoned mine | place: Philippines | reverse complement strand
AATGACCCTGGTTACAGAGCCATTACTTTTGATGAGTTAAGAATTGCTTACAAACAACAAGCAGAAGCACTTTTAGATGGCGGTTCTGATATTCTTTTGGTAGAAACCATTTTTGATACTTTAAATGCGAAAGCTGCACTTTTTGCCATAGATCAAATTCAAGAAGAAAGAAAAATTCAGATTCCAATTATGGTTTCTGGAACCATCACAGACGCGTCTGGAAGAACTTTGAGCGGACAAACAGCAGAAGCATTTTTGGTTTCTATTTCTCATCTTAATTTATTGAGTGTTGGGTTTAACTGTGCTCTAGGTGCGAAACAATTAACGCCTTATTTAGAAACCATTTCTAATAATTCTGAATTTTACATTTCTGCTTATCCAAATGCTGGTTTACCGAATGCTTTTGGTCAATACGATGAATCTCCAGAATTTATGGCAGAACAAATCCGTGAATATGCAGAAAAAGGATTGGTAAATATCGTTGGTGGTTGTTGCGGAACAACTCCTGACCATATTGCTGCAATCGCTAAAATTGTTAAAAATTATCAACCAAGAAAAGTTGATGTGATGATTTGATGATGAGTTAATGTGATGCTTTTCACAAGCATTATCTTATTTTCAAATTAACTAATTATCTCATTTATAATATGAAATATTTAAAACTTTCGGGTCTAGAACCTTTAATTATAACTCCAGAATCCAATTTTATCAATATTGGAGAAAGAACCAATGTAGCAGGTTCTAAGAAATTTCTCAGATTGATTAAAGAAGAAAAATTTTCTGAAGCTCTAGATATTGCTCGTCATCAAGTAGAAGGTGGCGCACAGATTTTAGACATTTGTTTTGATGATGGACTTTTAGACGGAAAATATTGCATGGTTAAATTCTTAAATTTAATCGCCTCAGAACCTGATATTTCCAGAATTCCCATGATGATAGATTCTTCAAAATGGGAAATTTTAGAAGCTGGTTTGCAAGTGGTTCAAGGAAAATGTGTGGTAAATTCCATCAGTTTAAAAGGTGGCGAAGAAGAATTTATTCGTCAAGCCAAAGCCATCAAAAGATATGGTGCTGCAGTAGTTGTAATGGCTTTTGATGAAAATGGACAAGCTGATAATTACGACCGCAGAATAGGAATCTGTAAAAGAAGTTATAAACTGTTGACGGACACAGTCGGTTTTCCTGCGGAAGATATTATTTTCGACCTCAATATTTTCCCAGTTGCAACTGGAATGGAAGAACATCGCAGAAACGCATTGGATTTCATTGAAGCAACAAAATGGGTTCGTGAAAACTTGCCATATGTTTCGGTTTCGGGTGGTGTTTCTAACGTTTCGTTTTCGTTTAGGGGAAATGATACGGTAAGAGAAGCGATGCACTCGGTTTTCCTCTATCACGCCATCAAAGCGGGAATGAATATGGGAATTGTAAACCCTGCAATGTTAGAAATTTACGACGAAATTCCTAAAGATTTGTTGGAGCTGGTAGAAGATGTAATGCTCGATAGAAGAGATGATGCTACCGAAAGATTATTGGATTATTCTGAAAAACATAAATCTGTAAAAAAAGAAAAAGTAGAAGATTTAGCATGGAGAAATCAACCTTTGCAAGATAGAATTACCCATTCTTTGGTAAAAGGAATCGACCGTTTTATTGAGGTAGATGTAGAAGAAGCCAGAATAATTTCGGCAAAACCTTTGGATGTTATCGAAGGTAATCTAATGACAGGAATGTCTGTAGTGGGAGATTTATTCGGAAGCGGAAAAATGTTTCTTCCTCAAGTGGTAAAATCTGCGAGAGTGATGAAAAAAGCAGTGGCTTATCTTCAACCGTTTATTGAAGCTGAGAAAGATTCTGCACAAAAAGCCAATGGTAAAGTATTGATGGCAACGGTAAAAGGCGATGTTCACGACATTGGAAAAAATATTGTGAGTGTAGTTTTGGGCTGTAACAATTACGAAATTGTAGATTTAGGAGTGATGGTTCCTGCCGAAAAAATCATTAAAACGGCGATTGAAGAAAAAGTAGATGTGATTGGTTTAAGCGGTTTGATTACACCAAGTTTAGACGAAATGGTACATATTGCCAATGAACTGGAGCGTCAAAACCTCAATTTCCCTTTGATGATTGGTGGTGCTACAACTTCTAAAGCACATACTGCCGTAAAAATCGATCCAAAATATAAAAATGCTGTGGTTCATGTAAATGACGCTTCTAGAGCAGTTGGCGTGGTAAGTTCATTATTGAGCAATAGAAATGCAGAATTTGTTTCGGAATTGAAAACCGATTATGCAGATTTCCGTGAGAAATTTTTAAACAGACAGGTTGACAAAGAATATATTTCGATAGAAGAAGCGAGAAATCAAAAATTCAAAATCGATTGGGAAAATGAGACCATCTCTGAACCTAAAAATTCAGGTATTCAATTGATTGAAAATCAAAACTTAGAAGAATTGATTCCTTACATCGATTGGAGTCCGTTTTTCCGAAGCTGGGATTTATTTGGAAAGTATCCTCAGATTTTAGAAGACGAAATTGTAGGAGAACACGCAAAAGAACTTTTTGCTGATGCTCAAAAAATGTTGAAGAAAATCGTGGATGAAAAATTATTAACTGCAAAAGCAATTTTCGGAATTTTTCCTGCCAATTCTAACGAAAAAGATGATATTGAACTGGAAAATGGTGAGGAAACATTTACGTTTAGAACGCTTCGTCAACAACATAAAAAATCTGATGGCAAAGAATATTTGGCTTTGAGTGATTTTATCGCCCCAAAAGATTCTGGGAAACAAGATTATATCGGTGCTTTTGCGGTGACAACAGGTTTTGGAACCGATGAATTGGCACAAAAATATGAAGCAGAACATGATGATTACAATGCGATTATGGTAAAAGCAATTGCTGATAGATTGGCGGAAGCTTTTGCGGAATTTTTACACAAAAAAGTAAGAACAGAAATTTGGGGTTATTCTAGTGATGAACATCTAGAAAATGAGGATTTAATTTCCGAAAAATATGTAGGAATTCGTCCTGCTCCTGGTTATCCTGCTTGTCCAGATCATTTGGAAAAAACTACAATTTGGGATTTACTAAAAGTTAAAGAAAATATTGGTTTAGAACTTACAGAAAGTTTGGCAATGTTCCCTACAGCTTCTGTTTCTGGGTATTATTTTGCCAATCCTAAAGCGAAGTATTTCGGAGTAGGAAAAATTACAGAAGACCAATTGAAAGATTATGCCGAAAGAAAAAATATAGATTTAGAATTGGCGAGAAAATGGTTGGCTCCTAGTTTAGTTGATTAAAAAAATTAAAATATGAAAGGAAGAAAACTTCATGATTTAGAACTTTTATTATATATGACAGTTAGAAGTTCTTTTTTCTCAATACAAAACACTGATGAATATTTTATTTATCTAACCGGATATAGAATTGGGAAAAAATCACAAGAAATTGATCAGTTTTTAAAATCTTTTTATGAATTTTTAATAAAAGATAATCCCGAATTTAATTTTGAAAAAAGAGACTTGCATTTAGTTGTTTCATTTCTATCTGGATTTAAATGCAATTCTCTGATGACATTAAGAGGTTTGCTATTAAGATTCTTACAAGAAAAACAAAGTGAAAATTTGAAATTGGTAAAAGACTACACTAAAAAAAATAAATTGGCAAATTTGATTAAAGAATATTCAAAATTTTAAAAATTAAATTGTGTTTTCTTCTGCGTGAGCGATTGCAGTGGAAATCCCGCAACAAGCATTGGAAAAAGCGATGGAGTGAGGAATTGCAACGGAAAGCGCGGTTTCATAAAAATAGCTTGGATTAAGTTTTGGATTTTTATGGAACACGCCCAAAATAGAAAAAATTAAAATATTTAAAAAATAGGAACAACTTGCTTCGTTCCTCGGAATGACAAATGAAAGTAACAGAACACATACAAAACGCCAACGGAAAGACACTTTTTTCTTTTGAGATTTTACCACCATTAAAAGGTCAAAATATACAATCTATTTTTGATGCGATTGATCCATTGATGGAATTTAATCCAGCATTTATAGATGTTACGTACCATCGTGAAGAATATGAATATGTAGAGCGCGAAGATGGACTTCTGGAAAAACGTGTAGTGAAAAAAAGACCGGGAACTGTGGGAATTTGTGCTGCCATTCAGAATAAATATGGTGTAGATGCAGTTCCGCATATTTTGTGCGGTGGATTTTCTAAGGAAGACACCGAAAATTTCTTGATAGACATCGATTTTTTGGGAATTCATAATGTAGTGGCTTTAAGAGGAGATGCGGTGAAAACGGAAACCTATTTTAAACCCGAGAAAAAAGGACATGCTTTTGCCAAAGATTTGGTAGAGCAAATCGTGAAAATGAATCACGGGAATTATCTAGACGAAAGTTTAGAAAATTCTGCTTGTACAGATTTTAACATAGGTGTAGCGGGTTATCCTGAAAAACACATGGAAGCAGCAAGTCTGGAACAGGACATTTACCACCTCAAGAAAAAAGTAGAAGCAGGCGCAGATTATATCGTAACGCAAATGTTTTTCGACAATCAAAAATATTACGATTTTGTAGAAAAATGCAGAACTTCTGGTATTAATGTTCCTATTATTCCTGGATTAAAACCAATTACTACCAAGTCTCAACTGAGTATGATTCCCCATCGTTTCAAGGTTGATTTGCCTAACGAGTTGGTGATTGCCATTGCTAAAGCAAAAGACAACAAAGAAGTAAAAGAAATCGGAATCAATTGGTGCATTCAGCAGAGCAAAGATTTAATGAAAAATGGTGCGCCCGTTCTTCATTATTACTCTATGGGTAAAAGCGAAGTGGTAAAAAGAATTGCTTCTGAAGTGTTTAAAGACTAAAGCATTTTATGTCTTTCAAACGAAAGATTTCGGTCAAAAATATAACGATAAGTCGCGAGTTTTCTCGTGACTTTCGTTTCTAAATTTTCGGCAATTTTAATTATCCTTGGATTAAAATCTCCAATCCATTGCATTTCGTAATCGGTATAATTTCTGGTTTTTCTGAAATGTTTTGTGCCTTCCCAAATCATAAATCCATCGATGCCTTTTCTTTGCCATTCTGGAACAATTCCGAAAACCAAGCCAACCATTTTCTTATTTTTTATAAAAAATTTAGCCATTAAAAATTTCAACTTTTCTAACCAGCCGAATTTTCCATTCAAGTATTTAAACCATTGATTCAAATCTGGAATGTTAATCCACATCGCAATGGGTTTATCGTTTTCGTAAATGAACCAAGAGATGTTTTCGTCTAGAATAGGTTTCATGGTTTGAAACATTTTCAGCACTTTTTTAGCTTCTATTTGCTTTCCTTCACCATGATTTGCCCAAGCTTTGTTGTAAATTTCTGCAAAATCATGCGCAAATTTTTCCAATTGATTTTTTTTCCAATGAACTGCTTTCAAATTTGGATTTTTGGCATTCATTCTATGTCCATTCATAAAAACTTCTGAAACCTCATCGTAGACTTTTCTTCCGTAACACAATTGATTAAAATAAATCTGAAAACCATAATTTTCAAACAATTTCTGATAATACGGCGCATGAAAATTCATCCCGTACAACGGTTCATGAAAACCGTCTATGAGCAAACCCCAAAACTTGTCTCGCTCCCCGAAATTTATCGGCCCGTCCATTGCTTCCATTCCGCGTTCCTGCAACCAATTTTTACAAAAATCAAAGATGAAATTTGCCGTTTCTTGGTCATCGATACAATCAAAAAAACCAATTCCACCAGTTTTTAACTTTTGTTCATATTTTGGATTGACAAAAACCGCAACTTTCCCTACTGTTTGATTTTCTGCATTTTTAAAAAGAAATCTTTCGCACGTTCCATTTCTGAAAAATTTATTTTTTTGGGGATTAAAGACATCTTCAATATCTTTATCTAAAGGGCGAATGTAATTTTTCTCGTTTCTAAACAAACGAGCTGGAAATTCTAAAAATTCTTTTTGCGTTTCTGGCGAATTAACGAGAATAGATTTCAGCATACATTAAAAAAATCCGATTGAATGAATCGGATTTTAAATGTAGTAATTATTTTTTATTTGTTAATCTTTCTCCAAAATTTTAAGGAAATTTCCGAGAAAATGAAATAAAATTTGTTATTCATTTTTCAGTAATTTCATCAAAGTTGAGAAATAAAAAATCGCTGAATAAAATTTATCCAGCGATTTTAATCATTTTAAAAAGTTAATTATTTTACCACAGTTTTTTCTATGGTCATGGCTTTATCAATAGTAGCTTTCATATTAGTCATTACATTTTCGTAAGCTGGTGGTACATCCCACTTTCCTTTAATTGGAGTCATTTGAACATTATCATTTGCCAAATAAAGAGAATTGTCTGTAAGGTTTACCAATCTAGTATCAAAGTAAGTATATGCAGCTCTACCAGTTTCTATCATACTGTAGTAAGAAATCATCATTCCGTAGTTTACATTTACAAAAAGTACTTCGTCTACTCCGTATTTAGACTTTAATGCTCTAAAATCATAATTAGAATATTTTTTTGACTTATCTGCATTTGATTTATCAAATTTTGGAGCAGTTTTAGCATCGAATTTTTCATCAATCAATACCACTTCTTTTCCTTTTGATTTAAGAATTTCGGTGTACATATTAATTAAATCTTGCTGAGGATTCATGGTTTTGTCTATGTTTGCAAGAACTGGCTGATATTTATCTCCAGAAGTCAATGCAAGGTCTAATAATCCCTGTGAACCTTGTCTAAATTTAGCAGCAGGATTTACATTGACCATAATTCCTACTTTAGAAGTTTTAGTCCAGTAATCAGCAGAAAGAGGAACTTGAACTTGACAACTGATAAAAAATAGCGCTAGTAGCGATAATAGAAATAGTTTTTTCATTGGTTAATTATTTAGTTGCATAAAAATATTAATTTTCTTCTTTGTTTTTATCAATTCTGTTAAAAATCATAAAAAAATCTGCAAATCATTGATTTACAGATTTTTGTGGAGTTGGAGGCTCTTTCTCCTTAACCTATATAGATAATCACACATCATCAAAATACTGATTTTCAATAGATAATATATTTTTTAACAATAATAAAATATCATAAATAATCTTTGCGCATCTCAATAATTGGGTGTAAATTTGGGTGTCGAATATTAGCACTACATTTATGAATATCAAACGAAATATTGTATTTGCTCTTGAAAAAAGAAAAAAAGAGAATGTTCCTGTAATAGAGAATGTCCCAATCCGTATGCGAGTTATTTACAATAATAAACGTATTGAATTTACCACAGGCTACCGAATTGATGTTTCAAAATGGGACGAAGACAGACAACGGGTAAAAAACGGTTGTACGAACAAACTTAAGCAAACTGCAACAGAAATCAATTCAGATCTTTTAAAATACTATTCGGATATACAGGACATTTTCAAAGAATGCGAAGTAAAAGACATTATTCCTACTCCTGAACAGCTTAAAGTAGCTTTCAACAATCGACAAAATAAGGGGTTGACAAATACTTTGGAGATTGCAGTCCCCATAATATCTTTTATGAATAAATTTGATGAGTTTGTACGGGAATGTGGTGTACATAACAATTGGACAGAAGCCACTTATGAAAAATTTGCAGCGACAAAGAATCATTTAACCAACTTTGACAAAGAACTTTCATATGAAGCTTTAGATGAAAGCAAGTTGACTCAATATGTAAACTTTCTCCGTGATAAGAAAGATTTTCGAAATAGTACCATCGGTAAGCAGATAGGATTTCTAAAATGGTTTCTTCGCTGGAGTAAAAAGAAAGGATACACCTCCAATTTTGCCTTTGAATTATTTAAACCAAAATTAAAGACCACTCAAAAGAAGGTTATATTTTTGACCTGGGCAGAATTGACGAAATTGAGAGAATACAAAATTCCGGAAACAAAAAAATACTTGGAGAGAGTTCGTGATGTTTTTTTGTTCCAGTGTTTTACAGGGCTTAGATATTCAGATGTATTCAATTTGAGGCGCAGTGATGTAAAAGACAACCATATCGAAATTACCACTGTAAAAACTGCGGACAGTTTAATTATCGAGTTAAACAACCACAGCAAAGCAATACTGGGCAAGTATAAAGAAGTTCATTTTGAGTATGATAAAGTTCTTCCGGTCATCACCAATCAGAAGATGAACGATTATTTGAAAGAACTGGCGGAATTGGCGGAAATTGACGAGCCTGTACGGGAGGTCTACTATAAAGGAAATAAGCGAATCGATGAAGTGACACCAAAGTATGCTCTTTTGGGAACTCATGCAGGAAGGCGGACATTTATTTGTAATGCCCTTTCATTGGGTATTCCTGCGCAGGTTGTCATGAAATGGACGGGACACAGTGATTATAAGGCAATGAAACCCTATATTGATATTGCTGACGAAATCAAAGCCAGTGCAATGGATAAATTTAATCAATTATAATTTGACAAATGGAAGAAAATAAAACCCAAGGTTCTCTATATCAAATTATGGATATATTGCCGAAATACACAAAATTAGACGAAATATATCAAAACATACTGAAAGACAAAATATTGCATTTTGAGGAACAACAACAAATTGTTACTTTTTTTAATCAATTCAGAAATCTTGAAAATTTTGAAAAAGCAGTTTTAAATTTCATCACTTCCAAAGACAAGGAAAAACAAGTACAGGTTTTTTCGATATTGCGGAAAGTGATAAAAAAGAATATCGAAAAGTATAATGACCATAGAAATTCTTTAGATGATATAGATACATTTGAAATTTGCTGGGATAGAGCCAATTCCATTGACTCCAAAATAAAAATCCAAGAAAAACATACCAATAATCAGTATATAGAATTAAGGGATGCAAAAAATTCTTTGGAATCGGCAAGTTGGAAAGTTGATGAAATGAGAGTTAGGGAGTTTGAAGAAAAAGTAAACAAATTTTCCAATTTATATAAGATCGAACAGGAAAAACTTGATGCACTTTATCGGGAAAAAGAAAAATTGCGTCAAGAATCCCTAAAGTTTGCCGATAATGTTTTTGGGAAGATTTGCGAATTGGAAAATTCTTTTCTTTTGGTCTTAAATAATTATTTTTTTGATGAAATAAGACCAAATTCCGAGGAAAATTCCGAACCAAAACAAGGAGAATACTTTAATATGCAATTAATATCATCCATTCATAAAGAATGTAATGGGGTACAATTTGAGAATTTGGGTGTTATAGATTTTTATAACATTCTCAATTTGCAACCAACAATTGCTAAGCTGATCATTAGGAATCGTGAAAAAGAGCGAACCTATCATTTAATTTCAAAACTTTATGATGTTCTTCAGTCTGATGAAAATAAAGAATGGAGAACAGCCCTACTCGATCAATTAGGAATTAAATGGGAGACTTATAATTCTAAATATAAAACTGTAGTTGTAAGTTCCGAAGAAAGCAATAAGAAAAATAAAGAATTTAAAGACATTATTGAGTCAATATTCAATAATAGTTATTGATATTGTATAATACCACTTTTACCACTTAAAATATTTTTTATACCCATTGATTATCAATGATATAAATTAAAGGAATCCACCTCCTTACCACCTTTTTTCCCTCATAGATTTGCAATGTGTTCGAACAATAACGCCGAAGTACAAGGCTTGTTTAACCATAACATTGTAAAGAATATGAACCTAAACGAACTTAAGCAAAAGCCTCTTTGGCAGATGACAGGTGAAGAATTTCTTTATCTTCAGAAGACCGATGGATATAAAGAAACTGAACCTGTTCCCCTCAATAATTCTACAAAAAAACACGTTTACGGAATTGCCGGAATCGCACGCCTTTTCGGGTGCAGTGTTCCCACAGCCAACCGTATCAAGCAAAGCGGAAAGATAGATAAAGCCATCACACAGATAGGACGTAAGATTATTGTGGATGCAGACCTTGCATTAGAATTGGCAGGACGTAAAATAGGAGGAAGAAAATGATGATGGATAATAACAAAGACATAAGGAGTCTGTGGCATTCCTCAAGGCTGTTAATTACCGATAAATTCGAATATCCGCCTGTGGTCATCCGTATTGATGAATCTGTTGTCGGAACACTTGGTAATTTTTCCGCTACCGTTGGAAAAGCCAAAAGCAGAAAGACCTTTAGTGTTACCGCAATGACAGCAGCAGCTCTGGTCTGTCGATTAATGCTCAATTATAATGCGGCTATGCCGGATGATAAGAGGAAGATTCTTTACTTCGATACCGAACAAAGTCCGTATCACAGCCAGAAAGTATTGTCAAGGATAATTGAACTATCGGGAATGAGCAAGGAGATTCAACCCGACAATCTTGAATTTGTTTGTCTGAGAAGATTCAATCCTTCAATCCGAATTCAGATCATCGAAGAAGCAATAAAAAGTACAGCTTCATTGGGGTTGGTTATTATTGACGGAATAAGAGATTTGGTTTTTGACATCAATTCCCCGAATGAATCTACCGAGATTATTTCTAAACTGATGATTTGGACAGAGGTCTATCAGTTGCATATCCACACTGTTTTACACGTCAATAAAACAGATGATAATGCGAGGGGACATTTAGGAACTGAACTGCTGAATAAAGCCGAAAGTATACTACAAGTGGTAAGGGATGAAAAAGATCCGAATATCTCTATTGTAAAACCTATGAGCATTCGTGATGTTGAGTTTGAGCCTTTTGCCTTCAGGATTGATAATGACGGTCTTCCTGAATCCGTGGATGACTATCATATACAGACAGGTCAATCCAAAGGATTCGATTATCTAGAAATATCGGAACAGATACATCGGGAAGCACTATCGCTCGTTTTCAAAGACCAAAAATCACTTTCCTATGGAGAGTTGATTTCAAAGCTCATAGAATCCTATTCTCATTTCGGATATGATTTCGGAACTAATAAGGCTAAAAAGTTGAAGGTCTTTTGTCAAAACAAAACGATGATATTCAAAGAGGGTAGGTATTATAAATTCAACCCCAACTTTTACTACTGATTCCAAAATCATTCAATGGTCTATTGGTTTAGTCTGGTTTACTAATATATATTAGTAAACCAGACTAAACCAGTCATCGAACCCTCTTAATCCAATACTGATTTTTTCTTTTCAATAGCAAGATTGCTGTTGAAAGAAAAAAACACCTAATAAATCCAAAATAAATGAATGTAAAGACAGCAAAAAATATCAGGATAATCGATTTCCTGAATGCTTTAGGATATCAGCCTCAAAGGACTGTTCGGGACAACCATTTTTACCTCTCTCCCTTTAGAACAGAAAAAACGGCATCGATGAAAGTTGATGACAAACTCAATCTATGGTACGACCATGGCTCCGCCCAAGGTGGAACTATCATAGACCTTGTTATTGCCATGCAAAAAGCAAGAACTGTTTCTGATGTACTTACTTTCCTGAAAGGCTTAAATCTAAAAATAGATTCTATCTTCAATGATAAGAGAGAGAAAATAGGATATCAAATGACCACAATACAATCAAGTGTCAACATTGAAAAAATACAATCTCTTCAGGATTCAAAATTGTCACACTATTTACAGCAGCGCAGCATCAATATTGATACTGCTCGGAAATATCTACATGAGATTCATTATTCAGTAGACGACAGGAAATATAAAGCTTTGGGATGGCTGAATAACAATGGAGGCTATCACCTTCGTTCCGAATTTTTCAAAGGCTGTACTTCGCAGGGTATTTCCATTGTGAAGGCTATAGATTCAAATCGGGAAAGAAGAATCTGTATGGTCTACGAAGATATGCTTGATTTCCTGTCCCATCTTACTTTGAAAAATGAAAAAGAGTTTAAGATTGATTGTGTTATACTGAATTCACTTTCCAATCTGAATAAAGCTATAGAATGGATAAAAGAAAACAAACTCACCCCAAGTTTGCTACTAGACAATGATACAGCCGGACAAAAAGCCACCTCGAAATTTAAGGAAGAATTTCTGGAAGCGGAGGATTTTTCGGTGACCTATTCCGACCACAAAGACCTGAATGATTATCTCAAAAGCAAAAATAATTTAAAGAATAATTTTGCCAATGATGTTGACGAGAATAGAAATTCTGAACAGATAAATAACTACAGAAGAAAAAGATGACAGCTGCACGGCAGGCTTTTGATAAAAAATCCATAGCTTATTAGGGCTTTTTCTTAACGCTCCGTTGCACTGCACTAAAAAAGCCCCAATAAGCCAAGGGGAATACTCCCCCTTTGGAAACCCCGAATTGTCTAAAAATTAAATTTAGGAAGTATGTCATATACCGTTTTACATTTAGAAAAAGCCAAAGGTAATGATTCCGGAATGTCAGCCCATATAGAAAGAACTGTTCATCCGAAAAATGCAGATGCTTCACGAAGTCATCTCAATAAAGAAATGATTGACTATCCTGAAGGAATCAAAAACAGGACTTCGTCAATACAAAACAGGTTGGACAATGCCAATCTGAAAAGAAAGATCGGAACCAATCAGGTCAGAGCCATTCGTATTATGTTGTCCGGAACTCATGAGACAATGAAAGCCATTGAGAAAAACAAACAATTGGACAATTGGTGTAAAGATAATCTCGATTGGCTGAAAGAAACTTTTGGGGAAGAGAATTTGGTTTCTGCTGTTCTCCATATGGATGAAAAAACGCCCCATATCCATGCTACAATAATTCCCATAGTCACAGGAGAAAGAAGAAAAGCAAAAAAAGACAGCAATCCTCAGACCTATAAAAAGAAGAATTCAAATGCTAACCGCCTTTGTGCAGATGATGTAATGGCAAGAAATAAGCTGAAGCACTATCAAAACACATATGCTGCAGCAATGGCAAAATACGGATTAAGAAGAGGGATTGAGGGCTCAGAAGCTAAGCATATTTCTACATCTGAATATTACCGAAATCTCCATGAGCAAAACCAAAAATTGGAGCAGAAAAAGAATCAAAAACAATCTGAATTGAAAACCATTGAGAAAAACATATCCTCGAAAAAAGTGATTGAAAGCTTCACAAATGTTCTTACTGGTTCTAAAACCAAAAGACTGGAAAAGGAAAATGAGCAGATGAAAAGTAAATTGAATACAATTAATACCTCAAATGATAGAGAAAAAAAGAAATTACAAGAATCAGTTTCAAAACTGGAAAATACCTTAGAAAAACAAAACATGGTGTTTGATAAGGTAATGCAATATCATCCTGATATCAATTACACTCTAGCTATAGTGATAGAATGTGAAAAAATGGGATTACCTCCAGAGCTTATCAAAACGCTATTAGAAAAGCAAGAAATCCATATCAGCGGAGAGGTATATTCTTCAAGGCATTTTAAAAGTTTCAAAATTGAGAATATTAAATTAAGCATTGAATATGACAAAGCAGAAAAAAGTAAAATTCTAAAAATTGATAATATACAATATCAGAAATGGTTGGAAGAAAAACACATGGAAAGTTTAAAATTCCAAACTTTAGAAAACCAAGAAAAGATTCAGAAAAGATTGAAAAGGTAAACTTTTTCAACTCCCATTTTACTTTGAAAAAATGATTTTTTTCAATCATTAAAATTCTCTCACAAAATATGTAAACTATTGATATACAATTAAAAAAAACACCGCTATTCAAAATTTCGAATAGTGGTGTTTAGATTTTATGGAATTAGTAATCCGCAATAAAAAACCTATTTGTTGAATAATATATAATTTTAAAAAGCAAAAGTTTAAATTATTGGCTAGTAGTGTAACAGTATTTCAATTATTTAGAGCATGTTTTTGGATTAAAAACCATAAGATTAAGCTGTAAATCGTTAGCAAAAGGTGAACAACCATTTATTAAAAACTTTAGGAGTGTTTTCAAAAAAGAAATAAATTTAATTATGGAAACACCTAAGAAAAAAAGTACTGAAAAATTCGTAAAAGACATTCGTAAAAATACGAGAAGGATTTTTGCAACCGAGCAAAAGATTCTTATTGCAATGGAAAGACTTCGTACAGAGAGTTCTGTGGCAGAATTATGCAGAAAACATAACATTGCTAAACCCTAGTTCTACTGATGAAATAAAGAGTTTATGGAAGATAATAAAATTAACAACAGTTTTGTAATTCGAAAAAAGTTTTAAATTTCTGATGCTATTATTTGTAAAGTGTATGAATTCAAAATTTTCTAACGATTTTATATCGCTTTCAAATCAATATTAAAATTTAGCGGTTTTCTTTGTCCAATAAGAAGCTTACGATTTATATTAATTTTATTTTTCAAAAAAAAATTAAACAAAAAGATTTGTGAAATTAAATTTTTGACAGTGTAGTTTGACTTTTTCTTTATTGTAATTCATCTGGATTTTTATTACATTTGTTTAAATAAATTAAAAACCATTGTGAATCAGAATCCTGAACAAAAAGCAAGAGACCTTATTGATAAGCAATTGGAAGAATGTGATTGGGTAATACAAAATAAAAACCAAATCAATTTGGCTTCTCACATTGGCGTTGCGGTTAGAGAATACACTACTGATGTAGGACCTGCAGATTACGTGCTTTTTGTAAAAGGAAGTCCTGTAGGAATTATAGAAGCCAAAAGAGTAGAAATGGGGCAAACTCTTTCTATGGTGGAAGAACAAGGAGAAGATTATGCCAATGCCAAATTAAAACATCTTAATAATCAACCTTTGCCTTTTGTGTATGTAAGTACAGGTGAGATTACCAAGTTTACCAATTATAAAGAGCCGAAACCTCGCTCCAGAGAGATATTTTCTTTTCACAGACCCGAAACTTTATTGAAGTGGTTTCAAAGTGAAAAATCTTTAAGAAGTGGCTTATTAGATATTCCCGAACTTCCTACGCTCAATTTACGAGATTGCCAAATAGATGCCATTACCAATTTGGAAAAATCATTTAAAGATTTCAGACCTAAAGCATTGGTGCAAATGGCAACAGGTTCTGGTAAAACTTTTACAGCCATTACTTTCATTTATAGACTTCTAAAATATGCTAAAGCCAAACGCATTCTGTTTTTGGTAGATACTAAAAACTTGGGCGAACAAGCAGAGCAGGAGTTTATGGCTTATCTACCCAATGATAGCAATAGCAAGTTTTCTGAACTCTATCCTGTTACTCGATTAAAGAATAGTTTTATTCCTGATGACAATCAAGTGTATATAAGCACTATACAAAGAATGTATTCTATTTTGAAAGGCAGTGAATTAGACGAAAGTGCAGAAGAAAATAACCCTTACGAATCGTTTCAACCAAAAGAAGCACTGCCTGTAGTATATAATGAAAAAGTACCTGTAGAATTTTTTGATTTTATCGTAATTGATGAGTGTCATCGCAGTATTTACAACCTTTGGAAACAGGTTTTAGATTATTTTGATGCGTTCCAAGTGGGGCTTACTGCTACTCCTGACAATAGAACATTTGCGTATTTCAATGAAAATGTAGTGTCAGATTATGGCTATGAAAAAGCGGTGGTAGATGGTGTTTTGGTTCCTTACAATGTTTTTACCATTGAAACTAAAATTTCTAAAGAAGGCGCACAAATACAGATGGGAGAGCGTGTAGATAAAAGAGAACGCCTTACACGCAAAAAGTTTTGGGAAACCGTAGATGAAGATGTAGCGTATAGCGGAAAGCAATTAGACAAAGACATTGTGAATCCTAGCACTATCAGAAACATCATCAAAGCAGTAAAAGAAAACTTGCCACAAATGTTTCCTGATAGATTTGATAAAGAAGGAAAATTTGAAGTTCCTAAAATGCTGATTTTTGCCAAGACTGATAGCCACGCCGAAGATATTATAGAAATAGTAAGAGAAGAATTTGGCGAAGAAAATAAGTTCTGCAAAAAAATTACCTATCAATCTCAAGAAGATCCTAAAAGTATTTTGAGTCAATTTAGAAATGATTATTATCCTAGAATTGCCGTAACGGTAGATATGATTGCTACGGGAACAGACATTCGTCCGCTAGAAGTTTTGTTGTTTATGCGTGATGTAAAAAGCAAAAGCTACTATGAGCAAATGAAAGGCAGAGGAACCAGAACTTGCTCGCTAGAAGAATTACGACTGAAAGGAACACCTTCAGCAAAATATAGCAAAGACCATTTTGTAATTATAGATGCAATAGGCGTAGAAAGTTCTCAAAAAACCGATAGCCGACCATTAGAAAAAGCACCAGGCGTTTCTTTGAAAGATGTTTTGCAGATTATTGCCATGGGAAATCGTTCCGAAGAAATGCTCACTACTCTGGCGAACCGATTGATACGCCTTGACCGACAAATCAATGAAAAAGAAAAACAAACCTTTAGCGAACACGCCAATGGTTTACAGATAAAACAAGTGGTTCAGAAACTTTTAGATGCTTATAATCCTGATACGCTAGAGCAAATAAGAATAAATGTAGAACGTGAAAAAATAGGCGAAGCTCCTGCGGAAAAAGAAAAAGCAATAGAACAACACCACCAAGCTTTAATAGAAAAAGCAGTAGCAGAATTGCACAACCCAGATTTGCGAAACTTTATCATAGATGTTCGTAAAAAATACGACCAGATTATAGACACGGTAAACATAGACGAAATTACCAATATAGGTTGGGCAACCGACCAAAAAGAACAAGCAGAAAGTACCGTAGAAGCTTTTGAGCGATGGGTACAAGAGCACAAAGACGAAGCTTTGGCATTGCAGATTTTCTATGATGCACCATACCGAAGAAGAGAACTTACTTACAAACTTATTAGAGATTTGTATGAAAAACTCATTTTAGAACAACCTACTCTGCAACCAGCCAAATTATGGGATGCCTACAGCCAAATAGAAAACAACCCAAAAACCAGAACCGAAAAACCAAAACAAGAATTGGTGCTTTTGGTTTCTGTAATTAGAAAAGCATTGAAGATAGACGAATATCTTACAGGTTATGACCGAACTGTTGATAGAAACTTCCAGCAATGGATTTTTGCACAACATACTGGGAAACATACCGCATTTACCGAAGAACAAATGCAATGGCTGCGCATGATAAAAGATTTTATTGCCAACTCCTTCCATTTTGAGCAAGAAGATTTTGAGCTAGACCCTTTTAACGCACATGGAGGTTTAGGCAAGTTTTACCAATTGTTTGGAGACCAGTATTTAGAAATTATTGATGAATTAAACGAAGTTTTAGCAGCGTAAAAATGAAAATAGTAACTGCCACATTATTTATTAAGCAAATAGATACAGACGGACACCAACCTCTGTTTTTGCTTTGTGATGATGGGCAAAAATACTATACAAAATATCTGAATTCATTTGATAAAAAAGAACTGCAATGTTTGGTGTACGAAATACTCGCTACCGAATTATTAAAAACTTTGGGAATTCCTTGTGCTAATCACAGCTTGGTAAAAATACCTCCAATATTGATTTCTAAAGAGATTAAGTATGCCAATTCATACAAGAGAAGTAAATTAGCTTGGGGTTCTCAAGAAGTGGTAAGAGCTGATTTGGTTACCCAATTTTCTATTCCTACTCATAAAAACCTTTTTAAAATGATTGCCAATCCCGAAGATGTTTTGAAGATAGCAATTTTTGACCTTTGGACGGATAACGCAGACAGAAGAGAAGACAATTATAATCTCCTCAAAAAAGAAGAATTGGGCAAAATACAAATATTGCCAATAGACCACGCTACACTTTTTGGAGGTTTCAATAAATTGCATACTTTTAGTGAAAAAGATTCTTGTACTATACATAACAAATTGGTTTTTAGCGAGTTTTATAAAAATACGGTGAAGCATATTTCGGTGGAAAAACAATTGGATATTGCAGAAAATTTTCTAAATTTGCTTACCCAAATAAAAATTAAAGAAATCACTCATGAAGTTTTTTCACACATTCCCGAGAGTTGGGAGATTAATGAGAATTTAAAAGAAAGAATTGAAAAATTCCTTCTTTCAGACTTTCGTATGAAGTCTTTGCACAATTTAGTACTTACTATTTTACCTTTAAATTCTAAAAAATGAAAAACTTCCTTTCCACTATTTATATAGAAACTAATTCTGCTACCGCCGAGAAAATAAGCATTGGGCTTATAGTGGTTACAGAGCACAAAGTTTTTTTTAAATACTCTAAAAATAAATTAAAAATTGCAGAAAAACTATTAGGCAACAGCATAGAAAATTTGGTTAAGTTTTCTCTTAATGCTATTAAAGAAAAAGTAACCATCACCAATGCAGAATTGGCAAAACAATCGCAGAAATTATTTTCTCCGGTTAGTTTTTTTACAGATGAATATATAAAATACTTAAACCGCTATTCTCAAGGTTTATTGCAATATGATGCGCCGAAACCTTATGTAGCAGAAGTAAATCCATCTGTATTTGATTCTCTTTTTGCCACTTTTATTTCTAAAGAAGAAAGCAATAAAGACCGCAATACGTTTTACCATCAGATAAAAAATAAGATTAAAAAATCTGAAATGATGGAGCGCGTAAATTTAGACTACAAATTAAGTCCTGTAAAAATACCATCGCTAATTGCACAAGAAAACATTACCATTATCTCTAAAAATGGTAATATTTTGGCGGGTGAACTTATAGATTTTACGGCAAATATAGAAATGGTGAAACAAAATATTTATGAATTTGAAGCCATTGTAAAATCTCTGAAAATATTTGAAAAACAGCATATTAATAGTAAGAACAATACCAATTATTATGCGCTGTTTAATGCACCAGAACCCAAGTCTGTACAAGAGAAATTTCTAAACCATCTGAAGAGTTTAGACCAGACAGATTTTATTAATTTTCAATTAGAAGAAGCATCTTATATAGAAACATTAGAACAGAAAATACTGAAAGAAGAATACCAAAAGTTTTCTGTTTTTGAAGAAAGTTTGGGGTTGTGAAACCCCATTTTTTTTATTCTGCAATAAGTTCATAAGATTAATATGAAGCAACAACAATAGCGTCCTAAATAAAAAAATAAGAAGGAATTAAAGTAACTCAAAGTATCTTTGAGGTTGCATAACACAAAAACCTTCTTATGGATTCAAAATT
>VFQM010001627.1_pt1 | contig 19072 bp, 18 predicted proteins | sample 3512391 | NCBI WGS metagenome assembly VFQM01 (sample SAMN10412369, study PRJNA504923) | tailings metagenome | isolation source: Replicate 1 from Balatoc abandoned mine | place: Philippines | reverse complement strand
CGTAGTCGATCGCCTGCTGCAGGAAGCGGAAGGAGTTGAGGTTCTTGATCTCGCGGCGCGTGCCGAGCGGTGCGCCCGGCCGGCGCACGGAAACGTTGGCGTCGCAGCGGAACGAGCCTTCCTGCATGTTGCCGTCGCAGATGCCGATCCAGCGCACCAGCGCGTGCAGCGCGCGGGCGTAGGCGACGGCTTCCGCCGACGAGCTCATGTCCGGCTCGGTGACGATCTCCAGCAGCGGCGTACCGGCGCGGTTCAGGTCGATGCCCGACTTGCCGTGGAAGTCTTCATGCAGCGATTTGCCGGCGTCTTCCTCGAGGTGGGCACGGGTCAGGCGTACCGATTTTTCATACGCCTTGTCGCCCTGTCCGACCTGGATCGCGAGCTTGCCGCCAACGACCACCGGCAGTTCGAACTGGCTGATCTGGTAACCCTTCGGCAGGTCCGGGTAGAAGTAGTTCTTGCGCGCAAAGACCGACTTCGGCGCTACTTCGGCATCGATGGCCAGGCCGAAGCGGATCGCACATTCGACAGCGCCGCGGTTGAGCACCGGCAGCACGCCTGGCAGCGCCAGGTCGACGGCGCAGGCCTGCGTGTTCGGTGCCGCACCGAAGGCGGTCGAAGCGCCGGAAAAGATCTTGGATTGGGTCGAGAGCTGTGCGTGCGTCTCGATGCCGATGACGACTTCCCAGTTGTTCATGCTGTCTTCTGTCCTGTTTCTCTATACGCAGCGACCGGTTTTCCCGTCGATCAGGATCGGCCACAAATATTCAAAGGCGTTGCCGTCGCATTTGGCCGTGCATTCGTTGAAGGCGACCGTTACCTTGGTCCCCTGTTCCCACATGCGTACTGCACAGCTGTTGCCCTTGCCGGTGAGCGTCACCGGCTGCCTGGCGCCGGTCTGCCCGAAATCCTTGATGTCGAAGCGGCAGATGCCGCGCTTGGGCACGTTGACCTGCGCGACGAAGCGTTTGACCTCGTCTTCCTTGACCTGCAGGTCAAGATGGCCACGGGTGCCGGTGACCTCGTCACGGAAGGAGCAGCGCGTCTTCACGTTCAGCGGCCGGGTGTGGATCGCGTTGATCAGCTCCTGCACGTTGCGCCCCTTGAGGTGCTTGAGCGGCTGCGACTCCATCTTCGGCTTTTCGACCTTGGGCGGCGGAGGTGGCGGCGGAGGCGGCGGCTCGGGGGTCGCGCAGCCGGCGAGCAGCATGACCAATCCCAGCGTGTAGAGCCGTCCGAGCATCTGCTTAATCTGCCGCCGGATGCTGGAGGTGCCAGCCGGTAGCCTGCTGGTAGCGATGTGCGACATTGAGCAGGCGTGCTTCGGCGAAATAGTCGCCGATCAGCTGCAGACCGACCGGCAATCCGGACGAGAAACCGCAGGGAATCGACATGCCGGGGAGGCCGGCGAGGTTCACGGCGATGGTGTAGATGTCCGACAGGTACATCTGCACCGGATCTGCCGACTTCTCGCCGAGGCCGAACGCCGTGCACGGGCTGGTCGGTCCCATGATCACATCGCAGCGCTTGAAAGCCTCGACGAAGTCGTTGGCGATCAGCCGGCGGATGCGCTGTGCCTGCAGGTAGTAGGCGTCGTAGTAGCCGTGCGAGAGTACGTAGGTGCCGATCAGGATGCGGCGCTTCACTTCAGCGCCGAAGCCCTGGGCCCGGCTCTTCTGGTACAGGTCGTCGAGGTCGGTGTATTCCGGGGCGCGGTAGCCGTAGCGCACGCCATCGAAGCGCGACAGGTTCGAGCTGGCCTCGGCCGGCGCGATCACGTAGTAGGCGGCAACGCCGTGCTGCATGTTGGGCAGCGAAATCTCGACCGTCTCCGCGCCCAGCTTGCGGTACTCGGCGATCGCCTCCTGCACGCAGGTCATGACGCCGGTGTCGCAACCTTCACCAAAAAACTCCTTCGGCAGGCCGATTTTCAGGCCGGAAAGCGGTTTTTCGCCGGCGTTCGCAGCAAGATCGCGGCAGTAGTCTTCCGTTTCCCGCTCCAGCGAGGTCGAATCCTTGTCGTCGAAACCGGCCATGGCGTTCAGCATCAGGCCGCAGTCCTCGGCGGTGCGCGCCATCGGCCCGGCCTGGTCGAGCGAGGAGGCGAAGGCGATCATGCCCCAGCGGCTGACCACGCCGTAGGTCGGCTTCAGCCCGGTCAGGTTGCACAGCGCGGCCGGCTGGCGGATCGAGCCGCCGGTGTCGGTGCCGGTGGCGGCCGGCGCCATCAGCGCGGCGACGGCGGCAGCCGAGCCGCCCGAGGAGCCGCCGGGAACGCGCTTCACATCCCACGGGTTCTTCACGGCGCCGAAATAGGACGTCTCGTTCGACGAGCCCATCGCAAACTCGTCCATGTTGGTCTTGCCCAGATTGACCGCGCCGGCGCCGTCGAATTTCGAGATGACGGTTGCGTCGTAGGGGCTGACGAAGTTGCCGAGCATCTTCGAGCCGCAGGTGGTGCGCCAGCCTTGGGCGCAGAAGATGTCCTTCTGGGCGATCGGGATGCCGGTCAGTGGGCCGCCTTGTCCTGAAGCGATGCGGGCATCGGCGGCGCGCGCCTGTGCCAGGCTCTTTTCGGGATCGACGGTGATGAAGGCGTTGATCTCCGGATTCAGACGGGCGATGCGGTCGAGATGGGCCTGTGTCAGTTCGACCGACGAAATCTGCTTGCCGGCAAGCGCGGCGCCGAGTTCCTTGAGCGTCTTGCCGATCATTCGATCACCTTCGGCACGAGGTAAAGGCCGGCTTCGGTTTCCGGAGCAATGGCCTGATAGGCGTCGCGGCGGTCTGCCTCGCTGACGCGGTCTTCGCGCAGGCGCTGGGCGACATCCTGGGCGTGCGCCATCGGCTCAATGCCGGTGGTGTCGACGGCCTGCATGGCCTCGATCAGGGTGAAGATGCCATTGAGGTGGCCGAGGGTGTTTTCGGCCTCGGCATCGCTGATGTCGATACGTGCCAGATGGGCGACGCGCCGGACCTGTTCGAGAGTGAGCGACATGGGGTGCGGTAGAACCTAAAGTCTTATATTGACAAGCCTTATAGGGTATCATGAACCCTTTGACTGACGCAGCCGGAGCGACCGGTGGCGCAGGGTTTTTCCCGGAAATTCAATAATATGTTCGGCATCCTCAGCAAATATTTCTCGAACGACATGGCGATCGACCTCGGGACTGCCAACACGCTCATCTACGTGCGTGGTCAGGGCATCGTCCTCGACGAGCCGTCGGTCGTTGCCATCCGCCTCGAAGGTGGCCCCAACGCCAAGAAAACGATCCAGGCCGTCGGCAAGGAAGCCAAGGAAATGCTCGGCAAGGCGCCGGGCGCGATCACCGTCATCCGCCCGATGAAGGACGGCGTCATCGCCGACTTCACCGTCACCGAGCAGATGCTCAAGCAGTTCATCAAGAAGGTGCACGACTCGAAGCTGTTCTCGCCCTCGCCGCGCATCATCATCTGCGTGCCGTCGGGCTCGACGCAGGTCGAGCGCCGCGCCATCCGCGAATCGGCGATCGGCGCCGGCGCCTCGCAGGTCTTCCTGATCGAGGAGCCGATGGCGGCCGCGATCGGTGCCGGCCTGCCGGTGGCCGACCCGACCGGCTCGATGGTCGTCGACATCGGCGGCGGCACCACCGAGGTCGGCGTCATCTCGCTCGGCGGCATGGTCTATGCCGGCTCGGTGCGCGTCGGCGGCGACAAGCTCGACGAGGCGATCATCAACTACATCAGCCGCAACTACGGCATGCTGATCGGCGAGAACACCGCCGAGAACATCAAGAAGACGATCGGTTCCGCCTTCCCCGGCACCGAGGTGCGCGAGATGGAAGTCTCCGGCATCAACAAGGCCGAGGGCATCCCGCGCAAGTTCACGATCTCGTCGAACGAGATCCTCGAAGCGCTGACCGAGCCGCTCAACAACATCGTTTCCGCCGTCAAGTCGGCGCTGGAAAAGACGCCGCCGGAACTCGGCGCCGACATCGCCGAGAAGGGCATGGTCCTCACCGGCGGCGGCGCCTGCCTGCGCGACCTCGACCGCCTGCTGATGGAAGAGACCGGCCTGCCGGTCATCGTCGCCGAGGACCCGCTGACCTGCGTCGCGCGCGGCTGCGGCCTGGCGCTGGAAAAGATGGACAAGCTCGGCAGCATCTTCGCTTCCGAATAAGGCGCATTCGCGCTCGACATGGCTTCGCTGCCCCAGACTCCGGATCGCCGCTTTCCCCTGCAGGCAATTCCGGTGTCCGGTGGCTGGGGCGTAATGCCGGCCGCTGTCCCACCCTCCGACAAGTTGTCCTGATCCGTGGCCGCCTTCGATCACACGCCTCCGCCGTTCTTCAAGCGCGGGCCGGCGCCGCTGGCCATGCTCACGCTCTACGTGGCGGCTGCGGTGTCGCTGCTGGTGCTGGATGCCAAGTTTCACTACCTCGAAATCCTGCGTCAGGCATTGTCGGTGGTCACGCATCCGCTGCAGCAGCTGGCACATGCTCCGGCGCGCGGGGTCATGCAGGCCGGCGAATATTTCCAGACGGTCGGTGCCCTGCAGGACGAAAACCAGCGCCTCAAGCACGCCAAGCTCGAAAGTGCGCCGCAGCTGCTGCGCCTGCAGCAGCTGGAAGCCGAGAATGCCCGGTTGCGCCGCCTGCTCGATGTCAAGGAGCGGCAGGCTGCCAGCGGTCAGGTTGCCCGCATCCTGTATCTCGCCCGCGACCCCTTCTCGCGCCGGGTGATCGTCGACAAGGGGCAGCAGGACAAGGTCGTCGCCGGTCTGCCGGTGGTGGACGACGCCGGTGTCGTCGGACAGGTGACGCGTGTCTACCCGTTCGTCTCGGAAGTGACCCTGCTCACCGACAAGGATCAGGCGATACCGGTGCAGATCGTCCGCAACGGACTGCGTTCGGTCGTCTTCGGCCTCGGCAACGGCCAGCTGGAATTGCGCTTCATGCCCGCCAATGCGGATGTCCAGGCCGGTGACATGCTGGTCACTTCGGGTCTGGATGGCACCTATCTGCCGGGCTTCCCGGTTGCGAAGGTGGTGAACATCGAGCGCGACAATTCCTATGCGTTTGCCCGGATCATCTGCGCCCCGCTAGCCGGCGTCGAGAACTTCGGCGAGGTGATGGTGCTGGCGCCGCGCGAGCAGCCGCCGCCGCGCCCGGAGCCGGCCGAGGCCGTCGACGGGGCGCCGGAAGAAAAGGCGGTCAAGACCAAGAAGAAGCGCCCGCTTCGTCAATCCTGAAGACAGGAAAAAAACGATGCAGACCACCTTCTCCTCTTCGCGCATCCTGCTGCCGGTCCGGCCGTGGTTCATCGCGCTGTCGCTGATCGTCGCCATGCTTCTCAACATGCTGCCGACGGCTTGGTGGCCGGGCGTGCCGGACTGGGTGGCGCTGGTGCTGTGCTTCTGGAGCGTGCGCGAATTCCGCAGCGTCGGCATGGGCTGGGCCTTCCTCCTCGGGCTGGTGATGGACGTCGCCGATGCCAGTCTGATGGGGCAGCATGCGCTGGCCTATGTGCTGCTCGCCTACGGTGCTTCCTTGCTGTCGCGGCGGGTGCTCTGGTTCCCGCTGCTGCAGCAGGCGCTGCAGATCCTGCCCCTGCTCTGCATCGTTCCTCTTGTCCAGGCTGGCGTCCGCATCCTCGCAGGGGGCGAATTCCCGGGGCTGCTGTTCTTCGCCTGGCCCCTGGTGGCGGCCCTGCTCTGGCTGCCGCTGACCTTCATCCTGTTGCTGCCGCAGCATCGTCCGGTCGAACACGATGCCAACCGCCCGATCTGAGCGATCGACCGGGTTCGCGTAATGGCACGGCGCCGTCAGGATTCCTTTCATAACCAGGATGGCGATCTCGATCGCTTCCGGTTCCGGCTCGGCTTCGCCGCCGTCGTCGTCCTCGTCGCGTTTTCACTGCTCTTCACCCGCTTCTTCTGGCTGCAGGTGATGCAGCACGAGTACTACTCGACACGAGCCGAAGGCAACCGCATATCGCTGGTGCCGGTGGCGCCGAATCGCGGCGTCATCATCGACCGCAACGGCACCGTGATGGCGCGCAACTACTCGGCCTTCACGCTGGAAATCACCCCGTCTCGCGTCCACCATCTGGAATCGACGATCGATGCCCTGGCCGAGCTGATCGAGATCCAGGCCAAGGATCGCAAGCGTTTCCGGAAACTGATGGAAGAGTCGAAGAATTTCGAGTCCATCCCCATCCGCACGCGCCTGAGCGACAAGGAGGTGGCGACTTTTGCCGCGAACCGCTTCCGCTTTCCCGGCGTCGAGGTGAAGGCCCGCCTCTTCCGCCAGTATCCGCTCGGCGATATCGGGTCGCATGCGCTCGGCTACATCGGCCGGGTCAACGACCGCGACCTCGAGCGTATCGCCGAGGCCGGGCTGGAGGCCAACTACAAGGGGACCGACCATTTCGGCAAGACCGGTCTGGAACAGAAGTACGAGTTCCAGCTGCACGGCCAGACCGGCTATGAAGAGGTCGAGGTGGATGCCGGCGGTCGTGCCGTGCGCATCCTCTCGCGGACGCCGCCGATTCCCGGCAACAACCTCACCCTGACCCTCGATGCCAAGCTGCAGCGCGTCATCGAGCAGGCCTTCGGCGACCGGCGCGGTGCGCTGGTGGCGATCGAGCCCTCGACCGGCGGCATCCTGGCCCTGGTGTCGGCGCCGACCTTCGACCCCAACCTGTTCGTCGACGGCATCCGTACCGACGACTGGGATTCGCTGAACAACGACCCCGACAAGCCGATGCTCAACCGCGCCATCTACAGCGCCTACCCGCCCGGCTCGACCTTCAAGCCATTCATGGCGCTGGCGGCGCTGGAGGCAGGCAAGCGCACGCCGCAGCAGGCGATCTCCGATCCCGGCTTCTTCAATTTCGGGGGCCATACCTTCATGGATGACAAGAAGGGTGGCCACGGCTCGGTCGACATGTACAAATCGATCGTGCACTCCTGCAACACCTACTACTACATCCTTGCAAACGACCTTGGCATCGACGGTATCTCCGGTTTCATGAGCAAGCTCGGTTTCGGCCGGCGCAGCGGTATCGACATCGAAGGCGAAGCGGAAGGCGTCCTGCCCTCGCAGGCCTGGAAGAAGAAGCGCTTCAAGAAGCCCGAACAGCAGAAGTGGTACGCCGGCGAGACGATCTCGGTCGGCATCGGCCAGGGCTACAATGCCTACACCATGCTGCAACTGGCCCAGGCAACTGCGACACTGGCGAACGACGGAGTCATGTTCCGTCCGCACATCGTCAAGTACGTCACCGATACGCGCACCGGCGAAAAAACGATGGTCGAGCCGGAGCCGGTCCAGCGCCTGCCGTTCAAGCAGCAGAACATCGACGTGATCAAGAAGGCGCTGGTCGGCGTCACCAAGGAGGGCACCGGTGCCCGGGCCTTTGCCGGTGCCGAGTACGAGGCTGCCGGCAAGACCGGTACGGCCCAGGTCTATAGCCTCCGCGGCGAGAAATACGTCGCCGGCAAGGTGCAGGAACGGCGCCGCGACCATGCGCTGTTCATGGCCTATGCGCCTGCCGACAAGCCGAAGATCGCGGTGGCCGTGCTTGTCGAGAACGGTGGCTTCGGCGCCCAGTCGGCGGCACCGATCGCACGCATGGTGTTCGACTACTACCTGCTCGGCAAGCTGCCGCAAGGGGCTGCCGAAGAAGACGCTGCCGCCGTGGAGGCCGACTAGTGATCCACTGGCGCGACATTCCCCGCCGCCTCTGGCATGGCACGGTCGATCACCTCGATCCGCCGCTGTTCATGATCACCATGGCCATCATGGGGGTCGGGCTCGCCACCGTCTTTTCGGCGACCTACGACAGCCAGAACCGGCTGATCGCCCAGTTCATCAACATGTCGGTGGCGCTCGGCCTGATGTGGGCGGTGGCCCAGGTGCCGCCGCAGAAACTGATGCGCTTCGCCGTTCCGCTCTACATCGTCGGCGTGATCCTGCTGGTTCTCGTCGCGCTCTTCGGCATCACGGTCAACGGTTCGCGCCGCTGGCTCAACGTCGGCATCACCCGCATCCAGCCCTCGGAAATCATGAAACTGGCGATGCCGCTGATGATCGCCTGGTATTTCCACAACTACGAGGCGTCGCTGAAGGCCCGCCATTACGCCATCGCCACACTGTTGCTGGTCGTGCCCTTCCTGCTCGTCGCGAGGCAGCCCGATCTCGGCACGGCACTGCTGATCGGTGCGGCCGGCTTCTACGTTCTCTTCCTCGCCGGCCTGCAGTGGAAGATCATGCTCGGCCTTGCCGCTGCAGGCCTTGCCGCTGCACCGGTACTCTGGAACCTCCTGCACGACTACCAGCGCCGGCGGATCATGACGTTGATCGACCCGACCTCGGACCCGCTCGGCTCCGGCTACCACATCATCCAGTCGACGATCGCCATCGGCTCCGGCGGCACCCTCGGCAAGGGCTGGCTGCAGGGCACGCAGACCCACCTCGAGTTCATCCCGGAGAAGCACACCGACTTCATCTTCGCCGTCTTCGCCGAGGAGTGGGGACTCATCGGCAACGCTGTCCTGCTCTTCCTCTACCTGCTGCTGATCGGGCGCGGGCTGATGATCGCCGCCAATGCCTCGACCCTGTTTGCCCGCCTGCTCGCCGGATCGATCACGCTCAGCCTGTTCACCTACGCCTTCATCAACATGGGCATGGTTTCCGGCATCCTGCCGGTGGTCGGCGTGCCGTTGCCGTTCATGAGCTACGGCGGCACGGCCCTGGTCACGCTGTGTACCGGGCTGGGCATCCTGATGAGCATCCAGACGCATCGCATGCTGGTGAAGAAATGACGGATCGTATGTCGCCTGGCCGGAACGCCCCCCTGCTCCTCGCCGCCCTCCTGCTGGCAGCCTGCGGCAGTGCGCCGAAACCGGCGCCGGATGTCGCCACCGATTCCCGCCCGGCAGCCAAGTCGCCGACGAAGAAGCCGAACGTGACGTTGAAGCGGGGTGGCGGCTACTACAAGGACGACGGCCCTGCCGAAGAGCTTCCGGACGGCCTTGACGAGACACCGGATGCCGAGCCGCGGCCCGAGCCGCTGCACCGCTTCGCCAACCGGCCGTACGTCGTCTTCGGCAAGGAGTACGTACCGAACACCAGCGTCAAGCCCTACCGGGAGCGCGGGATCGGCAGCTGGTACGGCAAGAAGTTCCACGGTCAGAAGACCTCGATCGGCGAGCCCTACGACATGTTCGCGATGACCGCTGCGCATCCGACGCTGGCGATCCCGTCATATGCGAAGGTCACCAACCTCGCCAACGGGCGCTCGGTCGTCGTCCGCGTCATCGACCGCGGACCGTTCCACGCCGGTCGCATCATCGACCTCTCCTATGCGGCTGCGCACAAGCTCGACTACATCCGCAACGGCAGTTCGCAGGTCGAGGTCGAAGCCATCGTGCCGGATGCGACCGGCGTCACCTACGCCCAGGTCAAGCCGACGCCACCGTCGCCGCCCGCCGCACAGGACATGCGCAGTTCGCGCGACGAGATTGCAGGCATTGCCGAGAAGCTCGCCGGAGAGGAGCAGCCGGTCCAGAAGGCGGCGACCATCGGCCTTGGCGGCAGCGCTTCCGGGATTCCGGTCGGTGGCGTCCTGCTGCAGCTGGGGGCCTTCGCCAATGCCGACAACGCCGAAACGATGCGTCAGCGCCTGTCGCGCGAACTCGACTGGGTCTCCGGCGAGCTGCGCATCAACGTCGGCGGCGGCATCCACCGGCTGCACCTCGGCCCGTTCGCCAGCAGGGCCGAGGCCGAGCGTGTGGCCGAGCGCATCCGCCAGGAGCACGGCTTCAAGCCCACCTTCGTGACCCGTTGACCGGCTGCCTGCAGGCAAAGGGCCGGCGCGCCGGTTTGTGACAGTATGTAAGCGACGGTTCGGGCCGGCCGTCGTGGTTGCTATAATCCGCCCTCCCCCGCAAGAAGCCGTCAGACAAAAATCCCAATGAAAATCATCACCTTCCTGTTTGCCTTCATCGTTGCTTTCGCACCGTCTCTGGTCCGTGCCCAGCAGCTGCCGGTTCCCCCCGCGCTGGCGGCAAAATCCTGGTTGCTGATCGAAGCCGGCTCGGGCCAGACACTGGCCAGCCAGGCTGCCGACGAGCGTCTGGAACCCGCATCGCTGACCAAGCTGATGACCGCCTATCTGACCTTCGCTGCGCTCAAGCAGGGAACGATCAAGATCGATCAGGCCGTGCCGGTTTCGGAGAAGGCCTGGCGTACCGGCGGCTCGAAGATGTTCATCCGCGTCGGCACGCAGGTCACGGTCGAGGATCTGATCAAGGGCATGATCGTGCAGTCCGGCAACGACGCCTGCATCGCGCTGGCCGAAGCGATCGCCGGCAGCGAGGAGAACTTCGCCCAGATGATGAACCGCGAGGCGCAGCGTCTCGGCATGAAGGCCTCAAGCTTCCGCAACTCCACCGGCTGGCCGGATCCCCAGCACTACACGACAGCGCGTGATCTGGCGACGCTGACGGCGGCGCTGATCCGCGACTTCCCCGAGGATTACGCGAAGTACTACACGATCAAGGAATTCCGGTACAACAACATCACCCAGCCTAACCGCAACCGGCTGCTCTGGATCGATCCGACCGTCGATGGCGTCAAGACCGGCCATACCGAAGCCGCCGGCTACTGCCTGATCTCCTCGGCCAAGCGCGGTCCGCGCCGCCTTCTCGCCGTCGTGCTCGGCGCTGCCAGCGACGGTGTGCGGACGCAGGAATCCCTGAAGCTGCTCAACTACGGTTTCCAGTTCTACGATGCCGTCCAGCTCTATGCCAAGGATCAGGCCGTTTCCAGCCTGAAGGTGTGGAAAGGTGGTTCATCGACCGTGAAGGCCGGCTTCACCAGCGACTTCATCCTCGCCGTCCCCAAGGGCTTCGCACAGAAGGTGCAGGCCGAGCTGGTCTCGCAACAGCCATTGCTGGCACCGGTCGTGGCCGGGCAGACGGTGGGTACGATGAAGGTCAGCGTCGACGGCAAGCCGCACGGCGAGTACCCGGTCGTGGCGCTGGAAACCGTGCCGCAGGCCGGACTGATCGGACGGGCGATCGACTCCGTCCGCCTCTGGTTCAACTGAGCACGATGAACACCACGACCTGCTACCTCAACGGGCAGTACCTGCCGCTCTGCGATGCGCGCATCTCGCCGCTCGACCGCGGATTCCTGTTCGGCGACGGCGGCTACGAGGTGGTGCCGGTCTATTCGCGCCGGCCTTTTCGCATCGGCGAACATCTGAAACGGCTGCAGCACACCCTGGATGGCATTCGCTTGCCCAATCCGCACACGCTTGCCGAGTGGACGGAAAAAATCGAGCACATCGTTGCCGCCGCCCCTTTTGCCGACCAGTCGGTCTACCTGCAGGTGACGCGCGGTGCCGACGACAAGCGCGACCATGCCTTCCCGAAGGACGTAGCTCCGACCGTATTCATCTTCACCGCACCGCTGGTGACTACCCCGGATGCCGTTCGTGCCACGGGCGTCGCCGCCGTGACGGCCGCAGATACGCGCTGGGCGCGCTGCGACCTCAAGGTCGTCGCCCTCCTCGCCAATGTCGTTGCCCGGCAGGCGGCGGTCGAACAGGGCTGTGCAGAGACCATCTTCATCCGCGACGGCGTGATGATCGAAGGCGCCGCCTCCAACATCTTCGTCGTCAAGGATGGCGTGCTGCTGGCGCCGGTCAAGGACCAGCGGATGCTGCCCGGCATCACCTACGACGTGGTGCTGGAACTGGCCGCCAAGCACGGCGTGCCCCACGCGGTGCGTGACATCCCCGAGGCGGAGCTGCGCGGTGCCGACGAGGTGTGGATGACCTCCTCGACCAAGGAGGTGCTGCCGATCACGACGCTCGACGGCCGGCCGGTCGGCAGCGGGCAACCGGGGCCGCTCGCACAGCGGATGCACGGCTGGTACCAGCAGTTCAAGGACGAGGTGATGCGCCGTGGCTGAAGAAAGCGCAAAGCAGCAGGAAACCCTGCTCGAATTCCCCTGCGACTTCCCGATCAAGATCATGGGGCTGGCCAGCAACGACCTGGCGCAGGCCGTGCTGGCGGTGGTCGTGAAGCACGACCCCGGCTTCGACGGCGCGACGATGGAGATGCGCGCCAGCTCCGGCGGCAAGTACGTCAGCCTCACCTGCACCGTGACGGCGATGTCGAAGCCGCAGCTCGATGCGCTGTACATGGAACTGACCTCGCACCCGCTCGTCAAAGTGGTGCTCTGAAACAATGATCGTCCGCCAGCTCGGCCGCGCCGAATACGAGCCGACGTTCGTGGCGATGAAGGATTTCACTGCCGCGCGCACGGAGGAAACAGCGGACGAGCTGTGGGTGGTCGAGCATCCGCCGGTGTTCACGCTCGGCCAGGCCGGCAAGCCGGAACATCTGCTGCGCGACACCGGTATCCCGCTGGTCAGGATCGACCGCGGCGGCCAGATCACCTACCACGGTCCCGGCCAGGTGGTGGTCTACCTGCTGCTCGACCTGCCGCGCCGGAAGATCAAGGTGCGCGAGCTGGTGAACCGCATCGAGCAGGCGGTGATCGACTGCCTCGGCGAGCACGGCGTTACGGCCGAGCGGCGCGATGGCGCCCCCGGCGTCTATGTCGGAGTGAACGAAACCTCGGCGAAGGTCGCCGCCCTTGGACTGAGAGTGCGGAACGGCTGCTGCTACCATGGCGTCAGCCTGAACGTGGACATGGACCTGTCGCCGTTCTCGGCGATCAATCCCTGCGGATACGCCGGCATGGCGGTGACGCAGACGAAGGACCTCGGCATCCCGCTGACGCCGCCACAAGCGGCAGAGGCACTGACGAGGCACCTCATTCTTCAACTGGAGAAGGAAGCAGCATGAGCGAACGCGGCGTGAAGCAGAAGGGCGAACTGAAGACGGCCCGCATCCCGATCAAGATCGTCCCCCACGTCCCGCAGAAGAAACCGGAGTGGATCCGGGTGAAAGCCGGCAACAGTTCCGGCCGCTTCGGCGAGATCAAGGCCATGCTGCGCGAACAGAAGCTGCACACGGTGTGTGAGGAAGCCGCCTGCCCGAACATCGGCGAATGCTTCGGCCGCGGCACTGCGACCTTCATGATCCTCGGCGACATCTGTACCCGCCGCTGCCCGTTCTGCGACGTCGGTCATGGAAAACCACTGCCGCCGGACGCCGAAGAACCGGCCAAGCTGGCCGAGAGCGTTGCCAACCTGCGCCTGCGCTATGTCGTGATCACTAGCGTCGATCGTGACGACCTGCGCGACGGTGGCGCACAGCACTTCGTCGATGTCATCCGCGCCGTGCGCGAGAAGTCGCCGACCACCACCATCGAGACCCTGGTGCCGGACTTCCGCGGCCGCCACGAGATCGCCATCGAGGTGCTCGGCCAGTCGCTGCCCGACGTGCTCAACCACAACATGGAAACGGTGCCGCGCCTGTACAAGCAGGCGCGCCCGGGCGCCGACTACCAGCACTCGCTGACCTTCATGCAGGATTTCAAGGCCAAGTACCCGAACGTGCCGACCAAGTCCGGCCTGATGGTCGGCCTCGGCGAAACCGACGAGGAAATTCTCGAAGTGATGCGCGACCTCAGGGCTCACGGCGTCGAGATGCTGACCATCGGCCAGTACCTCGCCCCCTCCGGCCACCACCTGCCGGTGTCGCGCTACGTGCATCCCGACGTGTTCAGGATGTACGAGGAAAAGGCGAAGGAAATGGGCTTCACCGGTGCCGCCTGCGGCCCGATGGTGCGCAGCTCGTACTGGGCAGACCAGCAGGCACACGACGCCGGCGTCGCCTGAGCCCCGAACTGCTTGCCGCCGGTGCGCAGCCGGCAGTAGGCTGTCGACATCCATTTCCCGGAGTCGACATCATGCGTGCCCTATTCATCCCCCTGTTTGCCCTGTTCCTGGCGGCTCCGGCCGGTGCCGGCGAGCCGACCAGCGCCGAAACCTCCTCCGGCCTCAAGGAGGCGCTCACGCGCGGCGCTGAGGTGGCGGTAAGCCAGCTCGGCAAGCGCGACGGTTTCCTCGGCGACAAGCGTGTGCGCATTCCACTGCCGGATTCGATCCGCAAGGCGGAGAAGATGATGCGGGCCGTGGGTGCCGGCAAGTACGCCGACGAGCTGGTCGAGACGATGAACCGGGCGGCCGAGTCGGCTGTCGTCGAGGCCAGGCCGATCCTCGTCAATGCGGTGAAGAACATGAGCTTCGACGACGCGCGCGGCATCCTGACCGGCGGGGATGATGCTGCCACCGCCTACTTCCGCCGCACCACCTCCCCCGAGATTGCCAAGAAATTCCTCCCCATCGTCAAGGAGGCTACGGCCAGGGTCCAGCTCGCCGACAAGTACAACGAATACGCCGGCAAGGCAGCGAAGCTTGGCCTGCTCGACGAGAAGGATGCCGATCTCGACCAGTACGTGACGCAGAAGGCGATGGACGGCCTTTTCCTGATGGTGGCCGAGCAGGAGAGATCGATCCGCAAGGATCCCGTCGCAACCGGCAGCGCACTGTTGAAGAAGGTGTTCGGCTTCGGCGGTTGATCGTTCACGAGCAAGGGGCTGCCAATCGACGGTTGGCAGCCCCTTTGCCGTTTACGCCGCCGATTGCTCAGTGGCCGGCCAGCCGGAAGGCCTCGATGGTGAAGTGAACCGGTTCGACGCGGGCGATCGTCCGGCCTTCGCTGCCGAGCAACAGGGGGGCGCCCGCGTCGTCGAGTTCCAGGCGCAGGTCGCCCGTGGCGGGCAGTGCGACGCGACGGATCAGCGACCAGCTGCGTGCATCATGCAGGTAGAGCGCGCCATCGCCGAGTATCCAGACCCGTTGGCGGGCCGGGTCGATGCGCATGTCACGGACCGCTGCCCGCTGTGGTGCACGCATCTCGCCGACCAGCAGCGGCGCACTGCGCGTGTGAAAGACGCGCGCAATTCCGGTACGGTCGTCGCCGACGATCAGCAGCTGGCGTTCCTCCCACTTGATCTCCACGCGCTTGCCGGCCAGCGTGTCGGCAGCCGGATTGCAGGCAGCGAGCGCGAGGGCAAACGTGGCGAGAATGAGGGCGGGCCCGGTGGCGGCGAAGCCATGGCGGGTACCAGTGCGGGCGATCATGTCGGTCTCCTTGGAGTGAGGTCGTCGGCATTGACGACAGGGAGACACTACCGGACACTTTATACGTCCTACATGTACAATTTGTTGCGCTGGTGGACACACCGTACCGGTAAAACCAGCGATACAGTCCGCCGGAAGGAGCTGACAGATGCTGCAACTGAGCCTCAATGCCGAATCGGCAATGCCGCTGGTCGACCAGATCGTCAGCGGCGTGCGTACCCACATCGATGACCGCCTGCTGCGTCCCGGCATGCGCCTGCCTCCGATTCGCGGCTTCGCCGAGCGCCATGCGGTGAGTCGCTTTACCGTCGTCGAGGCCTATGACCGTCTGGTCGCCCTCGGTTATGTCACTTCACGCCGCGGCTCCGGCTTTTACGTGGCCAGCCGCAGTGCCGCGCCGACGAAGGAGGCCGAGAGCGGCGAGCTCGAACGCGCCTTCGACAACGCCGGCGTGATGTACCAGAGCCTGGAGGATGCGCCGCAGCGACTGAAGGCAGGCGTCGGCTGGCTGCCGCCCGAATGGATGGATGAAGAGGGGGTGCGCCGCAACCTGCGTGCGCTCGCCCGTCGTCCGGATGTGCACGCGACGACCTACGGTACCGCACTGGGCTATCGCCCGCTGCGCGAACAGTTGCAGGTAAAGCTTGCCGAATTCGGCATTGGTGCGCAGCCCGATCAGATCATCCTGACCCATGGCGCCACGCAGGCGCTGGACATCGTCGCCCGTACCCTGATCCAGCCGGGCGATTGCGTGCTGGTCGACGATCCCGGCTACTGGAACCTGTTTGCCAACCTTCGCCTCTATGGGGCCAACCTGATCGGCGTGCCGCGCCGGGATCACGGCCCGGACCCCGAGGCGCTCGAGGCGCTATTGGAGGAACACCGCCCCAAGGCCTTCTTCACCCATTCGGTGCTGCACAATCCGACCTCGGGCAACCTGACGCCGGCCACCGCCTTTCGTGTGCTGCAACTGGCCGAGAAGCATGACTTCCTGATCATCGAGGACGATGCCTACGGCGATTTCCATCCCGGTCCGACGACGCGTCTGGCACAGCTCGATCAGCTCGACCGGGTCGTCTACGTCGGCAGCTTCGCCAAGACGCTGTCCGCCGACCTGCGTGTCGGCTTCCTCGCCTGCTCGCCGGAACTGCGCGCGCGTTTCTCGGACGTGAAGATCGTGTCCTGCGTGTCCACCTCCGAGTTTGCCGAGCGCATGGTCTATCTGATGCTCACCGAAGGGCATTACCGCAAGCTGATCGAGCGCCTGCAGGGTCGTCTTGCCGATGCCACCAGCCGTAGCCTGCGCATGCTCGAACGCAGCGGACTGATCCTGCATGGCGAGCCGAAGGGCGGGATGTTCGTCTGGGCCGAGGTTCCCGGGATCGGCGATGCCGGCCAACTGGCCAGCGATGCAGCCGCCAGCGGCATCATGCTGGCGCCGGGCAGCATCTTCCGGCCGCAGCAGCAGCCGTCGCCCTGTCTCCGGTTCAACGTCGCCTACGCGCTCGACAAGCGGCTGGAGCGCTATCTGGGTGAGGCGCTGCCGCGCCTCGCCGGCCGCTGAGCGATCAGCGGGACTCCTTGATCAGGCGGCCGTGAGCGGGCTGCACCGGGCGCGCATTGTTGCGGTAGAGGTGGGAGAAGATGGCAATCTGCTCGGCCGATGCCTGCACCGGCTGCTTCAGGATCAGCCATTGCACGTTCTCGGTGCACGGCGGCGTCGTCAGCGAGCCCATGTAGGTGTAGTAGGCCCGGTCGGCCGGCAGGAACTTCGCCGGATCGACGGCGACTCCGGGCGGGGCGACCGCCATGTGCCGTTCCAGCGGCAGATGGTTCCACAGCATCTGGATGAACGGATTTTCCTCGCCGCGTTCGATGAGGACGGCGACGATCACCACCTGGCCATCCTCGGCCTTGTGCACGAAATGCGCCGACATCTCGAAGCCCTTCCCGTTGACGCGCTCCTCGGCCGGGCGACGGAACTCGACGTGGCGCAGCTCGTAGGCCTTGCCGAGCAGGTTGAGGCTGCTCCCGCCGAGTGCCGCCTCGATCGTGCGTCCGGTGTCGACGATGCGGAAATGCGAGGGACGCCAGGCGAAATCGATCGTCGGCTGGTCGACCCGGATACCGTCGCGGATGTCGATCGGCGACTGTCGCTTGCCGTTTCCGCAGATGGCGAATTCCGGTTTCAGCCGGGCCCAGTTTTCCGGTGCGCCTTCGCCTTCGTAGCCCCACTGGACGGGGGCACGCGGCGCGCGAGGCGGTGTCTCGGCCGTCGGCGCCGGTTTCCTGGCGGCCACTGGCCGTGGTGCAACCGCCTTCGTCGGCGGGGCAGCGGTCGGTGTCGCGGCGGCATTGGCGACAGCGGGCTGGGCTGCTGGTTTTGCGGTGGGTGCGGCAGCCGGCGGCTTGCCGTTTTTCGCCAATGCCTTCTGTGTCGCCCGTTCCGTTTCCTTCTGGATCATCGCGTCGTTGGCGCGGCGCAGATCCTCTGCTGCCTGATTGGCCTTGTCGGCAAGCTGCACCGCGGCGGCGCTGGCGGATGCCGGTGTCCGCGGGCGGCAGACTTCGCGCAGCAGCTTGTCGTCGATGCTGCCCGAGCGTACCGGCATGTCGACCGGGTTCCGGACCTCCTCCTCGCGCAGCAGTTCCTCGTCGGCCTTGCGCCAGGTGCGCTTGAGGGTGGCGGCGGTGCGCTGCGTGCAGTCGTAGCGCGACATCGTCTCCAGGCTCTTGTAGGTCCCGGCCGAGCGCGGGTCGGTCAGCTCCTTGTCGAACAGGACGCGGCCGGTGACGGTCTGCCGCCCTTCCGCATCCTTGGCGATGCTGCCGGGGTTGATTTCGATGCGCTTGCCTGCGTCGGTGGAGATGGCGACCCATTCCGCAGCCCGAGCGGCTGCCGGGAGAATGGCAATCATGAATAAGGCGGCGACAACCGGCTGGCGCATGGCGCGTTTTCCCTCTGAGCCTGATTTATTGTTTTCGTAAACTAAACAAATCGGCAGCCCGCCGCAAAACTTTAGCGGCTTTCGCCTGTCGCATTCCTTGCTGGCAGTGCTTGGAGCATCCTTGCGGATGGATGGAAAACTGATGCGGATGCCGTATTGACAAGCATTCCCGGGCTCCGCAGAATCGCCCGACGAACATCTGCTCACTGTTCAGATCCTGCTTTTCCCGCAATAACAACATCGGAGACTTTTCATGCACATCGCCCGTGTCCCCAGCATCACCCTTGCCCTGGCTGCATCCATTGCCCTGATTGGCTGCGGCCAGAAGGAAGAACCGAAGCCGCAGGCAGCCCCCCCGGCCGCTGCTCCGGCGGCACCGGCAACCCCGCCGCCGAAGCCCGAAGTGACCGTGAAGATCGGCCATGTCGCGCCGATGACCGGTCCGCAGGCACACCTCGGCAAGGATAACGAGAACGGCGCAAACCTCGCCATCGAGGAACTGAATGCGCAGGGCATCGAAATCGGTGGCGCCAAGATCAAGTTCCAGCTGCTGGCCGAGGATGACGGTGCCGATCCGAAGCAGGGCACGATCGTTGCCCAGAAGCTGGTCGATGCCAAGGTCAACGGGATCATCGGCCACCTCAACTCGGGAACGACGATTCCGGCCTCGAAGCTGTACGCCGATGCCGGCATTCCGCAGATCTCGCCGTCGGCGACCAATCCGAAGTACACCCAGCAGGGCTTCGCCACCGCCTTCCGCGTGATGGCCAACGATATCCAGCAGGGCAAGGTGCTCGGCGAGTTTGCCGCCAAGCAGGGGGCCAAGACGGTTGCCATCATCGACGACCGCACCGCCTACGGCCAGGGGCTGGCCGACGAGTTCAAGAAGTCGGCGGAAGCGGCCGGCCTCAAGGTGGTTGCCACCGAATACACCAACGACAAGGCCACCGACTTCAAGGCCATCCTGACCAAGATCAAGTCGAAGAAGCCGGACCTCGTCTTCTACGGCGGCA
>VFQM010001626.1_pt1 | contig 19077 bp, 17 predicted proteins | sample 3512391 | NCBI WGS metagenome assembly VFQM01 (sample SAMN10412369, study PRJNA504923) | tailings metagenome | isolation source: Replicate 1 from Balatoc abandoned mine | place: Philippines | reverse complement strand
AAGGGCTGATGCAGCAGCTTTTCCCCCGCGAAGGCGAAACCCAACCCCGCCTCCGATTCCCCGAATTCCAAAACGCCGGGGAGTGGGAGGAGACAGAACTGGAGGATTGCCTCGAAAAGGTCATCGACTATAGAGGCAAGCCACCACCAAAGGCGGAATCGGGTGTTCCGCTAATCACTGCCAAGAATGTGCGGTTTGGATGGCTCGACATGACAGCCGACGAATACATCGAAGCAGACGCCTACGATGCATGGATGACCAAAGGGATTCCAAAAGCAGGAGACATCCTTTTCAGCACTGAGGCACCACTCGGGAACGTGGCGATGTTTCCAAGTGAAGGGAAATTTGCGCTCGGTCAGCGCATCATTACGCTCCGATGCAAAACCAAGAAATGCGTTCCTGAATTCCTTTTCCAGTCACTGCTTGGGCCGGAGATGCAGAAAACGATCGACTTTCACAGCACCGGATCGACAGCTAAAGGCATCAAGTCTTCCGTGTTTGTCACTCTCTGCATTCGCTATCCGAAGGTCGAAGAACAACAACGCATCGCCTCGTGCCTGAGCAGCCTCGACGCTCTGATCACCGCCGAAACCCAAAAGCTCGAAGCCCTCAAGACCCACAAGAAAGGACTGATGCAGCAGCTTTTCCCGTCTACCGACACAAACCAGCGGCATTAATCTCCAAACGAGTCCGACCAAATGAAACACCATGAACAAACAATCAAGGTAACTGACCTTCACTTGGATCAGGAAAACCCGCGTTTTCCTCCAGTTAACAGCCAGCGTGAAGCAATAGACGCAATGCTGGCGGATCAAGGTGAGAAGATTGCCACCCTGGCGTTGGATGTTTTTCAAAACGGACTCAACCCGAGCGCCAAACTAATCATATTCAAGGAGGGGGCGCACTTTGTTGATGGTGACGGCAATCGAAGGCTAACGGCGCTAAAAATCTTGGAGACGCCATCACTGGCAGACGCATTTCCCAAAGTTCGAAAAAGGATCGACGCAATTCTGAAACGACCTGGCGCAGTGCCGACAGAAGTTGGGTGTGTGGTTTTCAGTGATCGCAACGCTGCACGGCACTGGATATCGATCAACCACGGCGGCGAACAAGAGGGGCGTGGTCAAATTACTTGGAATCCTGAACAAAAAGACCGTTTCGAGCGCAAACCCTCGATAGGCTTAGAGGCATTAGACCTCTTGACGCATAAGGGCCACATTACCACTGCCGATAAGTCACAAGTTAACAAGTCAACCTTAGACCGCTTGTTGAGCTACAAGGAAGTGAAGTCGGATTTGTCTATCTCCAAGAAAGGTGATCACTTCGTTTTTGGGAATGTCGATCACCTGCGAAAAGTGGTTTTGAACCTGCGAGGCAAGGCTGTTGATGAGGTTTACACTGCAACGAAAGGCAAAAAATTCGTTCAGGAAGCGATAGCCTCGCCTGGAACTGCCCCTGCTGATACAGGAGGTAATTCCACACCCGGTTCCGGAAATCCATCTAATGGGGGACCCGGCCAAGGAAGCCGTTCCCGGAGGATAAAGAAACCGAGCCTTCCTGTTTTTGGAGGCAAACTGTCCCTTAAGACGGGCCACGTTAACAACCTCTACCGCGATGTCGAAAGTCTGCATGAGTTCTATCAAACAGAAAGAAGCCGACTCTCCGCAGACTTTATCGTGATCATCAGGATGTCTTTGAGAATGCTGGCCGAGACTGCCGCGAAAGACACGAAAAAGGATCTCAAAGATTACCTAACAGAGCATTTTGATGCCGCAAAAAAATCTTTGGACCAGAACGCAAAAACCACCTTGTCGAACCAAAGTGTGAACAAGAATTCGATCGTTAAACTTTTTCACACTGGTGCCCATGATTACCACAATTCAAAGAACGAGGAACAGGCGTTTGCGCTTTCAATTATTCTCGGGGCAATACTAACCCTTAGCCACGGGAAAAAACCATGAGCATTGCTTATTCACCGCTCCGATATCCGGGAGGGAAAAACTGCATTTTTCCATTCGTTTCGAGCTTGATCGCCGAGAATGGATTGATCGGCTGTAAATATATTGAGCCTTACGCGGGTGGTGCCGGATTAGCGTTACGCCTCCTTTTTGAGGAATATGCGGGAACGATAGTCATCAACGACTTGGATCCTTTGGTTCATGCTTTTTGGCGCATGTGCATTAACGAGCCGGAGCGGTTCATCGGCTGGATCGAAAGAACGCCAGTCTCAGTTGCCACATGGAAAAGGTGTAAAGAAAAAATTCGGCGGATATCCACCGAGGATGACTTCGAGTTGGCGACCTCATTTTTCTTTCTGAATCGGACGAATGTTTCTGGGGTTTTGAAAGGCGGTGTGATCGGAGGAATTGACCAAACGGGAAATTACAAAATTGACGCCCGGTTCAATAAAGTGGAACTGATTCGAAGGGTCGAGAAGATCGCACGCTTTTCAAACCGCATCCGTGTCGCAAACCTCGATGGTGTCGAGTTGATCAAAAGCTGCGCAGCAGGCACGACAGAATCTTTTATCTACCTTGATCCACCCTACTACCAGAAGGGGGCAAATCTCTACCTCAATGCTTTCAAAGATGCGGATCACGAGAAGTTGGCCAAATATGTCAGCAAGCTATCCACCCCATGGTTGCTCTCATATGACAATCATTCTTTCATTACAAATCTATACCAGCGGTTTGAGAAGCGGGCTTATAAGTTGCAGCACTCGACTTCCAACAAGATTGGTGACGAGGTTCTGATCTTTTCCAAGAAAACCAAATTTCAGGATTCGCTGGGTCATCTTACCTCTGTGGTCACCGTCTAACCCCTCCAGTATCATGACCGACGCCAACCAAAAACAACTGGGCAACACCCTCTGGAGCATCGCCGACCAACTGCGCGGGGCGATGGATGCGGACGACTTCCGCGACTACATGCTGTCCTTCCTCTTCCTGCGCTACCTCTCCGACAACTACGAGACGGCGGCGAGGAAGGAGCTGGGGCGGGATTACCCCGATGTGGGCGGAGACGCGCGCAAGGTGCCGCTGGCGCTCTGGTATGCCAACAACGTGGACGACATCCCGGCCTTCGAGAAACAGATGCGGCGCAAGGTGCATTACGTCATCCAGCCCGCGCACCTCTGGAACAGCGTCGCCAACCTGGCCCGCACCCAGAACGACGAGCTGCTGAACACGCTGCAAGCGGGCTTCAAATACATCGAGACGGAATCCTTCGAGAGCACCTTCCAGGGCCTGTTCTCCGAGATCGACCTGAGTTCCCCCAAGCTGGGCAAGAAGTATGAGGACCGGAACGCCAAGCTCTGCACCATCATCCAGAAGATCGCCGAAGGGCTGGCGGAGTTCTCCACGGACATCGACGCGCTGGGCGATGCCTACGAATACCTGATCGGCCAGTTTGCCGCCGGGTCCGGCAAGAAGGCGGGCGAGTTCTACACCCCGCAGCAGATTTCCGACATCCTCTCCTCCATCGTCACGCTGGACAGCCAGGAACCGAAAACCGGCACCAAGAAGCGTCTGGAGAGCGTGATGGACTTCGCCTGCGGCTCCGGCTCGCTGCTGCTCAACGTGCGCAAGAAGGTGGCCAGGGCCGGCGGCACCATCGGCAAAATCTTCGGCCAGGAGAAGAACATCACCACCTACAACCTCGCCCGCATGAACATGCTGCTGCACGGGGTGAAGGACACGGAGTTCGAGATCTTCCACGGCGACACCCTGACGAACGAGTGGGACATGATGCGCGAGCAGAACCCGGCCAGGAAGCCGAGCTTCGACGCCATCGTCGCCAACCCGCCCTTCAGCTACCGCTGGGAACCCACCGACGCGCTGGCCGACGACGTGCGCTTCAAAAGCCACGGCCTCGCCCCCAAGTCCGCCGCCGACTTCGCCTTTTTGCTGCACGGTTTCCACTTCCTCAAAGACGAAGGCGTGATGGCGATCATCCTGCCCCATGGCGTGCTCTTCCGTGGCGGTGCCGAGGAACGCATCCGCACCAAACTACTCAAGGACGGCCACATCGACACCGTCATCGGCCTGCCCGCCAATCTCTTCTACTCCACCGGCATTCCCGTCTGCATCCTCGTGCTGAAGAAGTGCAAGAAGCCCGACGACGTGCTGTTCATCAACGCCGCCGAGCACTTCGTGAAAGGCAAGCGCCAGAACCAACTGACCAAGGAGCACATCGACAAGATCATCGACACCTATCAATTCCGCAAGGAAGAGCCGCGCTACTCACGGCGAGTGTCGATGGCGGAAATCGAGAAGAACGACTTCAACCTGAATATCTCTCGTTACATCAGCACGGCGGTGGGCGAGGAGGAGATTGATTTGCAGGCGGTGCATGCCGAGTTGATTGCTCTGGACAATCAGATCGTCAATGCGACCAAGGCGCACAACGCATTTCTTGAGGAGTTGAAACTGCCGCCATTGCCACTGGCAAAACAGAAATAACATATCGGTAGGCATGACATGAGTCCTTTAAAGCCCTTTTCCCTCCGCATCTTCGTTGCCGATGGCGATCCTGACGGCCTGCGCCTGGTGGAGCGTTCCAACTGGGTGGGCAAGGCGATCGTTTTCCCGCGTGCGTTGTTGCCCAAGATCAAGCAGCGCGAAGAATTGAGCCAGACGGGTGTGTATTTGTTGCTAGGGCCACGCGAAGATGGCGAAGGCGAGATGCTGTATATCGGCGAGGGGGACCCAGTTCGCCCCAGACTGGAAAGCCACTACGCGCAAAAGGATTTCTGGAACCGGGCGGTATGTTTTGTCGCGGCGCCGGGCCAGCTCAACAAGGCGCATGTGCAGTTTCTGGAAGCCAATTTGATCCGGCTTGCCAAGGCCGCCAAGAGGTTGCCGCTGGATAACGCCAATCAGCCTGCCGAACCAAGCCTTTCAGAGGCAGACTGCGCCGACATGCAGGTGTTTCTGGAAAACATGTTGGGCATGTTGCCGGTGCTGGGTATCCATGCCTTCGAGCAGTCAGCACCGATGGCCGCAGTAGCGGCGCAAACGCTGCTGACTTGCAGGGGAAAAGGGATAACCGCCAACGGTTACGAGGCAACACAGGGATTTGTGGTCAAGACAGGCTCCCAGGCGGTGGGTGAGTCCGTGCCTTCGATGCAGCAGCACGTACGCGGTATGTTCGACTTGCGTGAAGAGTTGGTTGGTAACGGTGTGCTGCATCGCGAAGGCGATCATTTCCTATTCACCCAGGACTATGTATTTAGCTCGCCTTCCACAGCCGCTGCTGTGGTGCTCGGGCGTAGCGCGAATGGACGGATCGAATGGAAGGATGCTAGCGGCCGCACCTTGAAGGAATTACAGGGCCTGGAAGCAAGTGCGTAAGTGCCAATTGCGGTTACAGCTTAGGGTGGGCCTGGCCGATATAGGGCCGGAAGAAATAATCGAAGCCTAGTTCCAGAACAGGGGCATGAACCAATGGCCACTTTGATACCAAGCTACTCTGCCTGCGCCTCTCGGATGACCCCCGGCGAACGGCGCTTTGCCCAGCGCCTTGAATCCAAGCTTGAAGATGATTACCTGTGCTGGTACGACGTGCCCATCGGGCAATCCATGCGCCACCCGGATTTTATGGTTCTGCACCCAAAGCGTGGGCTTCTGATTCTGGAGGTAAAGGACTGGAAGCTGGACACCATCCAGGCCATTACCAAGTCGGAAGTTTCGCTGCTGACTGACAAGGGGTTGAAACATGTGCCCAACCCACAAGAGCAAGCTCGCCAATACGCGCATGCTGTCGTTAATGCTTTAGAGAAGGATCCTCAGCTCGTTTTCAGTAGCGGCCGCATGCAAAACAAGCTGGTTTTCCCTTGGGCTTATGGGGTGGTGCTTACCAATATCAGTCGGAAGCAATTCGAAAGCACTGACCTAAGCGAGGTGCTGGAGCCCAACCGGGTGATTTGCCAGGATGAGATGGTTGAGTCGGTGGAAATGGAGGCTTTCCAGCAGCGGCTGTGGGGAATGTTCACCGTTGGCGGCTTTGGCAACTTAAGTCTTCCACAGATTGACCGGGTGCGCTGGCATATGTTTCCTGAAATCCGCTTGCCGGCGAAGCAAGGTGGATTGTTTGACGAGGTGAAGGATGAGCCAGCTGTGTTGCCCGATATTTTGCGGGTCATGGATTTGCAGCAAGAGCAACTGGCTCGCAGTTTAGGAGAGGGGCATCGTGTCATTCATGGTGTAGCCGGTTCCGGGAAAACCTTGATTCTTGGCTACCGGGCTGAATACTTGGCCAAGGCATGTTCCAAGCCTATTCTGATTCTTTGCTACAACAAGGCACTGGCTAAACGCCTTGAACATTGGATGCGTGAAAAGGGTGTTGGCGATAAAGTCATTGTGCAGAACTTTCATACCTGGTGCCGTCGTCAACTCGTTGCCTACAACGTTGGCCTGCCTGAAGGCGATGCCAAGCGTGAAGGCTACTGGGATGACATGGTGAACATGGTCATCCGCAACGTAGATAAGAAGTTGATCCCTTCTGCCCAATATGAGGCTGTGCTCATCGATGAGGGTCACGACTTCAAACCGGAATGGTTCAAGCTAGTGGTGCAGATGGTCGACCAGCACACCAATTCGCTATTGGTGCTCTATGACGATGCTCAGTCCATTTACGATAAGGGTGAGAAACGTAACTTCAGCTTCAAGAGCGTAGGTATACAGGCTCAGGGGCGGACAACAGTTTTAAAGATTAACTACCGCAACACCCAGGAAATACTCGAATTTGCCGCCCAGTTTGCCAAAGAGCTACTTACACCCAGCGAGGCTGATGAAGACGGCGTGCCCCGTTTAATGCCTGTTTCTGCTGGCATTCATGGTCCCAAGCCCATGCTCATTAAACTACCCACGATCAAAGAGGAAGCTCAGTACATTGCTGAACAATTCAGGGCTGCACATAAAGATGGTACCCCGTGGAAAGACATGGCCATCCTCTACCGGCACTGGGACCCTGTTGGCAAAGCCGTAAATGAGGTTTTACAAAAAGCAGGCATCCCCTACTCTTGGAAAGACAAAATCGAGTTTGGTGATAAGCAGGACACGGTCAAATTACTACCCTTCCATAGCAGCAAGGGCTTAGAGTTCCCGGTCGTGGCTATTCCAGGTGCTGACATGGGCACAGCTGAAGCAAATCCGAGCGAAGAGGAAGCGCGCTTACTTTACGTGGCTATGACGCGCGCAACGCGGGAATTGATTGTTTGCGGGACGGAATAAAGGGGGTCTTCCCTTTAATCTAAATACCTTGCCGCCTACGACGAACAACTGCAGTGTGACGTACCGCCCAGGTTGAAGAATTTCTCTTCCTTCTTTTTGTAATACAGGGCTGCCACCGCTTCGGTTTGTTCACCGTAGGGGTCTGCAAATACTTCGTGCAGCTTGTGCACGAGACTGAAATCACCGCTATCTGTGGCGCTGCGATAGGCTTCTACCAGCATCCATTCTCTGGGTATGTATTTGGGATTGGTTCGCTTCATGGCTGCCGAGATGTCCGCCGGGGTGCGGCCTTCTTGTTGCAAGGCGAGGTGCCATTTTTTCAGCCATGCATGCCAGCGTGCGTCCATTGACGCGCTGTTTTGCGCATAGCCTCCGCGTGTTTCATAAAAGCTGGTTTTCAGTGCGGCCACTTGCGTGGGCAGGTGTGAGAGTTCGCGCCAGAAGAGGGTGTAGTCCACCGGGGTTTCTGTCATGAGTGTGTGCAGCTCGGTGAAAAGTGCGGCATTAAATTCGGCCAGGCCCATTTTGCTTGCCCACATGCGGTTCATTTCGCGCTGCATGATTTCCGGCAGTGTATCCAGTATTGCTTGCAGTGATTGAATCGCGCTTTCGTTTTGCTGCAGCAGCGGCACGAGGGCGATGCAGAACATTCTGAAATTTTCCATGGCGGCCATGGGCTGGTTCATGAAGGAGAAGTGTTCGCCGCCGCCTGTCCACATTTGAAACGCCGGGTCATACGCTTCGATAAAGCCGAAAGGGCCATAGTCCAGTGTGCGCCCGCCCAAGGCGCAGTTGTCGCTGTTGAAGTTGCCCTGGCAATAGCCTACGCGTATCCAGTGCGCAATCAGTTGCGAGAGGCGCACGGCAAACTCGCGTGCAAGGGCCAGGACTTTGTCGCTGAGTGTTGCTGCGGTTTGGCTGAGTTGTGCGGCGAGGTCTGGGTATTCTCGATCGAGCACATGCAGGAAAATGGCTTCGAGCTCGGCGAGGGCGTTGGGGTGTGCGTTTTCTCTGGCGCGGCGGCCAAATAATTCGAGCTGCCCCACGCGCAGGAAAGAGGGGGCGACGCGGGTGGTGATGGCGGCCGGCTCGTCCACCATGCGGTCCGGTTCCCAGGTTTTGGCGTTGGGAGAATACCAGGGGCGGGAGATGGTTTCGCTCTGCGAGACATACAGGCAGAGGGCGCGGGTGGTGGGCACACCCAGTGCGGCCATGGCTTCCGACACCAGAAATTCACGAATGCTGGAGCGCAGGATGGCGCGGCCATCGCCACCGCGACAATAGGGCGTGGTGCCGCCGCCCTTGAGCTGAAATTCCCAGCGTTGGTTGTTGGCCAGCAGCACTTCCAGCACAGAGATGGCGCGGCCGTCGCCGTAGCCATTGCCGGTTTTGAATGGGCAGTTATGGACCATCTCTTGCCCGTAGATGCTCAGCGCGTAGCCACTCGCCCAGCCGCTTGTTCGAATAGCTTGCGTCTCGAACCCCGCATTGGCGCACTCCACTGCAAGCGTGGGGTTGCCGGTGAAAAACTGCATGAAGGCTTCTTCACGGGCGAGGCTCTCTGGCAAATTCAACTCGTTGAAGAATCGTTTGCTATGGATGACGTAACGAGGCTCTGGCAGGGGGGTAGGTTCCACCTCGACGTAATGGCCGGATTTGACTTCGCGCATCCTTTTGTTGGGGTGGTGGCGAGCCTGCTCGGGGTCTGCTGTCAGTGAGCGCAGCAGCGAATAATCTGCGCGCTGCAGAAAGGCGCTAAAGGGGGTCGGGGTGGAGGTGGGCATGCTGTGAGGTGCGACAGGTGTTGCAAGTAAGGGATTGGATGGGGGCTGCGGCCTTGAAGTTCAAGATGGTAGCGTGCTTAAACCGCGGCAGGCACACAACACATTCCCATTGATGCAGTAGCGCTTGCTCGTGGGCGGCGGGCCGTCGTTGAAAACGTGGCCGAGTATCTTTATTTGCGATGTTCCATTCTCTCGGTACTTGTGCACAATTACCGAAACTATGGAACAATCCCGGTATGACTTCGACTGAACAGCACATTCAGGCTCTCCTGCGCCGTGCCGGCACGGCGCGGTCGCGGGATCTGGTTGCGGCCGGCATTACCCGCAGCGAGCTTTCGCGCAGGGTGGCGGCCGGGCAGCTGGTGCGGGTGGCGCGCGGCCTGTATGCCCTGCCTGGCTATCGGGGTGGCGAGCACAGCGCGTTGGTAGCGGTGGCAAAGCGTGCGCCCGGCGTGGTGTTCTGCCTGCTGACGGCGCTGCGCATTCACGAGCTGACGACGCAGGCGCCGTTTGAGGTGTGGATCGCCATTGGCAACAAGGATCATCCGCCCCGGATGGATTATCCGCCGCTGCGCACGGTGCGCTTTTCCGGGGCTGCGCTGTCTGCGGGCGTGGAGTCGCACCGGGTCGATGGCGCGAAGGTGCAGGTGACCAGTGTGGCCAAGACGGTGGCGGACTGCTTCAAGTTTCGCAACAAGGTCGGGCTGGATGTTGCGCTGGAAGCGCTGCGCGAGGCGCGCCGCGCAAAGAAGGCAAGCGCCGATGAGCTGTGGCATTTTGCCAAAATCAACCGCGTAACGAATGTGATGCGCCCGTATCTGGAGGCGGTGGCGTGACGGCAGGGCAGGCTGCATCCATACATGCCCGTTTGCTGAATCGGGCCAGGACGCGCGGCGAGGACTTCAACCTGATTTTGACGCGCTATGCGCTGGAGCGTTTTCTGTATCGGCTGTCGCGGGTGCCGGCGCGCGAGGCATACTGGCTGAAGGGGGCCATGTTGTTCGACCTGTGGTTTGACGTGCCGCATCGGCCCACGCGCGACGCCGATTTTCTTGGTTTTGGTCCAATGGATGTCGAGGCGTTGAAGAACACGATCATAGAAATCTGCGCCGTCGCCGCGGACGACGGCATGGTGTACGACCCCGACTCGATCGCCATCGAGGAAATTCGCGAAGACGCGCGTTACGGCGGCCTGCGCGTAGGGCTGCTGGGCAGGCTCGGCAACGCGCGCTGCTCGGTGCAGATCGACGTGGGCTATGGCGATGCTGTCACGCCGGGGCCGGAGGAAGCGGTTTACCCCACTTTGCTGGACGATCTGCCGCCGCCGCGCTTGCGGGTATATCCGCGCGCTGCGGTCGTTGCCGAGAAGCTGGAGGCGATTGTGAGCCTGGGCATGGCCAACAGCCGGATGAAGGATTACTTCGATCTGCGCGCACTGGCGCACGAAGGCATGCTGGATGCCGGGCAATTGGGTGATGCGATTACGGCAACATTTCAACGTCGCGGAACAAACGTGCCGATGGAGGTGCCGCTCGGCCTGAGCGATGAGTTTGCGCGCGACGCTACGAAGCGCACCCAATGGAAAGCCTTCCTCGACAAGAACCGTCTCGAAGCGCCAACGCTGGAGGAAGTGATTGAAGAAATCCGCCGTTTTGTTGAAGAGCCTTTGGCGCTGGCGCGCAAAAGGCAAGGGATGCCATAGCAAACGCCTCTCCGGAACCCGCTGCAAAGCCGCCGATGTTTCACCGCTATCGCTCGATTCGGCGGCGCCCATCCCCTGAATTTTTATTTTTCATTCACTGTTCTTGTTTTATGTAACATAATTCAAGAATGGCACGCACCCCCAAACCCACTCCCTCCAAACCCGCCCACGGCGGGGCCCGCACCGGCGCCGGGCGCCCCAAGGGCGAGCCCAGCAAGGTGATCCGCCTGCCGGCGCGGCTGCTGCCCGCGGTGCAGGCGCTGGCCGAGCTGCCGGAAGGCGCCCTGCTGCCTTCCCCCATGCCGGTGCCGCTTGCGCTGCCGCTGTTTGGCCACAAGGTGCGGGCGGGCTTTCCTTCGCCGGCGGACGACTACGTGGAGGCCTGGCTGGATTTGAACGAGCACTTGATCGAGCACCGCGAGGCCACCTTTTTTGTGCAGGCGGCGGGCGACTCGATGATTAACGCCGGCATCCAGGAAGGCACGCTGTTGGTGGTGGACCGCGCGCTGGAGCCGCGGCACAACGACATCGTGATTGCGGTGGTGGATGGCGAGCTGACGGTTAAAAGACTGGAGAAGCGCCGCGGCAAGATAAGGCTGATTGCGGAGAACCCGGCTTATGCGCCCATCGAGTTCAAGGAGGGGCAGGAGCTGATGGTGTGGGGGGTGGTGAGGAGTGTTATTCGGAAGTTGAAGTGAGATGAGGCTGGACCGGGTTTGACTGGATCGCCGCGCTACGCTCGCGATGACGAAAACCCTGGATTGCCACGCCCCTGCGGGGCTCGCAATGACGGGTAAAGGCAACTACTAAGGAATCCTTGGTTCTTGGCCAAGGTTTATTAATTATTTATTTTGCTAACCCATGGTTAGCAAATTTAACGAAATATAAACTAGTCATAGGTTTGAAAAGGTGGTATTTTGCAAACCATGAGTGAGCATAAATCGGGAAAATTAAACCTTCTCCACGATTTACTGGAGGAAGGCCTGCTCGCGCCCACGTGGTGGCTGGAAGAGCATGGATACTCTCGTGCGCTCATAGCAAAGTATGTGGAAAGCGGTTGGCTGGTCTCTCCGGCGCGTGGGGTCTATCGTCGACCCGGCCCGCCATTGAAGTGGCAACACGTGGTGGCGAGCCTGCAGCTTCTGGCGGGGTGTTACCTGCATGTCGGCGGGCGAACCGCGCTTGTCCATCATGGAATGGGGCATTACGTCCGCATGAGCGGGCCGGAGACCATATATCTGTATGGCCCGGAGGTGCTGCCGGCCTGGGTAAACAGGCTGGGGCTGGAAGAGCGATTCGTCGCGCGCAGCGATGCCATGTTTTATACCCTGCGCGCGCGCCTGGACGAACAAGGCACGTATGTTGATTTCCAGGGCAAGCCGCTTGGCCCAAATCAGTATTCCGAATTCGGGTTGCAGCAGACAGCCTGGGGGCCGTGGGAATGGTGGTTGCTGTATTCCTCCAACGAGCGGGCCATATTCGAAGTGCTGCAGGACGTGCCGGCGAAAGAGTCGGTCTATGAGGCCGACGTGCTGATGCAGGGCCTGGTAAACCTGCGGCCGAATCGTGTAACGGCGCTCTTAAAGGCATGCGCCAGCGTGAAGGTGAAACGGCTTTTCCTGGCGCTGGCGGAGCGGCATCAGCATCAATGGTTAAAGCATCTCGATTTGAATAGCGTGGACCTTGGCAAAGGCAAACGCATGCTGGTTCCCGGGGGGAAACTGCACCCCCAATATCTCATCACGTTGCCGGCAGACCTGGATGATTACGCACGATAGCCCTTATTTCGCGCAGGTTCGGCTGCTGGTTTCTGTGCTCCCCAGTGTTGCAAAGGAGCCGTGTTTTGCTCTCAAAGGCGGTACGGCAATCAACTTGTTTGTGCGCAACATGCCGCGCCTTTCGGTAGATATCGATCTGGCTTTTTTGCCAATTGGCGATCGCGAATCGGCACTACGGGAAATTGGCGCCGCACTTGGCAGAATTGCTGATGCCCTGACCAGACAGGGCTATCGCGTCAATCCCGGCAAACGTCAGGATGAAAACGTTAATGGACTGCTCGTAACCGATGGCGCAGCAACAATAAAAATCGAGGTGCCCCCGGTATTGCGCGGCACGGTTTACCCGGAGGCTGCACGGCGAATAGTTGACCGCGCAGAAGCAGAGTTTGGTTTTGCCGAGGTGCCTGTTGTCTCATTTGCCGATTTGTATGCCGGCAAACTTGTCGCGGCACTCGACCGACAACACCCACGTGATTTGTTCGACGTAAAACTGCTGCTGGCTGATGAAGGAGTCAGCGACGACTTGTTTCGTGCTTTCCTGGTGTATTTGATCAGCGGGGACGGATTCCATTGCCCGGCTGCTGAACCCTGCCCATAAGCCGCTGGAAGACCTGTACGAACGGCAGTTTGTGGGTATGACTACTGAGCCGGCGACGTTGGACGAACTTAAACAGGCGCGCGAAGATTTGATTGCCTTGCTGCACAGACGGCTGGGCGAGAGCGAGAAGAACTTCCTGTTGTCTTTCAAGCGCGGTGAGCCGCAGTGGAACCTGCTTGGTGTGGAGCATGCGGAGACATTGCCCGCGGTACGTTGGAAGCTGCTGAATATTTCTCAGATGTCACCAGTGAAGCATCGTGAAGTGCTCGGAAATCTCGAACGCGTACTGGAAGATATCTAGGAGGCCTGACGGTTCCATGAGTCGGCCATTGGGAAAGCAATGTGCAAAATTTGCACATACTGAGAAAATCAAACGCCACCCTTGCGGTGGCGTTTGATTTTATTTCCCACGGGGATTGCTCGCTTTCGCGTTGCCTCCGCGAAAGCTCGTCCCTCACTGCGTTCGGGACCAGCCTGCGGCTGTCCGTCGCAAGCAGTGCTTGCTCCGCGAACCCGGAGGGGTTCTCTAAGTACCCGTGAGAACCACAACAAAAGAAAACGCCACCCAACCGGGTGGCGTTTTCTTTTGTTGGCGTCCCCACGGGGATTCGAACCCCGGTTATCGCTGTGAAAGAGTTCTAACTACGCATTTATTGGACTTTCCTGGACTTCCTTGGAAATGGCCGAAAGCCGCGTAACCATTGGGTTATAGCGATATTTTGTGCAATAATGTCCAAGGTGTTCCCGGAACACTTTATGGACATCTGATGGACACGGTTGGACACGGAGGAGGGCTAAATGGCACGTGCGTCACGTGATGTAAGGCTGGAAAATCGAACAAACCGACTGAAGTTGCAGGGTGGAAAACGCTACTTCACTTCCATCACCTCCGGCTTGTCGCTGGCATATCGACGAACCGGGAAAGGGTTCGGCATGTGGTACTGCCGTTTGTGGGATGACGCAGGCTTAGACCGGATGGTCAGCGTGGGGGCTGCCGACGATTACCAGGATGCGGATGGCCAGAAGATTTTGAGCTATAGCCAGGCCCAGGAAAAATGCCGGCAACTGGCCAGGGAATCCAGCCGCACCTCTACGGGTAAAGCCGCAACGGTTGCCGAAGCTACTCAGCATTACCTGGATTGGTACCGGGCACACCGGCGAGCGGTACGCGCTACTGAAAGCACGATCAATACCCATGTCCTGCCAGTGTGGGGAAAAGTGCTGTTGATGGATCTGAAAGCCGAGGATATCCGCAGATGGCATGAGAAGCTTGCCGCCCATCCGGCCAGAAAGCGTACCAGCAAGAAAGCCGCCAAGCCGGCGTACCGGGAGGCGCCGGCAACGGCAGACGAGAAGCGTGCCCGAAAATCCACGGCCAATCGTATCCTGACTGTTTTCAAGGCAATCCTGAATCGGTCGTTTCGAGATGAACTGGTTAGCGATGACACCGCCTGGCGTCGAGTGAAGCCGTTCGAGAATGCCGATGAGCCGGTGACTCGTTTCCTGACTACGGATGAATCAGTTCGGCTGATCAACGCCTGTCCCCAGGATTTTCGTCGCCTGGTAAAGGCAGCGTTGTTTACCGGGGCACGTTATGGTGAATTGGCTCGACTGAAGGTGGCAGATGTAAACGTCGACACGAAGATGATCAGCATCAGCCCGGAATCCAAAAGTGGGAAGAAGAGATTTATCCCTTTATCAGATGAAGGGCTTGATTTTTTTAGGTCGACCATTGCGGGCAAGACCGGGAATGAATTTGTCTTTACTCGTGGTGATGGCAAGCCGTGGGGGATGAACCACCAAATCCGGCAGATTAAGGAGGCTTGCAAGATCGCCTGCATTGAACCGGCCATTAGCTTTCATGAACTGCGGCACACTTACGCAAGTCTGTTGGCGCAAGCTGGTGCAGATCTGCTTACTATCTCCAAGTTGCTGGGGCATGCAGATACCCGCATAACCAGTCGGCACTACACGCATCTTTGCGACAAAACCCTTGCGAACGCAGTTCGGTCTCTGCTGCCATCTTTTGGGCACGTGTCCGAGAAGAAGGTGGTGTCCATTCATGGCAAAAAACCAACTGAATAGAAATTTGCGGAATGTGACATTGGTCATCACTCCCAACGTTGGGACTGACTGATCGCCGATTTGACTCAAAAGTTCTATACCTTCGGTTTGGAAGTGAATTGCCAGAATCGGAATCCAAGAAAATGTCGATTTGGGGGAAATTCCAGGTTGAATACTGTAGGAAAGATTTTCTTCAATCTTTAATCACGGAAGTCCCAACGTTGGGACTTCAGCTATCGGCCAGGAACGGTCCTTCCATCTTGCGGGGGGCGCATGAAATGAACTCCCAACGTTGGGAGTTCGCAGGCCTTTGATTTTCAAATTAGAAGGGCTCATCTTCTCGAACGTTGGAACCTTATGGGCGCAATTGTGATTATGTTTAAGCTCGTTTTTCCTGGAAAATATCAATGCCTGAAGTTATTGATGAAGCTTTCGACGTCCCCCCGGTTTTCAGTAGCACCCGGCTTTAGAGTCCGGGGTTAATGTAGCTGATCTCATGGCCAGTTGTCTGGCATAGGCCGAAGGCGTCAGCCCACCCAGGGATTTCTTCGGTCGTTCATCGTTGTATTCCCGTCGCCACGTCTCGATCACTGCCCTGGCATGCGCCAGGCTGACGAACCAGTGCTCGTTCAGGCACTCATCCCGCAGCCGTCCGTTGAACGATTCGATGTAGGCGTTCTGATTGGGCTTGCCCGGCTCGATCAGGAACAACCGCACACTGCGGGCATACGCCCAGGTCAGCATCGCCTTGCCGCAGAATTCCTTGCCGTTGTCGGTGCGGATCGCCTGTGGCAAGCCTCGTTCCACAGCCAGCCGGTCCAGGATGCGCGTCAGCGCATGCCCGCCGATAGCGCGCTCCGGCACAACAGCGACGGCTTCATGCGTGGCGTCGTCCACCACGGTCAGGCTCTTGATGACGCGCCCCTCGGCCGTCCGGTCAAACACGAAGTCCATCGACCACACCTGGTTGGCGGCCAGAGGGCGCCCCAGGGGCTGCCGATCCGACACCGGCACCATTTTGCGTTTGCGCCGCTTCACTTGCAATCGGGCTTCGGCATACAGCCGCTCTACACGCTTGTGATTGACCTGCATACCGGACTGCCGCAGCTTCAGGTAGATCATGCCGGCCCCGTAGCGACGATGCCGGTGCGCCAGCGCCACGATCTGCGCCCGCAAGGCCTGGTTGCGATCCGGCGCCGTTTGGTAGCGGAAGGAACTCGCGCTCATGCCGATAACCTGCAAGGATCGTCGCTCACTCAGTCCGCGAGCGGTCATGTGGCGCACCAACTCGCGGCGTGACGGTGCGCTTACCACTTTTTTCTCAAGGCTTCGCGGGTGACTTCGTTCTCCAGCACCGACTCGGCCAGCAGCTTCTTCAGGCGGGTGTTCTCGGCTTCAAGCTCCTTCAGCCGGCGTGCGTCCGAAACGCTCATCCCGCCAAATTTGCTGCGCCACAGGTAGTAACTTGCCTCCGAGAATCCGTGCCGGCGGCACAGTTCCTTGATCGGCAGCCCCGCTTCAGCCTCCCGCAGGAAACCAATGATCTGTTCTTCCGTGAATCGCTTCTTCATGTCCAATCTCCTTCATGGTTGGGATTGGACTCTAAAACTACGTGCTACTCAAACCGGGGGGACGTCGATGAAAATCCATCTCCTCTCCGACATCCACCTGGAATTCGGCAAGCTCAAGCTGCCCGAGATTGAGGCCGACGTGACCGTGCTCGCCGGCGACATCGGCGTGGGCTTGCAGGGCATAGAATGGGCTCTGCAGGCCTTCGATCGGCCCACGATCTACGTCATGGGCAATCATGAGTTCTACGGCCAGCGGGTGATGATGGAGCTATGGGAAGCTGCACGGGGGAAGGTGAAGGGCACGCATGTTCACCTGCTGGAAAACGAAGTCGTCGAGATCGATGGCGTGCGCTTCCTCGGCTGCACACTCTGGACCGACTTCGCGCTCTTCGGCGGCGGCCATCGCGTGTTGGCGATGATCGACGCCCTGGCGCTCTCCGACTTTTCGAACATCCTCACGGCGCACAGTGCCGGGTACAGCCGGCACAAGGCCAAGCTGTTCACGCCTCAGGCCTCGCTCAACCTGCACAAGGATAGCCGCGCCTGGCTCGACAAGGAGCTTGGCAAACCTTTTCCCGGTAAGACGGTGGTGGTCACGCACCACGCGCCGCATCGCGGCAGCCTCGCGCCACGGTGGGCGCACGATCCGATTTCGCCTTGCTTCGTGTCGAACCTGCCGGGCCTGGCTGAGCGTGCTGATCTGTGGATACATGGGCACACCCATGATGGACTCGACTACCAGGTGGAGAAGTGCAGGGTGGTGTGCAACCCGAGGGGATATGTCAACCAGGTGCGGCCCGAGAACCCGGCTTTTGATCCGGGGATGGTGGTGGACCTAGAGGGCTGATCATGGGGGAACCTATTCCTACTTCAGGCGTTAAGGAATACATCATCGAGCTTGCGCGCCGGCACGGTGTTCGCTATGTCGAGACCCCCACCGATGCGCTGGCAAACATGATCACCCGCCTGTCGGATGATGAGGTAATCATGGATGAGGTCGAACTGCTGATCTTCGCGTTGAAACGCGCCCAGGTAATCGACGCGAACACCATGATCGTCTTGTTGGGCCGCTACCTGGATGAAAGAGAGGGTGGTAATGCTGCTCTTCCTTGATTGTGAATTCACGGATTTTCTGGACATCGACCTGATCTCAATCGGCCTGGTGTCCGACACTGGCCGGCATGAGTTCTATGCCGAGAGGACAGATTTCCGGCGGGAGGCTTGCAGCGAGTTCGTGCGCGAGGCCGTGCTGCCGCTCCTGGGTCAGGTGCCCGGTGCCGACTGCGACCGCGAGGAACTGAAAACCCGCCTGTGGAGTTTCTTTGCCAGCTTGCCGGGCGATGTCCGGCTGGCCACAGACTCCCGGCACGACCTCGATCTGCTGGGGGACGCCTTGGGGGAAGGCTGGCCGCCCAACCTGGTGAGGTCGGTTCAAGATCTGCGAGAGCAGCTTGGGCACCCGGCATTCGACGCCGCGGTGGCCAGATATCATGCCCAGCCAGGCCGGCCCTACCACCATGCCCTGCACGATGCCAGAGCGAACAGGGATGGGTGGCGAGCATGGAGAGGAGCAAAGAAATCCTTTTGAGCCACGTATAAGCAAACTCTCATACCGCACAGGATTCTAAGTTTTTTGAGAGGAGAGTGTGCGAAAGAAATCTGCGCGGTTAAGCCTCATAAATCCAGTTCCGAGAGGATCTAGTGATCGCCGGTGTCCATCGATTGGTCCTCAAACCCCCAGAACTTATACTTAAGAAAAACATCGTATGATGAATTTCTGTATATTGGCTTTTCATGATGGAAACCATTGTCTGGCAAGGATTTTTGCCGATCAGACTTGTATTGTTCAGTGCCTTCTGGAAAGCAGGTCTGTGACGTTTCGTTAAGAAGAGTTTGATCAGGAACCCCTTTAAATTATTGGGGATTACTGACAGTAGTGTTGAAATCCGAGTCGTTGATTCGATCGATTGAGTCGGGCTTAACAAGCCTGCATATGGAGCATCATTCTGGTTGTCTAGTGTTCCATGGGAGTTTGCGCTGGATAGATCACCCTAGAGGTTGTTGAGCCCTTTCTAGGGGGTAAACCGGCGAATAGCGGGGTACAGATTGGGAGCGCCGATTATCTCTTGCTTGGCCTTGGCTGCCAGCGGCGTTGGCTGATCTGAATGGCCGGTTTGCGCTGCAGGTTGTGGACGTTGAGGCGGTGGGTTGATTGAACGGCCGCTTTCGTCAATGGCGAGAGAAAGCCCCGACCCTGAGCTGTCCTTTAGGTTGGTCAATCCTATGTAGCGTTCACAGCCATTACAAACGAACATCTGGTCCGGAAACCGTGGTCTACCCCTTATTGT
>VFQM010001625.1_pt1 | contig 19081 bp, 23 predicted proteins | sample 3512391 | NCBI WGS metagenome assembly VFQM01 (sample SAMN10412369, study PRJNA504923) | tailings metagenome | isolation source: Replicate 1 from Balatoc abandoned mine | place: Philippines | reverse complement strand
TTTGGCGTCATGCGTGGACGGGAATTCCTGATGAAGGACGGGTATTCATTCCACGCCTCGTTTGACGATCTGCAGCGGGAATACCGCAGCATGCACGACACCTACAGCCGGATCTTTACCCGCCTCGGCCTCAAGTTCCGGGCTGTCGCTGCCGACACCGGCTCGATCGGCGGCACCGGCTCGCACGAGTTCCATGTTCTGGCGGACTCCGGCGAGGACGCGATCGCCTTCTGTCCGCAATCGGATTACGCCGCCAATGTCGAGCTTGCGGAAGCCCTTGCACCGCCGACCGTACGAAGCCAGCCCGGCCCGGCCATGGCCAAGCTGGCTACACCAGGCCAGACCCGCTGCGAGGATGTAGCGGATTTCCTCAAGCTCCCATTGGAAAAGTCGGTCAAGGCCATCGCCGTAATGCACGACGAGGCCTTTGTCCTGCTTCTCCTTCGTGGCGACCACAACCTCAATGAAATCAAGGCCGGAAAGTTGCCGGGGCTGGACCCGTTCCGTTTCGCCACGGACGCTGAAATCGAAAGTTACCTGGGTTGCAAACCCGGCTACATCGGCCCCGTGGGGGTCAACACCAGCAAAGTCCGGGTCATTGCCGACCGTACGGTTGCCGCAATGGACAATTTTGTATGTGGTGCCAACGCCGAAGGTTTCCATCTGACCAACGTCAACTGGGGGCGGGATCTGCCCGAGCCTGAACTTGTTGCGGACATCCGCAACGTCATCGCCGGCGACCCTTCGCCCGACGGCAAGGGATCACTTGAGCTCTGTCGCGGCATCGAAGTCGGTCATATTTTCCAGTTACGGACCAAGTACTCCGAAGCGATGAAGTGCACCTTCCTCGACGAACAGGGCAAGGAGCAGGTCATGGAAATGGGCTGCTACGGCATCGGCGTCAGCCGTATCGTCGGCGCAGCCATAGAACAGGGCCATGACGACCGCGGCATCATTTTCCCGGCTGCAATTGCGCCTTTCGAGGTTTGCATCGTGCCGATGGGCTACACCAAGAGCGAGAAAGTGAAAGCTGCCGCTGATGCGCTCTATGCTGAATTGCTGGCGGCCGGCATCGACGTTGTACTTGACGACCGGAACGAACGTCCGGGCGTCATGTTCGCAGACATGGAGCTGATCGGCGTACCTCACCGCGTCGTCGTCGGCGAACGGGGACTGAATGAAGGCAAACTGGAATACAAAGGCAGGACGGACGGCGACGCCCAGATGATCGCCCTTGGCGAAATGGCGACACTGCTCAAGGAGAAGCTGTGCGCCTGAAGGGCGCACTGCCACATCTCGTTTCCTTGCTGCTGGCGCTCACCTCGTTCGGGGCGAGTGCCGGCGCTCAGAAATATGAGCCGCTATCAGCCAGCGTTCAGGCTTCACTGCAGAAAGCCGTGTCCGACAAGCGGCCGCCGACATCCTCCTTCCGTACGCCGATGGAGGCAACCGACTGGCTGGAGGCAATGTCATCACGCCTTGCCAAGCGCCTGCCCAACCTGGAGTACCGTCTTGAGCTATTGCGTGCCGTACATTACGAATCAACACGTGCGGGCCTCGATCCTCAGCTCGTACTCGGACTGATCCAGGTGGAAAGCGGGTTCCGGAAGTACGCTGTTTCCAGTGCCGGCGCCCGCGGCTACATGCAGGTCATGCCCTTCTGGGTCAAGTTGATCGGCCGCCCGGAAGACAACCTTTTCCACCTGCGGACGAATCTGCGTTACGGCTGCACGATTCTCCGCCACTACCTGGATATTGAAAAAGGGGATCTTTACCGGGCACTCGGCCGCTACAACGGCAGCCTTGGCCGCCCCGAGTATCCGAACATGGTACGGGCCGCCTGGCACAACCAGTGGAATTACACACCACCAGCACGACCCTAGGCAGACTCCATCAGCGCATCATGCCGCCCGGCATCAGACCTTTCATGCCGCGCATCAGCTTGCCGATGCCGCCCTTGGAAAACTGCTTCATCATCTTCTGCGTCTGCTCGAACTGGTTGAGCAGGCGGTTCACATCCTGAACCTGCACACCTGCACCGGTGGCGATCCGGCGCTTGCGACTGGCCTTGATCAGTTCCGGTTTCGCGCGCTCCGTTGGCGTCATCGAATTGATGATGCCCTCGATCCGCCGCACCATCTTGTCCTCCGAGCCTGCAGGCAACTGCCCGGCAGCCTGCGCAAACTGTGCCGGCAGCTTGTCCATCAGCGAAGACATGCCCCCCATCTTGCGCAACTGCCCGATCTGTTCCTTGAAGTCATTGAGATCGAAGCTCTTTCCGGATTTCAGCTTCTTCGCGAACTCAAGTGCCTTTTCCTCGTCGACACCTTTCCTGGCCTCTTCGATGAGCGACAGCACGTCACCCATGCCAAGGATACGTGATGCCATCCGTTCGGGATGAAAGGGCTCAAGACCCGAGAGCTTTTCACCGACGCCGGCGAATTTCAGCGGCTTTCCGGTCACATGCCGGACCGACAGAGCCGCCCCGCCACGAGCATCGCCATCCAGCTTGGTCAGGACAACCCCGGTGAGCGGCAAGGTATCGTTGAAGGCCTTTGCCGTATTCACCGCGTCCTGACCGAGCATGGAATCGACCACGAAAAGCGTCTCGATCGGATTGATCGCCCCATGGAACTCGGCAATCTCCCGCATCATCGCTTCGTCGATCGCCAATCGGCCGGCAGTATCGATCAGCAACACGTCGTGGTAATGACGTTTCGCCCAGTCCACCGCAGCCCGTGCGATATCGACAGGCTTCTCGGACACGCTCGACGGGAAAAAATCGGCCCCCGCCTGCCCGGCTACGGTCTTCAGCTGCTCGATGGCGGCAGGGCGATAGACGTCGCAACTGACGACCAGCACTTTCTTTTTCTGCGAATCCTTGAGGAATTTTGCGAGCTTGCCGACCGTGGTCGTCTTTCCCGCCCCCTGCAGACCGGCCATCAGGATCACGGCAGGCGGTTGCGTCGCCAGATTGAGGCCGACATTGGCCTCCCCCATGATGCGAGCCAGCTCACGGTGAACAACTCCGACAAGCGCCTGACCCGGCGTCAGCGAACCGACCACCTCCTCGCCGACGGCTTTTTCGCGAACCGCAGCCACAAAATCCTTGACCACCGGAAGCGCAACGTCCGCCTCCAGCAATGCCATGCGAACCTCGCGCAAGGCATCGCCAATATTGGCTTCAGTCAGGCGTGCCTCGCCCTTGAGGGTTTTCATGACGCGGGCAAGGCGCTGGGTGAGGTTGTCGAGCATCTGAAATCCTGCTTGGTGTAAACTTGAACGATGTCCGGCATTCTACTGCACCTTCTGCCCAACGTTCTGGCAGCGATCCTCTATGGGCTGCTCGGCGCCCATTTCTGGCACACCCGCTGGCGAGAAACCGACAAGCCATTGGCTGCGCAGCCGATGCAGACCTGGGAGCGGGCCAGCATCGGCGCAGCCCTGCTGATTCACGGCATTGGTTTGTACAGCGAGCTGTTCGGCGCCGGCTCCATGCGTTTTTCGTTCAGCCTGGCACTGTCGCTGATGATGTGGCTGGCCGTGTTGATCTACTGGCTGGAAAGTTTCCGCTCCCGCATGGATGGCCTTCAACCAATGGTTCTTCCCTTGGCGGCCGCCTGTGCCCTGCTACCGGCCCTGTTCAGGAACGCGCATGCGCTCACCCACGCCGGATCCTGGGGCTTCAAGCTGCACTTCATTGCAGCGATGCTGGCTTACAGCCTGTTCACGCTGTCCGCCCTGCATGCGGTATTCATGGGCTACACCGAACGGAAACTGCACCAGCGGGCACTGACCAAGAGCCTGGCCAGCCTCCCTCCTCTCCTGACGATGGAAGCGCTGCTGTTCCGCATCATCGTCATCGGCTTTGTTCTCCTGACCGCGGCGCTGATCAGTGGCTCGGTGTTCTCCGAGGAACTCTTTGGCAAAGCACTGAGCCTTGATCACAAGACGCTGTTTGCCTTCGTTTCCTGGGGAATCTTCGCCGCGCTGCTCTCGGGGCGGCACATCTGGGGCTGGCGAGGCCGGACAGCCTTGCGCTGGACCCTGTCGGGTTTCGCAACGTTGCTTCTTGCCTACATCGGCAGCCGCTTTGTTCTGGAAGTCCTTCTCGCACGCGGCTGACCCCCGCTGCCGAACGGATTCAGCCTTTACAAAGGACTCGCCGCGTAGCATCATCGCCACGATCGCGTCGGCATATCCAATTGATTGAATTTCCGAGCTTATGGCAGCCAACCCCCAACAGGCAACACTCAGCGGCCTCGCCCGCGCCCTGGTTCAAGCCGGCCGCCTGAAGGAAACGGAGGCCGAAGCCCTGCTTACACAAGCAGCGGCTGGTGGCGTTTCGTTCATTGCCCAGCTGGCCAATTCAAAGAAAATGTCGGCCGCCGAGGTCGCCACGTTTGCCTCCGAGACTTTCGGCTATCCACTGTTCGATCTGTCCGCATTCGAAGAAGCCCATATTCCGGCCAACGCCATCGATCGCAAGCTGATCGGTTCGCATGCAGTCATTCCGCTACGCAAGCGCGGCAACCGGCTGACCATAGCGACAGCGGACCCCACGAACCTGCGGGCACTCGACGAAATCCGTTTCCAGACGAGCCTGATCGTCGACCCGGTGATCGTCGAAGAGTCGAAGCTGCTGCCACTGGTCAAGAAGCTGTCGGAGTCGGCAGAAGACACGCTCAAGAGCATCGCCAGCGAAGACATCAACCTCGAATTCACCGACGAAGAAGCCCAGAGCAGTGCTGATGAAGCAGCCTCCATGGAAGTTGACGACGCACCGGTCGTCAAATTCATTCAGAAAATGCTGCTTGATGCCATTAATGATGGCGCCTCCGACATCCATTTCGAGCCATACGAAAAGTTCTACCGCATCCGGTTCCGCGTAGATGGCACCCTGCGCGAAGTCGCGACTCCGCCGCTGGTGATCAAGGACAAGATTGCGTCCCGGATCAAAGTCATTTCGCGGCTGAACATTGCAGAGAAGCGGGTGCCGCAGGATGGCCGGATGAAGCTGGTCCTGTCCAAGACCCGCGCCATCGATTTCCGGGTGAGTACACTGCCGACGCTCCACGGCGAAAAGATCGTGCTGCGTATTCTGGATCCATCCAGCGCAACACTGGGCATCGAGGCTCTCGGCTATGACCCCGATCAGAAAGAGTTTCTGCTGAACGCCATCAACCGGCCCTATGGCATGGTGCTGGTTACCGGCCCGACCGGCTCCGGCAAGACGGTTTCCCTCTATACATGCCTGAACATACTCAACCAGCCGGGGATCAACATTTCCACCGCGGAGGACCCGGCGGAAATTCCATTGCCCGGCGTCAACCAGGTCAACGTGGACGACCGAGCGGGACTGACCTTTGCTGCAGCCCTGAAGTCCTTCCTTCGCCAGGATCCGGACATCATCATGGTTGGCGAAATCCGCGACCTGGAAACCGCGGAAATCGCCGTCAAGGCGGCGCAGACCGGTCACATGGTCCTCTCGACCCTGCACACCAACGATGCACCACAGACACTGACCCGACTCGCCAACATGGGGGTGCCGCTGTTCAACATCGCATCCAGTGTGCTGCTGATCACGGCCCAGCGCTTGGCTCGTCGCCTATGCACCTGCAAGGTTCCCCACGAGGCCCCGACGGAAGCACTCCTCAATGCAGGTTTTACCGAAGAGGATCTTGACGGTAGCTGGACACTGTACGGTCCAGGCAGTTGCGATCGATGCAAAGGGTCTGGCTACAAGGGCCGGGTCGGCATTTATCAGGTGATGCCGGTGACGGAGGAAATCCAGCGCATCATTCTTGCGGGGGGTACGGCACTCGACATTGCGGCCCAGGCAGCCCGCGAAGGAGTCAAGGATCTCCGTCGCTCGGGTCTGATCAAGGCCATGCAGGGCATCACTTCGCTCGAAGAAGTGCTAAGCACTACAAACGCGTAACCGAAGCCACAACAATCAAGAGGCGACGATGGCTACAGCCAAATCAACTGCGAAACGAGCGTCCGACGTAAAGGAGTACGTTTTCGTATGGGAAGGGAAGTCAAAGGAAGGGAAAATTGCTCGCGGAGAAATTCGAGCGGTCAGCCCGGCTTCGGCACAAGCGATACTTCGTCGGCAGGGCGTTCTCGTCACGAAAATCAGCAAGCAGAGATTCAAGCGCGGAACTCCCATTTCGGAAAAGGACATCACGCTCTTCACGCGCCAGCTAGCGACAATGATGAAAGCTGGCGTCCCGCTGCTGCAGGCTTTTGATATCGTTGGCCGTGGCCATGCCAACCCCTCAGTAGGCAAACTTCTTCTCGATATCAAGGCAGACGTAGAAACAGGATCCTCACTGTCGCAGGCCTTCAGAAAATACCCGGTCTATTTCGATGCATTGTTCTGCAACCTGGTTGCAGCGGGTGAACAGGCCGGCATCCTGGAAACCTTGCTGGACCGCTTGGCTACCTACAAGGAAAAGATTCTCGCGCTCAAGGCCAAAATCAAATCGGCCATGACATACCCGATTGCGGTGATTGTTTTTGCGTTCATCATCACTGCAGTCATCATGATCTTCGTGATCCCGGCATTCAAAGAGGTATTCAGCAGCTTCGGCGCAGATCTTCCTGCCCCGACACTGATCGTGATTGCGATGTCGGATTTCTTCGTCGAATACTGGTGGGCGATCTTCGGCGGGCTTGGCGGTAGTATTTTTGGATTCATCCAGTTCTACAAACGGTCCGAAGCCATGCATATTGCATTCGACCGTTTTTCGCTGAAAATGCCGATTTTCGGAGACATCATCCGGAAAGCGACGATTGCCCGCTGGACAAGGACCTTGGCGACAATGTTCAGTGCCGGCGTCCCCCTCGTGGAATCGCTGGAATCCGTCGGCGGAGCCGCCGGCAACTATGTTTACAAGGTAGGAACACGGCAGATTCAGAGCGAAGTAAGCACCGGCACGAACCTCACGACCTCAATGCAGAACAGCAATCTTTTCCCGAGCATGGTCATCCAGATGGTAGCCATCGGTGAAGAATCCGGCGCACTGGACTCCATGCTCAGCAAAGTATCCGACTTCCTCGAAGCCGAGGTCGATGATGCTGTAGAAGCGCTCTCCAGCCTGATGGAGCCCATCATTATGGCGGTCCTCGGCGTCCTGATCGGGGGCATGGTCATCGCCATGTACCTCCCGATCTTCAAGCTCGGCTCGGTCGTCGGATGATCCCTATCTTCGCGGACACCGCCGTCTTCACGGCGGTGTCCGGCTTGCTTGGGCTGCTGGTGGGCAGCTTCCTCAATGTCGTCATCCATCGGCTGCCGAAGATGATGGAATACGACTGGCATTCCCAATGTGCAGAACTGCGAGGAGAGCCGGCTCCGGAAAGCGAACCCCTGTCGCTGGCAAAGCCCCGTTCCCGCTGCCCGCACTGCGGACACCAGATCACCGCGCTCGAAAACATCCCCGTATTCAGCTGGCTGTTCCTGAAAGGGAAATGTTCGGCGTGTAGTGCCCGGATTTCGGTCCGCTACCCGCTGGTCGAAGCGGCCAGCGGGCTGCTCTCAGCCTACGCCGCCTGGCATTTCGGTTTCGGCTGGGCAGCCATCGGCGCAATCCTGTTCGTATGGGCGATGATCGCGCTTACCGGCATCGACTTCGACACCCAGCTCCTGCCCGACAGCATCACGCTGCCACTGATCTGGCTCGGGTTGCTGTTCAACTTGTCCGGTACCTACACCTCGCTCAGCTCGGCCGTCATCGGCGCCATGGCTGGCTATCTTTCACTCTGGTCGGTGTACTGGGGATTCAAGCTGACCACCGGCAAGGAAGGCATGGGCTTCGGCGATTTCAAGCTGTTGGCGGCAATCGGGGCCTGGCTGGGCTGGCAGGTGTTACCACTGACGATCCTGCTCTCGTCACTGGTCGGCGCCATCGTCGGCATCGGCCTGATCGTCCTCGCCCGGCACGGGCGCAATGTCCCCATCCCCTTCGGTCCTTACCTGGCGGCGGCGGGCTTGATCGCGCTGTTCTGGGGCAAGCCGCTGACCCAGACCTATCTGGGCCTGTTCTGACCACTCCGGTACTTGAAAAGCGCCTCCCGGCGCACCATATGGCAACGGCCCGGGGCCGATTGTGCGGCGCCGGCTCAGGTATAATTCGACGTTTTGGAGGATTCCGATGCCAATTTATGAATATCGCTGCGAATCCTGCGGTTTCCAGAAGGAGCACCTGCAGAAGCTGTCGGCCCCCGTGCTCACGACCTGTCCGGAGTGCGGCAAGGAAAGCTATAGCAAGTTGCTGTCGGCAGCCGGCTTCCAGCTGAAGGGTAGCGGCTGGTACGCCACCGACTTCAAGGGTAGCAGCAAACCGGAGAGCAAGCCGGCCGACAACCCGCCGCCCTGCCAGGGCGGCAGCGGAGGCTGTGCGTGCGCGGGCAGTTGATTCGTCGCTATTTCGTTACCGGGCTGCTGATCTGGGTTCCCCTGGCGATCACCGCCTGGGTGCTGTCGCTCATCGTCGGCACGCTGGACAAGACGCTGCAACTGCTGCCATCGGCCTTCCATCCGAAGAACTCGGTTGGCATCGACATTCCCGGTGCCGGCGTCCTGCTGACACTCTTGATCATCTTCATCACCGGCGTGCTCGCGGCCAACTTCATCGGCCAGCGACTGGTCAGATGGTGGGAACTGCTGCTCGCCCGCATTCCGGTCGTCAATTCGATCTACAACAGCGTCAAGCAGGTGTCCGACACGCTGTTTTCCTCCTCTGGCAATGCTTTCCGCAAGGCCCTGCTGGTACAGTATCCGCGCCAGGGCAGCTGGACGATCGCCTTCCTTACCGGCAACCCGGGTGGTGATGTCATCAACCACCTCAAGGGTGACTATGTCAGTGTCTACGTGCCAACCACGCCGAACCCGACCTCCGGTTTCTTCCTGATGATGCCGAAGGAGGATGTAATCGAACTCGACATGAGCGTGGACGAAGCACTCAAATACATCATTTCAATGGGCGTCGTTGCCCCGCCGGCGAAGCCGCGCGTCGTCACCAATACCTGAACACACCAGCCAACCGGAATCACCATGCGTACTCACTACTGCGGACAGCTCAACTCGAAACTCATCGGCCAGGAAGTCACCCTCTGCGGCTGGGCGCATCGTCGCCGCGACCACGGCGGCGTCATCTTCATCGACCTGCGCGACCGAGAAGGTCTGGCCCAGGTAGTGTGCGACCCGGATCGCGCCGAGATGTTCGGCATCGCCGAATCCGTCCGCAACGAGTTCTGCCTGAAGATCACCGGCAAGGTGCGCGCCCGTCCGGAAGGCACGACCAACGCCAACCTCGCCTCGGGCGAGATCGAGATCCTCTGCCACGCGATCGAGGTGCTGAACCCGTCGGTGACGCCCCCGTTCCAGCTCGATGAAGAAAATCTCTCCGAGAATGTTCGCCTCACGCACCGCGTCATCGACCTACGCCGCCCGCAGATGCAGAACAACCTGATGCTGCGCTACAAGACGGCGCGCGCCTTCCGCCGCTTCCTCGACGACAACGGCTTCATCGACGTCGAGACGCCGATGCTGACCAAGTCCACCCCCGAGGGCGCCCGCGACTACCTGGTGCCGTCGCGCGTCCACCCCGGCCAGTTCTTCGCGCTGCCGCAGTCGCCGCAGCTGTTCAAGCAGCTGCTGATGGTTTCCGGCTTCGACCGCTACTACCAGATCACCAAGTGCTTCCGCGACGAAGACCTGCGCGCCGACCGCCAGCCGGAGTTCACCCAGGTCGATATCGAGACCTCGTTCATGAGCGAGCAGGAAATCACGGCGCTGATGGAGAAGCTGATCCGCACCGTGTTCAAGGAGGCGATCGACGTCGATCTGCCGGAATTCCCGCGCATGACCTACGCCGAAGCCATGCGCCGCTTCGGTTCGGACAAGCCCGACCTGCGCGTCACGCTCGAACTGACCGAAGTCACCGACGCCTTCAGGGACGTCGCCTTCAAGGTCTTCGCCGGCGTTGCCAACAGCGAAGGCGGCCGCATCGCCGCCATGCGCGTGCCGGGCGGCGCAACGCTGACCCGCGGCGAGATCGACGAATACACCAAGTTCGTCGGCATCTACGGCGCCAAGGGCCTCGCCTACATCAAGGTCAACGACGTCACCCAGGTCAACGAAACCGGCCTGCAGTCGCCGATCGTCAAGAACCTCTCGGAAGCCTCGCTGCGCACCGTGCTCGAACGCACCGGCGCCCAGTCCGGCGACCTCATCTTCTTCGGCGCCGACAAGGCCAAGATCGTCAACGACGCTCTCGGCGCCCTGCGCATCAAGCTCGGCCACGAGAAGGGCCACGTCACCGGCGCCAAGTGGGCACCGCTGTGGGTCATCGACTTCCCGATGTTCGAATACGACGACGAGAGCAAGCGCTGGACGGCCTGCCACCACCCCTTCACCAGCCCGAAGGACGAGCACATGGATCTGCTCGTCAGCGATCCGGGCAAGTGCCTCGCCAAGGCCTACGACTTGGCGCTGAACGGCTGGGAACTCGGCGGCGGCTCGGTGCGTATCCACCGCGCCGACGTGCAGGAGAAGGTCTTCGCCGCGCTCGCCATCGGGCCGGAAGAACAGCAGGCCAAGTTCGGCTTCCTGCTCGACGCGCTCAAGTACGGCGCCCCCCCGCACGGCGGCCTCGCCTTCGGCCTCGACCGTATCGTCACCATGATGACCGGCGCCGAATCGATCCGCGACGTGATCGCCTTCCCGAAGACGCAGCGCGCCCAGTGCCTGCTGACCGACGCACCGAGCCCGGTCGACGAGAAGCAGTTGCGCGAGCTGCACGTTCGCCTGCGCCAGAAGGTCGAGACGCAAGTCGAAGTGGAAAAGGCCTAAGCCGTCATGCCCGCGCAGTTGGCGACACTGCTGCGCCTCGTCGTCGCCCTCGTGCTGGCGGCCTGCCTTGGCAGCGCCGCCGCGCGCCAGAACTACGACACGGCAATCGACAGCGTCGCGCTGTCGTCCCTGCCGCCGGAAGCCCGGCAGACGCTGCAACTCATCAAGCAGGGCGGCCCCTTTCCCCATCCGCGGAAGGACGGCAGCACCTTCGGCAATTTCGAAAAGCTGCTGCCGCAAAAGCCGCGCGGTCACTACCGCGAGTACACGGTACCCACCCCGGGCGCACGCAACCGCGGCGCCCGTCGCATCGTTGCCGGCAGCCCGCCGGAGACTTCCGGCGAGTACTACTACACCGACGATCACTACCGCAGTTTCCGCCGCATCCGGGAGTAAGCCATGAGCGCCATGAGTCTGAAATTGCAGAATCTGCTCGCCCAACCCGGACATGCCGGCGTCTACCACCTGCCCTCCAGCGATCGCAAGGCACTGAAAACAGCGGCCCTCGCCCTCGGTTTCGGCTGGCTGCAAAGCGGCTTCGGCGGCAAGCGCGAACTCCCCCCCATTCTCGCCAAGATCGGCAAGGACCTGCGCCTGCCCGACTGGTACGGCGAAAACCTCGATGCACTCGCCGACTGCCTGACCGACCTGAGCTGGAACGCCGCCCCGGGCTACGTCCTGCTCATCGAGGGGGCCGATGCCCTGCACACGCGCGACGAAGCCGCATTCGCCACGCTCAATGAGGTTTTTGCATCGATCATCGCCGACTGGCAGGAAGAGAAAGTCCCGTTCTGGGTTTTCTACGTGTTCGACAACGGGCGTACGAACGGCCTGGCCGAACTGCCGACGCTCGCCGCCGGCTAATGACAGACAAGCGGAGCCACAAGCAACCGGTCTCGGTGCTGGTCGTCATCCACAGCCCGGCCCCGCACTACGACATCCTGCTCCTCGAACGCGCCGCCCACCCCGGCTACTGGCAATCCGTCACCGGCAGCCGGGAAGGCGACGAAGCGCTGATCGATACCGCCGTGCGCGAAGTCGCCGAGGAAACCGGCATCGTCGTCACCGCCGACCGGCTCATCGACTGGCAGCAGACCAATACTTTCGAAATCTTCCCGGAATGGCGCCACCGCTACGCGCCGGGCGTCACCCACAACACCGAGCACGTCTTCTCGCTCGAAGTGCCGCGCGACACGACGGTGCGCACCGCCCCCGGCGAACACCTCGGCCACTGCTGGCTGCCGCTCGCGGAGGCTGCCGCCAAGGTGTTTTCATGGAGCAACCGCGACGCCATCCTCGCACTTCCGCAACGTTGCGGAAACCGGGAAAAGGCATGAAACGGACAGGCATCCTCGCGCTCGCCACCCTGCTTTTCCCGCTGGCAGCGAGTGCCCACGGCCACCCCGGTGCCGTCGCCGATGATGATTCGATCGCCACCGATGTGCGCCTCTGCAACGAGATCGTCGACACCGCGCTGCAAGCCCTGGCCGACCGCGACAAGGGCCGGCCGATGAAGGCCTGGGCCGGCGACGACATCAGGACAAGGCTGCAGAACGACGTCACGCAGCACGTCTTCGCCGAACCGCAGATCCGCAGCCAGAAATTCGCCATGGGCTATGCGCGCAGCCGCTGCAACGAAGTCCTGCAGGCTGAACGCGACAAGAATCCCCGGCGATAAGCGCTCAGCCCCGCCAGCGTCGGCAGACCCACGCATCCAGCGCGAGCCTGCCGGCGCCATTCAGCATCAGCGGCCACAGCATGACGAGGAAAATCAGCGGCAGCTTGTAGTTGCCGAACCCCTTGTCCGTCAGCGCATAGCCCTGCGCCAGTTCAGCCAGCGTGCTCCAGCCCTCCGGCCAATGCACCGAAGCGATCGCCACGATCGTCAGCACGAACAGCGAGAGCGAGAAGAAGCGCGTAGCAAGGCCGACCAGCAGCGCCAGCGCCCCGACGATCTCGAACCACGTCGCCAGCTGCCACGAAACCTCGGTCGGAACGACGCTTAACGGCCACGGGAATCGCTGCTGAATGTCACCGAACCAGTTTTCGCCACGCAGCTTCTCGACGCCGGACTCCCAGAATTCCCATGCCAGGATAAGGCGTAGCCCGAGCGGCGCCAGCCACTCGCCGGACCTGTCGAGAAGGCTGCCGATTCGCGCATGCACGGCACAAGCGCACGAAAGGACCGACCGCCGCTTCTGCTCCGTTGTTGTCGTCATGATTTTCTTCCTCAGCCGAGTGGAATCTGACGATTAGTCGGGACAGTGCGCACAGCCTTACAGGAACTGGTGTTTATCCGCAGTGCTGGCGCAGATGGTGCAGTACGCGCTCAGGAACGAGACAGGGGCGTGAACCGTTCAGGCACGACGGGCGCCGAGGATCACACCATCCCGCTGCAAATCCTGCAGCGCTGCCAGCCCGAAGGCGCAGAAACCGGTGACATCGGCCATGCCCAGCTCGCTCGCCAGCTGCCGCAATATTGCCGCCACCGGTCGCGGTTCCGCCTGCAGCAATGCAATCAGACGCGCCGTCAGCGCATTCAGCTGCATGAAACGCACGGTGTCGCCGGCATCGCGATACACCAGCAAGCGCACCGGGGCCGGCTTGCGCGGCCGGTAAGCGGGGCCGATGCGCTGCACCGGCCAGTCGTAGGCGAGCAACAGCATCGCTGGGTTGAGGACGGGGACACCTTCCGTCAGGGCGACGCCCGCATCGCAGCCCAGCGCCTCTGCCGTCACCGGCATCGTATCCACCGCCAGTTCCGCCCACTCGTAGTGCAGCAGCGCGGCCAGCCAGGCCGGGTAGCCGGCCGGCGCTTCGCTCTGGAACCAGGTAAGGAATTCGAGCGGAATCTCCCGGAAGTACGGTGTTTCGCCGAAGTGCGTAGCGATGAAACCTCGCACCAGCCGCACCCAGCGCTTCTCGCCCAGCGTCCGCCGCGCCACCGGAAAGCAGGCATCGAGGAAGCCGAAAACGTTGTTGTGCACGAGCTCGGCATAGACCGCCATGTGCCGCACCGGCGTGCCAGCCGGACGCGGATTCTGCCGCGGCGCACGCAGATGGGCGCCGAAGCTGCGCTGAAACGCCGCGAGCGGAGAGATGTCTTCAGACATGGGCCGGTTCCCGCGCCGCCGTTCCGGCCAGGGCCAGCGTCGTCCCGATGCGCGCCACTTCCTCGACCAGTTCCGCCAGCGGCGGAATGTTGAAGTCGCGCTCCAGACAGGTCGGTTGCGGCCCCGTGAGCTTGCACACCTCCTCGAACAGCGCCCACACCGGGTCGATCACCTCCGTCCCGTGAGTGTCGATGACCAACCCGTCCGACTCGACGTAATGCCCGGCCATGTGCATGTACACCACCCGCGCCAGCGGCAGTTCGCGGATGAAGGCGAGCGCGTCGAAGCCATGGTTGCGGCTGTTCACATAGACATTGTTCACGTCGAGGTGCAGGTCGCAGTCCGCCTCTTCCAGCACAGCGCGGATGAAGCCTGCCTCGGAGAGTTCGGCACCCGGCGGGGCGACATAGTACGAGGCGTTCTCGATCGCGATCCGGCGGCCGATCATGTCCTGCACCTGCCGGATGCGTGCTGCCGTGTGGCGCACGGCCTCGCCGGTGCAGGGAATGGGAAAGAGGTCGTAGAGCATCCCGTCATCGGCGCACCAGGAGAGATGCTCTGAATAGAGGCCGATGCCGTGCTCATGCATGAAGGCGCCCACCGATGTGACAAGTTCTCTGTCGATCGGTTTCAGGCCACCGAGGTTGAGCGAAAGGCCATGGCAGACGAAGGGATGTCGCTCGGTGAGGGCACGCAGCTGCTTCGCTGAGCGGCCACCCATGCGCAGCCAGTTTTCCGGCGCCAGTTCGAAGAAGTGGATGGCGTCCGGCACCCCAGCTTCAAGCTCGGGAATCAGCTCGCGCCGAAACCCGAGCCCGGCTCCGGCAAGGCCGAAGCACTCCATCGCCTTACTTCTTCGCGCCGCAGGCTGCGTCCTTCTTCTTGTCGCCGCCACAGGCACCGTCTTTCTTCTTGTCGGCAGCCTTCTTCTCGTCCGCAGACTTCTTGTCGGCGCCGCACTTGGCTTCGCCGCACTTGCCATCGGTCTTCTTGTCGCCAGCCTGGGCGAGCTGATAGCCAGCTTCCAGCTTGCCGACCTTGAACGGGTTGTCACTGGCCGATGCCACAGGCGAAAGGGCAACGGAAGCTGCCGCGAAAGCGCCGAGGATGATTTTGTTATCCATGGTGAAACTCCTTGATCTCTGTTTGGGTTGAGGTACGTTCTTCTAGGGCTTTCGGTCAGGCTGATCGCCCGACAGATCCCCCGGGTAACGCCGCAGGGCCTGGCGCAGGAACTGCATCTGCGCTTCGAACCGACGGCAGGCACCGCACATCAGGAGATGCACCCGAACTGCGACTCGCTCGACAAAGGAAAGGTTCCGGTCCTGCCCCTCGATCACCAGACGGTGAACTTCCTTGCAGGTCTTCATTCCGCTCCCGCTCCTTTACTCTCGCCGAACCAGCGCAATTGCAGGCACTCCCGAAGGCGCATCCGCGCCCTGTACAGCACCACCCAGCAATTAGACGTACTGATCGACAGTTCCTTACAGATTTCTTCGGTTTCCATTTCCAGCACTTCGCGCATCAGGAAAACGCGGGACAGATTCTCCGGCAACGCCTGCATGCACAGCTCCAGCACATCGAAGAAGCGCCCCTGCTCGAAGCTCTTCGCCGGGCCGCCCCAGTCTGCCGGCTTGTCGACCCAATGGCCGTCGGACTCGAACAGCGCATCGAAATCCTCGGCCTCGTTGTCGCCCGCCTCAGGCAACGGCGCCTCGCGACTGCGCTGGCGAATGCGATCGACGATCTTGTTGCGGAGGATGGCGACCACCCAGGTCTTCAGCTGCGAACGGCCGGAAAAACGCGACTGCCCCTCCAGCGCGGCCAGCATCGTGTCCTGCACCACGTCCTGCGCCGACAGCTCGTCGCGCAGCTGCAGCACGGCAAAGCGCATCAGCGTCGGGCGCAGGCGCTCAAGTTCTGCGGAAAAGGCGTTCTCGGTCATCGGCTCGTCGCTGATCGGAGGGGGCTTGAAATGTCGAAAGCCTACCCTATCTTGTATTCAGGTATCCCACTGATCCCGACCGCAAACAAGGAGACGCACATGAACCACCTGACCCGACTCGACCCCTTCGATGACCTGTTCCGTGGCTTTTTCGTCCGCCCTGTCGAGATGGGCAATCAACCGCAGGCGCCGACGATCAAGATGGACGTGAAGGAAGAGGAAAACGCCTACCAGGTACACGCCGAACTGCCCGGGGTGAAGAAGGAAGACATCCACGTCACCATCGACGGCAGCCAGGTATCGATCAGCGCCGAAGTGAAGCAGGAAAAGGAAGTGAAGGATGGTGAGCGCGTGCTTCGCTCGGAGCGGTACTTCGGCAAGGTTTCCCGCTCCTTCCAGCTGGCACAGGACATCGACGACGGCAAGGCCGTCGCCAGGTTCAACGACGGCATCCTTGAACTGACACTGCCAAAGCGCGCGGCAACGGCGAGCAAGCGCCTGACCATCGGCTGAGCCCGGCCCGCAGATTCCTCTCCCTCGTGCCGACGCCCCGTGCGTCGGCATTTTTTTGTCTGCGGGCATGGCAACGCCATGCTGACGAAGTTGGCGTTATCATAGTCCGACACGAAATCGGGGGAGACCGAATCCATGAAGACCAGCAGCCATTTCGCGGCCATCGCCGCCCTCGGCCTGTGCCTGGCCGCCATGCCCGGCGCCAGCGAGGCCGCCAAGCGGGTCGGCGGCGGCAAGTCGTCCGCCTCGTCGCCAACCTCTTCGCCCAGTTCAGCGAGCAGCAGCAAATCTGCGGCGGCGAAGAAAGCCGAGGAGGACGAGAAGAAATCCGGGACCTCGATCTCGCCGACCTTCCGCGCCAGCGGCAGTTCTTCCGGCGGCAGTTCCGGCGGTCCGTCGGGAACCGCAGTAGCCGCTGGCGCCGCCGCCGGCGTTGCGGCCGGTGCAGCCCTGGCGGCCCCGAAACAGCAGCCGGCAACCTCGCCGGAGGAGCAGAAGCGCCAGATGGAGGAGGCGGCCGCCAAGAAGAAGGCCGCGGAAGAAGCGGAAGCCAAGCTGCGCGCAGAGGAGCAGAAGCTGGCCGACAAGGCCGCCGCCGAAGAGGAGGCCCGCCGTCAGCGCGAAGAGGCCGCCGAGAAGCGCAAGCAGGCCCAGCAGGAAGCCGCGGAGAAGAAGCGCGAGCGCGAGCGCTCCTGCGTCATCCGGCCGGTGATGACCGACACCGAGATCAAGACCTGCAAGGAAGTCTGGCGCTGAGCCTGGCTTCGACCGGAAAGCCGGCCACGCGCCGGCTTTTTTGTTTGTCGCGCTGCCACGGCGGCAGTTAAAATTCGCCGTCCCAACCTGCCGCGCCGGCGCTTTCAAGGATCTCCCGCCATGACTACCGAACAGCTCACTCCCGCCCAGGAAGCCGCCATCCTTGCCGAGGCGCTCCCCTACATCAAGCGCTTCCACGGCAAGACCATCGTCGTGAAATACGGCGGCAACGCGATGACCGACGAGCACCTGAAACAGTGCTTCGCGCGCGACGTCGTGCTCCTGAAGCTGGTCGGCATGAACGTCGTCGTCGTGCACGGCGGCGGCCCGCAGATCGAGAACCTGCTCGCCCGCGTCGGCAAGAAGGGCGAGTTCATCCAGGGCATGCGCGTGACCGATGCCGAGACCATGGAAGTGGTCGAGATGGTGCTCGGCGGCCAGGTGAACAAGGACGTCGTGAACCTGATCAACCAGGCCGGCGGCAAGGCCGTCGGCCTTACCGGCAAGGACGGCAACTTCATCCGCGCGAAGAAGCTGCTGCTGGAGAACAAGGACAATCCGGCCGACCTGATCGACGTCGGCGCGGTCGGCGACATCACCTCGATCGACCCCTCGCTGGTCGGCCACCTCGAAGGCGGCGGCTTCATTCCGGTGATCGCCCCGATCGGCGTCGGCAAGGATGGCGAGACCTACAACATCAACGCCGACGTCGTCGCCGGCAAGATCGCCGAAGTGCTCAAGGCCGAGAAGCTGGTGCTGCTGACCAACACCCCGGGCGTGCTCGACCAGAAGGGCAACCTGATCACCGGCATTACGCCCAAGCAGATCGACGAGATGGTCGAGGATGGCACCCTCTCCGGCGGCATGCTGCCGAAGATCGGCTCGGCGCTCGATGCCGCCAAGAACGGCGTGAAGAGCGTGCACATCATCGACGGCCGCGTCGAACACGCGCTGCTGCTGGAGATTCTGACCGATCACGGCGTCGGCACGATGATCAAATCGCACTGATGAGCGGAAACGCGCGGCGCTGGCCCAAGGTCTGGCTGTTCGACCTCGACAACACCCTGCACAACGCCAGCCCGCACATCTTTCCGCACATCAACCGGGCGATGACGGCCTACATCGGCGAGCATCTGGGTCTCGACGAACAGGCCGCCGGGCGCCTACGCATGGACTACTGGCAACGCTACGGCGCCACCCTGCTCGGCCTGGTCCGCCACCACGCCACCGATCCACGCCATTTCCTCTGGCACACGCACCAGTTTCCCGATCTCGCGCGCATGGTGATCTTCGAGCGCGGGCTGAAGGCAATGTTGCGCCGCCTGCCCGGACGCAAGATCGTGTTCTCCAACGCCCCGCTGCACTACGCCGAGGCGGTGCTGGACCTGAGCGGAATCGCCGACTGCTTCGACGCGCTCTACTCGGTCGAGCGCCTGCGCTTCCAGCCCAAGCCCTCCCCCGCTGCCTTCCGCTGCCTGTTGCGCGCCGAGCGCCTCGACCCGAAGCGCTGCATCATGATCGAGGACTCCCTGATCAACCTGACGACCGCCAAACGCCTGGGAATGAAAACCGTCTGGGTGAATGCCGGCCTGCGCCGCCCGCCCGAAGTGGACGTCAGGATCGCCTCGGTGCTCGATCTCCCGCGCCATCTCGGCCGCCTCTAGACACGAACCGTCGCACCGATCTGACGCCCCCCTCGTTCGCGCATCGCACAGGACGCTTCTGGATAAACCCGGAAAATGCGCGTAGACTTGCCGGTTTCGCCAAAAAACCGCCCGGCATTCCGACACCAGCCCGCTCGCCCGCCGCCTGAAGCGCCCAAAAGCGCCAACGGACGCCGCCGACGACGGAAGCCCTAAGAGCCTGTTCACGATCATTTGTATGTCGTAAACT
>VFQM010001624.1_pt1 | contig 19084 bp, 15 predicted proteins | sample 3512391 | NCBI WGS metagenome assembly VFQM01 (sample SAMN10412369, study PRJNA504923) | tailings metagenome | isolation source: Replicate 1 from Balatoc abandoned mine | place: Philippines | reverse complement strand
TTTCGAGGTATTCGTCTTTTTGTATGTATTCCATGGATTCTTCCAAAGAAAAACGCTTTGGCGGAGCGATTCTCACGTTGTCATCAGATCCTGAAGCCCGCATGTTGGTCAATTTTTTGCCTTTCTGTACGTTGACCACGATGTCGTTGTCTCGGGAATGCTCGCCGATTACCTGCCCGGTGTAGAGATCATCACCTGGCTCGATAAAGAAAATGCCCCGATCCTGAAGTTTATCGATAGCGTAGGCTGTGCAAGGACCGCCTTCCATAGATATCAACGAACCATTTATTCTTCCTGGGATAGGTCCTTTGAAAGGCTCATAAGCCGTAAATCGGTGATTCATGATGGCTTCACCTTGCGTAGCCGTCAAGACGTTGTTTCTCAATCCGATCAATCCTCTGGAAGGAATCTTGAATTCCAAATGCTGAAGATCTCCTTTTGGCTCCATGATCAACAATTCACCTTTTCGCTGAGTCGCCAGTTCGATTACCTTTCCGGCTGTTTCTTGAGGGACATCTACCACCAAAGTTTCGATTGGTTCGCATTTTTGACCATCAATTTCTTTAAAAATCACTTGAGGTTGACCCACCTGAAGTTCATATCCTTCTCTCCTCATTGTCTCAATCAAAACTGACAAGTGAAGAATGCCTCGGCCATAGACCAAGAATCGGTCTTCTGAATCAGTAGGCTCTACGCGAAGTGCCAGGTTTTTCTCAGTCTCCTTCATCAATCGGTCTCTCAAGTGACGGGAAGTCACAAACTTGCCTTCTTTGCCGAAGAACGGAGAGTTGTTGATCGTGAAGAGCATGTTCATCGTAGGCTCATCAATAGAGATACGAGGAAGTGGTTCTGGTTTTTCTACATCAGCGATGGTGTCACCGATTTCAAAATCTTCTATGCCGGTCACCGCGCAGATATCACCCGCAGTTACGGTCTGAACTTTATTTTTTCCAAGACCTTCAAACGTGTGAAGTTCTTTTACTCTCATTTTTTTGATCGAACCGTCTGCTTTGCAAAGTGCAATCTGCTGATTTTCAGAGATGGTCCCTCTAGCCACACGGCCGATGGCAATTCGACCCACGAAGTTGGAATAATCCAAAGAGGTGATTTGCATCTGGAGGCTTCCTTCGGAAATTTTTGGAGCAGGGATATGATCCAAAATAGCATCTAAAAGAGGCAGGATAGAATCGGTTGGGTTTTTCCAATCGGGCCCCATCCAATTTTGCTTAGCCGAACCGTAAAGGGTCTGGAATTCCAACTGCTCTTCGGTAGCGTCTAGGTTAAACATGAGTTCAAAAACTGCTTCGTGAACTTCATCCGGACGGCAGTTTTCTTTATCGACTTTATTAACTACTACAATCGGAGTAAGTCCTAAGGCTAGGGCTTTACCCAATACAAATCGGGTCTGAGGCATCGGACCTTCGAAAGCATCCACCAAGAGAATAACTCCATCGGCCATCTTCAACACCCGCTCTACCTCACCACCAAAGTCGGCGTGACCGGGAGTATCGATGATGTTGATTTTGTGGTCTTTGTAGCGTACGGATACGTTTTTGGAAAGAATGGTGATCCCGCGTTCACGTTCCAGGTCGTTATTATCAAGAATCAGGTCATCAAATTGCTGATTCTCTCTGAAAATTTTTGAAGCGTGGATGATCTTATCCACGAGGGTTGTTTTACCGTGGTCAACGTGTGCGATGATCGCGATATTCCGAATATTCTGCATGGTTTGCCTTATTGAGGGTGCAAAAGTAGGAATAAAATTTCGGAGTAAAGTTATCGGCCTATGAAGTTTGAGGTGGAACCGAATCAGCAGGCGGGGATCGGAAAAAGGCTTGGTTTTGGTCACAGATGAAAATTCCGATTTTAGTATAAAATAAAAAATGAGTAGTGTGTAAAATATATAATTACTAAATTTTAACTGGTAAACGTCCAAAAACCCAAAATGGCCCTGTCCAAGTCAACTATTTCTTCACATCGCTTTTCCAAGGTCAACCAAGAGGAAGATAGAAGACTTTGGCAGAGTTTGACAAAAGGAAATGAGCTTGCCTTTAGTTCCTTGTTCAAAAAATACGTGAATCCACTGTTCAATTATGGGATGCATTTGTATCCTGACCGTGAGGAGATTAAGGAAATAATTCAGGAGCTGTTTACCCGATTGTGGCTTTCTAGGGAATCCTTAAAGGAGGTCGAGCAAGTGAATTTTTATGTTTTCACCTGTTTTCGAAATGCACTTTTTCAAAGGCTTAAAAAAATCGGGAAAGTTTCATTTTCTGACGAATATGAAAATTTGGAAATCAAGGAACAGAGTGCAGAATCCCAATGGATAGAAGAGGAAAAAATGAATGCACTCCAATTCAATCTTCACAATGCCATCGACAAGCTTTCCCCTAGGCAAAAAGAGGTAGTGCTTTTTAGATTTTATCAAGGATTGGACCATGATCAAATTGCGCAGGTAATGGGAATCAGTAAAGAAGGAGTTTATAATCTTTTGTCTAAGGCGATTTCGATGTTGAAATCCAGATTGAAAGACAGCAGAAAATTTTTTTAAAAAAAATCAAGAAGGGATGGTGAGATTTCCTTCCCCCCGCACTCTTATTAAGTAAATCATTTACAACACGTGCGGTTCAGTCAGAAAATTTACCAGAATTATTCCTTGGAAGACTGGGTCATGGATCCGGATTTTCAGTCCTATTGTATAGGTTCCGACCCGAAAACTCTTGAGGAATGGAATCACTTTTTTCGGGAAAATCCCGATACAAAACCTCTTGCTGATCAGGCTAAAGATATTTTAGTGAAACTGAACCAGCCTTCCTTTGCCCTGGAAAAGGAGGAAGTCAATGAGCTGTGGTTTGCTATTCAAAATCAGGTCAAACCCCAGCCATTATCTGTGGCCAAAAGTTGGTTTATTTCCAGCCATTTCGGGAAGGCTACTGCCGCAATCTTCATTTTTGGCTTGTTGGGTATCCTGACCTGGATATTTTTCCCCTCAAAATCCATCGAATATGTCACCGGATTCGGAGAAACAATCCAACTGATCCTGCCGGACAGTTCTGAAGTGACACTTAATTCCAATTCGAAACTAGTTTATTCGGGAAATTGGCAAAAAGCAAATCGCCGGGAAGTCCATTTGACCGGAGAGGCATTTTTTAAAGTCAGGCATTTGGAGGATAATCGGCCTTTTCTGGTAATCCCGAATAATGGACTTGAGATAGAAGTATTGGGAACCTCCTTTAATGTCTATCAAAGAAGGGAGGAAACCAGGATTGTCCTGAGTGAGGGCAAAGTGGAGCTGAAATTCCAAAGAAGCAAGCAAGATAATATCGAAATGAGTCCGGGGGATCTCATCTCCGTTTCCGAAGAAAAAATAAGCAGAAGAAAGGTGGATGCCCAGATTTATACCTCCTGGACTCAAAAGGTACTCACGCTCAATAAAACCACCCTCACCGAAATCATCCAGGTGGCAGAAGAAAATTTCGGGTTGGAGGTAGTTGTCTCACCTGGTATTTCGGTAGATCAAACAGCCTCTGGATCGGTCCCATTAACTGATTCAGATCAATTTATGAGGGTGATTTCTAAGGTGTTCAACTTTCAGATAGATAAAAAAGATTTCATTTACTATATCCATTAACCCATGTTACTAACCCAAAAAACCAAACTTAATTATGAAAAAGTATCTACTGATTGCATGCTTGCTCTGGTGCTGGGGACTTTTGGCTCAAGGCCAAAATGAGACACTTATCGCCTCATCCAGGCATTTGCCAAAAGTCGAGAAATCGAAAATTGATGGGCAGACCTTAAAGGCGAATTTACATGCCCTGGAGAAAAAATTTCAGGTTTCGATTGCCTTTAAGGACGAACTGGTTCAGCAAAAACAGTCTTCCGTGGACTTTTCCCGGGCAACTTCAGTGGAAGAATCCCTGCAATTAGCCTTGAAAGGAACCGGTCTATCCTACGAACAGGTGGGAAAAGATGCGTTTATTCTTTTTGCATCTTCTTCCTCCAAGAGTAAAACTTCCGGGAATGCCCAGACACCCCTGTTAAATACCAACCGGGAACTTCCTCAAAATTATAAATTCCAATCCAAAGGATTGACCCTAGATGAGGCACCCATCGGTTCGGAAGAAATTACCATCCGAGGAACGGTCACAGATGAAAAAGGAAATGGCTTCCCCGGAGTGAATATTCTGGTCAAAGGAACCAGCCAAGGAACTGTCACCAATACCTCCGGAGGGTATTCGGTGGAGGTACCGGATGGCAATGCCGTGTTGGTTTTTTCTTTTGTAGGCTACCTTACCAAGGAAGTCCCTGTTCAAAACCAATCCGTCATCGATGTCATGATGGCTTTGGATGAAAGTAACCTGGAGGAGATTGTAGTCACCGCCTTGGGGGTAGAAAAGTCAGCTAAAAGTCTTGGATATGCCACTGCCAGGGTGAAAACCGATGAATTGACGATCAATCGGACGCCCAATCTGATGAATGCCTTGCAGGGCAAAATCGCAGGGGTAAATATTTCATCACTGGGCACCGGGCCAGGTGGTACCTCAAAAATCAGAATCCGTGGCCAATCTTCCATTTCCGGCCAAAATAATCCCCTCATTGTAATCAATGGTGTGCCCATTGACAATACCAATTTTGGAACAAATCCAGGCAATAACGCTTCAGATAATTCCATAGGTGTCAGAGGCGGTGGAGTTACCTCAGACGGAGGGGATGGGTTAAGTAGTATCAATCCCGACGATGTGGAAAGCATGACCGTCCTAAAAGGTGCCGCAGCCGCAGCTTTGTACGGCTCCAGAGCCAAAGACGGAGTGATCATGATCAATACCAAAACCAAAGGTGATCGTCAGGGAATCGGGGTGACCTATAACCTCAATTATACCAATGAAACTCCCCTGGATTTTACGGATTACCAATACGAATATGGACAGGGAGAGCAAGGGGTAAGGCCTACTACTCCCAATCCTACCTCTGGGCAGTGGTCTTTTGGGGAAAAATTCCAGCCTGGAATGACCCAGGTGCTATTTGACGGGGTCACAGTGCCTTATCAACCTGTAAGAAACCGTATCCGTGATTTTTTCAGGAATGGACAAAACGTAACCAACTCCATTTCTTTGGCCTCCGCCAGCGATAAGGGTGGATTTAACCTCTCTTTTTCTGATCTGACCAGCCGGGGTATTGTACCTAACAACAGCTACAATCGAAAGACGATCAATTTGGGCTTTGGGTATGATTTGACCAGTAAATTAAGCTTCAGGGGTAATTTTAATTACTCCAACGAAAAAAATACCAATCCTCCAAACATCGGTCAACAGGATAATACGATTCCTGTGGCCTTGTATAATCTGGCTAACTCCATGCCGCTTAGTGTCATGGATGAGAATAAATACGACGCCAACGGAGATGAAGCAGTGTATTCAAGATTCAGAAACAGGACTAATCCTTACTTCACGCTAGCGGAGCAATTCAATAACATCATCCGGGACCGGATTTTTGGAAATGTTGCGGTAAAATACAATTTCACTCCTTGGCTGAATCTCCAGGGAAGGGTAGGACAGGATTATTGGTCCAGGGACCAAGAATATAACAACTTCCCTACCGGTCAGGCTTCTCGGGCTCCTGCACCGGCAGGTTTTGTCAATGGGGTCTACACTCAGGAATCCAGAAGATTCAGAGAAATCAATGCGGACTTTCTCCTATCGGGGAATAAAACATTTGGTGACATCGGGGTCAATGCATCCTTTGGTGGGAATCACTTGTACAGAAGATCGGATGTCAACAGTGTGCAGGTCACCGATTTTGTCGTAAGGGACCTTTACACGGTGCAGAATGGTCGGGCAAAAGATCCGATTTATGATTTATCCGAAAGAGCAGTGAATTCCCTGTATGGTTCAGCCGAATTCTCCTATAAAAATCGGTTCTTCCTGACAGGTACATTGAGAAACGATTGGTTTTCTACCTTGTCAGCAGCAAACAGAAGTATCCTTTATCCCTCTGTGGCCTCCAGCTGGGTGTTTAAGGACAATACCGGAGAATCTTCCTGGCTGAATTTTGGGAAATTGAGAGTTGCCTACGCCGAAGTAGGCAGTGACTCAGATGTAGCTCCGTATTCCAATGTTCTTTTTTATGGCATCAACAACAACCTATTTGGCAATCAGCCGGTAGGTGGACCGATAGGTACCTCACTTCCTAACCCAGACCTGAGACCTATGCGGGTAGCAGAAACGGAAGTTGGGTTTGAATTGACCATGTTGCAGGGCAGAATAAACCTGGACGTGGCAGGCTATCATAAAATCACAACGGATCAAATTGTAAGAGCGCAGATTTCGGATGCTTCCGGATTTGTGACCACTTCCATTAACAGCGGCAAAAGCCAAAACCAAGGGGTAGAAATGCTCTTGACTCTGGTTCCTGTGGAGACAGGCAATTTTACCTGGGAAGCCACCCTCAACGGAACCTATAATAAAACCAAAGTTCTGAGCCTTTTGACCGATACTCCAGGGGAAAGGATCACAGTGGGTACCCATGTGTTCAATGGAGAATTGAGACAGATCGTTGGAGAAGAAATGGCCCAGGTAGCCGGTTTTGGTTTTCGACGGGATGATCAGGGAAGGATAATTTATGGTGCAAACGGTATCCCGCTTCGAACCCCGGATTTGATCAATTTTGGATCGGCTCTTCCGAAATGGTTTGGAGGAATTAATAATTCCTTTAAATACAAGGGGATCATGATGTCCTTTTTGATTGACTTCAAACTTGGAAACGTCATGCTTTCCGGTACGAATTTCAATGCGATCAGGCATGGACTCCACAAGATGACCTTGCAAGGAAGAGAGGGAGGAGTAGTAGGCGAGGGGGTCAACCAAGCAGGTGAGCCCAATACAGTCGCTGCCCCGGTACAATCTTATTGGGAAGTGGTAAGGTCGCAGGCGCTGATCGAACCTGCGGTTTTTGATGGAGGCTATTGGAAGCTTCGTCAGATTACCTTGGGGTATGATTTTACCAAGCACTTGTCCGAAAACTCTCCCATTCAGGGCTTACGGCTGAATTTGGTGGCGAACAACGTCCTCATGATCCAAAAGTGGGTGGACAACATCGACCCTGAATCCTTTGGGTATTCCTCCGACAACCTGGTTGGAATGGAATCCACAGGGCTTCCCACAACTCGGGGCTTAGGCTTCAATTTGAATGTTAAATTTTAATCCCTGAAAGAAATGAAAAAGTTAATCTCAATACTTTCCTTGGTCATATTGATGGGATACACCGTCTCCTGTGATCAGAATTTTGACGACTTCAATACGAATCAAGTCAATGCCACTGCCATCGATCCGGCTTTTCAGCTCAATGCTGCTGTGGTTGGTTTAGCGTTTCCCACGTTGGGTACCTTGACATTTGATGTGGGAATTGTTCAGCAGGTGATTTCCCCCAACTCGGGAGTATTGACTGGAGCCAATTACAATCAGGATAACCGGGAGTATTCACAGAGTCTTTGGCAGGGATATTACCGAAATGTCATCAAAAATACCCGTGACGTAATTGCTCGATTGGATGGGAATTCCAACCGGGCCAATTTGATTCAAATGGCAAGACTGATTCAAGCTTATGGCTTCATGGTCCTCACCGATGACTATGGAAGTATTCCCTACTTCGAAGGCGGTAAAGGGTATACCAGTCAGATTTTCTTGCCAAAATACGATGCCCAACAGCAAATCTATGACGACCTGATCAAAGAAGTCAGGGAAGCCACGGCTGCCTTGAATGCAAGCCAAAGAATAGAAACTGCCGATATCCTTTATGGTGGAGACATCAACAAATGGAAAGCCTTTGGAAATTCTCTTTTGTTGAGACTTGGCATGCGTCTTAGTGAGGTAGATCCATCCAAAGCCCAACAAATTGTTTCCTCCATCGGAGCCGGGCCTTTTATTTTGAATAATTCTGACAATGCGGCGATCCGGCATGATAACAATTACCAAAATCCAACAGGCAACACGCTAAATTCTACAGAGGCTTCCAATTTTTACTTGACAAAGCCTTTTGTGGATTTCTTGAAGAACTCCAATGATCCTAGACTTTCTGCCATTGCGGTCCGCTATGTTGGCGCCAAATCCGGTCCTGAACAGACCATGGACCGTGCCTCCTTTAATGCAAATATGCAAGTAGGAATGCCCATGGGAAATGACAACTCTGGAGCGGTAAAGGCTGCTGCAGATGCTGGTTTGGCTAGTTTTTACGAATTCAGCCAAGCTGACCGAAGACGCGTTGCCAAGCTTACTGCTCCGAATTTTCTCATCACCGCAGCCCAAACCAACCTTCTTTTGGCTGAAGCCAGGCATAGAGGTTGGATTACCACGGGAAATGCCCAGGATTATTTCCACGCAGGAATCCGGGCGCATATGATTCAGTTGGGATTGGTGGACGCAGGGTCTACTATTTCCCCTGAGGCGATCAATACCTATATCTTAGCGAACCCATTGAACTCTTCGACTGCCTTAGCCCAAATCAATAATCAATATTGGGTAGCTTCATTTCTGAATGGACCTGAGGCATTTGCGAATTTCCGAAGAAGTGGATTCCCTGTACTCCAGGCTAATCCATTCCCCGGCAGAGAGGTGCCTTTCATTAACCGGCTCACCTATCCCAACTCTGAAATTTCGGTGAATTCAGACAATGTCCAGGCCGCAATTGCAGCCCAAGGAGCAGATAATTTAGCCACCAAAGTATGGTGGGATAAGTAAACCCATCCCGGCCTTCGGGCCGGGAAATTTCCTTAATCTATATGAGATACATCTTACTGACAGCAATTCTTTTGAGTTGCAGCATTACGGTTTTTTGCCAACAAATTTCCAAAGAAGAACTGACCTACCTGACCAGAGAATGGAATGGGGAACGGTTTCCGGATGGAAGGCCCAAAGTTTCAGATGATCTTCTGAAACGGATGCGTTTGGTGACCCATGATGAAGCCTGGGCTGTCCTGAAAAATGCCGGGTACTTGTACCAATACGCCGACGGTTGGCAGGTGATCAATCCGGACAGTATTTTGATCGGAAGAGCAGTGACGGCTACCTTTTTACCGGGGCGACCGGACATCCACAATGCCATCGATGAACGGGGAAAAGCAGAAGGAAAACGGGGACAAAATTCCTGGCCGGTGGATTTGCTGGTACCCGGAGATGTTTACGTTGCGGATCAGTTTGGCATCCATGTCAACGGGCCCACCATCGGGGATAATGTGGGCAATGCCATCTTCGCCAAATCAGGAAATGGAATCGTATACGACGGCGCCATTCGGGACATTGCCGGACTAAAAGAGATCCCGGGATTTACCTCCTACTTCACCAGCTATCATCCTTCGCATCACAACCAGCCGGGAAATCTCAATACTATGTTGGTTGGAATTAATCATCCGACCAAAATCCGACAGACCACGGTCATGGCAGGGGATGTAGTATTGGGAAGAGATGGGGGAGTTTCCTTTATTCCTGCGCATTTGGTCGAGAAAGTGGTAATAACCTCAGAAATTGTACGACTGAGGGATATGTTTGGACACGAAAGATTAAGGGAAGGCAAATATACCGCGGGCCAAATCGATACCCGATGGTCAGAGGAAATTGAACGGGACTTTTCCCAATGGCTCAATGACCATATCGATGAATTGCCTGTGCCCAGAGCCCAGATTCAGGAATTTCTCAAAAACAGAACTTGGTAATTAAATCCACAACTCCATGAACACAAAAATCAAATCAAGAAGGGAATTTTTCCAAAAAAGCCTTGGCCTTACCGGGGCAGCTTGGCTCAGTACCTTTGGGAGTGGCTTGGAAGCGGCAGTCGAGCGGACACCATTGTCCTCGGCTCCTTCTGATCTCAAAATTACCGAGGTAAAATGTGGCTATGTCCGGGGAGCCCTCTATGTGAAAATTTACACCAACCAGGACATTTGGGGATGTGGGGAAGCTGTGGATGCAATTCATGGTACCTACTACTTGGTCAAGCGATTGGGAGAGCAAATCAAAGGCCAAAGCCCTCTTAATCCCAATCGTCTCGCAGAACAGTTGAGAAAAGGAGCCTTTTTCGGAGGGGCTCAGTCCGGTGTCTTTGTGGCAGTTTTGACAGCCATTGAGACAGCTCTTTGGGATCTGACCGGTAAAGCCCTGGGACTTCCTGTTTACCAGCTGCTTGGTGGAAAGTATCGGGATAAAATACGCGTGTATTGTGATACTGCACTCTATGCCTCGACTAATCCGACTCCAGAAGATTATGCAGCTGCCGCCAATGACGCTGTAAGCCGGGGATACAATGCGGTCAAATTTGATGTGGATAACGGGAGAGATCCCAATAAGTACGACCGGTTTAACTGGACGGCAAATCCCATGGAAATTGATAGGATGTACAATGCCATAGCTGCCGTAAGGGAGGCTGTGGGTCCCAATATCGATATCTGTGTGGATATGCATGGAAGGTACGATGCGGTCACCGGATTAAAAATGGCCCAATTGTATGAGCCCTTGAACTTGATGTGGCTGGAAGAGCCAGTTCCGGCGGATAATATTGATGTATATAAAAAAATTACCCAAGAGACATCTACGCCCATTTGTACCGGTGAAAACATCTACCTAGCCTATGGGTTCACCCGAATTCTCTCAGATCATGCGGTGGATATCATCATGCCGGACTTACAAAAAGCCGGAGGATTGGGTGAAGCTCAGCGGATAGCCAATTTGGCCAACTTGTACTACGTGCCTTTTTCTCCGCATATGGTGGCCTCTTTTCTTGGTGCAATGGCTTCCTGTCATGTCTGTGCTTCTGTACCAAACTTCCAGATTATGGAATGGCAGATTTACATGGACACCGACCAGCTTTGGAAAGATATCGTCATCTACGATGGTCCCAGAACGGAAAACAGCTTCATTACCCTTTCCGAAAAGCCTGGAATCGGCGTGGAAATCAATGAAGAGGGAATGAAAAAATATGCTCAACCGGGAATTCCCTTTTTTGAATAATCAATAAAACCTAAACTATGAAATTTCCAATAAACCCAATTCTCCCCGTACTAGCCCTGTGGATGGCATTTGCAACCAACAGTAGGGCTCAAGAAGTAGGGGCAAGTCCTGAATACATCAAAGCGTTAACCTCAGAATGGAAAGGAGAACGCTTGCCAGATGGTCGGCCCAAAGTGTCAGATGCCCTCCTGCAGCGATTGAAAAATATTTCCATCGAAGAGGCTTGGGGCGTTCTGCGGAACAAAGGGTATAATAATCAATACGAAGGGGATTGGCAGATCATCTGGCCTGATTCGGTGATGACCGGAAGGGTGGTGACTGCACAATACATGCCTTTGAGACCTGATTTTGATAAATATGTCAAAACTACAGGAGTGGAAAAAGAAGGTAGGTCGCCAAAAGGCGGGACCAATTCTTGGCCGATCGACGTACTCGTAAATGGGGATGTCTATGTGGCGGACAGCTATGGAAAAATGGCAGATGGAACGCTGATTGGTGATAATTTGGGCAATTCAATTTACACCCGGTCAAAGAGGGGAGTCATTTTTTATGGTTCGGTTAGAGACCAGGAAGGTCTTTCTGAAATCCAGGGATTCAATGCTTGGATAAAGGGACAGGATCCTTCCTATATCAGGGAAATGATGCTCACGTCAATCAATGCTCCAATCCGAATAGGTCGTGCTACTGTGCTTCCGGGCGATGTGGTACTTGCTAAGAAATATGGGGTAATCTTTATTCCTGCTCACTTGGTGGAGGATTTGGTCATCACTTCCGAAGTGACCGGACTTCGCGATCAGTTTGGTCATCAGAGGCTTAGAGAGAAAAAATACCTGGCGGGACAGATTGATTCGGAGTGGACAGAGGAGATCAAAAAGGATTTTCTTAACTGGCTGGACAACTATCCCGGCAAACTTCCGATGACCAAGGCTGAACTGGATAATTATTTTAAGGAAAGAAATTGGTAACCTACTAACAACTAACAATAACCCATGAAAAGTACCTTGCAAAAATTGATCTCTGACCATAAGGCATCAGAGAGAGCCTATGCCCAGCAGCGGCAGGCCGAAATTGACAACCCTTTGACCAGATCGAACAGAAGGGATTTTTTGAAAAAAACAGCCCTTGGAGGGTTTAGTCTGGCGGCCCTCACGGGTCTGAGCATTGAAGATACCCTGGCCGAAACTACCCGCTCCGTAAAAAGAGCCTCTGCTCCTTCGGATTTGAAGATTACTGATCTCCGCTATGCCCATACCGCGGTGATGGGAGGAACAGCCATTCTTCGTATAGACACCAATCAGGGCATCGTTGGCTGGGGAGAGGTAAGAGATGGTGCCGACCCCCGTTATGCTTTGATGCTGAAGAGTAGAATTCTGGGTGAAAATCCCTGCAACGTGGAAAAAATCTTCAAGATAATCCGCCAGTTTGGAGGACAATCCAGACAGGCCGGTGGGGTATGCGGCGTGGAAATGGCACTTTGGGATCTTTGCGGTAAGGCGTACAATGTGCCTGCCTGGCAGTTGCTCGGTGGGCGATACAGAGATTCTGTTCGACTATATGCGGATACTCCTGAAGGAAAAGATCCTGCCGAACAAAAAGAAAGAATCCGATATAGAACTCAGGATCAGGGATATACCTGGCTGAAAATGGATGTTTCTATTGGTGAAATCATGGATATCCCAGGTTGTATTGTGAACCCCGAAATTCTAAAAGGAAACCGTTCCCAGTGGTCCGGAGGATATATGTCCTACGCCAACACAGCACATGCATTTACGGGCATTCAGATTACCGAAAAAGGCCTGGACGAACTTGCAAAAATTGTTCATAACATCCGGGAAATGGTGGGGTATGATATTCCGATTTCCACCGATCACTATGGTCATTTTGATTTAAACAACTGTATCCGATTGGGCAAAGCTTTGGAGCCTTACCGATTGGCCTGGTTAGAGGATATGGTGCCTTGGCAAATGACACAGCAGCATAAGACTATAACCCAGGCATTGGAAACCCCAACCACCACAGGAGAGGATATCTATTTGCTCAATTATTTCAAGCCCTTGATCGATGAGCATGCCGTGGACATTATCCATCCCGACCTGGCTTCATCGGGAGGCCTTCTGGAAACCAAGCGCATTGGGGATTATGCAGAGGAAAAAGGAATTTCCATGGCCATGCACCAAGCGGGTACGCCTGTTTCCTTCATGGCGAATGTGCATTGCGCGGCAGCTACTCAAAATTTCCTCTCTCTTGAGCATCATTCAGTGGACGTTCCTTGGTGGGAATCTATGTTTACCCGGGTTGATGGGGGAAAAATGATCGATAAAGGTTATGCACCGGTGCCTTTGACTGCTCCCGGCTTGGGAATCGAAATCAATGAGGAAGTGGTCAAAGCCCACCTTCATAAGTCAGATTCCAGCTATTTCGCTCCAACTGATCAGTGGAACGAGAAAAGATCACACGATCGACTCTACAGTTAATTCCTTTTTCCAATCTCCCTGCCGTAATTTGGGCGGGGAGATTTCTTTTTGTTAGTTTCACTCCATTATCATCCAGAATCACCTTGAACTCTCCTTCACGCCTCTTCCTATATCTTGCAGGAATTCTCCTGTTGGGACTTATTTACACCATTCCTGCCGGGCTTCAGGTTGGAACCGGTCTGATTGCTGTCGGATTTTTCATCTTCCTCGCCCTGTATTTTCGTGGAAACGAGCACCTGAAAGGATTTTCTTTCCCGGTTGTTATCTTCGGAGTGGTAGCTCTGGCTATGTTTTTTCCTCAACACTTCCAGGAAATTAATGGGTTTAAGCTTACCCAACTGATCAATCCCTTGATTCAGCTGATCATGTTTGGGATGGGGGCGACCTTGAGTTGGCAGGATTTTGCGGCGGTCGTCAAAAGTCCTAAATCGGTCGGAATTGGGGTATTCGCCCAGTTTAGCATCATGCCCTTGATTGGATTTGGATTGGCTAAAGTCAGTGGTTTGGAGCCTGAAATTGCGGCAGGCCTGATTCTGGTCGGTTGCTCGCCGAGTGGCACTGCTTCCAATGTGATGGTTTTTTTGGCCCGAGCCAATGTGGCACTTTCGGTGACGTTGACTTCGATTACCACGTTGATGGCACCTCTGATGACTCCGATTTTGATGAAAACGCTGGCAGGTCAATTTATCGAGATTGATCTGCTGAAAATGATGTGGGATATTTTCAAAATTATCCTCCTTCCTGTTGGGGCAGGTTTGCTGGTCAATCAGGTGTTACGAGGTAAATCCACCTTTATCGAAAAGTCACTTCCTTTGGTATCCATGCTCGGGATCGCCTTGATTATCTTGGTAATTACCGCAGCAGGACGGGATAGTTTGCTGGCGATAGGTCCGATTTTGATTCTGTTGGTATTGCTGCACAATTTGTTGGGTTATGGGATCGGGTATGGATTTTCCAGATTGATCGGGATGAACGAGCAAGATGCCCGAACCGTCGCCATTGAGGTGGGGATGCAAAATGCAGGCTTGGCATCCGGGCTTTCGAATATTCTTGGCAAAATCTCCACTGTGGGTTTAGCGCCTGCTGTTTTTGGGCCGATACAAAATGTGACCGGGTCGATTTTGGCGACTTTTTGGAGTAGGAAAGGGTTGAGGAAAAAATAGTTGGCGTGAAATATAATTTTTTCTTTGAAGATTAGTTATAGATCAAATTGATCTAGCCATGAAAGTTTTTTATTTACTCTTAATGAGCTGCGGAATAGCCAGTTATTCTTTGGCTCAGATACAAACCAATGCGGTTAAAAAAGCCTCAAGAATTGTAAAAAGTGAAAATTATCGATCCCTGAGTGATGAAAATGGATTTTATGTTTTGCCGCATTTTGGGTTGAGATATGGTCCCTATTCCGAAGATCAGTACAGCGGGATTCAGGATATAAGCTTATTTTATGGATTGGGTTTTGGGTATCGAAAGCAAAATTTATCCTTGGAATCGGGGCTTTCATTTTTTCATCATGACTCCAGTCCATATTATGTGCGGGTGACTGACGATTTCTTAGATATTTCAGGTTCAGGCTCTCCAAATCTGGTTTTGCCCTTTACTTTCAGATATGATATCCCAACGGGTGAAAAGGAAAATGTCAGGTTAGGGGCGTTTTTGAATTCGAATTTGGCGGTTTTTGGATTTGAAGACGATATCAGAAGTAGATCTGGTCAAATCCAGACACAAGAAGGAGGACAAGTGAATTATACCTTCGATTTAGTAAAAAGGAGTCCTTTCTTTTTCAAAACAGGCGTTCATTCCCGAGTTAGAGTGTTCAATTCTGCCTTTCTCAACTTCGAAATTGGTCACTTTTTTACCTTGGGTCCCAATCGCGTCTATGAATTTACTTTGGGAAATAATGCCCCGGTACGATTAGGCAGAAGCTGGGAAGGGATTTCTTGGACGTTTGGAGGGATTTTGCCTTTGAATGTTTTTGAGAAAAAGCTCAAAGGGAAAGCTTAGGAAGATTCTCTTCAAAAAAACTGTCTAAAAATCTCCGCCCAAATCACATACCCATCCTGATTCAAGTGGAGTTGGTCTTGGATGTATAGTTCTGGCCTTGGACTCCCATCCGTATTGGTAAGGGCTGTCCAAGTATCCACAAATTCCACCTTTTCCTTTGCCAGGCAGTATTCAGCAAGTTTTTGGTTGAAAATCTGATAATTGGCCTTTTTCTCCCACCTCGAAGGACTAGGCTTAGCACCGATTAGGTAGATTTCCACTTCGGGATTAATGAGGTGGATGCGTGTCACGATATTATCCAAACTAGTCAGGATGTCAGCGACTTCTACGCCTGCCCAAATGTCATTGTCTCCCTCGTAGATAAACACTCTGACGGGCTCAAATTTGATCACCAAAGGAAAAAGATGACGCTCCAAATCCGAAGCCTTTGAACCTCCAAAGCCAGTATTGATGAGATTTCCCTGAGGAAAAGTTTCTTCCAAGGTACTCCACATTCGTATGGTTGAGCTTCCTGTAAACACTGTCGATCCTGGCTTCCATCCTAAGCTGTCATATTTGGCTGAGATGTGATTTACTTCATTTTCGAAAGGTATTTGCTGCGCAAAACTCAGCTGACTGATAAAAGCCAGTAAGAAGAATAGTTGAAGCGAAAATCTGTTCATAGCCTCAAACATAAATCAAAAATCACCTGAACCAAAACCGTTCATCCTCCTGACCGAATGTGAACACGCCGAGCAGTTTTTGATTATGTCCAGCAGCATTCCGTGAGGATCAAAAAGCCACTTTCTATCCCAAAATCGACTCTTTTCATCCCAAAATCATTGAATGGACAACCCGCTTGATTTCTTTGGTCATGTTTTCGCGTTATACAGCTATTCATCTACCAAATCCCCTTGCTATGAATTCGATCACCCGGTTTTTCTGGTTTTGCAGCGGTGCCAATTTTGCCATACTGATGCGTACACCTACCGAATCCAATAAGTATGTAGGGATCGGCGCTACAGTTTTTTTTACTGGAGTCTTGGCCGCCTTGGCTGCAGGATATGCCTTGTTTACGGTGTTCCAAGCCTTACTTCCAGCTATCTTTTTTGGACTGCTTTGGGGGATGATGATCTTCAATCTGGACCGCTTTATCGTCTCTAGCATGCGAAAAAAGGAAAATGCATGGGCAGAGTGGAAATTGGCCATTCCTCGTTTGGTTTTGGCTGTATTGCTGGCTTTGGTGATTTCTAAGCCTTTGGAATTGAAAATGTTTGAACGGGAGATCAACCGAAAGTTGGATGAGAAAAAGACCGAGTTTATCGCCCAGTCCAAAGCGAATCTTGCGAAAGGATTTCCGGAAATTCAGGAATTGGAAGCCAAAATTGACACCCTGAAATCAGAGGTGTCACAGGCTGAGGCTTTTCGCGATCAGGTTCAAAAGGAGTATGATGCGGAGCGTTTTGGCGAGAAAACCTCCGGCACCAGCGGAATCGTAGGATTGGGTTCCAATGCAAAAAAGAAGGAGCTGCAACTGGATGCTGCTCAACTCGCGTTGGATGACCTGCGAAAGCGGAATCAGGTCAGGATCGATACCTTAGAAGCTCAAATTCGTGAGTTTACAGCTTTGAGACAGAAAGAATTTGAGAAACAGCAACCAGGAATCGAGGGATTTGATGGTTTGGCCGCACGGATGGATGCGCTTTCGGCCTTGACTACTGAGAGCTCTGCCATGGCTTTGGCTAATGTCTTTATCATGCTGCTTTTCATTGCGATAGAGACTGCTCCGATTTTTGTCAAATTGATCTCCAGTCGTGGGCCGTATGATGAGCTTTTGGAGCTTCATGAAGAGAAAGTAAAACTTTTCAAAGGAGAAAAATGGACCATCGCGAAAGGGGAATCAGAAGCTCGGGTGGGTTATTTTCAGGATACGCATTTCTATGCGACAGATTTGAAAAAGGAAAAAACCAATCGGAAAAACCGGGCCGAAACTGATCGGGAACTGGCCAATTGGGAATGAGAAAGGAAAGAAAATCAGGGAGTTGTTTTGAAATACGTGTAAATATTTTTTTCTTTACGGCAAGTATTAAATACATCGAGCCATGGACACTAAAATCACTTTGTCTTTCAATAAAGACATCATTGACCGAGCCAAGGATTTTGCCGACCAGAATAATATCAGTCTTTCCCGGTTGACGGAGTTTCTGTATGCGCAGATGACTTCCAAGACTTACAAGTCCTTGGAAGAGCTTCCGATTTCGGATTGGGTGAATATGGTGTCCGAGGGAGAGGTAGAATATAAACGCATGTCTTCCAGTCGCAAGGCCATGAAGGATGAGTTCTTCGAAGGCAAAAAATGAGGGTATTTCTGGATGCAAACGTGCTGGTGTCCGTGTTGAATAAGGAATACCCACTTTTTTCGCATTCTGCTCGGATTTTAAGTTTGGCGGATCAGCTGCGATTCCAACTCTACACCACTCCGATTTGCTTGGCTATAGCTTTTTATTTTGCGGAGAAAAAATGCGGAACCGCCCAAGCCAAGCAAAAAATGCAGGTTCTTTCTTCCAAACTTCACATTGCCTCCGTGGATTCGCAAACCGTTACAAACGCTGTTTCAAATCCCAGTGTGATGGATTTTGAGGATGGTTTGGAGTATTATTCAGCTTTGCAGCATGACTGCAAAGCCATCATTACCGAAGATTCCGAAGGTTTCTATTTTTCAGAGATTCCAGTCTTTGATTGTCAGAAGTTTCTGGAAGAGGTGGTGTTTTAAATGATTTAACCCTCCAAGGGTTTAGAACCGTTGGAGGGTTTCATTGGCCACCTGGTCCAATTGATCCATCGTTCGGCTAACCGATTTCCACTCAGCAAATGCTACGATTTTGATCAAGAAACCCAGAAATTTCCCTGGATTGATCAGCTTTTTGGCAAGTGCGGAGATGTTTTTATCGCGATCTTGAATCTGAAAATCTTTGTTAGAGTCATTATGGTATTCTCCGGCGTATTTCCAAGCTCCGTCTCGGGCGATTTGAATGGAGAAGTTGAGTAGCATTTCATCTTTTCCTTTTGCCAGAGGGATCAGCCAACCAAAAATCGGAGATACCATGCTGATATTGGCTTTGACTCCATCGACCAATTCAGCCAAGACTGAATTGATCTTGTCGAAGTCTCCCTTGATATCTGCCAGATTTTTCCCTTTCATAGTTTCTGAAGCGGCAATTCCCAAATCCAAGTTGATATGGGCATTGATTCCGAGGAAAAGATGCTGGAGTACCAGATGACCTGAATTTTTACTCGCTTCGAAGGCTAATCTCCAGCTTTCGGTTGGTTTTTGTCCTGTTTTCCAAAGTTCGTAAGCATCAATAAACCGCTTGGCGAAAAGTACGTCCAGGACTTCCATGCGAGGATTGTCCTCAAATTCTCCGGCTAAAATCCCATCCCAAACTCGCCTTGTGACCTGTCGGTAAAGGATGGCGAAAAAGCCGATTCGACTTTGTTGATTTTTACACTCCTCCACAATTTGATCCATGCGGACCAGGACTTCTTCAATAGTTTTCATGAATAGTTTTCATGAAAAATTATTTGAAAAATTGTTCTAAAATATCCCCCACGTAAAAGGCTACCACTGCGGCT
>VFQM010001623.1_pt1 | contig 19087 bp, 18 predicted proteins | sample 3512391 | NCBI WGS metagenome assembly VFQM01 (sample SAMN10412369, study PRJNA504923) | tailings metagenome | isolation source: Replicate 1 from Balatoc abandoned mine | place: Philippines | reverse complement strand
GCTTCCTCGTCATCGGCAGGCAGGCGCCCGAAATCGAGTTCGCCCGCCGCCACCAGCTCGCACAAGGACCGCGCATAGCCCTGCTTCTGGCGCGACAGCCCGCAGGCGCGCAGGGTGTCGAAATCGCGCGCCAGCAGGCAGGCCGGGGTGAAGCCCTCACCCAGTTCCGCCTCGAGCTTCCTCCACATCGAGGCCGCCGCCGCGACCGAGACCTGCTGGCCGACGATGGTCCGCAGCATCGTCACGAAGCCCCGCTCGCGCAGGCGCGGTTCGGGATAGCCGACCCGTTCGAGCGCGGCTGCCACCCGCGGCTCGCGCTGGCTGAGCGCATCGAGGTCGCCGCGCAATCTGTCCGCCGTCAGCCCCACTCGCACTTTCCTTAACTTGCCTTGCGCCCGAGAGTGTCATAGCAGCCAAGCCGCATTCTCACAGCGCCAAAGCTTGCGCGCAAAGCTCGAAAAGGAACTCAGGTCCATGCCCAGACTGGTCGTCACCAACCGCGAAGGCGCCACCAGCGAGATCAATGTCGGCGAAGGTCTGACCGTGATGGAAGCGATCCGCGACAATGGCTTTGACGAGTTGCTGGCGCTGTGCGGCGGGTGCTGTTCCTGCGCGACCTGCCACATCCATGTCGATGCCGCCTTCGCCGACAAGCTGCCGAAGATGAGCGAGGACGAGGACGACCTGCTCGAATCCTCCGACCACCGCTCGGCGACCTCGCGCCTGTCGTGCCAGATCCCCTTCACCGCCGAGCTTGACGGGCTGCACGTCACCATCGCTCCGGAAGATTGATCCGGGGCGGGGCGGGGCGCGCAGTGGACGCTGACCTCGCCCGTTTCCTGCGCGAAGAATTGGGCCATGCGCCCGAGGGTGATGCCGCCGGCCCCTGGGCAGTGCGCGGCCCCGTGTGGCTGTGGCAGGGCAGCGACGGCGCACCCGTCAAGGGCTCGTGGTATTTCCTCACCATCGACGGCGAGACCGCGAGCGCGATCCGCGCCGCTGCCGTCAACGCCGCCGCCTGGGGCTCGGTCTATGTCGAGGCCACCATCGGCGGCACGACATGGCGGACCTCGCTGTTCCCCTCCAAGCAGGCGGGCGGCTGGCTGCTCCCCCTCAAGGCCGCGGTGAGGAAGGCCGAGAAAATCGCCGAGGGCAGCGTGGTCGAGGCGGCGTTGGCGCTGGCCTAGGCCATTCGCCGTTGCGACATTCTGCCCGAACGCTTACCTCTGACCCCCATGAACATCACCCGACCCTTTGGCGACACGCTCGCCCTGATCGGCAACACCCCGCTCGTGCGCCTCGCCGGACCTTCGGCCGAGGCGGGCTGCGACATTTACGGCAAGTGCGAATTCGCCAATCCCGGCTCCTCGGTGAAGGACCGCGCCGCGCTGTGGATCATCCGCGATGCCGAGGCGAGCGGCGAGCTCAAGCCGGGCGGCACGGTGGTCGAGGGCACGGCGGGCAATACCGGGATCGGCATTGCGCTGGTGGCGAATGCGCGCGGCTACAAGACGATCATCGTCATGCCCGACAACCAGTCCAAGGAGAAGATGGACACGCTGCGGGCGCTGGGCGCAGAGCTGGTGCTGGTGCCGCCGACCAAGTTTGCCGATAGCGGCCACTTCGTCCACACCTCGCGCCGTCTGGCTGAGGAAACGCCGGGCGCGGTCTGGGCCAACCAGTTCGACAATATCGCCAACCGCCGCGCCCATATCGAGGGCACCGCGCCCGAGATCTGGGAACAGCTCGGCGGGCGCGTGGACGGCTTCACCTGCGCTGCGGGCACCGGCGGGACGATTGCGGGCGTGGGCTTGGGCCTCAAAGCCTTCGACGAGAATATCCGCATCGCGCTCACCGATCCGCATGGCGCGGCGCTCTACAACTACTATGCCCACGGCGAGCTGAAGGCCGAAGGCTCCTCGGTCGCCGAGGGGATCGGGCAGGGGCGGATCACCGCCAATCTCGAGGGCGCGGTGATCGATACGCAATACCGCATCTCCGACGAGGAGGGGCTCGGCTGGGTCGCGCGCCTGCTGCGCGAGGAGGGGCTGTGCCTCGGCCTCAGCTCGGGCATCAACGTGGCGGGCGCGGTGGCGCTGGGCCGCGACCTGGTCGCCGAGGGGCGCCCCAATCCGCAGGTGGTGACGATACTGTGCGACACCGGCTTCCGCTATCTCTCGACCCTCTACAACCCTGAATGGCTGAGCGCGAAGGGCCTGCCGGTCTTCGACTGGCTGACCCCGGGAGGTGCGGCATGAGCGGACTTTCGTGGCGGGAACGGATGCGGCGGATGAACCAGCGCAGCCTGTTCCGGACAGCCGTGTTCGAGGCCGATGCGGCCGATCGCCCGGGCGAGACGGTCGCGCCTGCAACCGAGCGCGCCGAGGCCTTGCAGCGCTTGCAGGTCGGCTTCTTCGGCATCGGCTCGATGGTGCTGCTGGTGGGGCTGGCGAGCATCATCGGCGGGCAGGCCGACCGCAATGACCAGATGGCCGTCCCCGAGGCGGCGCCGACCACCGAGCCGAGCGCGGCGCCCGCGCAGGCCAATCCCCTCGCCGATGCGGGCGTGGTGCCCGATATCGCCGCCCAGCCGAGCCCCTCGCCGAGCGTCAAGCCGCTCGACCTGCCCCCGCAGGGCCAGAGCGCGCCGGGCAATGCCGCGCCGGCGCAATAGCGCGCTGGCGGCGGCGCTGCTGGCACTGCTGGCGGCAGCCTGCGACCGCTCGCCTGCCGGACCTGCCCCGCAGGCGAGCGCCGCGCCGCGCGACAGGCTCGGGCTGATGACCAGCCTGCCGCTCTACTGGCCGCTCGGCGCGGGGGTGGAGGAGATCGCCGCAGGCCGGGCGGGCGTGCCGTGGCAGCGCAGCGCGCTGGAGCAGGACTGGAGGCTCGAGCCGCTCGATACCCTCAGCCCTGTCCCCGGCCTGACCCCCGGTGCGCCCGAGACCGACCCGCTGGCGGGCCTCGTCCGGATCGCCGTGATCCAGCCGCGCGGACTGTCCCCGGCCGACAATGTCGCGCTCGATGAATGGGTGCGGGGCGGGGGGCATCTGCTTATGGTGCTCGATCCCTTTCTCACCGGCGAATACGACCTGCCGCTCGGCGATCCCCGCCGCCCGGCCGATACCGCGCTGATCCCCCCGGTGGTGAAGCGCTGGGGGATGGAGGTGAGCTTTGCCGTCGCCGAGACCGAGGCGGCCTATTACGGCACCCGCGATCTGCCGGGCGGCATCGTCCTGCCCTTCGCCCAGCCCGGCCTCATCCGCATCCTGCCCGAAGGCGCGAAGAACTGCGCTCTTCCCGGGGGGCAGAGCATCATGGCGACCTGCCGCATCGGCAAGGGCCAGGTGACGCTGCTCGCGGACGCGGCGATTTTCGAGCACTCCGAGAGCGCCGGCGAGGGCGGGGCGGGTCTGCGCGCGCTGGTCGCGGCGGCGCTGCGCTAGGCGACACGGGAAAACACGGGACGCAGGGGACTCGGGAGTCGCCCGCGCCCGGGAATTTGCGTCATATCCCCGTTTTGTTCTGCAAAAACGGCCGCTTTTGCGGGTTTCCAAACACATCAAAAAGCATAAGTGTTCACCGCAAAGCTCATTATTTTCAGTATTATACCAAGTTTTCCCGTGAAATCCCCGAAAAATCCCTTCCATCCCCGCGCCTTCCCCGATAAGACCAGAGTCCATCAGACATGCCTGTATGTCTCGCTTCCGGCCTCGAGGTGACCGGGGCGACCGTGCCGCACGCTTGCGGCCGGGACGGGGAAGGCGTGTCCGGGGGAATTCGAGCGTGTCATGTGCGCAGGTGCCGCCGCCGGGCGACCTGCGAGGGGATAGAGGGGATCGCAGGCAAGTGTCTGCTTTTGGAGGATATAACGGCCAAGCTTACTCGCCCGCGGGCGAGAAGGGCCGTTTTGTGCTCCCACCCGCCTTCCGCAAGGCTGTCAAGGAAAGCTCCGGCGGCAACCGCACCCTCTGCCTCGCCGCGCACGACCGCTTCGACTGCCTGATCGGCTTCGGCCTCTCGCGCACCGAAAAGCTCGATGCCCAGCTCGACCGCGAGGAAGAGCGCGCGATCCGCCTCGGCCAGCACGATTTCGACCGCGAAGTGCGCGCCGCGCAATTGTTCGGGTTCGAGCAGCTCCCCTTCGACGACAGCGGCCGCTTCGTCATGCCCGAGCATCTGAAGGAACTCGGCAAGGTCGAGGGTGGGCTCTATTTCCAGGCAGCGGGCGATTTCTTCTTCGTCTGGGCGCCGGACCAGCTCAAGCTGATGGGCCCCGAATGGAAGAGCGCGCAGGCGGCTTGCGAAAAGCTGATCGCGGCAGCGCGCAAGGGGGCATGATGTACAGCGCGCCCCACATCCCCGTGCTGCTCGACGAAGTGGTGGCGGCACTCGCCCCGCGTCCGGGCATGACCATCGTCGATGCGACCTTCGGTGCAGGCGGCTACACCACCGCGCTGCTCGAGGCCGGCGCGAGCGTCCATGCCTTCGACCGCGATCCCGACGCCATTGCCGCCGGGCAGGCGCTGGTCGCCCGCTTCGATGGCCGCCTCGTGCTCCACGCCGCGCGCTTTTCGGCGATGCGCGAGGAACTGGCGGCGATCGGCATTACCCGTGTCGATGCGGTCGTCATGGATATCGGCGTCTCCTCGATGCAGCTCGACCAGGGCGGGCGGGGCTTTGCCTTCATGCACGACGGCCCGCTCGACATGCGCATGAGCCAGGCGGGCGAGAGCGCCGCCGACTTCCTCAACACCGCCGACGAGGAAGCCATCGCCGACGTGCTCTACCGCTATGGCGAGGAGCGCCAGTCGCGCCGGGTCGCCCGCGCCATCGTCGCGGCGCGCCCGCTCTCGACCACCGGCGAGCTTGCCCGCGTGGTGCGCCGCGCGCTCGGCCACAAGCCGCACGACAAGAAGGACCCGGCAACCCGCACCTTCCAGGCGGTGCGCATCCATGTGAACGACGAGCTGGGCGAGCTCGAGGCCGGGCTTGCCGCCGCCGAGGCCCTGCTGGGCGAGGGCGGCATCCTTGCCGTGGTCAGCTTCCACAGCCTCGAGGACCGCATCTGCAAGCAGTTCCTCAAGAGCGCGAGCGGCGCGGGCCGTGCGGTCTCGCGCCACCTCCCCGGGGAAATCCCCGGTCCGCCGCCTACCTTTGCCGGCGTTTCCAAGGCTATCCGTCCCTCGGAGGCCGAGATCGCCCGCAACCCGCGCGCCCGTTCGTCCACCCTGCGCCATGCTGTCCGCACGGGCGCTCCGCCAAGGAGTCCCGCCGCATGATGACCAGCCAACAGGCCCGCTCCCTCGGCTGGGCCGCCGTGCTCGCGATCTGTTTCGCGTTTGTCGTGGTGCTGAGCTTCAAGGTCCATGCGGTGCGCAGCGAGGTGCTGCTCGCCGAGCGCCAGCTAATCGCGCTCGAGCGCGAGACGATGCTGCTCGAGACCGAGTTCCAGACCCGTGCCAGCCAGCGCCAGCTCGCCGACTGGAATGCGGTCGAATTCGGTTATCAGGCACCGCTCCCCGGGCAGTTCCTCGAGGGCGAGCGCCAGTTGGCGAGCCTTGGCGAGGTGCGCAGCCCCGATGCGCCTTCGCCGATCCGCCTTGCCAGCGCCGATGCCGCCGACACCGCGCCGGCCGCCGACGCGCCGATGCGCTCGCCGGTCTCGGGCGAGAAGGTCACGCTCGCTTCGGTGTCGCGTGAAAAGGATGCAGGCTCGGTCTTTGCCGATGCCTTCGGCGATTTCCTGATCGAGGCCTCGCCGATCCGTCCGGCTCGCGCCGAGGGTCCCTCGCGCGGTGCCAAGGTCATGGCCGCGGCCAAGGGAACCGGCGAATGAGCGGCCTGGCGGCCCGACTGGCTGCCCCGCTGACCCTTCACGCCGTCCATACCGCAACCCCCGTGATCCCGGCCGGCCGTCTGCCGAGCGCCGGGCTGCGCGCGCAGCTCCTGTGGCTGGCGCGCTTCCGGCTGCTGTGGCTGCTCGGCGGCTTCGCGCTCATTGCCCTCGTCGCGCTGCTGCGGATCGCCACGCTGGGCTTCGGCGGGCAGGCCCCGCAGCGCACCAGTCTCGAGGAGGCGCTGCTGCCCCCGCGCGGCGAGATCACCGACCGCAACGGCGCTCCGCTCGCCCGGGCCTTCCCGGCCTACGCCCTGTGGTTCGAGCCTGCCGCGATGGGCGATGCCGGCTCGCCGCTGGTGCGCTCTCCGGCCGAGGTGGCGCGGGCGCTCAAGGCCATCTTCCCCGACATCGACGAGGCGCGCATGACCAAGCGCCTCGCTTCGGGCAAGCCGGGCTACCTGCGCCGCCGCATCCTGCCCGAGGAGGCCAACCGCGTCTTCGCGCTGGGCGAGATCGCCCTCGAAATCCCGCGCGAGACCGATCGCTACTATCCGCAAGGCACGCTGGCCGCGCATGTGCTGGGCTATGTGGTCGAGGACGAGGGCGGCAAGATCGGCATGGAGCAGGTGCTCGAGAAGCGCCTCAGCCACCCCGACCAGCGCACCGCTCCGGTGGCGCTGTCGATCGATGTGCGGGTGCAGGGCGCGCTCGAGGACGAGCTGCGCCGCGGGATGCTGGCGACCAATGCCTTGGGCGCGGCGGGGATCGTGCTCGATGTCGACACAGGCGAGGTCATGGCGCTTGCCAGCCTGCCCGAGTTCGATCCCAACACCGCGGGCGCGGCCGGCGCGGTCAACGTCTTCAACCGCGCCACCAACGGGGTCTACGAGCTCGGCTCGACCTTCAAGCCGCTGACTGTCGCCGCCGCGATCGATGCCGGCGTGGTGCGCGATCTGGGGCGGCAGTGGAACGCGATGCCGGTGCCGGTGGGCAGCCGGACGATCAAGGATTCGCACCCGATGGGCGCGAGCATCAACGTCCCGCAGGCACTGGTCCATTCCTCCAACACCGTCACCGCGCGGGTCGCCGACGAGCTCGGCGCGGAACGGATGCGTCGCGCCATGATTGATCTGGGCATGGACCGCCGCCCATCGATCGAACTGCCCGCCAAGGGCAAGCCGCTGTGGCCGCAGGGCAATTGGAGCCGCGTCACCAATATGACGGTCGGCTTCGGTCACGGCCTCGCCGTCACCCCGCTGCACCTTGCCAGCGCCTATGCGGCGATGGTCAATGGCGGGATCTGGCGCCCGGCGACGCTGATGAAGCTCGATGCCAGGGACGTGCCCAACGGACGGCGGGTGTTCAAGGAATCGACCTCCTCGCGGATGCGCCAGTTGCTGCGGATGATCTCGCTCTACGGCACCGGCAAGAGCGCCGATGCGCCCGGCTACCGCGTCGGCGGCAAGACCGGCTCGGCGGAAAAGGCGGGCGTGGGCGGCTATAACAAGACCGCGCTGGTCTCCTCCTTCGCCGCCGCCTTCCCGATGGACGCGCCGCGCTATGTGGTGGTGGTGGTGGTCGACGAGCCCAAGGGCACGATGGCCTCGAGCTTCCAGCGCACCGCCGCCTTCACCTCGGCGCCGATCGTCGGCAAGCTGGTGCCGCGCATCGGGCCGATGCTGGGTGTCCAGCCCGATGACAGCCGCGATGTCGATATCTCCGATCTGCGCTATCTGGTGGGAGACGAGAAGTGAGGCTGGCCGAACTGCTGGACGCTGCGGGCATGGCGGGCACCGATGACAGCGCCGCCGGCGCCTCGGTGACCGGCTTTGCCATCGATCACCGCAAGGTCGCCCCCGGCACGGTCTTCGGCGCCTTCCAGGGTGCAAGCGTCAACGGCGAGGACTTCATCCCGGCTGCAATTGCCGCCGGAGCCGTGGCGGTCGTCGCCCGGCCCGAGGCGCGCATCGAGGGCGCGCTCCACATCGCCGATGCCAATCCCCGCCGCGCCTTTGCCCGCCTGGCTGCGGGCTTCTTTGCGCCCTATCCTGCCACCATCGTCGCGGTGACGGGGACCAACGGCAAGACCTCGACTGTCGAGATGACCCGCCAGATCTGGCGCATGGCCGGCGAGCGGGCGGCGAGCATCGGCACTCTGGGCGTGACCACGCCCGACGGGAGCGTGTCGACCGGGCTCACCACGCCCGACATCGTCACCTTCCTTGCCAACATGGCCGGCCTTGCCCGTGAAGGCGTGAGCCATGTCGCCTACGAGGCCTCGAGCCACGGCCTCGACCAGTATCGCAACGAGGGGCTGACCCTCGCCGCAAGCGCCTTTACCAATTTCAGCCGCGACCACCTCGATTACCACGGCACGATGGAGGCCTATTTCGCGGCCAAGATGCGGCTGTTCACCGAGGTCGTCGCGCCCGGCAGCCCGGCGGTGATCCATGACGCGGGCGAAGGCTCGGAATGGACCGCCAAGGCGATTGCCGAGGCCGCGGCGCGCGGGCTCAAGGTGATGACGGTGGGCGAAGGCGGCAGCTTCCTCAGGCTGATCGCCCGCGAACCCGGACAGTTGGGCCAGCTTCTTCACATCGAACATGAAGGTGCGGCGCGCAAGGTCAACCTCCCGCTGATCGGGGCCTATCAGGCGGCCAATGCGCTGGTTGCAGCGGGCCTCGCGATGGCGACCGGCGTTGCAGCGGGGCAGGTGTTCGACGCGCTCACCCGGCTCCAGCCCGTGCGCGGACGGCTCGAGCGCGCCGCGCTCAATGCCGCAGGCGCGCCCGCCTATGTCGATTACGCTCACACCCCCGACGCGCTCGAGGCCGCGATTGCCGCGCTGCGCCCGCATGTCGCGCCCGGCGGCAAGCTGATCGTGGTGTTCGGCGCGGGCGGCGACCGCGATGCGGGCAAGCGTCCGCAGATGGGCGAAGTCGCCGCGCGGGCTGCCGATATCGCGATCGTCACCGACGACAATCCCCGCAGCGAGGATCCCGCCGCGATCCGGGCTGCGATCATGGCAGGGGCGGGCGCCAACACCCGCGAGATCGGCGACCGGCGCGCTGCCATCGCCGCGGCAATCGGGGAAGCCGGTCCCCGCGACATTGTGCTGATCGCGGGGAAGGGCCACGAGCAGGGTCAGATATTCGGGTCTGGAGACACTATGCGGATCGAAGCGTTCGACGATGTCGAAGTGGTGCGCCAATGCGCCGGAGGCCAGGCCTGATGAACTTGCCGCTTGCCCATCCCATGCTTCACGCCTGGCCCGTCACGACCCGTGACACGCTCCCCCTCGCGCTGTGGAGCGCCGCCGAGATCGCAGCCGCGACCGGCGGCATCGCCAGCCAGGATTTTCAGGCATCGGGGGTCGAAATGGACTCGCGCGATGTCAAATCGGGCGATGTTTTCATGGCCTTGAAGGGCGAAGCGATGGACGGCCACAGGTTCATCGCCCAAGCCTTTGAAAAGGGCGCGGTGGCTGCGATTGTCGATCGCCCGGTCGATTACCCGCATGTGCTGGTCAAGGACACCACCGCGGCGCTCCACGCGCTTGCCCATGCCGCCCGCGACCGCGCCGTCGAGGCGGTGCGTATCGGGATTACCGGATCGGTCGGCAAGACCGGGATGAAGGAGGCGATCTTCGCCTGCCTCGACCGTGCCAGCCGCGGCGCGGCGCATCGCTCGGTGCGAAGCTACAACAACCATGTCGGCGTGCCGCTTTCGCTGGCGCGGATGCCCGCCCGGGCCAAGTTCGGCGTGTTCGAGATGGGCATGAACCACGAGGGCGAGATTGCGCCGCTCTCGGCCCATGCCCGCCCGCATGTGGCGCTCATCACCACCATCGCGCCTGCCCATATCGAGAACCTCGGCAGCCTCGAGGCGATTGCCGATGAAAAGTCGCGCATCTTCACCGGGCTGGTGCCGGGCGGGGTGGCGATCATTCCGGCGGACAGCGAATGGGCCGGGCGCATGATCGGTCATGCCAAGGCTTGCGGGGCCAAGGTCGTGACCTTCGGCCGCGCTGCCGAAGCAGATGTCCGGTTGCTCGATGCGATCCCGGCGGCAGGCGGCGGCTCGCTCGTCACCGCCGACCTTGGCGACCGCCGCATCTGCTACACCATCGCCGAACCGGGCGAGCACTGGATCGTCAATTCGCTGGGCGTCATGGCCGCGGTGCGGGCGGCGGGCGGCGATCTTGCAGCCGCGGGCCTCGCGCTTGCGGAGATGGGCGGGATGAAGGGGCGGGGCGCGCGCCACACCCTCAACGTCGCCGGCGGCACCGCCTTGCTGATCGACGAGAGCTACAACGCCAACCCCGCCTCGATGCGCGCCACGCTCAAGGCGCTGGCGGCAACGCCCGCCACCCGCCGGATCGCGGTGCTCGGCAGCATGAAGGAGCTGGGCGACTTTTCCGATGCCTTCCACCGCCAGCTTGCCGAGCCGCTCGCCGAGGCCGGTGTCGTCCATGCGATCCTGGTGGGCGACGAGATGCGCGCCCTCGCCGAGGAACTGGGGAAAGTTGCAAATCCCGCGCTTGGCAAGGGATTGACCTTCGCCCATTGCGAGGGACCTGCCGAGGCGATTGCGATGCTCGGGCAGTTCGGCCTCGCAGCGGGGGATGCGGTGCTGGTCAAGGGCTCCAATTCGGTGGGGCTCGGCAGGCTGGTGTCACATTATACCTAGGACCGCCCGCGCCTGACGCGCCGGCCGGCGGCTTAGGGCAGGGTCGATGGGCCGCAGAGGACGACTGAATGCTCTACCTGCTTGCCGAGTGGCTTGGCTTTGAAGGCATCCTCAATCTGGTGCGATACCAGAGCTTCCGCGCGGGAGCGACGCTGATGACCGCGCTGGTGATCGGCCTTGTGATCGGTCCGCGCTTCATCAACCTCCTGCGCGTGCGGCAGGGCAAGGGCCAGCCGATCCGCGAGGACGGGCCGCAGTCGCACCTCGCCAAGCGCGGCACGCCGACGATGGGCGGGCTGATGATCCTCGTCTCGCTGACGCTGGCGCTGCTCTTGTGGATGAACCTGTCGAGCCCGTTTGTCTGGGCGTGCCTTGCCGTGACCATCGGCTTCGGGGTGATCGGCTTCCTCGACGATTATGACAAGGTCGCCAAGAACAGCCATGCCGGGGTTCCGGCGCGGGTGCGGTTGCTGGGCGAGTTCGTGGTAGCCGGGATCGCGGCCTGGCTGATCGTCAGCCAGATCAACACCAACCTCTACCTCCCCTTCCTGACCGGCGTGAGCATCCCGCTGGGCTATGCCTATTACGTCTTTGCCGCCTTCGTGATCGTGGGTGCGGGCAATGCGGTGAACCTCACCGACGGGCTCGATGGCCTCGCGATCATGCCGGTGATCATCGCGGCGGGGACCTTTGCAATCATCTGCTATCTGGCGGGCCGCGCCGACTTCTCGGCCTATCTCGGCATTCCGCATGTGCCGGGCGCGGGCGAGCTGGCGATCTTCTGCGCCGCGATCATGGGGGCAGGACTTGCCTTCCTATGGTTCAACGCCCCGCCTGCCGCCGTGTTCATGGGCGACACCGGCAGCCTTGCCCTTGGCGGCGCGCTCGGCGCAATCGCGGTCGCCTCGCACCACGAAGTCGTGCTCGGCATTGTCGGCGGGCTGTTCGTGCTCGAGGCGGTCAGCGTCATCGTGCAGGTCTTCTGGTTCAAGCGCACCGGCAAGCGGGTGTTCCGCATGGCCCCGATCCACCACCATTTCGAGCAGCTCGGCTGGAGCGAGAGCAAGGTTGTGATCCGCTTCTGGATCATCGCCATCGTGCTCGCGCTGATCGGCCTGTCGACGCTGAAGCTCAGATAGCGGGGAGGGGCGCGCGGCGTGATCACCTCCCCCGCCTTCAAGGGCAAGCGTTACGCGGTGCTCGGCCTCGCCCGTTCGGGCGCGGCGGCGGCCGAGGCCTTGCTGGCGAGCGGGGCGGAGGTGATCGCCTGGGACCGCCAGCCGCACGCACGCGAACCCTTCGAGGGGCGGTGCCGGATGATCGACCCGCTCGAGCTTGACCTCACCGGCTTTGCAGGGGTGGTGGTCTCGCCCGGCGTGCCGCTCAATTCGCACCCGATCGCGCCGCACGTCTGGCAATATGGCCTGCCGGTGATCGGCGACATCGAGCTGTTCGCCGCCGCCCGCGCCAGCCTGCCAGTCCACCGTGTGGTCGGCATCACCGGCACCAACGGCAAGTCGACCACCACCGCGCTCGTCCACCACATCCTGCAAACGGCGGGCGTGCCGAGCCTGATGGGCGGCAATATCGGCGACCCCATCCTCGGGCAGGACCCGCTGCCCGAAGGGGGCGTCTATGTGCTCGAACTCTCGAGCTTTCAGGTCGATCTCACCTTCACGCTCGATTGCGATGTCGCGGCGCTGACCAACATCACCCCCGACCACCTCGACCGCTATGCCGGGTTCGAGGCCTATGCCGCCTCCAAGGAGCGCCTGTTCCAGATGCAGGCGACCGGCACGGCGATCATCTGCGACGAGGACGCGCCGACGCTCGCCATCGCCGACCGCCTTGCCGCGGCGGGCAAGCCGCTGGTGCGGGTGAAGACGGCCGATCTTGCAGCGGCAGGGCTGGCGGGCGGACGCTCGCCCTCGCTCGCCGGGCCGCACAATGCCCAGAACGCCGCTGTTGCCGTGGCAATCTGCCGCCAGCTCGGCCTCGCCGAGGCGCAGATAGCCGCAGGGCTTGCCAGCTACCGCGGCCTGCCGCACCGCATGGAGCGGGTCTGCGAGATCGGCGGTGTCGCCTATATCAACGACAGCAAGGCGACCAACGCCGCCTCTGCCGCCCCGGCGCTCGCCGCCTTCCCGCCCGATACCGCGGTCAATGCGGGCAGCCCGCGCATCCACTGGATTGTCGGCGGCCTGCCCAAGGAGGACGGCCTCGGCGCCTGCGGCGATCACCTCGCCAATATCGCGGCGGCCTATACCGTGGGCGAGGCCGGGCCGATGTTTGCCGACCTGCTCGAGGGGCAGGTGCGGGTCGAGCGCTGCGAGCTGATCAGCGAGGCGGTGCGCCGCGCTGTCGAGGCGGCGCGCCCGGGCGAGGTGGTGCTGCTCTCGCCGGCCTGCGCCTCCTACGACCAGTTCCGCGATTACGAGAAGCGCGGTCACCACTTCCGCCAGATGGTCGGCGCGATCACCGGCTGCGATACCTGCAGCGATACAGCAGCGGAGGGCCTTCCGACATGACCGCGCCCGCCTATACCCCGCCCGCTCCGCGCGGCAGCGCCGCCTATCTGCCGCCCGCTCCCGTCCAGCGCCGCTGGCGGGATGCGATCCGCGTCTGGTGGCGCGAGATCGACAAGCTGCTGCTGCTGCTGATCGGCCTGTTGATGGCGATCGGCATCGTCGCGGTCGCCGCTGCCTCTCCGGCAAGCGCCGACCAGCTTTCCACCGCCCGCGAGCGGGTGCCCGATTTCATGTTTTTCCAGCGCCATATCGTGTTCCAGGCAATGGGCCTGACGCTGCTGGTGGGGCTCAGCTTCCTCAGCCGCGACCAGGCGCGCAGGCTCGGGATTCTGGTGGGCGCGGTGATGCTCGCGCTGCTGTTCGTGGTCCCCTTCATCGGCGAGGAGAAGAACGGCGCGCGGCGCTGGATCAATCTCGGCATGAGCCTCCAGCCGTCCGAATTCCTTAAGCCCGGCTTCGCGATCATCTGCGCATGGATCCTCTCGTGGCGGCTGCGCGATCCGGGTCTGCCGGTGATCGCCTTCGTGACCGGCTTCTTCGGCCTCATTGCCGCGCTGCTGATGCTCCAGCCCAACCTCGGCGATGCGATCCTGTTCGGCGGGATCTGGGTGGTGATGGTCTGGCTGGCGGGTGTGCCGTGGCAGCGCCTTGCCGGCATCGGCGGACTGGGCGTGATCGCCATGACACTGGCCTACATGTTCTACGACAACGCCCGCCACCGTATCGACGGCTTTCTCGGCGGCGGCACCGCCTTCGACCAGGTCGATCTCGCCCAGCGCACCATCACTGCCGGCGGCTGGACCGGCACCGGCCTGTGGCTCGGCATCCGCAAGATGAACCTGCCCGAGGCCCACACCGACTACATCTTCTCGGTCATCGGCGAGGAATTCGGCCTGATCGTCTGCGCTCTGGTCGTGATGCTCTATTGCGGGCTGGTGCTGCGCGCCCTGCTGCGGCTGACGGGCGAGGACAACCTCTTCGCCCTGCTCGCGGGTGCGGGCCTCATCACCCAGTTCGGCGGTCAGGCCTTCATCAACATCCTCGTGAACCTCAAGCTGTTCCCCTCCAAGGGGATGACCCTGCCGCTGATTTCCTATGGCGGTTCATCGACACTGGCGGTGTGCTTCACGCTTGGGCTATTGCTGGCGATCACCCGGCGCAATCCGTTCCTCGTGCGCGAGGGGACGAGCCTGCGCGATCTGATCGAACGCAAGGATAGCGGCGTATGACCAGTTCCACCCCCACAGGTGCCTCGCGCCACTTCGTGCTTGCCGCGGGCGGCACCGGCGGCCACCTGATCCCGGCCTTCGCGCTGGCGGCAGAGCTGCACGAGCGCGGCCACCATGTGGCGCTTATCACCGACGAGCGCGGGGCGGTGATCCCCGGCAAGCCCGATTTCCTGCCCGCCCATGTCCTGCCCGCAGGCCGCTTCGGCAAGAACCCGCTCGGCTGGATCGGCGGCCTGCGCGCGGTGCTCGAAGGCCGGGCGATGGCGCTGCGCCTGTTTGCCGGTTTCGAGCCTTCGGCGATCATCGGCTTCGGCGGCTATCCCGCGCTGCCTGCGCTGCTCGCGGCGACCTCGGCGGGCATCCCGAGCATCGTCCACGAACAGAACGCGGTGCTCGGCCGCGTCAACCGGCTGCTGGCAGGCCGGGTCGACGCCATCGCCACCTCCTATGACATCGTCGACCGCCTCGCGCCCAAGCACGCGCACAAGGTCCATCTGGTCGGCAACCCGGTGCGCGCCGAGGTGCTCGCCCTGCGCGAACAGGATTTCCCCGCCTTCACCGGGGAGAGCCTGCTGCGCATCCTCGTGACCGGCGGATCGCAGGGCGCCCGGGTGCTGTCCGAGGTGGTGCCCGACGGCCTCGCCATGCTACCGCCTGCGCTGCGCCAGCGTCTGCAGGTGACGCAGCAATGCCGCGCCGAGGACCTCGAGGCGGTGCGCCGCCGCTATGCCGAGCATGACATCCCCGCCGAACTCGGCACCTATTTCGAGGACATGCACGAGCGCCTTGCCGATGCGCACCTGTTCATCGGCCGGGCGGGCGCATCGACCATCGCCGAGCTGACCGCCGTCGGCCGTCCGGCGATCCTCGTGCCGCTGCCGATCGCGACCGACGACCACCAGGCCGCCAACACCCGCGAGATGGTGAAGGCGGGCGGTGCGCGGATGATCCGGCAGGAGGCGTTTCAGCCCAAGGAGCTCGCCAAGCAGATCCAGGTCATGGCGATGAACCCGCAGAGCCTCGCCAATGCCGCGCATTGCGCCTTCAACTGCGGCCGGCCCGATGCCGCGCGGGATCTGGCCGACCTCGTCGAGAGCATGAGCGGGATCGACCTGATGGACGTGATCCGCGTCGGCGAGAGCGCACCGGCGGCCGCCGCCGCGAGTGTCCGCCCCGCGACCGGCAGCGCGCGCAAGGCAGCGAAGGAACAGGCAGACCTATGAAGGGCGTCGGCACCGATATCGGGATCATCCACTTCGTCGGCATCGGCGGGATCGGCATGTCGGGCATCGCCGAGGTGATGCACAATCTCGGCTACCGCGTGCAGGGCAGCGACATCGCCGAAGGGGCGAGTGTCGAGCGCCTGCGCGCGCGTGGCATGACAGTGCATATCGGTCACCGCGCCGAGAATGTCGCGGGCGTTGCCGTGGTCGTCACCTCGACCGCTGTGCGCCGCTCCAACCCCGAAGTCGCCGCCGCATTGGAAGCCCGCGTCCCCGTGGTGCGCCGCGCCGAGATGCTGGCCGAGCTGATGCGCCTCAAATCCACCGTCGCGGTGGCCGGAACCCACGGCAAGACCACCACCACCAGCATGATCGCCACGCTTCTCGATGCCGGGGGGATCGACCCCACTGTCATCAATGGCGGCATCATCGAGCAATACGGCTCCAACGCCCGCCTCGGCGATAGCGACTGGATGGTGGTCGAGGCCGACGAGAGCGACGGCAGCTTCCTGCGCCTCGACGGCACCATCGCGGTCGTCACCAATATCGATCCCGAACACCTCGATCACTACGGCGATTTCGACGGGGTGAAGCGCGCCTTTGTGGAGTTCATCCACAATGTCCCCTTCTACGGCGCGGCGGTGCTGTGCGTCGACCATCCGGTGGTGCAGGCGGTGATCGGCGAGGTGCGCGATCGCAAGGTCGTGACCTACGGCTTCTCGCTTCAGGCCGATATCTGCGGGGTCAACATCCGCTCCGAGGACGGCGGCAACACCTTCGATGTGATCGTGCGCCAGCGTGGTCCAAAGAACGAAAGCGCGGATCGCCGGATCGAGGGCGTGCACCTGCCCATGCCTGGCCGCCACAATGTCCAGAACGCGCTCGCCGCGATTGCGGTGGCAATCGAGATGGGCTGCTCCGACGAGGTGATCCGCACCGGCTTTGCCCGCTTCGGCGGGGTGCGGCGGCGCTTCACCAAGGTCGGCACGGTCGCGCTGGATGGCGGCACTGTCACTGTGATCGACGATTACGCCCACCACCCGGTCGAGATCCGCGCCGTGCTCGCCGCCGCGCGCGAGGCGGTGGGCAGCGGCGGCGGGCGGGTGATCGCGGTCGCCCAGCCGCACCGCTATTCGCGCCTCAAGGACCTGATGGACGATTTCCAGTCCTGCTTCGATCAGGCCGACATCGCCTATGTCGCGCCGGTCTATGCTGCGGGCGAGGAGCCGATCGAGGGCGTCGGTCATGCCGCACTGGTCGCCGGGATGAAGGCCCGCGGGCACCGCGCCGCGCGCGAGATCGCCGGGGCCGACGCGCTGGCCGAGACACTCGCGGGCGAAGTGCAGGCGGGCGATCTCGTCGTGTGCCTCGGCGCGGGCGACATCACCAAGTGGGCCGCAGGCCTTGCCCCGGCGATCACCGCCAAGCGGGGTAGTGCGGCGTGAACCAGCCGGGCGACACCTACATCTATGACGACGGCATGGCCCCGACCTGCGCGGTCGAGGGCGGGGTGAGCGCCCCCGTGCCGCTCGACGGCATTCGCGGCAAGCTCGCCTGCAAGGCGCCGCTTGCGCCCTATACCTGGTTCAAGACCGGCGGCCCTGCCGACTGGCTGTTCGAGCCGGCGGACATCGATGATCTCCGGAGCTTTCTCGAACGGCTCGACGGCGGAATCCCGGTCATGGCGCTGGGCCTCGGCTCGAACATGATCGTGCGCGACGGCGGCGTGCCCGGCGTGGTGGTGCGGCTCGGCAAGGCCTTCGCCAAGGTCGAGCACACCGGCGAGATGGAACTGACCTGCGGCGGCGGGGCGAGCGGGATTCTTGTCGCTTCCACCGCGCGCGACCTCGGCATTGCGGGGCTGGAGTTTCTGCGCGGCATCCCCGGCACCGTCGGCGGCTTCGTCCGCATGAACGGCGGCGCCTATGGGCGCGAGGTCGCCGATGTGCTGATCGACTGCGCGGTGATCCTGCATGACGGCAGCTTCATCACCCTCACGCCCGAGGAACTGGAGTATACCTACCGCCACTCGGCTCTGCCCGAGGGCGCGATTGTCGTATCCGCCCGCTTCCGGGGCCATCCCGGCGAGCCTGCCGCGATCGGCGCGGAGATGGACCGCATCGCCGCCGCACGCGAGGCGAGCCAGCCCCTGCGCACCAAGACCGGCGGCTCGACCTTCAAGAACCCGCCGGGCGAGAAGGCCTGGGAACTGGTCGACCGCGCCGGTTGCCGCGGCCTCACGCTGGGCGGGGCGCAGGTGTCCGAGAAGCATACCAACTTCCTCATCAACACCGGCACCGCCACCAGCGCAGACATAGAAGGCCTGGGCGAGCTGGTGCGCGACAAGGTCTACGCCGCGACCGGCGTGAGCCTCGAATGGGAAATCCAGAGAGTGGGACGGCCGTGATTTTTTCCAAACCCCTCCACGTCGCGGTCCTGATGGGCGGCTGGGCCAATGAACGCCCGGTCTCGCTGACCAGCGGCGCGGGCGTCGCCGACGCGCTGGAGAGCCGCGGGCACCGCGTCACGCGGATCGACATGGGCCGCGACGTCGCGCTGCGCCTGCATGAAGCCAGGCCCGATGTCGTCTTCAACGCGCTCCACGGCGTGCCGGGGGAGGACGGGACGGTGCAGGGGATGCTCGACCTGATGGGGCTGCCCTACACCCATTCCGGCCTCGCAACGTCCGTGATCGCGATCGACAAGCAGCTGACCAAGCAGGCGCTGGTGCCGCATGGTATCCCCATGCCGGGCGGGCGGATCGTCACTCGCGAGGAACTCTACGCGCGTGACCCGCTGCCGCGGCCCTATGTGCTGAAGCCGGTGAACGAAGGCTCGTCGGTCGGCGTTGCCATCGTCACCGCGGATAGCAATGTCGGCAATCCGATCAGCCCCGAGGCCAAGGGCCCGTGGCAGGAATTCGCAGAATTGCTCGCCGAGCCCTTCATCAAGGGGCGCGAACTGACCGCCGCCGTGCTCGACGGCCCCGGCGGCCCGCGCCCGCTCGGCGTCACCGAACTGATCGTGGCAAGCGGCTTTTACGACTTCGAGAACAAATACACCGCCGGCCGCACCCGGCACATCTTCCCGGCGCAATTGCCGCCCGGGATCACCGCCCTGTGCGAGGCCTATGCCGTCAAGGCGCATCAGGTCCTGGGCTGCCACGGCACCAGCCGCACCGACTTCCGCTGGGACGAGGAGCAGGGCGAGGACGGTCTGTTCGTGCTGGAGACCAACACCCAGCCGGGCATGACGCCCCTCAGCCTCGTGCCCGAACAGGCAGCGGGCTGCGGGATTTCCTATGCCGACCTCGTCGAGATGCTGTGCGCCGAGGCCCTGCGGGTCCACGCCCTCAAGAAGGGAGGCGCGCATGGCGCAGCAGATCAGGCGTAGCGGCACCCCCGGCGTGCGCCGCGCCGCCAGGGCGCAGAGCCGCGCTGTCGTCGCCCGCAAGGCGCGGGGATCGGCGAGCGGCGTGATCGACCGGATCATGGGCATCCTGCCCTTCACCGAGGAACAGTGGAGCCGCATCTGGCTCGCCATGATCATCGGTGGCGGGGTGGGGATCGCCTTCGT
>VFQM010001622.1_pt1 | contig 19091 bp, 16 predicted proteins | sample 3512391 | NCBI WGS metagenome assembly VFQM01 (sample SAMN10412369, study PRJNA504923) | tailings metagenome | isolation source: Replicate 1 from Balatoc abandoned mine | place: Philippines | reverse complement strand
TCTCAATCTTTGTTGTGCCACGACGATAACTCGACAACATCGTTGCAGTATCACTAATCTTGAAGCGATTCGCTAACATCGTTGCAGTATCACTGATATTTAACTTAGTGGCTGCTGAACCTGTAGTTGCATATCCCACTAATAAACCTGTAACATTGGCTTTCGTACTGATGGTGCTTGTATCAACTTTCCAATCTGTAACATCCGCAGAACCGTTAAAACCAGTACCAGATAAACCATAAGATGAACTTAGGCTCTTCAAATTGTCGCCTAGTACAACCCCACTAATCGTATTCTTCGCCAAATCACTATTCTCAATCTTTGTTGTGCCACGACGATAACTCGACAACATCGTTGCAGTATCACTGATATTTAACTTAGTGGCTGCTGAACCTGTAGTTGCATATCCCACTAATAAACCTGTAACATTGGCTTTCGTACTGATGGTGCTTGTATCAACTTTCCAATCTGTAACATCCGCAGAACCGTTAAAACCAGTACCAGATAAACCATAAGATGAACTTAGGCTCTTCAGATTGTCGCCTAGTACAACCCCACTAATCGTATTCTTCGCCAAATCAATGTTCTCAATCTTTGTTGTGCCACGACGATAACTCGACAACATGGTTGCAGTATCACTAATCTTGAAGCGATTCGCTAACATGGTTGCAGTGTCACTGATTTTAAGCCTGCTACTTAATAACCCATCAGCATCTGCAATATTCACTTTTAAATCAAGAGCGCTCTGTACCGCTTTACTTATTGGTTTATTCAAATCAGAGGTATTATCAACTGCATCTATACCTAAATTAGCTTTAGCATTTATAATAGATGATGCTCCTGTTCCCCCATTAGATATAGCAATAATACCATTCACATTCTGTGAATTCCCCTTAATATCCCCTATTACTTTTAAGCCACTAACCGATTCTATTTTAATATCAGTAACACTAAAGCTGCCTAGTTTTGAAGATACAATTGCGCTGTCTGCTATTTTATTCGTTGTAATCTTATTTAAACCAATAGTTGGATTGGGATAATTACCAGACAAATCTCCCCCAGCAGATCCAATTGGACTTGCTGTACCTGCTGAAACCGCGTTTAAAGCTTAAGGAACACTTAATAATTGTGTAGATCCTAAATTCATATAATTATTAGATGCGGTGGGATCAATTTCAACTTCCATGAACTTATCTCCTTGCATCCAGTTAACACCAGCAAGTGTGCCTGTTGCACTCATATAACCAGGACTTCCAATTTGAACAGCAAAAAGCCCCCAAGCATTTGTTTTAATAGATCGAGTTTCAGAAAATTGAACAGGTCCTTGGGATGAACCGGTTCTAATACTTACTCTTAAATAAATCGTTTGATTTTGCAATGGATTACCTGCTGCATTCCTTGCTACGCCTTGATAATTGATCAAGTTTGGCGCTTGAGAATAAACAGCGCTCCCGCCCAACAACATAATCAAAAGCATTAATTTGAATAACTGAAACTTGCTAGGCATGTTCATGAATTTTTAATGATTACTTTATTTTCAAGACTTTGAAAACTCCTTTTTTTACTACAGATTGGCCAAATACATCCAACTGACTTATTGAAACAATATACGTCCCCTGTGAAAATTTACTCATATCCCACTTTTCTGTTCTCCCCACGCCAAAATGGTAATAAATTGATTCTTTTATTTTTTTACCTTGGATGTCAAAAATTTCAATTTTTAACTTACCAGAATTGGTATGCAATAAATTAATCTCTAAAATATCCCTAAAGGGATTGGGATATATCTTGATTTCGTCTGGTAAAAAAGAGGGAAAGGCATTATAAACAGAAGCAAAAGAGGTAAAAGATTGCAGAACACCACTGGTTACAACAAAGGTTCCAGCGCTCTGTGTTACGATTGAGGCTGACTCACCTAAACTAAATTCAAACTGATAATTTCCTTGATTTCCATATTGGCCCGTAATATTAATGGTAGATGGGTATATAGATTGGGCTCTTAGATTATTATAAAACAAACAGTTAACAAGAAGTAAAAGGAATAAGTTTCTCAAGGATGCATTGTGTTTTGTCAAATAATAAAATTGCAAACACAATAAAGTCACTCAAAACTAAAATTGCCCGCAATGCAGGCAATTTATAATTATTAGCTATATAAAAAAGTCTATTTATTTTGTAGTGCTAGTACTACATTTTTTTTGCGTCTTCCAGAAACTTGGCTAACCCTATATCGGTTAGAGGGTGCTTCAACAGACCTACAATGGAATCCAATGGGCAAGTACAGATATCTGCTCCCAATTCCGCAGCTTTAATAATATGCAGAGGACTTCTGATGGAAGCTGCTAATATTTCTGTTTTGTATTGCTGAACATCAAAAATATGTCTAAGCTGACCAATCAACTCCATTCCATCCCAGCCACTGTCATCCACACGACCAATGAAAGGAGATACATAAGTTGCGCCTGCTTTTGCAGCCAAAATTGCCTGACCAGCTGAGAAAATTAAGGTACAGTTGGTTCGAATTCCATTATCTGTAAACCACTTGATTGCTTTTATACCATCTTTTATAACAGGAACTTTTACAACAATATTGGGATGAATAGCAGCTAGTTTTTTTCCTTCTTCCACCATAGTGGCAAAGTCTGTGGAAAGTACTTCTGCACTTACATCCCCGTCTACCAATTCACAGATGGTTTTGTAATGCTGCGCAATGGCTTCTTCACCTTTTACGCCTTCTTTTGCCATTAAGGAAGGATTGGTGGTTACCCCATCCAGAATTCCTAAATCGTTGGCTTCTTTAATTTGTGCAAGGTTACCTGTGTCAATGAAAAATTTCATAAAAGTGGAGTTAAAAATATGGCAGGCTACTCGCATCGCACCGCTACAACCGCTTATCCTTGCTGCATTCCTGCCCTGGGGAGGTTCAGCAGGAGCTGGTCGTGCAAGACCTGCCACGGCGCAAAAGTAAGGATTGATTGCTTACCTTTGAAAAAAAATATTTATGGGTGTAGCAGATCAGTTAGCACAATTAAAAGCCGAAAAAGCAGCGGCAAATTTAAAAGAAGGACAGGCTTTTTTAGCAGCCAATAAAGTGAAAGAAGGGGTTGTAGAACTACCCAGTGGTTTACAATATGAGATTATAACGCAAGGTACAGGCCCCAAGCCAACTGCCAATAATGAAGTTACCTGTCATTATCATGGCACATTAATTAATGGAACCATTTTCGATAGTTCGGTACAGAGAGGTCGTCCTGCATCTTTTCCGTTAAACATGGTTATAAAAGGTTGGACAGAGGGATTACAGCTGATGCCAACAGGAAGCAAGTGGCGTTTTTTCATCCCTCCGCATTTGGGGTATGGTGAACGTCAGGTTAGTGCACAGATTGGCCCTAACAGCACTTTGATCTTTGAAGTTGAATTAATCAGTTTTATCTAATCACTTATTGAAACTCGCTGAGCTCCAGCCAGCGGGTTTCTTTTGCTTCTAGTTCTTTTTCAATCAGCAATAACCGCTCTCCCATTTTTTGCATGCTGGCATAATCTGCATTGCCGGAACTCATTTTAGCCGTTATCTCTTCTTTTTCTTTTTCCAATAAAGGCATTTCCTTTTCCAGGGTTTCCAGTTCTCTTTTCTCCTTATAACTTAAAACCCTTTTTATAGGAGCAGATATTGTAGCTGCTTGTTTGGTTACAATTTCTTCTGTACTAGCACCTTTTCTTTTATTGGCTTCCAAATCATCCCATTTCTGCTCTTTCTTTTCATTTTCCTTAAGCCAAAGTCTATACTGAGTGTAGTTACCAGGGAAATCCCTTACTTCCGCATTGCCTTCAAAAACAAACAAGTGGTCTACCAGTCTATCCATAAAATAGCGGTCGTGGGATACAATTAAAATACAACCCGGGTAGTCAATTAAAAAGTTTTCAAGAACAGCTAGTGTAGGCAAATCCAGATCATTGGTAGGTTCATCCAAAATGAGGAAGTTGGGATTGCGGAATAAAACAACCAGCAATTGCAGGCGTTTTTTCTCTCCTCCACTCAATGAATTTAAAAAAGTGTACTGCTTATCCGGAGTAAATAAAAACAATTCCAAAAATTGAGCTGCGCTTAAGGTTGTTCCGTCTGCCAATGGAAAATTCTCGGCAAAACTTTTCACATATTCAATCACCCTTACGTTTTCTTTAAACACAAGACCCTGCTGAGAAAAATTGCCGAAAACAACCGTATCGCCAATATTGATTTTCCCGCTGTCAACAGGCTCTATCCCCTGAAGAATATTCAAAAAAGTAGATTTACCAACCCCATTTTTACCAACAATTCCGATTCGTTCCCCTTTGCTAAATTGATAATCAAACCCCTTCAGGATTGGCAAGTCTCCATAACTTTTATACACCTTCTTCAGCTCTACCACTTTCCCTCCCAGCCTGCTCATTTTAACCTGCAGCTGCAGCTGGGCATCTTCAATTTTTTGTTTGGCTTTCGCCTCTACTTCATAAAAATTATCCTGTCTGCTTTTGCTTTTGGTAGTTCTAGCTTTGGGTTGCTTACGCATCCATTCCAGTTCCTTTCTATAGGTATTTCTTGCTTTATCAATACTGGCCTGTTCGCTTTCAATTCTGGCAGCTTTCTGCTCCATATACTGCTCGTAATCACCTTTGTATACGTATAGGTTTTCTCTTTCCAGTTCCCAGATTTCCTCACAGGTTGCATCCAGAAAATAACGGTCGTGGCTTACCAGTAGTAGTGTCACTTTTTCTTGAGAAAGATAATGTTCAAGCCACTCAATCATTTCCACATCCAGGTGATTCGTGGGTTCATCCATTATCAATAAAGTATGTTGATGGGCAAACCCAATATCTATCAGGGTTTTCGCTAACGCTACCCTTTTTCTTTGTCCACCACTCAAGTCTTTTACTGGATTGGTCAAGTGATGAATATTCAGCTTTTCAAGGATTTGTTTCACTTTGGCCTCAAAATCCCAGGCACTTAAATTGTCCATAGCTTCAATGCCTTCCGTAATACCAATGGCATCTTCCGCTTCTATGGCAGCTTCGTATTTTTTAATTGCATTAATAACAGGGTGATTCAGGTGAAAGATATTTTCCAACACCGACCAAGACTCTTCAAACTGTGGATCCTGCTCAAATAATGCAACTGTTACATCTTTGTGAATCCATACTTTTCCAGCATCCGGGGTTTCCAAACCAGCCAGGATACGCAACATAGTAGACTTCCCAATGCCGTTCCTGGCAATAAGGGCTATTTTATCGCCTTCGTTAATATGAAAAGAAATATTCTTGAAAAGCGGGTTTATACCGTAGCTTTTGGTTAAACCTTCAACTGAAACATAATGCATCTTGCAAAACTAAGTATCTTAGACGCTAATTCCGAGAAACACTGAACCTAGTTTAAAAAGAAATGATCAAAACCCATTTAAGGAACTTAAGCATACGTAATAAGCTTTTTCTATCCCATTTTCTGATATTACTGATAACCTTACTCATCATTGTGATATCAGTTAAAATAAATGACAAAAGATTGGTCATCCACCAAATGATTGGCCAATTGGATAAAATAAGAACCCATATAGGAAAGCAGGCAGCAGCCAGACAGATTTTTTTAACTACAGATCGTTTCTCTGAAAGTTTTCATATTACAGGATCATCGAATGCTGTTTACCAATATCAGCAATTGGTTAAGCAAATAGACAGCAGCCTTATTGCCATAAATGAAAACAAAATTGCCACTAAACCTCATATTGCTGAAAAGCTCTTATCCATCACCAGAAATATTCATGCACAGGAAGTCTTTTTTGAGAGAATGGTAGACTCAGTAAAACAATTGGGGATTGGGGAACAGGGTTTAATGGGCGCATTATTGAAACACAAAAAAGAATTAAAAGATAACCGGTTAATTTCCGAGGCCGATTTAAACAACCTGGAACTACTATCCAGTGACTATTTTAATAAGAAAAGCCAGAAGGCAGCCATATCCTTTGACTCTCTCGCTCGCAAACTGATTTTTACGTATGAAAACAATCCAACAGCTGAAATCATTTTGGATGAGTATAGGAAAACCTTCGTAAGAATTGTAAAACTGGAGAGAAGCATTGGAGGCACCGATGTAGAAGGCCTGCAAAATGAGTTAATTAAACAGAGCAAAAGCAATGATGAACAAATAGAAGCTGCCTTACAGTCTATTAACCAATTATATGAAGAAGATCTGGGCCGTATTGAACTGATTTTCTATGGCCTGATAGGTGTAACGCTTATTGCTGGTTTATTATTGAGCTACCTGATTTCAATGGAAATTACCCGACCGATTATTGAATTAAACAAAGCCACTAAAGAAGTTGTAGCAACTAAATTTAAAGACGATATAAATCCAGATTTTATAGACGAAATGCGCATGGATGAGATTGGTCAGCTGGCAATTAATTTTAACCTGGCCATCCGAAAAATCAGAAGATCTATTAAAATCATTCAGGACAAATCGGAAAGTCTACAGGCTAAAAATCAGCAATTGCTAGAAAATGAGGAAACATTGAAAATGATCAGTGCGCAAAAAGATAAATTCTTGTCCATCATCTCGCATGATATGCGCGCCCCACTTAGCAGTATTATCAGTTTTCTTGACTATTATAAAGACAACTTTAAAAATTTCAGTGAATCAGAAATAGAATTTGTATCCAGCAATTTAAATACACATGTGAAGAAAGTGGTGGAGATGCTAGATGGGCTACTAATGTGGTCTAGGTCTCAAACTGGTGAAATTCAAATGAATCTTCAGCCAATTGATTTGGCTCAGATTATAACGGATACGATATCAATTCTGAACCAAAGCGCCCTTAATAAAAAAATCAGAATCAGACCTTATATTCATAGTCAGCTGATTTGGGCCGATAAAAATATGACTGCTTTTATTATCAGGAATATCATCAGCAATGCTATTAAATTCACGAATGAGGGTGGCATTATTGATATCAATACAAAACGCAACAAATACAATGCATTTGTTATTATTAAGGATTCTGGGGTTGGCATGTCACCAGAGGCTTTATCCCGTTTATTCCAAGACAATGTGAGTTACTCTACATTTGGTACTGCCAATGAAAAAGGAATTGGATTAGGGTTGGTATTGTGTAAGGATTTCATGAATAAAATGAATGGCAATATTGAAATTGAAAGCTTGCAGGGAGAAGGTACTACCGTAAATTTATTGTTCCCATTAGTTGGCAGAGGAGACTGATGCAGCACTACTACTACATATTGAATAAGCCATGCAATATGGTTTCTCAATTTAAAAGCAGCCACAATGTTCCTTTACTGGGAAATTTACCATTCAATTTTCCGGAAGGGACCCATGCTATTGGAAGACTAGACCAGCATTCAGAAGGACTTTTACTTTTAACTACCAATAAGAAAGTAACAAGACTGCTCTTTCAGGGGGCAACTCCTCATCTTAGAGAATATCATGTATTAGTAAATAACAAGGTTAGCCAAGACCAATTAAATCAGTTAAGCCAGGGAGTTCCTATCCGAACCGGAAACGAAGTTTTTTATACAACCCGGCCTTGTATGGTTAGCCTGGTTAATCCGCCCTTAATTCAGTTTAACAGTGATTACATTCCATCAGAAAGGGTACCTCATAACTGGATCAGCATTAGTCTTGCAGAAGGCAAGTTTCACCAGGTAAGAAAAATGCTCACAGCAGTTGGATTGAAATGCAAAAGATTGGTTAGAATCCGAATTGAAAACATCCAACTGGGAAGCTTGGCACCGGGCTGTATACAGGAACTATCTGAAGAGCAGTTCTTTACAGGACTCAACATAAGTGATTATTAGGTAAGGGAGATAAGCCCAACTCACTCCCACTAATCAATGAACTATTTCGTATTTTTACGGTTTATATACCATGAAGCAATTCACGATACCGAATATATACCGCAGCAACTTCATTAGCCGAATCAAGGAAAGCAGGAAAGCTGCGGATAAACTTAAAAAAGATTTCAGCCCCACTCTTGTGAAACTGGGACCTGTTAATATTTTTCTCGCAAGGCATTTTGGTTTCTGTTACGGGGTTGAAAATGCTATTGAAATTGCCTTCAACACCATCGAACAAAACCCTGAGAAAAGAATTTTTCTGCTCAGTGAAATGATTCACAACCCACAAGTGAACAAAGATTTAACAGAACGTGGAGTCCAATTTCTTCAGGACACTTATGGCAAGCAAATCATTCCATTCGATTCATTGCAGCCCGACGATGTTGTCATCATCCCAGCTTTCGGTACCACCCTGGAAATAGAGGCTTTATTAAAGGCAAAGGGAATTGCCATTGAAAAATACAATACCACCTGCCCTTTTGTAGAAAAAGTCTGGAACAGGAGTGAACAAATTGCAGCTAAAGGATATAGCATTGTAGTGCATGGTAAACCCAAGCACGAAGAGACAAGAGCAACTTTTTCACATGCATCTGCCAATACACCTACTGTTATTGTTAATGATATGGCCGAAACCATAGAATTGGGCAAATTCATGACGGGTGAAAATAAGCCGGAAGATTTCTATTCTGTCTTTAAAGGAAAATATTCAGAAGGATTTGATGTGGAGAAAGATTTGCAGAAAATTGGAGTGGTTAACCAGACTACCCAGCTAGCAACTGATACGCAAGCCATATCTGATTATTTGAAATCGGTGCTTATTAATCACTACCAATTAACCAGTGAAACTATCGCCAATCATTTTGCAGATACCAGGGATACGCTATGTTATGCTACCAACGATAACCAGTCTGCTGTAAAAGGAATGCTGGATACAGAAGCAGATTTAGCCATCGTAATTGGAGGACATAATAGCAGCAATAGTTCTCATCTGGTAGAACTTTGTGAAGCCAAGTATCCTACTTTCTTTATTGACGGTCCGGACAAACTGATTGACAAGGAAAATATACTGCACTGCAATTGGCAAACAAAAGAATTTAGCCATATCAAGAATTACCTTCCCCAAAAAGAAACCATTACTATTGTTATGACCAGCGGAGCAAGCTGTCCTGATGCAGTTGTGGAAGAAGTAATCAGAAAAATAGGTATGTTTTACGGTGTAGAGCTAGAAGATAGTAAAGACTAGTTTACAAAATTCCACCAGATACCAATTCTATTCCATACCCCTTGTGCGGGATATTGATTGGATAGCAGATTTACTTTGGAGAATAATGTGTTCAGATTTTCAAAACGGATAAACCCTTTAAAGCTTTTGATTCTGAAATGGAGAAAAGCATGCATATCGGGTCTGTTGTTAAAAGTCTGACTGTTCTGATAGAAAAACTGGCCTAAGAGCGGGCTGTATCCATCTGCTTTAAAAGGAGTATTATACCTGATTTCCAATCCTGTGGATAAGAATAAATTGGTATAGAAATTACCTTCAAATGCCAGTCTGTTTCTTGTTAGAATCAATGGTAAATTTACTGGTGCCGTACCCACTATTTTTTGTGCATGTATTTCTGTATACCAGTTCAAATTTCTAGCCAACTTAAACTTCTTAAATACACCCAGCTGTAATACATTAAACAGCGTAGCTTCCTGTTTGGCTGCAAAAAAACTATCAAAGTAGAGGTAATTACTTACCAGACTGTAGGCTGCTGATACCGTGATTGCTTTTGCCGGATTTTCATAAACACCAAAAAACTTTACAATATTCTCCTTATTGAAAGCAGTTCTGTTTTGAACCGGAAACATACTCTGAGCATTAAAAATAAAGGAAGGGGTTCTATTCACATTGTGTAAACCAATGTTCAGGTACCCGATTTTCTTTCCCAGCAATCTTTTCATACTCACCAATGCACTGTAATCCCCCGAATTATAGCCGTTTAAATACAGTTCCCCTTTTGCTTCCAGATCCCAAACCTGATTTTTGGTTCTGTTCCTATATTCTCCAATTGCATAAATATTATTCAGCTTGATTGAATTGATGGTATCAAAATTTCCACTGATCTGCTGGAGAGCAATTGCTGCTTTCAAAAATTGACTTTGATTGGTTTTATCCGGGAAGCTGATTAAGGCAAATTCATTCGTAAGGATTTTCCAGCTATCCTTGAATTGAAAATACTGACCATTACGGGTTTTGTAGTTAAAGTAATTGAGATAGCGCAAGGAATCTACATTGTTATCAAAAAACTGACCAAGCTGTTGCTGATATTTTAACGTATGCTCTATTCTGAAACGGGGATAGAATATTTTATAAGTGGCTGTATCGGTTACCAATGAATCTTTTTTACCCAGATCATAATGATGACGGATCAATAGCATATTGTCCTTTTGTAAATGCCCCGTGCTAACATTGGTGTTAAATGGATTTCGGATGGCGGCTCCTGATCTCCCCAATCTCGTTTCTAATTCGTAAGGATCATTCAGTGCCAGGCTATCCAGTTTTTTTACATCCACCAAGCCTCCGTTCTCAGAAACAGATGACTTATTGGAAATATAAAGAAAGAAAATCTCGTATTGTCTGTTATTGGTTTGATAATGAGAAGTAAACCTGAAATTATTATGACTTGCATTCTGGTTTTTCAACGCCCCTGGTGAATTGCTAAATCTGTATTCAAATCCAAAATTAAAATTCGACTTTCGGTTCTGTGTATGCTTTAAATCTATTAGCTGCTCAGCTTTGGCACCCAATAAATAACCTAATTCTGTGTATGGTCGGGTTGTTTGATAAAACCTTGTATTTTCCAGAGTAAACTTATAAATATCAAATGCATGAAAACCTGCATCAAAGCCCGTTTTCATCAATGGGCTGAACAACATGGACTTGGCTGCCGATCCCAAATTACCCAAATGATAATGGGTATAGGGAACAGGAAACCGGGTAGTAAAATCATTGATGGAAGAATCCATCGCCCTGTTTCTTGTTGAATCGAATGACTTGTAAAATATGGTTATAGAGTCTGCATAAAGGTCTCTTTTCTGCAAAGAATCCATTTTCGATTTTCGGGTACCCATTTGTTGCATCATTCCTCCACCCGCTGGAAAAGATCCCATTCCCGGTCTGAATCCCTGCGCCAATCCCCATTCTGCATCCGTAACAACGAATAACAGCAATAATAATCCAAGAATGATTTTGCGCTTCATCATGCAAACTCTGTAATAACTTATAAACTACGGATCAATTCCTTGAACAATAAAGTAAGTTTAGGTTCTGCTGCTGTTGCTGCTTCTAACACTTCTTCATGCGTAATTACATTCTCCTCTTCTCTGATGCCTAAATCGGTTATCACACTGGTAGCAAATACTTTCATGCCACAATGTACGGCAACTATATTTTCCTGAACTGTACTCATACCTACTGCGTCTCCTCCCAAAGCATGAATCATTTTATACTCTGCCCTTGTTTCAAATGTGGGTCCGGTTACTCCTGTATAAACTCCTTTTTTCAATTCAATCTGGTTCTCTGCAGCAATCTGCATTGCTTGGGCAATTAGTTCCTTACTGTAAGGCTCACTCATATCGGGGAATCGGGTACCGAGTTCTTCCTCGTTTTTGCCCAATAATGGATTTACCACAAAAAGGCTGATATGATCGGTAATCACCATTAAATCACCTACTTTAAAGGCAGGATTCACCCCACCTGCTGCGTTTGAAAGAAACAAGGTTTTTACCCCCAATAAATGCATAACCCTTACTGGAAAGGTAACTTGGTGCGGCGTATATCCTTCATAAAAATGAAATCTACCACTCATCACCCAAACTTTCTTGCCACTCAATTCTCCAAACAATAAACTCCCCCCATGCCCTTCTACAGTACTTACAGGGAAATGAGGTATTTCTGAGTAAGGTATAGAAACCTCCACGTTAATTTCTTTGGACAGATTCCCTAAACCGCTACCCAAAACAATTCCAATATTGGCCTTTTGATTGGCTTTTGAACCGATAAAAGCTGCTGCTTCTTTCAGTTGATTCATTAAAACAGACATAATAAGAAATTAGGCGACAAATATACACTGATAAAAAATAAGGCCATCAACGGAAAGTTGATGGCCTCTGATAAGGTATGTAATTTAAGACTAGCTTAAACGTTTTACATTTACTGCATTCAAACCTTTTCTTCCTTCCTGCACATCAAAGATAACTTTATCGTTAGCTTCAATCTGGTCGATTAAACCATTTGCATGTACAAAAGTTTCTTTGTTGGAATCATCATGCTTAATAAAACCAAAACCTTTTTCTTCGTTAAAGAACTTTACAGTTCCTTGAATTTGTGTGTCCATTGTAAAAATTGTAAATAAATAATACTGCGAAGGTACACTTAAATACCTGCCCTGCCTAAACTTAATTGTTAAAGTCTCAAATTAGGCTGAATACTGCTAATTTGCCTTAATCCTACCAATTCATCGTGTCTTCCACCAAAAGGGCGGTAATACACCAGAATAGTGTAATTATTTTCCGTTTCCCAATAGTTTCCCTCTGTAAAATCATAGGAAGCAACTGGTTGCTGGTCGGTACCGTCTTTAACAACATATTGATAACTATAGAACCCTTGTTTTAAAGTTAATCGCTTGTAATAGACCATTTTGCGCTCATCAAATTCCATCTGAGAACTGTCGTCCATTTGATTCCCAGTAAGTTCTCCCATTAAATACACTGGCTGTTTAAGGGGCTGACGATTTTCAGTAGCCAGTGTAAATTCCACTTCCGCATAGTCAGACTGCCACCAGGGATTGATAGACTCCGTAGTAGAAATGTCAAAAAAACCATTCAAATCTCTGTACCACAAATATCGAACCCCTGTTCTAACTGCATCCGTTTTAGCGTAAACGATAACCGGGATATTGGTTCTGCTAATTCTTTCTATACGATCACTTTCAAATCGTAAACTTCTCAAATCAATCCACCGATACTCTTTACCTGCCGGAAATAAACAATCCTGCTCGGCGTTGTATTCAAGTATATTTCCACGAATAAAGGAAGGAACCAATTTCTGGGAAGCATTATCCCATCTCCCATTTTGTAAAATAGTGGTTTGGATCTGTTGGGGTTGAATGGCCTGAAGTGTAGAAGTATTTACAGACAATTGAATCTTCTGATGCGTTCTGTGCTGCGATGCATTAAATGGCTGTTGCATCTGCGCGGCTATGCCTACTTTATTATCAACCACATAAAAACGCTTGGTAAATAATAATTTAGAAGTGTCTGCATCCTGAAATACTTTTAATATATAATTCCCGCTTCGGGTTGGAATACTGGAACGCTCGGGCAAATTCACCTGATAGTGAACATACTGAACTTGAGCTATAGAAGATATTCGGTATTGACTGATTCTGTTCTGCTGAAACCCTCGTATATAATCGAATGGGCTCCATTGCGCTTCTGTCCAGTCTGCATTGCACAACTGAAAGGTGTAAAAATAGTTTTTGGGATAATTGCCCAGGTCGTCAAAATGGAGTTCAAGCTGATCAGATGAATTCAATTGAATAATGGGAAGTCCCAATTGATTATTGGTCGGGAATAGTTTGGGTGTTTTTATTCCTGGATGGTAAATATGATCGGGTTTAACCTGGGCCAATAATGCATGATTAAAAAAAAGAAACAGCAGGATATATAACAGCTTCATCATAGATTAAACTTACTGAAACAAATCTATTATTAGTAGCTTTGGTTACTTCAAAAATTATACCGTTTGAATTTTCCAGCATATATCGCTCAGAAATTAGCTGCCAATCAAAAGCAAACCTTTTCGCGATTTATCATCCGACTTTCTGTTGGCGCCACTGCTGTAGGTGTGGCAGCCATGATTATCACCATTTGTTTTGTGAATGGATTTCAACAGACGGTAGCACAAAAAGTATTTAATTTCTGGGGACATATTCGGGTTCAGCATTTTGAACCCGACAAATCACTAATGGCGGAGGACTTACCCATCAGCCGTAATAGTCAAATTGAACGGTTGATGAGCCAACTGGATGGTGTGCTAAAGCACCAGGCTTTTGCAACCAAATCGGCAGTACTATCACACAAAAAAAACATTGAAGGAGTTTTGTTGAAAGGGGTTGAAGCAACCTGTGACAGCAGCTTAATCAAGCCCTTTATAACTGAAGGGAAATGGCTGGGATTTAACGACAGCTTGTATAGCAAGGAAATTATTGTTTCTGAACAAGTTGCCAAATTACTGAATATTAGGCTGAACGATACAGTTACCCTTTATTTTGTTGGCGATGAATCTAACCAAACCACTTACCGGAAATTAAGTGTTAAAGGCTTATATAAAACAGGTATTGAAGAATACGATAAGCTGTTCATGTTAACAGATCTGCGTTTGATTGCCAGACTTAATCAGTGGGAAGCTGACCAGATAGGGGGTTATGAAATTTTTGTAAAACAAGGCTTTATTCCGGATTCTATAAACCAGGTTTTACTAAATGATTTGCCTACGGAATGGATGAGCAGAACTGTTGCATCAATTTATCCCAATATTTTTGACTGGCTGCAGATTCAGAATATGAACAGGGATGTGATCTTTATTATCATGGCCATTGTTGCCATCATCAACCTGGTTACCTGCCTCTTGATTTTAATTTTAGAAAGAACCCCTATGATTGGCATTCTGAAGGCATTAGGTGCCAGAGACAATCAGGTCATTCAGATTTTTCTACACCATGCAGGCAATATTGCATTTAAAGGCGTTATCTGGGGATTTATTGTGGGAGTAGGTTTGGTGCTACTGCAACAAGCTACCGGCTTTATACAATTGGACGAATCCGCTTATTACGTAAAGAAAGCCCCTGTATTAATTATATGGTGGCAGGTTGCACTGGTATGTATTGCTACCTGGCTTTTGTCTTTTTTTATTTTACTAATACCCGCTTTATTAGTTAAAAAAATTAAGCCTATCCAAGCCATACAATTCAGATAATTCAGTTAAACGGGAACTTCAAATAATTGAGCAGCCCTTGCCCATCGCAGTAAAGGCTAAGCAGGTCTCAACAGATGTGAGAGTAAAATACCCCCCGCCACTGCAGCATTCAGCGATTCTGCTCCCCCTATTTTGGGAATACTTACGGGTATACTTATCAATGGCAGTAAATTTTCACTGATGCCATTCGATTCGTTACCAATCAACAACACTCCTTCCTTTAATGCGGGTTGCTGATATATGGAATTACCATTCAATAAAGCCCCTAGCACAGGTAGTTCCGAAGCTTGTAAATATTCTACCAAGGGCGTATAACCTACCGCTACTCGGGCAAAGCTCCCCATGGTACTTTGTATTACTTTGGGATTGAAGAATTCAACTGAATCTTCTGAGGCAACTATCTGTTGAATACCAAACCAGTCGGCTATTCTAATTAGCGTGCCCATATTACCTGGATCTTTAATGCCATCCAATGCCAGTATCCATTGACCATGCACAGGCGGTTTTACTTCCATTGACGGTTGTGATGCAATGGCAAGTACTTTGTTCGGGGTTTGTAGTCCACTAACTTGCTGTAAAGCCGATTCAGTAATTCTGACAATGGGTGCTTTGTGCATTTTCGGATGGTCCCAACTGTCCAGCGCATAAATTTTCTGAACCTTTATGGAACTGTTCAAAAGCTCATCTACCCCTTTTACCCCTTCTACAATAAACAAGTTTAAAGCGTCCCTTTGTTTTTTATGGAACAAACTTTGAATATATTTGACTTCATTCTTGCTTAACATTGTCTATGCATTTTAAGGTAAACACCCGATTCTACAGCGCGATTGGATTCATTTTCACTTTGTTGTTCTTGGTATCCTGTGCTGAACAAAAAAGAACCTGGGTTAGAAATTATCCTAAAAACCAGCCTTTTGTTTATAACAATCAGATCAACCTGAACGGCAATTTTACCAAAGATGAGAAAAAACGCTTACTAAGCAATTTGCAAAATTACTGGGACGATAGTTTAAAAGTACCCAAACAACAGCAATTCGGATTGTTTTATAAAATCAAGACCCCCCCTGTTTTCGATAGTACAAATATTCTCCGTTCAGCAGTTTTCATGAATTCTTACCTGAATGCTCAGGGTTATTACTATGCAGATTTAACCAATTCCTATAGCATCGACACGGTGAAAGACCAAATGAGAACCAGTGTGTTTATGAATATCAATGCTGGAAAAAATATCAGTATTGACGAAGTAAACATTGAAATGAATGATTCCACCCTGCAGCATTTAGCCATTGCTGAATCCAGCAAGAGTCTGCTAAAAAAGAACAAACCCTATTCCAAAGAAATCATCAGTAACGAATTGGATAGACTCGTAGGATTATTCAGAAAAAGTGGCTATTATAAAATAACACGTGAAGATGTTTTCGCTTATGTTGACTCCAATAATACCAAACTCTTCTCTTTAACAACCGATCCTTTTGAGCAGGCAAAACTTTTATCAGAAATAGCCAAAGCAAAAAAAGAAAATCCGAACTGGGATATAACCATTAAACAGAGAGAACTGGAAGATAGTTCCCGTTTAATCAAATACCATATTGGCAATTTGCATTATTACCCTGAGACGAAAATTTCGGATGTGCCCGATAGCTTGTTAAAAGACAAATCTTTTTTTGAGAAAAAAATTCCGAACGGTAGCATCCGATATAAAAAAGGATTATTCAATTACCGACCACTGAAAGAAGATACCTATTTTTCCAAGGGAGATGTTTACAACGAATTGCGTTTTTTTAAAACAGCCAATGCACTGGGTCAATTACCTGCCTGGCAAAATGTGGATATACGCCCGGAAATCAGAGACAAGGATACGCTGGACATGTATTTCTTTATGACACCTGCTGTTAAACAAAGTTTTACAGTTGATCTGGAAGCTAGTAGAAATATTGCCGACATTGGTGTTACCAATCTGCTGGGTATCACAACCAACTTTTCCTATAACAACAGAAATGTTTGGAAAAACGCAATACAATCAGTGGCAACCGTAAGAACGGGAGTTGAATTGAATATCCTGAACAGCAGTAATCAGCCTGATCAGTTGTTTCAAACCTTCCTTTTTAATGTTGGCCATACCTATATATTCCCGGGAATTATTCAGCCCTTTAAACCATGGAAGGGATTGGATCTGCTGGATAACAAAAGAACCCTATGGTCCGTGAATCTGGGCTATGTAGACAGAAGAAATTTTTATAATATCCGCAACTTCACTACCAGTTATGGCTTTGAGTGGAAAAAAGGGAATAATTCCTTCCTTTACAAGCCTATCAATGTTGAGATATATTCCATTGTAAAACTTGATTCACTAGATCAGCTAATTATTAAAAATCCATTCCTGAAAGCCTCTTTTAATGAAGGCAGTATTGTGAGCCAGAGTTTTTCTTTTGTAAAAACTACAAAGGGAAGCAGAAACCCTGCAAAAGATAAATTTTACCGGATTGCTGTTGAAGAAGCTGGAGGTCTATTTGGATTTATACCCGGATTAAAGGGTAATATTTACCGCTATTTAAAACTAGAAACAGAATACAAACAGTCGGTAAAGTTTCCGAAATCTGAACTGGCCTATCGGGCATTTGCCGGCATGGGATATAACTATGGTGGAGACACCATTATTGGACCCACCCTCCCCTTCTACAAACAGTTCTCTGCAGGCGGTCCCAACAGCATGCGCGCTTGGAGATTAAGACAACTGGGATTGGGCAGTTCTAACCAAAGTGAAAGGGACACTGCCGTCAATGCATTCAGGGATCGATTTGGGGATATGCAACTGGAGTTTAATGTTGAGTACAGATTTCAATTAGCCAGCATAGGAAGTTTTAAAATTGGGTCTGCACTGTATGCGGATATTGGTAATGTATGGAATATTAAAAGAGCTGCTTCAACTGATATTGACACCCGTTTTTCACTTAGCAATTTTACAAGGGATATGGCTATTGGTATTGGTACAGGTCTCCGATTCGACATGTCTTATTTTCTGATTAGATTAGACTTTGCTTATAAATTAAAAGATCCTCTTCGGGCAGCAAACAATGGATGGATGAGTATTAAAGACTTTACCTGGAACGATATCAGGCCCAATGGTATTAAGGTTCCCAACTTTGCTTTACAGCTTGGAATAGGACTTCCTTTCTAAGCTTTCAATTGCTCAATTTTTGTTTCGAAGGACTCCATACTTTCTGCATCTGAAACCTGAAAATGGCCAATCCTTGTTCTCCTGAGCGAACTCATATATGCCCCTACTCCCAAGGCTTTTCCAAAATCATGGGCTAGACTTCTGATATAAGTGCCTGTTGAACATACTACCCTGAAATACACTATAGGCATTTCTATTTTTTCAATTTCAAATGCATAGATGGTAACCGGCCTTGGCTCTAACACCACATCTATCCCCTTTCTTGCCGCTAAATAAACTGGCTTCCCTTCTTGCTTGATGGCAGAATGAATGGGGGGAACTTGCATGATCAGTCCGGTAAATTCCTGTGTTGCAGATTTTATTTGTGATTCAGTAAGGTGGTCGGTATTACAAAAATTAACTGGCTCTGACTCTAAATCATAAGTTGGCGTAGTAGCTCCCAAAGTAAAAGAACCCGTGTATTCTTTTTCCATCCCCATGTACTCGTTAATTTTCTTGGTAAACTTTCCGGTACATACAATTAACAGACCGGTTGCCAATGGATCAAGGGTTCCTGCATGACCTACTTTTACAATCCGGGTAAGATTTCTGATTTTTCTGACAACATCAAATGAAGTCCAGTGAACCGGTTTATCAATTAATATGGCCTGTCCTTCCAAATAAGGTTGCAATGCGGGATGAATTTCTTTCTGCTTCATTTTACTTTAGTTCTCTCCAAATAGAATCCCTGAGAGGATTGGCTGCAAAGGAACTGTTTTTATAAGGAATAGCAAAAGACTCCGCGTGTTTAATTCTGTCATCTGTTGCAGGATGTGTAGACATGAAACTAAGAACAGTAGGCATTTCGGGAGCATTATCTTTTAAGGTCAGCATCAGCTTTTTCATTGCCAGTGGATGTATTTTATTCTTCACCAGTACTTTCATACCTACTTCATCTGCATTTTCTTCCATACTCCTTGAAAACTGCATGGATCTTAATCCTTCTGCATTTTCAACCAAAATGGATAAGAT
>VFQM010001616.1_pt1 | contig 19175 bp, 16 predicted proteins | sample 3512391 | NCBI WGS metagenome assembly VFQM01 (sample SAMN10412369, study PRJNA504923) | tailings metagenome | isolation source: Replicate 1 from Balatoc abandoned mine | place: Philippines | reverse complement strand
TTCATCTTGGAAATAGGGAATTTTCAATACAGCCAAATTCGTCCACACGGCCTAGTTGGATCGGGGACAATTTTTTCTAGAAGAGCGATAGCGTAGAAACCTCTCTTGCCAGTTTTCACTGGTTCCCGATAGACGACCCAGTCGCCAACAAACTGTGATGCTCGTGACAAATAGCCTTTGGGAAACTGATAACGCTCATCTGGCTTGTCGTCATAGTGCGTGTCGCGTCGATGAACGAATACCCCTGGCATAGTTGGCAGATTATGCACCGGCAGAACCGTCGGCAAGCGGGGTTCGCGATTAACTCGCGTTCAAAGCAATCTGTGGTCCAGATGTTTCGGCACAGATTTTCACGGCCGAAACCCGCCCATATTCCGCCGGTTCGACTGCACCGACAAAATCTTCTTCCCCGCCGCCGTCAGCGCCCATTTCGGGCCCTGCTTCGCCACCAGCCCCAGCGCGGCGAGTTCGTCGCGGATGGGGTCGTTGGGGAGCTGCGGGCCGCGGTTGCTGAGGCCCGCGAGGCATTTGGCCTGCGCGGCGGTGAGGATGAGGTTTGTGGTGGGGGCGGTCACTCCGCCGCCACCCCTGCTGCTGCGAACATGTCCGCCTCCGCCCCTGCGTCGTTCACCGCGACGGCTTCGCCGGGCTTGGCGCGTTTGCGTTTGTCGAAGCTTGACCACACTTCGCCCCAATTGCCGCGCGTCGAGGCCTTTGAATATTCCGTCGCGCGGGTTTCGAAGAAGTTGGCGTGCTCGACGCCATTGAGCAGCGGCGCGAGCCAGGGCAGCGGATGTTCGTCAATCATGTAGATGGGCTGGAGGCCCAATTGGCCGAGGCGCCAGTCGGCGATGTAGCGGATGTAGCGCTTGATTTCCTTCGCGGTCATCCCCGGCACCGGGCCCATTTCGAAGGCGAGGTCGATGAAGCTGTCCTCCAGCCGCACAACCTTTTGCGCGCAATCAATGATGTCTTCCTTCACCGCCTTGGTCAGGCAGTCGCGTTCCTTGGTAAAGGCGTGGAACAGCTTGGTGATGCCTTCGCAGTGCAGGCTTTCGTCGCGCACCGACCAGCTGACGATCTGGCCCATGCCCTTCATCTTGTTGAAGCGCGGGAAGTTCATCAGCATCGCGAAGCTGGCGAAGAGCTGCAGCCCCTCGGTAAAGCCGCCGAACATCGCGAGCGTGCGCGCGATATCCTCGTCATTCTCGACGCCGAAGGTGCCCATATAGTCGTGCTTGGCGCGCATCTCGTCATATTCGAGGAACATGCCATATTCGCTCTCGGGCATGCCGATCGTGTCGAGCAGATGCGAATAGGCCGCGATGTGCACCGTTTCCATGTTGCTGAACGCGGTCAGCATCATCTTGATCTCGGTCGGCTTGAACACGCGGCCATATTTGTCGTGGTAGCAATCCTGCACCTCGACATCGGCCTGGGTGAAGAAGCGGAAGATCTGGGTGAGCAGGTTGCGCTCGTGATCGGTGATCTTCTGCGCCCAGTCGCGGCAATCCTCGCCCAGCGGCACTTCCTCGGGCATCCAGTGGATCTGCTGCTGGCGCTTCCAGAAATCATAGGCCCAGGGGTACTGGAAGGGCTTGTAGGTGTTGCGGGCTTCGAGCAGCGACATGGGCGGGTACTCCTTCGGGTGTTCAATATATCAGATACGGAAGCGCGGGGCGCTCGGATTCATTGGTGCGTTCAGGGCAGGTGCGTGGCGATCACGATCAGGCACAGCGGCGCGAGGATGCCGGCCATGGCGATGTGGATCACCGCCGCGTTGCGCGAATGGCCGTCCTTCCCCGCCTTCAGCGTGCGCACCGCGTTGACGGCGAACAGGATGCTGATGCCAAGGCCCAGCAGGGCGACGACAAATGGTGCGTTCACGACGGTCTCTCCCCCAGCATTCCGGCGCGGTCAGACCATGCTGCCGACGAACAGGCCGACCACACCGAAGATCCCGCCGAACACGAGCGCATTGTGCCCGAAGGACTTGTGCGGGCCGATCAAGTCGGTCTCGGGGTTCTTGCCCTCGCCCTTGGCAAAGGCCTGACGGCGCTTCTCGAAAGCCGCGAGCGAGCCGGGGGCCCGCACCGCAAACGCCAGTGCCGGGCCGCCGAGCAGCCCCATGATCAGTCCAAGCATCAGTCCCATAACGTGCCCCCTTTTGCTTCGCCTGCGTGCCTTACTGGCAGCTCAGGCATTCCTCGTAATCGGTCTGGTCGCCCGAGGCGCTCAGTTCGATCTTGGGGGCTTCGGCGGTGTTGTCGGCCTCCACACCGCCCGCGAAACCGGCGCGCTGCACGGACTTCGAGCGGAGATAGTACAGCGATTTGATGCCGCGCTCCCACGCCTGGTAGTGGAGCATCATCAGGTCCCACTTGTCGACGTCGGCCGGGATGAACAGGTTCAGCGACTGGGCCTGGTCGATATAGGGCGTGCGGTCGGCGGCGAGTTCGAGCAGCCAGCGCTGGTCGATCTCGAAGCTGGTCTTGTAGCAGTCCTTCTCGTCCTGGCTGAGGAAGTCGAGGTGCTGGACGCTGCCGCCCTTTTCGAGGATCGAGTTCCACACATTGTCGCTGTTCTTCGCCTTGTCGACGAGCAGCGCCTCAAGATGCGGGTTGCGGATCGAGAAGCTGCCCGAGAGCGTCTTGTGCGTGTAGATGTTCGCCGGGATCGGCTCGATGCACGCGCTGGTGCCGCCGCAGATGATCGAAATCGACGCGGTCGGCGCGATCGCCATCTTGCAGCTGAAGCGCTGCATCACGCCCATGTCGGCAGCATCGGGGCAAGCGCCCCGTTCCTGCGCCAGCATCAGCGAAGCTTCATCCGCCTTGGCGGCGATGTGCTTGAACATCTTGAGGTTGAGCGCCTTGGCCATCGCGCTTTCAAAGCCGATGCCCTTCTGCTGCAGGAACGAGTGGAAGCCCATCACGCCCATGCCGACCGACCGCTCACGCATGGCCGAATACTTGGCGCGGGCCATCTCGTCCGGCGCGCGGTCGATATAGTCCTGCAGGACGTTGTCGAGGAAGCGCATCACGTCCTCGATGAACTGCTTGTCGCCCTTCCACTCTTCCCAGGTTTCGAGGTTGAGCGAGGACAGGCAGCACACCGCCGTGCGGTCATTGCCGAGGTGGTCGATGCCGGTCGGCAGGGTGATTTCCGAGCACAGGTTCGAGGTCGAGACCTTGAGGCCGAGATCGCGGTGATGCTTGGGCATCATGCGGTTCACGGTGTCGTTGAAGACGATGTAGGGCTCGCCGGTGGCAAGGCGGGTTTCGACCAGCTTCTGGAACAGCGAGCGGGCGTCAACCTTACCGCGCTCCGAACCGTCACGGGGCGAGCGCAGGGTGAACTCGGCACCTTCGCGCACCGCCTGCATGAACTCGTCGGTGACGAGCACGCCGTGGTGGAGGTTGAGCGCCTTGCGATTGAAGTCGCCCGAAGGCTTGCGGATTTCGAGGAACTCCTCGATTTCCGGGTGCGAGATGTCGAGGTAGCAGGCAGCCGAACCCCTGCGCAGCGAGCCCTGCGAGATCGCGAGGGTCAGCGAATCCATCACGCGGACGAAGGGAATGATGCCGCTGGTCTTGCCGTTGAGGCCAACCGGCTCGCCGATGCCGCGCACCGCGCCCCAATAGGTGCCGATGCCGCCGCCGCGCGAGGCGAGCCAGACATTCTCGTTCCAGGTGTTGACGATGCCCTCCAGGCTGTCGTCGACCGAATTGAGATAGCAAGAAATGGGAAGACCGCGCCCGGTGCCGCCGTTCGACAAAACGGGCGTCGCCGGCATGAACCACAGGCGGCTGATATAATCATAGATGCGCTGGGCATGTTCGGCATCGTCGGCATAGGCAGCGGCAACGCGGGCGAACAGATCCTGATAGGATTCGCCGGGGAGGAGGTAGCGGTCCTCCAGCGTTTCCTTGCCGAACGCGGTGAGCAGCGCATCGCGCGACGAATCGGTCGTGACGGCGAATCGGGGCGCGTGGACGGAAGCCGATTCGCTGGGCGCGTTCAGCTTGGCCTTGGGCGGCGATTCGGCGCCCTTGGCCGTATCCGTTTTTCCCAGTTCCACCGTTGCCACGTCGTTTGCCTCCACCCGGTCCGTATCGCGAAAATCCATCTCTTCTTGCCCCTGTTGCCGCCCCCTTTGCAAGGGCGATGTTCACATCTTGTTCGACTCGGGACGAACGCCCCGTTTAGCATTTTTAACCCCGTCGCGCCCGTCTTTTTGCCGGAACAAACGGCGCGACAATCCCCCTCAGCGCGAGTCGCTTGACTGCGCGCCGCAGAAAACCGCCAAAAGCGGCCTGATACTATCTCTTGGGTATCCTCCCCCGGCGACCCACCATCCATAGTGCCATCACTGCGCAGCGATGCAAGACGGTAAATGACAATTAAGCGACTCAATTCGTCGCCATTTTGATTCGCTTCGTCGCCAAAATCGCATTGTGACAGCGGTGAAACGAAAGCGTCACGCGGCGGGGCGTTGGGCGATCAGGGGGTTGCGCGCCAAAACCAAGCTGTTAGCTTGCCGCAAGCAGGCCAAGAAGCGGGGCCATACCCGCCGGATGGAACAGGGAGAGGGGGCGCAATGAAGCGGCGCGGTGTGCGTCTGATCATCCTTGCGGTGCTGGCAGCGCTTGCCGTCTATGGCTGGCGCGCGGGCTGGTTCGGCAGCGAGGCGGCGCGCCAGACCATCAATGGCAATGTCGAGGTGCGCGAGGTCGATCTTGCCTTTCGCGTGGGCGGACGGATCGCGGCGATCGTGGTGGACGAGGGCGACGCCGTGAAGCCGGGGCAGCTGGTGGCGCGGCTCGAGGAGGCGCCCTTTGCCGACGCGCTGGCCAGCGCGCGCGCCGAAATCGACGTGGCCGATGCCGCGCTGACGCGCCAGCGCAATGGCAACCGCCCGCAGGAAATTGCCGAGGCCGAAGCGGCGCTGCGCGCGGCGCAAGCGGTGGCGGCCAATGCCGACAAGGAATTTGCGCGCGTCAATGATCTGGCGGCAAAGGGCTTTGTATCGGCAGCGCGGGTCGATGCCGCGCGCGCGGCCAAGGACAGCGCCCGCGCCGAGATTGACGAGATCCGCGCGCGCCTGTCGCTGCTGCGCGAAGGAACGCGCGCCGACGCCATCGCCGAAAGCGCGGCGAGCCGTGACGCGGCGCAAGCGCGCCAGCGGCGCGTCGCCACCGACATGGCCGACACGCAATTGTTCGCGCCCTCGGCCGGGGTGGTGCAGACGCGCGTGACCGAACCCGGCGCGATTGTCGCGGCGGGCGAACCGGTGCTGACACTGGCGATCACCCAGCCGGTGCGCGTGCGCGCCTATGTGCCCGAACCTTTGCTGGGCCAGATCAAGCCCGGGCAGCAGGTGCATGTGGTAGCGAGCGGCGGCAAGCGCTGGCCGGGAAGGATCGGCAATATCTCGCCAACGGCCGAATTCACGCCGCGCACGGTGGAAACCGAAAGCCAGCGCGCCGACTTGGTTTACCGCATCCGCATCATCGTGGATGATCCCAAGGGTGAACTGCGGCAGGGGCAGCCGATTACCGTGGATCTTGGTTCCAAGTGACCATGCCGCTCGCCAGCGTGGAGGCGCTGGCCAAGCGCTATGGCGAGGTCATCGCGCTCGACGGCGTTAGCCTTCAGGTATTTCCCGGCGAGACGCTGGGGCTGGTCGGACCCGATGGCGCGGGCAAATCAACGCTGCTCAAATTGCTCGCGGGGATCGGCAGCGCCGATGTGGGCGCAATCACATGGTCGCCCACGGCGCAGGCGGCACGCGCCTATATGCCGCAGTCGGCGGGGCTGTATGACGATTTGTCGGTGGCCGAAAATCTGGCGCTCTACGCCGATTTGCGCGGCGGGGCCGATGCCGACGCGCGCGCCAAGGTGCTGGCGGCGGCGGGGCTGAACCAATTTTCGGGGCGGCTGGCGGGGCAATTGTCAGGTGGGATGCGGCAGAAACTGGGTCTTGCCTGCGCACTGGTGACCCAACCGAAGCTGGTGCTGCTCGACGAGCCCAGCATCGGGGTTGATCCGGTGTCGCGCGCCGAGCTGTGGGCGTTGGTCGAGAGCCTTGCGGGCGAAGGCACGGGCATCGTCTGGGCGACCAGCAACCTTGACGAAGCCGATCGCTGTGACCGCATTGTCATGCTGCACGAGGGGCGCGTGCTGGCCGAAGGTGTGCCGGCGCAAATTTCCGCCGCGATGACGGGGCGGGTGTGGCGGCTGGCGCTAGAGGGCACGCGCGCGCGGCGCGTGCTGGCGGCGGCGCTCGCCGCGCCCGATGTTATCGATGCGACCGTACAAGGCGCATCGGTGCGCGTCGTGGTGACGCCAGAGGCCAAGCCGCCGTTCGAAGGCGCGTTGGCGCAGATCAATGTCCAGCCGCTGTCAACGGCACCGCCGCGGCTGGAGGATGCGTTTATCGATGCGCTGGGCGGCGCACGGCTGGCCCCCAGCCCGCTGACCACAGCCTATCGCGACATTCCGCCCGCGCCTGCGCCAGTCATCATTGCTGAGGGGCTGGTGCGGCGGTTCGGTGATTTCACGGCGGTTCAGGGTATCGACCTGTCGGTGGCGCGCGGCGAGATTTTCGGGCTGCTGGGGCCCAATGGCGCGGGCAAGACGACCTGTTTTCGCATGCTGTGCGGGCTCATCAACCCATCGGGGGGCACGGCGCGGGTGGCGGGGTTTGACATGGCGCGCGAGCGCGCGGCGGCGCACCAGCAGCTGGGCTATATGGCGCAGCGCTTTTCGCTCTATGCGGCGCTGACGACGACGCAGAATTTGCGTTTCTTTGCCGGAGCCTATGGCTTGCAGGGTGCGGCACGCGACGCGGCGGTGGCGGGCGCGCTGGCGACATTCGGGCTGGAGGGCGTCGCCGACATGGGCGCGGGCGACCTGCTGCCCGGGCTGCGTCAGCGCTTGAGCCTGGCCTGCGCCATTATGCACCAGCCGCCGGTCCTGTTCCTTGACGAACCGACATCGGGGGTCGATCCACTGACGCGGCGCGAATTCTGGTCGCACATCAACGCCATGGCCGAGCGCGGCGTAACCGTTTTCGTTACCACCCATTTCATGGACGAGGCCGAATATTGCGACCGCATCGCGCTGGTGCACGGCGGACAGATGATCGCGAGCGGGTCGCCTGACATGGTCAAGGCGGGCGTTGGAGCGGCGAGCCTTGAAGAGGCGTTTTTCGCGCTGATTGCTGAGCAAGCGAAATCGGGGACAGTCCCCGATTTTGTGGAGGAAACCGCATGAGCGCAACGCCGCCCGACGCGAAAATCGGGGGCAGTCCCCAATTTCGTGCGCGGCTGCGGCGCATGGGCGCGGTGATGCGCAAGGAATGGGGGCAGATCCGCCGCGATCCTTCGACCTTTGGTATCGCCGGGCTGTTGCCGCTGCTGCTGCTGTTCCTGTTCGGCTATGCCGTATCGCTCGACACGGCGGCGACGCGCACGGCTTTGGTGGTGAAGGACAATGGCGGCGCCGCGCAGCGGCTGGCAGGGGCGTTCGCGGCCAGCCCGTCGTTCCGCATCGCGCCGATGACCTCGGTCGATGACGCGCGCGATGAGCTGGTGGCAGGCAGGCTGCGCGCGATCATCGTGATCCCGCAGGATTTTTCGCGGACCGTGGCGCGGCGCGCGCCGGCGACGGTGCAGTTGATCACCGACGGTTCGGTGCCCAATACAGCGGCCTTTGCCGATGGGCATGCGCGCGCGCTGGTGCGGGCATGGTCGGCGGCCGAAGCGGACGAACGCGGCGCGGCGCGGCCGCCGCCGCTGCGCATCGTGCCGCACTATGTGTATAATGCGACGCTGAAGAGCCGCTATTTTCTGGTGCCGGGCGCGATTGCCATTGTGATGGCGATGATCGGTTCGATGCTGACCGCGCTGGTGGTCGCGCGCGAATGGGAGCGCGCGACAATGGAGGCGCTGCTTGCCACCGACCTTTCCGTGACCGAGATGATTATCGCCAAGGTGACGCCCTATTTCCTGCTCGGGTTGGGGTCGATGAGCCTGTGCGTGGTGGTCGCAGTGGCATGGTATGAACTGCCGCTGCGCGGGTCCTTTCTGGCGCTGGTCGGGCTGTCGGCGGCGTTCCTGTTTGCGACGCTGGGGCAAGGCTTGCTGATTTCGGCCGCGGCGAAGAGCCAATTTGTGTCGACGCAATATGCGCTGTTGTCGGGCTTTCTGCCGTCGCTGCTCTTATCGGGCTTTCTGTTCGAAATCAGCTCGATGCCCGTCGCCATTCAATGGCTGACTTGGCTGGTCCCCGCGCGCTACCTGATCCCGCCGCTCGAATCGCTGTTTCTGGCCGGCGATATCTGGGGGCTGATCTGGCCCAGCATGGCGGCGCTGATGGCGTTCGGGGTCTTCTTTTTCTGGCGCGCAATATCCGCCACGCAGCGGAGCATTTCATGAGCGGGCGCGGGGCGGCGATCACCCGGCTGTGGGCGCTGATGGTCAAGGAGTTGCAGGTCGTGCTGCGCGACAAAAAAGCGCGCACGACTCTGCTCATCTCGCCGGTGGTACAATTGCTGCTGTTTGGCCTTGCAACCACGCTGGAGGTGCGCGGCGTCGATATCGGTGTGGTCGCGCGCGACAATGGCGCGGCGACACAAAGCCTGGTCGCCGCCATTGATGCCAGCCCCTGGTTCGACGAGGTCAAACGCTATCCCGATGCCGATGCGCTGCGCGAGGCCATCGATGTACAAGCGGTGATGGGCGGGGTGCTGGTTGGCGATTCGCTCGACGACCGGGTGGCGAGCCATGAGGGAGCCGAGCTGCTGGTGCTGCTGGACGGGCGGCGCGCCAATGCCGCGCAGATCGTCGCCGCCTATCTGGACGAAATTGCACGGCAACAGGGGGCGCGGCGAGCGGGCGATGCACCGGTCGCGGTGGTGACGACCCACTGGTTCAACCCCAACCTGATCTATCTGTGGTTCACCCTCCCCAGCTTGATCGTGGTCATCGGTGCGGTGCAGGTGATGTCGGTGTCGTGCCATTCGGTGGCACGCTAGCGCGAGTTCGTCACCAGCGATTAACGTTGGGTGCTGCCCTTGTCGGCGTGGCAAGTGCTGATTGGCAAGTTGACCCCGGCATTCCTGGTCGGGATGGCGACCGCGACCTTTTTCGTGGTTTTCATCCCGCTCGTCTATGCGGTGCCTTTGACGGGATCGCTGCTGCTGCTTTACGCTGCGCTGGCGCTTTATTTCATCGCGCTAGCGGCGCTGGGGGTCGCGATTTCGCTGCTCGCGCGCAACCAGCAACAGGCGTTTCTGGGTATGTTTTTGGCGACCATCCCGATCATCCTGCTGTCGGGCTATGCCGCCCCGGTGGACAATATGCCCGGCTGGCTTCAGCAAATGGCCTGGTTCGACCCCGCCAGTCACATATTGACGGTGGTCGAAGGGTTGTTCCTGAAAGCCATGCCGGCGAGCGCGGTGGGGCCGCAGCTATTGCCTGTCGCGCTGGTGGGCGCAGGCGCAGCCGGCTTGGCCTGGTGGCTGATCGACCGGCGGCTGCGCCACGGCGATTGAAGTTCGTTGCGCGCAAGTGACTGATAATTGTCCGGTTTCAGGGCATATTGTAGTAAACGCGCCACTATGGCGGACAAATGAACCCATTTCGCCGCAAAATCGCAATAAAAGCGATTGCCAATCGGCAAGTGTCTGTCATCCTTACCAAGGCATTAAGCATGTCCAGCGTGGGGGACAGTGAATGACGGCACAGCCGATCAATCTGGGCATCGGGTCGCACCGTGAACTGTCCGGGTTGGAACTGGATCAGGCGGCGATTGATGCCGCGCGGCAACGGCTGGCTCTGCCCGAGCGGCTGTTCAATCTGGGCCAGCTCGATTGCCTGTATGACGAAGGCGCGGCGACGCTGTGGACCTTTATGCGGCCCAAGGGCCGTCCCAGTTTCAACCCGGCGATGCTGGCCGATTTCACCATGTGGCAGGAAGATATCGCGACGGCCTTTGGCCCGACCGGCGTGCCGCTCGACTTTCTGGTGCTCGGGTCGCGGGTGCCTGGCGTGTTCTGCTATGGCGGTGACCTTGACCTGTTCGGATCGCTGATCCGCGCCGGCGACCGCGCCGGACTGATCCGCTATGGCCGTGCCTGTGTCGAAATTCTTCATCGCAATATGGCCTGTCTCGACCTGCCGCTGGTGACCATCGGGCTGGTGCAGGGCGAGGCGCTGGGCGGCGGCTGGGAAGCGTTGATGTCGTTCAACGTCGTGATCGCCGAGCGCGGGGTGAAGTTCGGTTTGCCCGAGATTAAGTTCAACCTGTTCCCCGGCATGGGCGCGCACGCCATTTTGTCGCGCAAGGTCGGTGCCGCCACGGCCGAGCGCATGATCCATTCGGGCGAGGATTATACCGCCGAGCAGTTGTTCGAGCTGGGGTTGGTGCAGGTGCTGGCCGAGCCGGGCGAAGGCGTGGCGGCTGTGCGCGACTATATCGCCAAGCAGCGCAAACGGCTGGCCGGGCATGTCGGATCGCACCGCGCCATGCGCATTGCCAAACCGATCACGCTTGATGAGCTGGCGGCGGTGGTGACCGAATGGGCCGACACGGCACTAAAGCTGTCCGACGCCGACCTCAAAATGATGCGCTGGATCGTCAACCGGCAGCGGCAATATGTGCTGCCCGACGATGACGATCAGGCAACACGGCGCTTGGCCGCTGGCTGATCGAGCAAGGCGGCGAGTTCGCTGGCCGGGACGCCGCGGCTGAACAAATAGCCCTGACCATGGGTGCAGCCCAGTTTGCGGACGCGCGCGGCCTCAATCTCTGTTTCGATACCTTCGGCGACGACCGGCATGGAGAGCCGTTCGGCGAGATAGGCCACCGCCGACACGATGGCGCTGGCGCGGTCTCCGTCGGTAAGGCCGCTGACAAAGCTGCGGTCGATCTTGATCTTCGAAAAGTCGAACTCGCGCAGGTAGGCCAGCGAGGAATAGCCGGTGCCGAAATCATCAAGCGTCAGGCCGATGCCCGCATCGCGGATCAGGCGGACAAATTCGACGACATGCTCGGTTTTGGCGGCGAACACATTTTCGGTGATTTCAAGATCGAGCCGCGAGGCCGGGAGGCCCGATAGCTTGAGCGCATTCAGGAAGCCAAGCGCCGCGCCGGGTGCCTGCATCTGGACCGGCGAGACATTGACCGAAACCTTGATGTCGGCCGGCCACTGCATCGCCGTGCGGCAGGCTTCCAGCACGATCCAGTTGCCCATGGTGATGATAAGACCGGTGGCTTCGGCAATGGCAATGAATTCGTCGGGGCTGAGCATGCCGCGCTCGGGATGCTGCCAGCGCACCAGCGCCTCGAACGACGAAATGCGCCCGGTCTTGAGATCGACAATCGGCTGGTAATGCAGCTGGAGCTGGCCGCCGCGGATCGCACTGCGCAGTTCAGCTTCCAACTCGCGGCGACGGGTGAGTTCCTGATCCATCGCCGGATCGAAAAAGCTCTGCTGCGCGCGCCCGCCAACCTTTGACGCGTAAAGCGCCATATCGGCCTGTTGCATGATGACCGAGGCGGACTGGCCATCCTCTGGGTAAAGCGCGATGCCGAGCGAGGCGCTGATCGCGATATTGTGCCCATCGACCTGGATCGGCTGGCCGATAACGGTCAGGATCAGGCGGCCGAAACTGTCGGCGGCGACGCGGTTCATATGCGGTGCGACGACAACAAATTCGTCGCCGCCGAAGCGCGAAATCAGCATGTCGGGATCGCATACCGCGCGCAGCCGGTTGGCGACTTCGACCAGCACCCGATCCCCCACCGGGTGGCCCAGCGTGTCATTGACTTCCTTGAACCGGTCGAGGTCGAACCAGAACAGCGCGAAATCGGCGGGCTCGTCTTCCTTGAAATTGCGCGCCATCCAGTCGTCGAGACCAGCGCGGTTAGCGAGCGAGGTGACGGGGTCGGTGGTGGCAAAGGTGCGCATCTCGGCTGCGAGCACCGCGTTGCGGTGCGCCGAGGCAAAGCTGGCATGCACAATGTCGAAGGTGCGCATGGTAATGCCGATGACGGCCACGATGAACAATATTTGCGATATGGCGAGCAGCAGATAGCCGGTTGACCCCTGCCACATTAGCCCGATGGCGAGCGGGACCGAGGCGAGGAGATTCTGGCCAATGGCGATTTGCGGGCGGCCAGCGTTGCGTGCCGACACACCGGCGGCATAGCCGATGGCGTTGGCGGCGGCGAGCACATGCAGTTCGGCATCGGCGGCGATGGCGACCGTCAGCCCGCCGATCGCGCCGAGCACCGAAGCATAGGCCCAGGCCCCTGCCTCATACACCAGCTCCAAAATCCGAGTCTGGCTTTCATTTTCCTGCGTGGTGCGGTGGAAGGCATAGGCTGAAATGATGCGGCCGATAACCACGGCGGTGAGCAGCATCGCGGCGTAAATGAGGATGGCATGGCCATCGCGCCAGGCGATGTAGAGCGAGCCAATGAGGCCACACAATGCGCCGAGTGCCAGGCTGGCAGGTGACGAATATAGGGTGGCGACGAGCGCTGCCCGCACCTTGGCATCGATCACCGCGCCTTCGCGCGTCCCGATCAACCGTTTTTTGATGAGCCTGACCAAGGGTGTCGCCTGTCGCCTTTCTACTTTCCGCGATGGCAGAAAAGGCTGGAGGAACGGTTAACGCCGCGCTTGGGATGGCCCGTGGCGCCGCAGAATTTTGGGGAATCAGCTGTTAACAGGCGCTTGGCGACTGGTCGGCGCAGCTTGCGGGTTGGCGATCGGGTGCAAGCGGCTGCCGCCGGCAATCATCGCACGATCGAGCATGCGGCCGACGCTGTTCCACCAGCGGCAGGCATCCATGCGCCCTTGCCAAAAGGCCGTCTGCGCGCGGCTGGCAGCAACGAACGCCGCATCAACGCCGTGCTCGCGCCACAAGCGGTGCGCCGCATCGTGGATCGCGCGGTAAGGGGCCTCGCCGATGTCATTGGCGGCGAACAGCGGTGCGGCGCCGCAGGGCAAAGCGGTGGCGCTGCGGCTGTGCCAGCTGACCGTCCGGGTCGATCCATGTGCTGCACTGGCCATTGCCGCCCTCCGACTCCCAAGGTGGGGAAGTCGGTTGCTATCGCGCAGAATTAGCTAAGAGCTGGTTCAGGGAAATGGTTAGCGAAGGGTTGGCGGGGTGATTTAGGCCACCAACGGCACCGCCGGCAGCGCGGCGTCACCCGCGGTCACGGCCCCGGAAAGCCCTAGTGCAGCGGGAACGATTTGGTCGCAGTAGAAGCGCGCGGTGGCTTGCTTGGCGGTGAGGAAGGCTGGGTTGCCTTCGCCTTTTTCCAGCAGATCGGCGGCGGCGCGCGCTTGCACTTGGAGCAGCCAGCCGCAGGTCGCGACCGAAAGCATGGTGAGATAGGGATAGCTGCCGGCCAGCCGGTCGGGCACGCTCGCGCCCTCCAGCCAGTCGGTGAGCGCGCCGAGGCGCGCGGCGAGGTCGGCGAGGGCGGGGCTGCCCGCTGCACCCGCCGCGATGTCGGCGATGAGCGTGCGCACACCGTCGCCGCCTGCCATGCCGAGTTTGCGCCCGACGAGGTCGGCGGCCTGAATGCCATTGGTGCCTTCGTAAATCGGGGCAATGCGCGCGTCGCGATAATGCTGGGCGGCGCCGGTTTCCTCGACAAAGCCCATCCCGCCATGGACCTGAATGCCGATGCTGGCGACCTCGCAACCGATGTCGGTGGCGTGCGCCTTGGCCAGCGGGGTCAATATTTCGGCGCGCAGGGCGGCGGGTTCGTCGCCCAGCTTGCCGAAGTCGACTTGGCTCGCGGCATAGTAAACTAGGGCGCGTGCGGCTTCGGTCTGCGCGCGCATCGTCCACAGCATGCGGCGGACGTCGGGGTGCTGGTCGATCGCAACCGCGGCCTTGTCGGGCGATCCGGCAAGCGCCGATTGCACCCGGTCGGCGGCGTAGCGGCGCGCTTGTTGATACGCGCGCTCGGCGATTTGCACCCCCTGGCAGCCGACCATCAGCCGCGCGTTGTTCATCATTGTGAACATGGCGCGCATACCGCCCATCTCGGGGCCGACCAGCTCGCCCAGACAATCGCCATCATCGCCATAGGCCATGACGCAGGTGGGCGAGGCGTGGATGCCGAGCTTATGTTCGATCGACACGCAGCGCACGCCATTGTCGATGGTCGGCTGGCCATCGGCATCGAGGCGGTATTTGGGGACGAGGAATAGCGAAATGCCGCGCGTCCCCTCTGGCGCGCCGGGGGTGCGGGCGAGCACGAGGTGAACGATATTGTCGGTGAGGTCATGTTCGCCGAAGGTGATATAGATTTTCTGGCCCTTGATGCGGAACAGGCCCGACCCGTCATTCAGCGGTTCAGCGGTCGAACGCAGCGCGCCGACATCGCTGCCGGCCTGCGGTTCGGTCAGGTTCATGGTGCCGTTCCATGCGCCGCTGATGAGCTTGGGCAGCCAGCGGTTGCGCTGCTCGTGGCTGCCATGGCCCATCAGCGCGTGGATGGCCCCGGGGGTGAGGATGGAGATGAGGCCAAAGCCCATGTCGGCACTGCCCAGCGCTTCGGTTACCAAGGTCGCCATGGTGAAGGGTAGGCCCATGCCGCCATATTCGGCCGGGCCGTCGATGCTGCCCCAACCCGCCTCGACAAAGGCGGCATAGGCTTCCTTGAAGCCTGGTGGCATGATGACGTTGCCATTTTCCCAGCGTGGCGGGTGCGTGTCGCCGACGCGGTTGAGGGGCGCATAGATGTCGGCGGCAAATTCGCCGACGCCGGTGACGATAGCCTCGACCAGATCGGGCGTGGCGGCTGCGAAGCGGTCGTGCGCGGCCAGGGCGTCGATGCGGGCAATGTGCTGCAGGACGAAAAGCTGCTCGGCAGTGGGCGGGGTATAGGTCATGGGGTTTCCGGCTGGGGTCTGGCGTTTGCGTGTCGAGCGCGCCTATAGCGCGGCATGACCGCGCCGACAAACGCCACTGACCGCCCCATTGTGCGTCCTTGCGGCGATGCTGCGATTGCCGAAGGGGCGGCGCTGATTCTGGCGGGCCAGCCGGTCGCGGTGCCGACCGAGACGGTTTATGGCCTCGCCGCCGACGCCACCGATTCGGATGCGGTGGCGCGGATTTACGCGGCGAAGGGGCGGCCTTCGTTCAACCCGCTAATCGTGCATGTTGCGGATATGACGATGGCGCAAACACTGGGCGTGTTTGGCGATGCCGAGCAGCGGCTGGCGGCGGTGCTGTGGCCGGGGCCGTTGACACTGGTGGTACCGCGCCGCCCCGATTGCCCGGTGGCGAGCCTGGCGACGGCGGGGCTGGATACGATTGCGATACGCGTGCCCGCGCACCGGGCAATGCAGGCGCTGATTGCGGCGAGCGGGCGTCCCTTGGCGGCACCGTCGGCCAATGCCAGCGGTGGGATCAGCCCGACGCGCGCGGCGCATGTCGCGGCCAGTTTGGCAGGGCGCATCGCACTGGTGATCGACGACGGGCCATGCGCGGCGGGGCTGGAGTCGACGATTGCGCGCTTGGTGGACGGCCGGGTCGTGGTGCTGCGGCCGGGGCCGGTGACGTCGGCGCAGCTGGCCGAGCTCAGCGGTTTGCCGGTGGTCGCAGCGGGTGAAGGGCCAGTCATCGCGCCGGGCCAGCTCGCCAGCCATTATGCGCCGACCAAGCCGCTGCGGCTGGAGGCTGTGGATTTTGCAGCTGATGAATGGGGTATCGGCTTTGGCGCGGTGGACGGCGACGATAATCTGAGCGCCAGCGGCAATGTGGTGGAGGCGGCAGCGCGGCTGTTCGACGCGCTGCATCGGGCGGATGCGAGCGCAAAGCCAAAGATTGCGGCCGCGGTGGTGCCCGAGGAGGGGCTGGGAGCTGCAGTGAACGATAGGCTGCGCCGCGAGGCGGCGCCGCGCGGGATTTAGCTTGTCAGAGGAAAAACAGCGCCGCGCCGGTCCACATCGCCGGGACGATCGCGGTGAGCAGCCACAGGCGGCGCACGTCGCTGCGGAACCGGTCCATCAATGCAGGCGAAGGCAGCGCCTGCTGGCCCAGCCGTTGCCAGCGGCGTTCAATGATGCGGGCATAGGGTAGCGCGGCGGCGAGCAGCACAAGCATGGCGACAACGCTGATCCCGCGCGGTGCGCCCGCTTCAATCGCGGCGCTGACCAGCCAGATTTGCATGATGGCAAACATTATCACTGCGACAGCGGCGTGACGCGACATTTGATTGCCGAGGTGCCGCGCACGCGGCAACATATTGGCGCTGCGCGTCCATTCGCGCGAAGAAAAACTGGTAGCCATAAGCAGCCTCTATCGGGCTAGTGCGATCCCCATGACTCGTGGAGTTTCATCGCCGCGCCCTCGAGTCAAGGAGGGTGCGATGCAAATGGTTAAGAAAAGTGACAATATCCGGCGAATTGATGCATTTTTCCGGTCAGATTGGCATTTTTCGTAGCGGAAACGCCGCTTTCTTATTCGGATTGACGTGCGACGGTCGTTTTATGCGCATGATTCGTGGGGAATTGCCAAGCCGGTTGTGTCGGCTCGCGCCCTTCTGCATGGTGCGATCAAATCAATCAGGGAGAGCGAAATGCGCCATCGACTGACCCTTCTGGCCGCAGTGGCAGGATACGCCGTGCTGACACCGCAGCTCACGTCAGCGCCTGCGCTGGCGAGCGATACAACTGCTGCGCCGGTGATAGCCGACACTATGCTCGCCAAGCTGGTCGATGACTATTGGGCGATGGTGATGAAGGAAGCACCGCTGTTCGCCTCGTCGCTGGGGATTGACACCTATGCGCGCGAGGTGGGCGATTATTCGCTCGCCGGGGCCGATCGGCAGGCGGCCTTTGCCGCCGATATGCTGAAACGGCTTGATGCCATTCCGCTGGCCGGGCTGTCAGCCGGTGACCGGGTCAATCACGGCATATTGCGGCGCACGCTGCTCGAGACGGTCGAGGGCAACAAGTTCGGCCAGCGCACGATGAATTTCACCAACCGGTCGGGCTGGCATCAGGACTTCGCCGGGATGGGCGACAATCTTCCCTTTAAGTCCAAAGCCGATTTCGAAAGCTATAATGCGCGGCTGGCGCAGTTTCCGCGCGTCAATGCGCAGGCGATTGCGGTGGCGAACGCGGCGATCAAGGGCGGCTACACGTTGCCGTGCGATTCGCTCGGGGGCTATGAAGGTAGCATCACGGGTTTGATTGGCGACGATCCGCGCAAGACGCGCTTTTTTGGTCCCTATGCCGGTAAGCGCCCCGATGCGGTCAGCGAGGCCGACCATAAGGCGCTGGCCGATGCGGCGGCGGCGACGATCCGCGATGTGATCTATCCGGAGCTCCGGAAACAGGCCGACTGGTATAGCAAAAACTATAAGCCCGCTTGCGCCCGCGATCCGGGGATTTCCGCGCAGCCGGGCGGCGCGGCCTATTATGACTATCGCATCCGCCAGATGACGACGACCGATATGGGCGCGGAGGAGATTCACCAGCTGGGCCTCAGCGAAGTCGCACGCATCCGCAAGGAAATGGAGGCGGTGGCCGCGAAAGCGGGCTTCCCCACGCGCGAGGCGTTCATCGCGCATCTGCGCACCGATCCGCGATATTATGCGAAGACCCCCGAGGAGCTGATGCGCGAGGTCGCGCGGGTGACCAAGATTATCGACGGGAAGATGCCGTCGCTGTTCCACAAACTTCCGCGCCTACCCTATGGCATCAAGGAGATTCCGGCGGAAATCGCCGAGGGGACGACGACGGCCTATTATAACCCGGGGTCGCCCGATATTGGCCTCGCCGGATTCTACTTCGTCAATACCTCGAAGCTCGACCAGCGGCCCTTGTGGGAGGTGCCGGCGCTGTCGGTGCACGAAGCCGTGCCGGGGCATCACCACCAGATCGCGCTGCAACAGGAATTGCCGCTGCACGATTTCCGCAAGCATGGCACCTTCTTCACCGCCTTTGTCGAAGGCTGGGGGCTTTATTCGGAGCGGCTGGGGATCGAGATGGGGCTGTATGACACCCCCGCGAAGGACATGGGCCGTCTGTCCTATGAAATGTGGCGCGCGTGCCGGCTGGTGGTCGATACCGGCATCCACGCCAAGGGGTGGACCAAGGCGCAGGCGATCGCCTTTATGACCGATAACAGCGCGCTGTCGGCGGCAAATATCGAGGCCGAGGTCAATCGCTATATCGCCTGGCCGGGGCAGGCGCTGGCCTACAAGATTGGCGAGCTGAAAATCCGCGAACTGCGCAGCCTGGGCGAGCAGGAGCTGGGGGCGAAATTTGATCTGGCGGCATTCCACGATGTGGTGCTGGGGCAAGGCGCGGTGCCACTGGATGTGCTGGAGGCGCAGGTCAAGGACTGGATTGCTGCGGAGAAGGGGCGCTGACCCTTAATCCTGAAACCGTCCGTCCTGAGCTTGTCGAAGGACTGTCCTTCTTTCGTGCCACGTTTGAAGAAAAGGACGGCCCTTCGACAAGCTCAGGGCGGGCGGGTTTGGGGGACAGGGCCGGTGCTCTCATCGACCCATTCCTGCTGTTCATCGAAACCCGCCATTGCCTCGCCCGATAGCTTCGCCTTTAAACCCAACATCACACTTCAACCGGGGATGTCTGCCATGCGTTATCTGACTTTGATTGCTGCCTTTGCTTTGCCGCTCGCGCCCGCGCTGGCGCAGGAGACGAAGCCGGCGGCTGCACCAGCCGCCGCACCCAAGCCTGCCGCGCTGGTCGCCGATGGCATGCCCGAAGTGCCCGCCGAACTCGCTGCTGCGACGCGCCCCTATATGGAAAATCGCGGCGCGGGCTTTTCGGGCTGGCACCCGACCGACAAGTCGATCCTCATCGGCACGCGCTTTGGCAACACCACGCAGCTGCACCGCGTCGCAATGCCGATGGGCGCGCGCAAGCAGCTGACGTTCGAGGCCGAGCCGGTCGGCGGCGGCAGCTGGGCGCCCAAGCGCGGCGACGTGCTGCTGGTGCAAAAGGACATCGGCGGCAATGAATTTTACCAGATCTTCGCGCTGAAGAACGGCAAGCTGGAATTGCTGACCGACGGCAAGAGCCGCAATGGCCTCAACGCGTGGAGCGATGATGGCGAGCTCGTCGCCTATACCTCCACCCGCCGCAACGGGCGCGACAGCGACAT
>VFQM010001615.1_pt1 | contig 19198 bp, 23 predicted proteins | sample 3512391 | NCBI WGS metagenome assembly VFQM01 (sample SAMN10412369, study PRJNA504923) | tailings metagenome | isolation source: Replicate 1 from Balatoc abandoned mine | place: Philippines | reverse complement strand
CATTTTGCTATATCCGATGGAATATGGATATTCGCTTCGATATGCGGACTTTGAATGTCAATGACTGGCTCAACGCGAATATCGGGGATTTTCATCTCCGGCAAATGAAAATCAAATTTAAAAGTTGGCATTTCCGCTTCTTCTTTCTTTTTTTCGCCATCTTTCTTTAGACTATTTGGATCTGATGATGAAATATCAACAGCGTTATCCTCTTTTTCATCAAGAGGATCCAGGCCGAGTTCCGCGCGAACCTCATTAACTGTCTTCACACCAGAAGTGACATAAATCTGATTAACTTGAGCCTGAATAAGCGGATCTGATGACTTCTCATCCACAAAGCAAAATTCAAGATCATCATAACCGAAATATCTGGAAATGATTAGCGTCATAAGATTAGAAGCCCAATTCATCATTGGCTCAAGGCCCTCTTCCGCAGCCATTTCCGCTTGAGAATCAGCCGTTGCCCTATTTTGGTCACGAATAAGCGCGCTAGGAGACACAGAGAATGCATAGCAAATGACTCTTGCCAGCCATTCGTCAAACTCGTCTTTGAGACCATCCTGCCGTGTTTGAGAGATATTCATCCCGCCAGGAACGAATTTCGCATGCCTGCGGGCTGCCGTATCACCCTCGAGAACGCTGTCCCAATAAAGCTGGAACTGAGCGACTTGCTCTGGTGTCCATTCCGTTGGAACAGAAATCAGAGCCTCTGGTATATTTCCTTCAGTATAGTATTGCAACTGATGAACCTGGCGACGCAATGCGATATTGACAGTCATCAAGACTTGCTCTACAGGGCTATAACCGTAAACCCTATTGGTTCTCTTGTTTCTGCGCGCATAAATCAATTCGTCAGCCGTGTAATCGACAGCAGGGATTCCCTTGAGAACTTGTTGGTATGCCGGATCAGGAGGAAGTGGCGTGCGCCCAGTATTGTCCAAAACACGCTTGATCGTAGCACCATCGATGAGCTCAAGAGCATAAAGCTTTCCGCCCCTCGTCTTCCTTGGAAGAACAACCGGAGCGTCAAGAACTAGCAAATCCTCGAGAATCGCCCGAAACCAAACATCCCAAGAATCTTCGCGGTTCGGGTATTTGAAAAAACGCTCAATTTCCAGGCACCTGGAATCTGCTTCTTTTGAATTGTCGATTGGCTTAACAGTCCATTTCAAGCGCGCCATCTGATCTTTTCTAGTCTCAATAACAAGACGCAATAAGTCATAACTATCAGCAACAGAACGCAAAGTTCCAAAATCAATTGGCTCATTTGAACGGGGCTTGATGTTTATATTGTAGCCAGAAGAGTAATCGAATTGACGACCATAAGCCTCCTCTTGAGCTGCCGGCTCAATTGGATCTTGCGGGCCAAAAAAATCGCTTGATCCGCCAAAAATATTGCGGATTCCATTTGCCACGCGGCTAATAAGACTTTGTTCAATTTGAATCATTTTCGGCTTGTCGGCCATCTTTCACCCCTTAAGCAACTTTAAAAAACGAAAGAGAAACGATAGCAGCTTCAGCGCAAATAAAAGATAAGCTTCCAGCATTCAGTCTAAGATCAATAAAAACAGGATCAATCACATATCCAGAACCATCCGAGACATCTGCCACAGGAACGGTAGCGGTTCCCGTAAGAGACAATGCAACCTTTTTCATTAACCATTCCTTTTTCCAAAAATTTCGTTCAATTTCTCCTGAGCTTTCGCCAGTTTTTCTGAATTGTCTCCGGATGCCAAAGCCTTATTCGCGTAATAGTCTAGCACGCCATCCCCATTATTTTCAACCATGAGATCCGTCAACGCCCAAACAAGAGCGTCCATTCTGTCAGGTGACTTGTTGCTGTTGATCGGATCCCATTCGCACATTTGTTCTTCCAATTGAGCGAATTCCCCAACATGCTTTACACGGCCTTGCTCATAAAGAGCGGAAATCGGCTCAGCGCGTGTTTGTTTTCCTCTGCTAGCTCTCACTGCTCTATATGAACAGTTCGCGTCAACCTGTCGGATGACAGCCTCAACCATTTCCCCGCCGTTATTCACTTCCGCGACAATCCGATCTGCCTTGCGTTCTCGATATAACGAGACTGCCTTTTTGGCCCACTCGATCGGCTTATCCCTAAGGCTTCCGTCATCCAGAACATATCCGATGCCATCAATACCAAGGCCACAAACGATAATTCCAGTCTCGTCAGATTCCTCTCCGCTGGTCGCGCTCGGATCAATCGCAACGACAATTCTACGCAATTGCGGGAATTTATCGCGCTCACAGCGATTTGCGTCTATCAAAGCGCGATTCCAAAGCGCTCCAGGGTTGTCATCGAGAATTTCAGCGTAAAGCTCTTGGCGCCCAAGCCTTGTTCCCTCATATTTCGCGCGAATCTTATTCAAGAATTTCTGAGCCAGGTTTTCCGCGTTGTCATATGTCGATCCGCGAGTAATGAATGTTCCAGAATCTTTCGCAACGCTTTTCACTAGCTTTGTGGGCTTCGGGGTCGTCGTTATGATTTTCCTTGGCTGAACCCCTCGATCTTCACCGAGTCGCAGGCCAAGTTCCAGCATGTCGTATGCCTCTGGATATCTCCAAGAAGCCAGTTCATCACACCACGCAAAGTCGTGCTGAGGGCCACGCAAGCGCTCAGGCTCGTCCGCGGAATATGTCGTTGCTATAGCCCCGTTATGGAACGTTATTCGACGCTTAGAAGGCTCATAAATTGGGCGTTTTGACGGAGGGAAGACATTCAAAAGACCGGACTCTCCCTCAACCATAACGTCCCTGGCATCTGACGCGGTTGGAGCTACGATCGCAATGCGACGATATTTCCCTCCAAGAACAAGCTCTTTGACAGTTTCGGCACCAGTCCTGGTTTTTCCGTATCCGCGGCCAGCTAGAATGAGCCATGTAGACCAATCGCCAGATGGCAAAAGCTGGGAATCTCGCCCCCAAACATGCCAGTCATACAGCAAAAGCTCGGCTTCATAATCTGACAAATCTGAGACGAATTCAACTATCTGTTTTTTCGTCAGCTTCCGAAGCGCTGTCCTCAAGTCCATTATCAGCTCCGAATTTAGCCAGCAGCTTCTTCGTCAAAGCGTCTTTCGCGTCAGCATATTGCAGTGGTCCGCCATCCGCTCCAGTGAGCTCAACCCTCTTGTTTTCAGACCATCCCATCTGTGTCTTTGTCCACCAAATCATAGCCGTTGAATCTTTGTCAATAGTAGCTTTTTGAAACAGAGATCCGCCAACAGCCATGCAAGCTTTAGCTTTACCCCTTACAAGCTCTTTCTTGAAATGCTCGCGAAGAGTGCTCTCTTCGATTCCATCGCGAATAAGAGCCCCGATATGCTCTTGAGTCATACCTTTACCAGCCATTTCCTCTACCATTGCGCGTTCTTCTTTCGTTGGAGAAAAAGGTTTGCGTCCTGCTCCAGGACGCTTCCCTCCGCGCTTGCTCGGTTTTTCGTTAGTCATTGACAGTCCTAAGTGAAATTTTGAAACCTGGAACCTCTCCAGTTTTCGCGTATCTCTTCAGGCATTTATCGAAAGAAATAACCTGCGAATCGTCATAATAAACTATTTCGTTGAGTGCGTCCAGCACTGACTTAAGCAAATTATCAAGATCAGGTTTTGAGTCGTGTGGAACATTTCCTGCAGCATACTCAACAAGCTCAGCCTTTTTCAGAGCCTTTCCGTTTTTGCTTTTCGGAGTCTTCAGGAGAAATTCCACTCGTAAAGAAATAGCTTCTGAGGTCGGGAGCCTCGATCCCATGCATTCTCTAGCGGACTTTGCGACAGCTTTCTCAAAGTCAGCGGTTTTTTTTGGCGTGAACACTCCTCCGAATTTCGCGCATCGCGGGCGCTGTTTTGGGACTGGCTCAATGTCCATTCGCATTTCAAACTCAAACATCTCTCCCCTCCATGACAACTAGCATATCACGGGTTTTTGTTTTTTCAAATCGTCAACAGCGCGCGTAGCGGAGCTACGCTTGAGGGCCATCGGCCCTCAATCCCTTTGAAAAATTCAAGGAGTCGGGGCGTAGCCCCGAGCGGCGCTTGCGCCGCGCTGTAACCGACAAAAAGCAAAAGCAGAATATCGGAAAAAGTATCCTTAGTAATATTTGAAAATCAACTAAGAAAAAACTCTTTTAAAATCAATCACTTATTTTCAATGTTACCGTAGCGCTACGTTACAGTAACGTAACATGCTTTTTGATACTGTAGCATTTTACGCAACCCATTGATTTAATTAGCAGCAAATTGCATTTCAAGCCTAAGAAGAGCATGCATTTCCAGCATTTCGGACGTAAATAGGTTTTAGTATTTATTACTTAAAAGCAATACTGCGCGCGCGCGATACCATCAGCTTTTCGATTCGTCAATCCGTTGCTTGGATTTTTTTTCATGGCATAATCTCAAGACACGCAAAAACCGACGAACGGCGTTGATCATCTCATCGCTCGGCGTCATACTTCACTCACGAACCCACAAGGAAAAGCAGATGGCTATCATCAAAATCAATAGCGAAATCCTCAGCAATCCTAAGTATGAATCGCTGCGAATGGCCGATAAGGTCATGCTTTGGGAACTGGTTGCGACGGGCTCAAAAACGCTGACAGTGGCGAGGGCTGGCCTACTGCTTGGTAAGAGAAATATAGATTTCGGAGCATTGATTGATGCTGGATTTCTGAGCGTTGGAGATGGAGATCTTGAGGTTTCAGATTCCGTTTTTGTAAATAAAAGCGACAGCAAAAGGGTGGCGGATTGGAGAGCGAAAAAGAAGGCTGGTGTTCATGAAATCAAGGAAGAAAAAAAACAGACAGAAGAGAAAATCGAAAAAAACGAAACGAAAATACCATACAAAGAGATAGTTGAGATTTATCACGAAGAGCTTGCGATGCTTCCAAAGGTCAGGCGCTTCGAATCAATGAAGCCGGCGCTCAAGAGGATCTGGAAGGAATTCGAGAAGAAATCCGAGGAGAAGGGCGATGATGCGATTCTTGAAGTCTTCCGCATGTTCTTTCAGCATGTGGCATCTAGCAAATTCCTGACGGGACGCAAGACGGAATGGAAGGCGGATTTGGCGTGGATCATTGGCCCAAAGAATTTCGAGAAAGTTATTAACGGGGTATATGAGTGAGCAAAGAAATGAACGCTCTAGAAGAAATGTTTTTCCAGGGTTTTTATGTGGAATTCATCTCCATGCTTGAGAGCGGAGCGTATGCTCACAAGAATATCAAAGATCGATCAAAGATCGCCAGGAGATTCGCCAAAGAGCTCATGAGAAAGCCGGTGTATGCATTCTGGACTAGCTGCGTAAAAAGAGACCCGGATGCTGATTATCTTGAGCTTATGTGCATGGCTGATTCCTGGGATCTATGGCGTATAGCAGCTAAAGAGCACAGGATGCTTTCGAGATTCAGTAGAGGCAAAAGCAGAAGAAAAGCCAGAGGAATCTAGCCGACGAACGGTGTTGACTGTAAAAGAATAAGCAGTAGACTCAAGGTGTCGATAACGACAAACAACAAAAATAAGGATGGAGAAATGAAAATAACAAAAATACTTCGAATCATAGATACCAGGAGCACAGCTGAGGTAGATGGACGTATTGTCCGCCTGTCAGGGACTGGTGAGTCTTGCATATGCGAACTCTGCGGAAGAAATCATGAGATCCACGCAATCGTCAAGATTGATGATGGATCAGTGGCAAATGTAGGAGTTGGATGCGCGAAAAAATCCTCACCGGTGGAATTTAAGCGCTTCGATGATGAGAAAAAGCTGTCTGATCTTCGCGATAAGAGAGCGTCTTTCCTGGATACGCTAGCTGAGCGATTCACCCGTTATGGTGATGAGATCAGATTCTTTGACCCGACTAACAGCAAAGAATTCTTGTCCGCAGATTGGAAAAGGCTGCGGGAATATGCGAAGAAGATCAGAGTGCTGGAAGAGTCAATTAAACAACTAGGAGAATAAAAATGGCATTCAATGGCGGAAACTTCTACGACAAAATCAAAAAGCCGGCGCAGGCTCCGGCTGCTCAAAACACAGCGAAAGCCACTCAGGATCTTGGGTCTTTTTTGAATAATAAGCAAGCCGAAGCTCAACGAATTCAACCTCAAGCGCAACAATCCGCGCAACAAAAGCAGCCACTTTCTACAGAAGAGAAGATGCTAAAATTGAGAGAAATCGCAAAGCGTCAGAATGATAAGATCGTTGAGCTCAATAAGCGCATTGAAGATCTGGAACGATTGGCTGGAAATTTCCAGGCTTTCCTGGAGCAATACGAAGAGTTTGTCAATATTGTCCAAATGTGGGAGGGCAAGCGATGAGTTTCAAGCCTCCAGGATTCGAACAAAAACAAGAAGGCGGACAATCAATGGAGAAGAAGAAAAGCTCACGTAGAAAGCTTAAGCATGTCTATGGCGGAGTCGTTGAGCAATACCGCGGATATCTAGATGAGAAGCCTGAGTTTATTCGCACGGGTTTCCAGGAGATTGACGAGGTTATCGGAGGATTCGTCAAGGGTGAGTATTCGGTTGTCGCCGGGGCCACCGGCTCTGGCAAGTCTTCGTTTGCTTTGCAGGTCGGGTCGCATGTCGCTGACGCGCAGAAAATTCCGACTCTTGTTCTTAGCTTCGAGATGACCGGGGAGATGATCGTCACGCGCCATATCGCATCAGATCTTGGCATTCCAGTCAAGAGGCAGATTACCGGAGATTTCACGCGCGAAGAATTCGATCGCATAGAAGCAGGAATGGCTAATGTGTCAGAGAATATCGCAGTTGTCGATCGCCAGCTAACAATCGAGGATGCTTCAGAAGAGATTAGAATCGCAATCGAGGAAGACGGAATACAATTTATCATTATTGATTATTTGGGCCTTTTCGAAGGAGATAAGGGTGTTGGCCGTGTTGAGGAAGTATCGCGCATCTCCAGGGGCATAAAGAAGCTAGTTCTTGAGCATAAAATCGCTGCTCTTGTTGTCTCACAATTCTCTCGCGAAGTTTCCAAGCGCGAAGACAAAAGGCCGACGCTTTCAGATCTCAGGGATAGCGGGCAAATTGAGAATGATGCGGCTGTCGCGTTCTTGATATACAGAGACGACTACTATAACAGAGATTCGCGAGAGCCAGGCATCGCGGAGATCAACATCGCAAAGAATCGCTATGGAGAGCCGCAAAAGATCATCAAACTTGGATGGAACGGGCCGCAAATGAGGTTCTATAGCAATCCTAATATTCCTAAAAATGATGCGCCACCGAATTTCGGAGCATACAAAAACAAGAAAGATTTCAAGAGCTTTTATGGAGACGATTAAAATGCATAAATTCGGAAGAAAATTCAATCTTTATTGCGGAGATAGCATTAAAATACTTAAGGAAATTCCGTCCAATTCTATAGACTCAATCGTTTGCGATCCACCGTATGGCATAAAATTTCTAGCAAATAAATGGGATTGCAATGTTCCTTCCGTTGATATCTGGAAGGAATGCCTACGAGTGCTTAAGCCTGGGGGACATTTGCTTGCATTTGCTGGAACCAGAACGCAGCACAGAATGGCATCTAATATTGAGGACGCGGGATTTGAGATTAGAGATATGCTTGCCTGGGCATATGGAAGCGGTTTCCCGAAATCTCTAAATGTATCAAAAGCCATTTCAGCACAAAATACAACTGGTGGAAGTTCGCCAAGAAACTTAAGAAAAGCAAGGCTTGGTGATAATTACTCTCCAACCGGACAAAAAGATTACAAACTCGGAAGAATGTTCTCTAATGAAATTGAATCAGATGTGATTGATACAGAAATCACAAATGATGCGATGGAATTCAATGGATGGGGAACAGCATTAAAGCCAGCAATGGAGCCAATAACTCTCGCGAGAAAACCATTAAAGTCAACAGTGGCGGAGAATGTTCTTGAATATAAAACAGGAGCAATAAATGTAGATGGATGCAGAATCGGAGATGAAGTAGTTGGAAGATGGCCGGCAAATATCATCCATGATGGATCAAAAGAAATCATTGATGCTTTTGGTGATTCATCCAGATTTTTCTATTGCCCAAAAGCAAGCAAAAAAGACAAAGGAAACGGAAATTCTCATCCGACAGTAAAGCCGACAGATCTTATGAAATATCTTTGCAGATTGATAACTCCGATTGGAGGGACGATATTGGATCCATTCATGGGATCTGGCAGCACCGGAAAGGCTGCGATATTAGAGGGATTTCAGTTCATTGGGATAGATATATCAGAAGAGTATGTTGTTTTATCTGAAAAAAGAATATCAGAATGCTATCCGACGAACGGTGTTGAAAATGATTTTTAAAGCGATAGACTCAAAACCGTCGATAACGACAAACAACAATAATGAGGAGAAATGAAATGGGAGAGTTCGATAGCAAAGAATGGTTCAGAGCTGAGCAAATCATCGCATGGAAAATTCGCGCGATTTTGAAGGTTTTTGAGCCGGAAATGGACAAAGAAGAACGCCAAGAATACGCGAATGCAATTGTTGATGGATCAGTATCGGAGTTTGCCGATTACTGGGATCACGAAATTGCCGTGAGTTGTTTGGATATCGTTTGCTCAAAAATCAAGTCAAATGAATTCAATGAGACTCTTTTCCGAGATGTTTTTGCTGCTGTTTGCAATAATCATATGCTAATTGACAGAAAAGAGAAGTTCATGGATCGTTTGGCTGAGATCGCTGAAGATAAATTTTTCTGGAAAGGAGCGTCAAAATGAGCGCTAGATACCTAACATTCGCTCAAGTTGAATATTTGCTGGAATTCTGCTCAGCGAAAACAAGAAACAAATCCGAAGCCGCAATGGCCCTTCTTGAGGTCTTGAAGAAGGCGGACTCAATGACTCCGGGCGAACGCCGTAGGCAATTTTATCTCAAATACGATGAAAGCTCTGTGGTTACATGCGAAGGGAAGACGGCATTCTATTTTGATCCGACAGAGATTGACCTATTTGAGCTTAATGAGCGAGCTAGCGATGCTTTTTGAGTCGGACTTCTGGAAGCTCTTTGTTATCATTTTCGGAGCATCCGCAGCACTTCTAACTGCATTCGATGACAGATCAGAAAGATTGGAGAGAGATCATGAAAAAGATTTTGAGTATTCTGCTGGTATTGATTGCGATTCTTCCGTCAGTGTCCGGTGCGATGAATCTAGATCAGTTTCTAGATGATATATTTGCAGAATCATCTGTCGCTATAAAATCCAAAAAGACTCCAATGGTAATTGTGTGGATGAATGGCTGTCCGTCTTGCGAAAAGCTAGACGAATGGATCTCCTTGAATGGCAAGGATCTTGATGGATTTGCGATATATGGAGTGAATATAAATGGAAGCGTTGAGCTTTCCGTCGGTGGAATGAAAATGACAGAAAAAGGATATGCGAAAACGCTTGGCGTCTATGCTACACCTACGGCATATGTCATTGACGAGACTGGCTTTCCGGTGAAGAAAGCGGTTGGCTATGAAGCAGTGAAGGCATTGCTTATGAAATCTCGCTAGATACCGCGGCGAATCCACTCCTCAAGCTCTTTGCGTCTAGATTCAGAGCAAATACCCCATTCGGCAAGTTCTGCTGCTTTGTTGATCCACGCTTTGAATTCATCGCTTTTTAGTCCTTCAGGCTTTGGGCAAGGCCCCATGGCTTCCGCTGGAGGCTGTCTGATTTCCTGCACCTTTTGTGATACTGGAGTGTTGGTTGTAGCGCATCCCGTTAATGAGATCAGAAGGCATGCGATTAGGAATAGGATCTTCATTTTTTCTCCAAAAGATCTTTTGAAATCTGCTATTTATCGCCAGATGAGAGGATAGCGTTCAGGGAATCTCTAACCTCGCTAGGAGCAACGCACTCTACTGGAAGAGGCTTTTCCGCCAAAAGCTGATCAATTTTGACTTTTAGCTTTGCAGCTTTCGCTCTCTCGGCATCTCGTTCGCGGGCAGCCTTTTCCGCTGCAACCGTGTCTTTTTTTACAATCTCAACGGTTTTCTCAACGATCTTTTCGACGGTTCTAATTTCAATTCGCGCCTGCTGACCTTTAGCGAATTGATTTCCTTTATGAAATGCGTATCCGTGAGATGCTGCCAGCGCGATAGCGATAGCCAGAATCTTATATGGCATTGGAATAAGGGAAATCGGAGAGATCAGTTTCAATAGCCAGCCCATATTTCACCCGACAAGAAAAGACAAAGAGGAAAGAGACGATCCAATCAGAGTTGACAAGCCATTTGACAGAAGATTTATTCCTCCAGCAAGGCTGTCATTGATTCTGTCTTGAGCCTGATCGAAGTCATATCCTTTGTATATGCGAAGAGCTCCAGCCGAAATTTGAGCGTTGAATAGCCATTCATTCGGATATTTAGCTCAAAATATTTCTCCATAACCAACGGATCGCAGGCCGAATCGCGGAAAAAATTTTCGCTTCATTGGATAATTCTCAACACTAGATTTATAGAAACAAGAATCCAAATAAGAGCTGCTTTCAGCGGATGGCGAATATTGAATGTCGCGACAGTCGCGAGCGGAAATAAAGCGCAATAAATGGGCCAGTATGCGATGCCAAAGAATTTCTTGAGCTCATCCTTTTTGCTATTGCTCTCCATTTTCACTCTCCATGCATTTTTTGAATTCGCTCTCTCTTCTTTTGGTTAGGCCAGCGAGAACTTTTCCGCCCGCGCGATTCCATCTCAATATCTCATGGCAGGCCCCAGAATAATCTCTGGCATTTAGCTTTTTCACCAATGTTGAACCGCAAAAAGCCCCAACACCAACATTGTATGTCAGAGAGAGATATGCGTCTAGCTCTCCCTGCGACAATGGGACTTTAACGCATTTCGCCATTCCCGCTTTATATGCGTCCGCGTCACTCAAAAGACGGATAAGAGCCCTCTCAACCGTTATCTTATCACCCTTCTTCACCCCTCCAGTCGTTCCGAATCCTACGGTTTGCACGCCAACCCCATCATCATAGGCTTTATCTCTGAAACCCTCATGCGTCGCGATTCCAACAATAGCCGCCGCTGAAATGCTGAGAACTGCTATATTTTTGCGATCAAATTTCATTTTTCCAGCCCCTTTTGAGCAACAAGCCTAGAGATCATTGCGGCTGTTATCACGAACACGGAAACAGCGGAAAAAACTCCCCTTGGCAGGCTATCCGTGAACATTGGAAGAATAGCTTCAATCCCGGTCAATAGACCTGCAAGAAACATAAGCCTGAAGCTCCAGGCCTTCTTAACAATCGATCGCCATTCTTTATCAAGTTTCATATCGCAACCCATCAAATCAAATGAATTTCGCTCCGCGGCACATGTTGAGCTGCTTAAGAGCTTTATCGCGTTGCTCAGAAACTTCAATGAGGGAAGCGTTATATGAATTCAGAATCTCAATAAGCCTATCCAACTCTTCCCTAGGAAGAACAAGCGATCCGTCCTCTAGTTGCTTAATCTTCAATTTCCTTGAGTCGTCAGCAGCGAATGCGCCGGATGCCAAGAAAAGAAGGAAAATCACGACAACAGAAACAATCGCGATATTCTTCATCGACAAAACAAGCTTAAAAATTGCGTTTTTTAGCTCAATAGCCGATCCCTTGATGCCATCCACGCCAAGCCACCCAATGACGGCTAGTTTCGCGTTTTTAGCTAGATCTTTTGCTTTTTCTCTCAGTTCCATAAAGTCTCCCCAATTTGCACACAAAAAAGCCCCGAGGAATCATCCCCGGGGCCGAGGCGGAATTGCGACATCGCCTCAAGACGGGACGGAGAAAATGTCCCGTTAATTTTATACAGCTAAATTACTTGAAAATCAACCCGAGCATCTCTGGAGTGACGACATTGCGAGCTACCTCTCCGAACTCGGCGTGATATGTGATCGATGCCATCTGCCGCTCGGAAATGAAGCCATAGCGAGCAGCATATGCGTCTCTTGCGGCGATCGTGGCATGCTGCACCAGCTTCATGCCGGAATGCTCTTTCTCTTCGGCATGATGCATGTGCCCTGTGTGGCAATAGCGCTTAGTTGTATTCCCCCACATAGAAGGGAATTGAGCGGCGAATGTCAATGGAAGCTGCACATTCTTCTTCAAATGTCCGTGATGGAACGCCAGCATTGTGGACCCGTGCTGATAAGCATAGTAGGGTAGCTCGCTGTCGATGACTTCCACGCGCGGCTCGTTCTCGTAAAGAAGAGCGAAGAGGTGCCGAAGCCATACGCTGGAGGCGATATCGTGATTTCCTTCTGCCATCAGAACGACAACTTTCTCATGTCTTTTTAGCATCAGATCGACGATTTGTCGAAGAATGTTGGTCGCTACGCGCACTACTTTCGGATAGCGGGAATCCGCATCGAGAATATGACCTCCGGTCGGAGTGATAGCAGCCAACGAATCGAAGTGAAGCCAGTCCCCAAGCTGATTCAGGAATCCAACCTGAGCTTTTGGGCTATTGCTGATTAGATATGCGGCAGCGCTAACAAGTGTTTGCTCTGCGATACTTAGATCCCAGTCCTCGCCAGACTCCTTTGCCCAGGCCATCATCCCAACGTGGCAGTCCGTCAATGTGTAAAGATTGCAGAGGTTTTCGTCGGTGTGCTTTGGCGGGAGCGTTGGCTTAACGCGTCTGACCGGACCTGAGAGCTCATCAATCGCCGCAAGCATTGCGTCTTTGCTATGGTCCGGCTTCTCCTTCACCCATTGCAGAACGACTTCGCCTTTTTGATTGTATAGCGTTGAGGTTCCGGTTGTGATTGCGTTCTTATTTTCGAATCGCATATCCGCAAATTGCTTGGCCCATGTCCTTGCGGTTCGCTCATTAAATCCAAGACTTCTGGCGGCTTCGGTAGCGCTTAAACCTTTTTCCATTTCTTTGAATAGGGCTTTTACCTTTTCCATATCAAATTCCGACATTTTATTCTCCTAATGAGTCCGCCGAATTGGCATGAATATTAAGGCATGCTACCGCGCTGAGATCAATGCCGTTCATCAGAAATCTTCTAGATCTCCGGATTTTTTGTTTGGCCTGACGCAGACGACTTTTTCATCGGTATTTCTGTCCAGTTTTGCGGCCACGAGGACGGCTTGAGTAGCTGTTGCTCCCATGTGCATGGCTCCCATAGCAGCCAGAGCCCCGCTGCCTATGGCAAAAAACTCGTCTTCTATGCGAGACGGAACGAGATGCGAATCCCAGGAAAATAGCGAGCCGTTTTTGTCGAGAACGAGAGCATCAAATTTTTCGCTAGTGAAGTCAGGATGGTTTTCTCCGTCGCATCCGCTCTCATACCACTCCAGGAATTTCATGGCATCAGGAATGCTTCCAGAAATTCCGACGGCTTCCCCTGAGGACAGCAAGAAAACCTTTTTAGAGCGGAAGAAAAGTCCTGTAGATTCGTCTGTTATCCGCGAATCACCGGCGATTTCCATTGCTACGCGATCGGCGATAACGGTTGTCATTTTTATCCCCTGAAGTGATCGATAATCCAGGAAATTCCAGCAGAAACCGATGCGATAGCCCCAAAGAAAATGGTAATGGCTTTCCATCCGCCCTTCACTGCAGTTTGATTATCTCTCACTTCTTGCAAGAGGCCCGTGAGCTTTTCAAAATCGCCCTTGAATTCTCTCTCCATTCTCTCAAGTCGCTGATCAATGTCCTTTTCCAATCCAGACATTCTTTCCTCGAGCGCTCCGAGCCGCCCGCGCAGCTCTCCAAGGTCTTGGTGCAGCTGCGGATCCGGCATTTCCATCTCTCCAGTGTTAATTAACGGCAAATATTGACGATTCATTTTCGCAAAATGTTCAGAAAAAATCAAACGTCAGCCGTTGCCCTAACGACGTTAGTTCCATCTGCGTAAACAATGGCGCGCTTCGTTTGTCCGATAGCGATTCCAGTTCCTGCCGGCGTCTTTACGGTAAGCGTGAATGCTCCCGTAGTATTATTGAAAACGGTCCATTGTTTTGCTGTCACTGGAACGATTACATTGATATTTGCGGTGAGCGCTCCGGTGAATTCAAGAATATTGGCTGAATATTCATTCGCGTTAAGCGTGACATCCACACCTCCGGCGACTGATTTCGATAGCAGGTTGAGGAGCCCGGATGATGATTCAAACAAAATGTTCGATCCGTCCGAAACCAGAGTATAGCTATCTCCTTGAGGGACCTTGACACCGGACCCGCCAATGGTCGAGAAGGTAATCTCATATGCCCCGGATGTCCCATTTTTAACTTTGTATCTCCACGGCCTATTCGGACAATATACCGTGATATTAGCGGTCAACGCTCCATATAGATCAATGACTTGACATATCGATTCGTATGCCGAAAGAGTCACATTTGACCCTCCTGCAACGGACTTGTATAGATACCCGAGAATATCAGGAGTAGCGAAGTTTCTGTGGTCTGTGTATCTTGTTATTGTTGCCGTTCCACACACCGCGGTATACAGCGGGATTCGTCCAGGTGTGAACGCTGTCGTGTTAGCGGATACGGCCCCGGCCGGTGATAGCTCTATATAATTCGTTGCGGATGCCACAAGGGAGATGGTTCCGTTCGCTGTGGCGGTTGGTATACCATCGATATTCATCGTCCCGCCGAAATATCCCCAAACAAGCCCGCCGCTCGTGGATTGACGCCGTCCGAACGCTGTCCCCGGAGATCCGGCGTCAAACAGACCGTTAACCGTAACCTCTTTTTGAGATTGCTGAGCGGTAACCTGGTCAAGATTAGTGCTTGAGTTTGCCATCTATATCTCCAATTAAACGTTTTGGCCTATCCAGAATCTTACTCGCTTTATCTGTCCAAAGAAAGGTTCGTCAGCAGAATTTAGGTTTCTGTTCCAGTTTCCGATTGTCAAATCTCTTCCGGCATACGGATAGCTTGACGTTATTGAGCCAGCCATTGATGCTGCCGCTCCTTGCGTCTCAATTCCAACAGCGAGACCGCCCCCTGATGTCCTATTGACATAAATTCTGCACATTTTCCCGGCATATGTTGAGATGCCAATCGGATTGGAGGATACCTTACCAAGAGACCCTCCGGTCTGACCATCAAAGCGAGATCCAAAATAAAGATTACCTCCGCTTATGAACAGTGTCACTCCATCGTATCTTGTTTCGTCCGCATCTCCATAGCCAGTGGTATCAGTTCCGATCACGCTGCCGAAATCTATCACGCATTGTTTTGTAGTAAGATCGGGCGGGAGCTTCGCAAAAATCTCTAGCGTGAATGGCTGAGATTCGGCGATGCTAAACCTTGAAGTCGTGACATACTCAAACCGAGAATTCGCGGATCCGTCCCTTGTCCAAAGATTTCCGTATTCAGGGTCTTTATAGACATACAGCCCGGAGGAGATCGCCGATCTGTCATACTGATCCTTGATGGCCGCTTCTGATGTTCTTGCCGCTAAAGTCTGCGGTTTCGCGGCGAAATCCCATGACAATTTAAGCCTGGCTACCTCGGCAGATGTTAGCGGTCGATTGAATGCCGCAAATTCACCGACATAGCCTTTAGCGGCAACAGCGGTTTGCGATTGCATGATATACCGAATACTTCTGGAGACAGAGCCCAGGGGAAGATACAGGTTTCCATTGCTCAGCAATGAACCGTTCTTGTAGAAATCGCAATTTGTCAGCGTTCCAAGGGTTCCCGCAGAGTGAGCGCTCATCAGCCAGTTCCACGATCCTTGCGTTATTCCTCCGGTCAGCGCGAGGCTTGATGCCGTCGTGCTATTGTATGACGTCATAACTAGGTTAGTCGTTGATACGCCGTTATACGCAAGCTGATAGGAATTGGTTGTGGATGCGGCATTTGACATGCACCACAGCCCCGCACCAGATGTTGGAGCACCGATATCGGGCTTTACAACCATCAGCACTGTATTGCCTGTTGTCACGTCAGGATACGAAGATAAATCACCGGTAAAAGCTAGCCTTCCTCCGTTGAAATAGCTGCAATCTTTTTCGTCTTGACGCTGCATTCCAGTAACTAATCCAGTTGGAATCAGCCTCTCTGTGGGTAGTTTAATCCCGGCCCTTGCCCATGAAGATAGAGCAGAATAATCGTCAGTATATATCTCAAAGCCATGCGAAGAGATCGGATTAAGCGAGTCAATCGTATCCCTAAAAGCCATAAATACATCATCAACGTTTCCGCTAGCTATCTGGATGATCTGCGCGGTCCCATAGCCGTAACCGGCATATGAATTCTCTTCCCCTCTCCCGACGGCTGATGAGACCTGATAGACTTTGCATCCGAATCTATCTTGAACTGATCCGAAATCTGTCACCTGATCCGCAGATGAGTAACTAACTGTCTGCGTCGAGCTAGTTAGCGTTCTCTTGAGAGTCGTTAGGCTTGTATCATAGATTTCGATAATATAGCTCTCCGACGACTCGCCGAGATCCGCGTCAGTTCCGTCAATCCATTCCGCTCCGCGCCTGGTTCTGCGGGTCCATTCGATATCCCATGAATTGTCCGGGTTGCGATATCCTTTAAGAAATACCGGAGCCAATGGCTGCATATTTTTCGCAGTGAACGTGATGCTTCTAGGAGTTACGCTAGATAGGCTCGTCGATCCAATGGATAGCGGCTTATAAATTAGACTTGATCCGATATAAGACGGCTCAATTATTTCCTTTTCGATTGCGCTCGTGTTCAGCAGAACGAAATCCTCTCCAGCCATATGCGTTGTCGCATATTTCTCGCTGCCGCGCCGTCCTCGAAGAAGGCCGGAGAGCTTATATTGGCCGTTAGAAATTAACTCTGCATTTTTGAACTGGATTATTTCACCGCCCAAATATGCACCGTTCGCCCCCAAGAGAACCTGGGCTTCCGTCGCGTTGTCGAGAGTCTGCGATTTATTGGTGAGAACGATCGTAACGGACGATGACTCATCGAAAACACCGAAAGATTGCGGAGCGGCTAGGATATCAAAAGAGGTTCCGGTTATAGCCGTTTGATCGAATAATACTTGTTCACTCTGATCGTAGCTTACTCCACCATCTTTCGATTCGAAAAGATATGCTCCCCTCCAATTTGAGCCATATCCTGATGCAGCGAACATTATAGATGGATTGTAGCTCTCACTATCCCTCAGGCTGTAAGTATCTAGAACTTTAAGATTGGTGGATGACGGAATGAATAGCTCGCTAAGCCCGCCATTTGTGGTTCCATATGCTCCGACCTGGGAATAGGCGCTGGCGTCCTCCTGGACGCCCTCAAAGTTGATGACTCCATTGGCTCCTTCCGTTCTTTTCGTCACTCGCAGCTTCCATGTGAGTCCTCCTTTATTGACAAGAACGACATCGGACGGGTCCACAAGAGCGGCTTCTCTTGTTGCGGAAAAATTGAATAGCTCTCTGGCCTGCCAATTTGTATAGAGATTGACTGACGCAATCTGAGCCGCCTTCTGATCAGACATAATAATCGGAAGGGGCAAAGATACGACATTCACCGCGCTTGTGATTAGGCGCCGATCGTATTGCGTTCCCTCTTGATAACCCCCCTCTTTCGAGAAATAAGACACAGAGATCTCGCGCGGAAGCTCCATTTCTTGGGCTCTCGTTCTGTTGAGCTGGTCAGGAAGCTCCGCAGGATAGCCGTCGTGCGCCGCGAGATCGTCTTCCAAGAAAGTATAGGAAACCGCTCTTCCGCGCTTCGGGAATTTGAGCTTCTTATCGCTTTCCACACCATCGAAGAAGAAGGCTGCTTGCAGTGGCTCGATGGCCCTGCGCGCAGGCATGCGTTGCCCAACAACATAGCCATCCACCAGATCGGTTAGCTCAGAAACATCATACTCGATAGCCGGAAGTCCACTGCGATCACATAAATCAGCAACGATATCGCCGAGAATGACTTGCCCTGCAGTAAGAGACGGATTGGCGGTCAGCCTATAGACATATTTTTGCGAGCAGAGAATGGCTGAATTCGCCTCCGCATAGATGGAAATCATCTGTGGAGAGTCGTCTACAGCCCAAGAGATCGGATTCCCCGCATATTCCAGATGCCAGTTATTCGATCCGTCTAGCGTCGCGTATACGATGCTATTGGCATATCCGAATGTTCCCTTGCGCTGGATCCATAGCTTGCCATAATTCGATTCAATATGAGCAGAGCATCCAGATTGATGCAGTCCGCCATTTCCGAAGAATTGGAATGCCATTGCAACGGAATTATCGCCAGCGAATCCCCATGAGCCATCAAACCCTCCAGAATCGACCACAGAAGATGAATAATCTCCATTAAGCTCCAGAGCCGCCCAGCTATCCAGCGTGAAATTCTTGATGCCAGCAGTTCCGTAATCGCCTGACATGAACACAAAAAGGCGACGCATATCAGCGCTCATCGTGTATCCGACGACATATTTATCCGAGAATCCGGCTCCAACAAGAGAGCTCTGAATATCATTGAGCTTGTAATTCTGCGAATACAGAGGATCTTGCTGCCCCTGATCCCACAAACCAAACTGGCGACCAACCATAGGACCGCTTTGGATGCTAAAATCGCTTCCCCATACAGATCCATTGGCATCGCCATAAACTTTGCACATTCCATAGGAATCCCCAGCGGGGAATGTGTTCACGGTATATAGCGGAACCAGCGGGTTTGCCCCCCCGAGCCATAGCCCAGCGATATGAGATGCAACGCCCATATTCCAGCAGCTATACGGGCTTCCAGGGAGATATCTGCCGACGAAATCAACTCCTCCGCCAGGCCAGACGGAAGCTGATTTCTCTCTGGACAGAATAGCTCCAGTCTCAGCATCGATGAGGTAGCTGAACAGATTCCCTTCGTAGTAGTCAAGAATATGCTTGGAGGCCGCTTCCGTGCATGGGTTTCCGTAGTATTTAGCTGGAGTGTCGCAGATTTGGCAGAAGACGCGAATGGCGTTTCCCTCGCGCCATGCTATGAGAGGGCTTCCATTTTGCGTTTTGAAAGAGGTCGAGGCAGCGCTGGTCCACGCATACAGATAATCACCGGTCTGCAAATAGTTTCCGGTGGTGATAAAAGAATCGTTGCTGTTTGAATACGGAGGCTGATTGTAGCTTGGGGATGGAACGTCAATATCCGAATTGCCAAGCGACCGCATGACTCCGAAGGTCCCGGTTCGGACAACTTCAAATTCAAGCTGAGGAATGCGGTTTCCGAACTTCTCAAGCTGCAAGTCTTTCATGACGACATATGCGAGCCCGCGAT